>Ga0310811_10005500_pt1 | contig 16030 bp, 11 predicted proteins | sample YCmetagenome_FD_207642 | JGI IMG/M metagenome (GOLD analysis project Ga0310811, IMG submission 207642) | Soil microbial communities from experimental microcosm in Duke University, North Carolina, United States - YC | ecosystem: Engineered > Artificial ecosystem > Soil microcosm > Unclassified ...
GCCGCGGTTCGACGTGTTCAAGATGAGCGTATTGCGGATAGACCAAGAGGCCCGTGGGCACCGCGAACGAGGCGCTCTTGGCCTCGTTGGGCAGCCGGCCGAAGCCAAGCGGGCGGCCGATGCGGACCGGCCGGTTGAGAACACGGGTGGCAAGTTCGACGGTGCCGGTGAGCTGGGAAGCGCCGCCGCTCAGGACAACCCTCGCCTTCGGCTCTGCCGCGAACGGCGAATCCGCGAGCCGGTCCCGGACCATTTCAAAAATCTCCTCGGCGCGATGCCGGACGATGTTCGCAATCGTGGCGCGCGAGACGATTTGCGGAGCGTCGCGTTCATCGCCTGCGGTGGGTACGGACATCAGCTCGCGCACGTCCGACCCGCCGGTCAGCACGGAGCCGTACAAGGTCTTGATTCGCTCGGCATCGGCAATGCAGGCCCCGACGCCGCGTGCGAGATCCATCGTGATGTGCTGCCCGCCGACGGCAAACCCGCTGGCGTGGACAAAGCGTCCGGCCGAATAGGTCGCTATCGTCGTGGAACCGGCGCCCATCTCGACCACGGCGGCGCCCAAATCAGCCTCGTCGTCGGTCAGGACCGACAGGCCCGCTACATAGGGGCTTGCCGCCATCGCCTCGACATTGAGATGACAGCGCTCGACCACCAGCATCAAATTCTTGGCCACCGTCGCATCCGCCGTCACGACGTTCATGTCGACGCCGAATTGCCGCGCCACCATGCCGCGAGGGTCGCGGATGCCCTTGACGCCGTCGAGCGTGTAGCCGACCGGCAGCGCGTGCAGCACGGTGCGGCCTTCGCCGGTGGCGTGACGCATGCCGGTGGAGGTGACGCGGGTGACGTCCTCGGAGGTGACCGAGCCGCCGCGGATATCGGCGGCAGCTTCAACCAGCTGACCTTGCAGACGGCCGCCGGAGACCGACAGCAGAACGGATTCGACGCGGACCTTGGCCATGCGCTCGGCCAATGCCACGGCCTGGCGCACCGCCTGTTCGCATTCAGCGAGATCGACCACCGAGCCCGCCTTGACGCCGCGCGACTGGATCTGGCTGTAGCCGATCAGTTCGACGGCGTGGCTGCGGCCGCGCAAGGCGTCGTTCGGCGGGCACGGCTTCAGCCGCGCGATCATGCAGGCGATCTTGCTGGTGCCGACGTCGAGCGACGCCACCAGCGCGGTGCGCTTCTGCGCCATCGGCCGCGTCTTGGGGGTCTGATTGCGATCGAGGCCGGTCATGCGTCACCGGCCTTTTTCCTGGTCTTCTTGTCCTTGAACAGTTCGTCGCGGGCCTTGCCCGCGTCTTCGGACAATTGCACCGTCAGCCGGTCCGGCAGGCGCATGTCGACGGCGACGATGTCGCGCGAAAACAGCCGCTCTTCCTTGTCGAGCTTGCTCAGTGTCGCCAGCGCGTTGCCGACGTCGTTTTCCGGCAAGCGGATGTCGAGACCGTCGTTCAGGCGCAGGTTCCAGCGCCGTTCGCCGACGAAGATCGCAGCCTTGGTCTGGCTGCGAACCTGCGGATAGCGCTCGAGCAGCGCCAGGAAGTCGCGCGCTCTGGTGTCAGCCCCCTTGCCGACCACCAGCGGCAGCGAGACGAAGCGGCGCGACATATAGGGCTCTAGCACCGCACCGTCGTCTGAAATCACCGACAGGCGGCCGCCCTGCTGCCACAGCGCGAACGCCGAACGCTCGACGATGTCGATCTGCAGCCGGCCGGGATAAAGCTTCAGGATGGTGGCGTCTGATATCCAGGGATTGGCCTTGAGCTTGTCGCGCACGGTGGCGGCATCGAGGAACAACAGCGACGAGCGGCCGTTGACGCCGCCGATCGCGAGCACCTCGTCCTGGCTCAACTGCTTGCGGCCGTTGATGGCAACCGTGGTGATGCGAAACCCGGCGGAGTTCGCCAGCGCGTTACGGGTATCGCTCAGTGATGCGATCAGTTCTTCGAGATGGCCGCCCTTGACGATGCCAAGCCCGGTGCTGCCGAGCAGCATCAGCACGGTCAGCGCGACACCGGTACGGTTCGGAAGATAGCGTTCGAGCAGGAAGATCAGGCGATTGGGCGGGTCGCGATCGATCACGGGCCTTGCCGGCACGCGGGCACGAAGGCCGAGATGCTCGCGCAACAGCACGACCGCTCCAATAGCGGCGGCTTTCAGGTCAGCCTGGGGCCTCAGCGATCTTAGCGATCGAGCGAGGCGTCCTGCACCATCCATTGCACGAGCTCGTCAAATGTTGTTCCCGCATAAAGCCTTGCGGGATCTGGCCCATGTGATGTCTCGGTGATGCCGGGCTCTCGGGGGACCTCAGATGGAAGAGGCCTAATTGTCCCTCGATGCGGTCGTCGAAGCGGAAATCCGCAACAGCTCACGCCCCGGCAGCCAAGCGCCACATGCGCCGCCAGCGTTAACCTTCGGACTTCCTGGTAAACAAAGGGTAAATCCGCTCGGTTGGAGGCGTGTTTTGATCAGTCTTGTGAGTAGTTTGCCGGGGGTTGGTTAGGGTTTTAGTAATATCTCGTCCGGCCGGGCCGGTTCCATCCACGACAGACCGATCCGGCGAATCAATGCCGTACTTGAACGCGCTTTTCGGCCAGGGCGATCTGGTCGCGCAGGAAATCGGCAAATTCGATCCCCTGCGCCTTCAGCGCCTTGGGATAGAGCGAAGCCGCGGTCAGGCCCGGCAGGGTGTTGGTTTCGAGAAAGATCGGCCCCTTGGCCGAGACGATGAAGTCGGTACGCGAATAGCCGCTGCAGGACAAAGCCCGGTGCGCCCGCAGCGCCTGGTCCATCAGCGCAGCTGTAATGTCGGGCGTAAACCGGCCCGGGCAGATCTCCTGGGTCGATTTGAGCAAATACTTTGCCGTGTAGTCGAACGCGCCTTCGCCTGGAATGATCTCGACCGGCGGCAGCGATATCGCCGTGCCGTCCGACTGCTCCAGCACGCCGCAGGTTGCCTCGACGCCGGAAACGAACGGCTCGATCAGATATTCCTCGGTCCTGGCGGCATTGCGGACGGCAACCAGATCCTGCTTCGCATTGACGAAGATCAGGCCGTAGCTCGATCCGTCCCGCGCCGGTTTCGCGATCAGCTTGCCGTACTCGGCGAACGCCGCATCGATGTCTTCCAGCGCGATGCCTTCGGGCGCGCTCACGCCCGCAATCGCCGCAAACCGCTTGGCCGCCATCTTGTCGAACGCCAGATGCGACGACGCCGAGCCGGACCCGGTAAAGGGAATCCCGCGCATTTCGCACATCGTCTGCAGTTCGCCGTTCTCCGCCTTGCCGCCGTGCAAGCCAAGCACCAGCACACGATTCTCCGTCCTGGCCTGGTCGAGCGCACGTTCAAACGCGACGCCGCGGCTGCCGGGCTCGAATTCGTCCTCGAACGGCCGCTTGTGGTTGAGAAGGGTTTCCGAGCGGACCTCGTGCACGGTGTCGTTGACGTGCCAGAACCAGAGATCAGCCTCCGGCAAGGCCCGGTGCAGCGCCTGCGCGGTCGCCACCGAGACCAGGCGTTCCTTGTTGGTGCCGCCGAAGAGAATGGTAATCCGCATCAGGCCTGCCCGATTCCAATCCGCTTGATTTCCCAGTGTAACTCGATTCCGGAATTTTGCTTGACCCGATCGCGCACGGTTTCACCCAGCGTTTCAATATCATGCCCGGTCGCGTTGCCGGTATTGATGAGGAAATTGCAGTGCATTTCAGACACCTGCGCGCCGCCGACGCGCAAACCCCGGCAGCCGGCGGCGTCGATCAGCTTCCAGGCGCTGTTGCCCGGCGGGTTCTTGAAGGTCGAGCCGCCGGTCTTTTCGCGGATCGGCTGGGCGGTCTCGCGATGGGTCTGAACCTCCTCCATCCGAGCCCGAATGGCCTCAGGCGCGGCAATGGTGCCGCGAAACCGCGCCGCGGTGAAGATGACGGATGGGTCCACGCCGTTGTTGCGATAGACGAACTTCATGTCGGCATTGCCAAAGACATGCTTGGAGCCGTCGCGGCCGATGCCGGTGGCCTCGATCAGGACGTCCTTGGTCTCGCTGCCGTTGGCGCCGGCATTCATCCGCAACGCGCCGCCGATCGTGCCGGGAATACCGGACAGGAATTCCAGGCCGCCGATATCAGCGGAAGCCGCCGTCTCCGCCACGCGCTTGTCGAGCGCGGCCGCACCGGCGCTGACCACATCGCCCTCGGCACGGGTCTCGCCGAACGCGCGCGGCGACAGCCGGACCACGACGCCAGCCATGCCACCGTCGCGTACGATCAGATTGGAGCCGACGCCGACGACATAGACCGGCAATTCCATCGGCAGGTTTTTCAGGAAGTAAGCGAGGTCGTCTTGGTCCGCAGGCGTGAACAGCACCTGCGCCGGGCCGCCGACGCGAAACCAGGTCAGCTCGGCGAGCGACTGGTTCGCCAATAGCCGCCCGCGCAAGCCTGGCATCGCAGCCTTGAGATCGGGCGTGATGTCGGGGAACGCCGCCACCTTTAGCCCAACGCCTTCAGTTCGGCCGGCAATGCGTAGGCCCATTGCGTGATGTTGCCGGCGCCGAGGCAGACCACATAATCGCCGCTCGCTGCAATGCCACTGACCACCTTGGCGAGTTCGGAAGCACTTTGCAGCGGAATGACTTCGCGGTGGCCATGCGCACGCAGGCCGAGCACGAAATGATCGCGGTCGATGCCGGCGATCGGCGCCTCGCCGGCCGGATAGACTTCGGCGACGACGACCGCGTCGGCATCGTTGAAGCAGGTGCAGAATTCCTCGAACAGGGATTGCAGCCGGGTGAAGCGATGCGGCTGCACCACGGCGACGATCTTGCCGTTGGTGGATTCCCGCGCCGCCTTCAAGACAGCCGCGATCTCGACCGGGTGATGGCCGTAGTCGTCGATGATGGTGACGCCGTTCCATTCGCCGGTCTTGGTAAAGCGCCGCTTGACGCCGCCAAAATCCGCCATCGCCTTGCGGATCGCCTCGTCGGAAATGCCGAGTTCATGCGCCACTGCAATCGCCGCCGTCGCGTTCGATGCGTTATGACGCCCCGGCATCGGCAGCATGATGTCGGAAATCTCGTGGGTGGCGCCGGTTTTGCGGTTGCGGAACACGACGTTGAACTTCGAGCCGCCGCCCATCGGGGTCAAATCGGTCAACCGCGCGTCGGCCTGCGGGTTTTCGCCATAGGTGATGATGCGGCGGTCCTCGATCTTGCCGACGATGGCCTGCACCACGGGATGATCGATGCACATCACCGCAAAGCCGTAGAACGGCACGTTCTCGACGAAATTGTGGAAGGCGTCCTGGATCGCCTCGAAAGTCTTGAAGTGATCGAGATGTTCGGGGTCGATGTTGGTGACGATCACGACATCGGACGGAAGCTTCAGGAATGTGCCGTCGCTCTCGTCGGCCTCGACCACCATCCAGTCGCCGGCCCCGAGCCGGGCATTGGAGCCATAGGCATTGATGATGCCGCCATTGATCACGGTCGGATCGAGGTCGCCGGCATCGAGCAGCGTCGCGACCATCGTCGTCGTCGTGGTCTTGCCATGGGTGCCCGCGATCGCCACGCAGCTTTTGAGCCGCATCAGTTCGGCCAGCATTTCCGCGCGCCGCACCACGGGGATGCGCTGGGCGCGGGCCGCCATCAGTTCGGGATTGTCACGCTTGATCGCGGTCGAGACCACGACCACGTCGACACCAGTGACATTTTCGGCCTTGTGGCCGACCGAAACTGCGATGCCCTTGTCGCGCAGCCGCGCGACATTGCCGCTCTCGGAGGCGTCCGAGCCCTGCACGGTATAGCCGAGATTGCTTAAGACCTCGGCGATACCGCTCATGCCGATGCCGCCGATCCCGACGAAGTGGATGGGTCCGATCTCGCGCGGCAGTCTCATGCTTTGTTCCGTTCGCAAAAAAACACAGGTTCGAACTATCTAGCCTGAATTCCGGCAACTTTCAGTACCAGATCGGCGAGCCGCTCGGCGGCGTCAAGCCGGCCCACGGTTCGCGCCGCAGTCGCCATGGCGGTCAGCGTTGCCGGCTCGGCGGCAAAGGCTGAAATTTCCGACGCCAATCGATCCGGCGTAAATTCCGCCTGCGCGATGCGCAGCGCGCCGTTGACCTGGGCCAGCACGCCGGCATTGGCGAACTGGTCCTGGTCGATCGCGCCGGGCAGCGGCACCAGAATGGATGGCCGGCCGATCGCGGCGAGTTCGGCCACGGTGCCGGCGCCGGAGCGCGAGACCACCAGATGGCTCGACGCCAGCCGCGCCGGCAGATCGGTGAAGAACGGTGCCAGTTCGGCGCTGATCTCGAGCCGGTCATAGACCGCGCGCACCCGCGCCATGTCTTCCTCGCGCACCTGCTGCGTCAGGACCAGCCGGCGCCACAGAGCAGGCTCCAGCCGCTCGATCGCGGGCGGCACGATATCGCTCATCACGCGCGCGCCCTGGCTGCCGCCGACCACGAGGACACGAAGCGGACCACCCGATTCGGGCGACGCAAAGGGTATCGCGGCAGCAGCCAATATCGCCGGACGCATCGGTGTGCCGACGGTCGTTGCCTTGCCCGCCAGATCAGGATCGCGGTCGAGCACGCCCGGCAGGGAGGTCGCAATCGCGCTGACGCGGCTTGCGAGAAACCGGTTGGCGCGGCCGAGCACGGCATTGGCGTCGTGAATGATGCCGGGCACGCCGAGGAGTCGTGCCGCGACCAGCGGCGGCAGTGTCGGGTAACCGCCGAAGCCGACCACGGCAGCAGGCTTCAGCCGCCGCACCAGATTGAACGCGACGACGGTGCCATAGCCCAGCATGATGGCGGTTCGCGCCAGCGACACCGGGTTGCGGCCGCGCACGGTCTCGCTCGGCACCACGTCGATATTGTCACTTTCCCTGGAGAACAACCCGCTGTAGCGCAGCGCGCGGGCATCCGTAGCCAGCCGCACGCGAAATCCGCGCTTGATCAGTTCGACGCCGAGCGCCTCGGCGGGAAACAAATGGCCGCCGGTGCCGCCGGCCGCCAGCAGTATCAAGGGCGAAGTGTCCATGGCTTTAGATAGCCGACGGGGCGGCGTCCGTCACGCCGGCACAAAATGACGAAAACAACCCCATGCACAGTAGGGATGTCTTTGATTTCGCTAGGCAAAAATTCGCGACGAACTGGCGTCGTTCATCGACTGGATCTCGGTGCGCGGGCGCTGCCGGGTCAGTGCCAGCATCATGCCGACGCCGTAGGCGAGCGAGATGATCGAGGAGCCGCCATAGGAGATGAACGGCAGCGTCATGCCCTTGGCCGGGATCAGCTGCAGATTGACGGCCATGTTGATGGCGGCCTGCACGCCGAACAGGATCGCGAGCCCGGAGGCCGCAAACCGCGAGAACATGTCCTCGCTGGCATAGGCGCGCAATAGCGTGCGGATCACGACAAAGGCGAATAGTGCCACCAGCACCAGGCAGAGGATGATGCCGAACTCTTCCGCCGCCACCGCGAATACGAAGTCGGTATGGCTGTCCGGCAGGCTGCGCTTGGCGATGCCTTCGCCGGGCCCAAGCCCGAACCAGCCGCCGTTCCAGAACGCTTCCATCGCGGTATCGACCTGAAACGTGTCGCCCGAGGCCGGATTCATGAAGCGCTTGATGCGGCCCGCGACGTGCGGGACCAGCAAATAGGCGCCGAACAGCCCGGCGCCGGCAGCGCCGGCCAAGCCCGCCACCCAGATCATCCGCATGCCCGCGATGAAGAACAGCGCGCCCCACACCATCAGGATCAGCATGGTCTGACCGAAATCAGGTTCCATCACCAACAGCGACACCAGCATCAACAGCAGAACCATCGCCATCGAGGTCGCCGGCATTTCCGGACGCTTGGTCGATTCCGCAAACAGCCACGCCGCCATCACCACGAACGCCGGCTTGGCGGATTCGGAGGCCTGGATGTTGACGCCGAGCAGCGTGATCCAGCGCCGCGAGCCCTTGACCTCGGGGCCGAACATCAGCGTCGCCACGATCAGCGCGATCGAGACCACGAATACCAATAGCGCCGTGCGGCGGATCTGCTTCGGCGACAGGAACGATACCCCGATCAGCACGATGAAGGACGGCAGCAGGAACAAGACATGGCGGTTGAAGAAGTGGAAGGGATCAAGCCCGATCCGCGTCGCGACCGGCGGGCTCGCCGCCAGCGACAGGATGACGCCGCCCAGGATCAACGCAAGGATCGCCGCGAGCAGAAGTCTGTCCACGGTCCACCACCATTCGGAGAACGGGGTGCGTTGGTCACGGGCGAGCATGGGCGTCCCCAGATGGCAGAGGTAACGTCCATTGGTGGCCGAGGATGGTTTCCAAGGGGTTAATGGGGACGTTATCTTTTGAGAAAGGACACCCTTGTGCCCCGGATGCTGCGCAGCGCGCTGCGCTTGCGGGGTGGTGCGCTGCTGATCCGGGGCCGAGCTTGATTTGTTCAAGCCGGGGCGGACAAAATCGCAGCGCGAAGAAGTAGGATCGGTGGAGCCAACGGGTCGCGCGAATGCGCGACCGATGATAAACTCCGCGATACCCATCGAATCCGCGAAAAAAGATGATGGGTTTCGCTTCGCGCTACCCATCCCGCATTCTAATCACACCACCGGCTTCACACCCGGCATCGCCGTAACGAGATCGCGGAACTTGGTCCCGCGGATCTCAAAATTGCGGTACTGGTCGAAGGAGGCGCAGGCTGGCGACAACAGCACCACGGGATCGGCAAGGCCGGAGGCTTCCGCGTCGCGCGCGGCATTGGTGACGGCCACATCGAGCGTCTGCGAAATCTCGTGCGGCACGCGCGTGCCGAGCGTCGCGGAAAACTCGGCCGCCGCTTCGCCGATCAGATAGGCTTTTCGGATACGCGGGAAATATTCGGTCAGGCTGGTAATGCCGCCGAGTTTTGGCTTTCCCCCGGCGATCCAGAAGATGTCGGCGAATGACGACAGCGCATGCGCCGCCGCGTCCGCATTGGTGCCCTTGGAGTCGTTGACGAACAGCACGTTGCCGCGGCGGCCGACCTGCTCCATGCGATGCGCCAACCCCGGAAAACTGCGCAGGCCGTCCTGCAGGACATCGGTCGAGATGCCCATTGCGAGCGCGCAGGCGGAGGCGCACGCCGCATTCTGCGCATTGTGCTGGCCGCGCAACGAGCCGATGCCGCCGAGTCTTGCGATTTCGCTGCGCGCACCGCCGGAGCTACGAATAATGGTTTCGCGCTCGACATAGACGCCGTCCGGCAAGGGATTTTTCACGGAGATGCGGACGACGCGCTTGCCGGCCTGATCGAGGCGATCGGCGATGTTGCGGCACCAGCCGTCGTCGACGCCGACGATCGAGGTACCCTGCGCCTGCACGCCGGCGACCAGTCGCGCCTTCACCGCAGCGTAATGATCCAGCGTGCCATGGCGGTCGATATGGTCTTCGCTGACGTTCAAGAGAATACCGACGGAAGGATCGAGCGAAGGCGCCAGATCGATCTGATAGGACGACATTTCGACCACATGCACCCGCCCCATCCGCGGCGGCTCCAGGGAGAGGATCGCCGTGCCGATATTGCCGCCCATCTGGGTGTCGTAGCCGGCAACCTTCATCAGATGCGCGATCAATGCGGTCGTGGTCGACTTGCCGTTGGTGCCTGTGATCGCGACAAACGGCGCATCCGGCGCGTGACGCCGTCGTTCGCGGCAGAACAGTTCGATGTCGCCGATCACCGCGACGCCGGCCTGGCGCGCCATCAGCACCGACCAGTGCGGCGCCGGATGGGTCAGCGGCGCGCCGGGCGTCAAAATCAGCGCGGCGAAATTCGCCCAGGATATTGTGCGCAGGTCGGCGGTGATAAACCCGGCCTGCGCCGCCTTGGCCACATTGTTGGCGCCGTCGTCACCGGCGATCACTTCCGCGCCGCCCGCCTTCAGCGCGTGGCAACTCGCAAGCCCGGAACCGCCGAGGCCGAACACAGCGACCGTCTTGCCGGCAAAGGAGGTGACGGGAATCAAGGCATCACCGCAGTTTCAGGGTGGAGAGGCCGGCCAGCGCCAGCATCACCGAGATAATCCAGAACCGGATCACGATCTGCGGCTCGGTCCAGCCCTTCTGCTCGAAATGATGGTGCAGCGGCGCCATCCGGAACACGCGCTTTCCCGTCAGCTTGAACGACACCACCTGCACGATCACGGAAATCGCTTCCAGCACGAACAAGCCGCCGATCACGGCGAGCACGATCTCGTGTTTGACCGCCACCGCCGTCGCGCCCAGCATGCCGCCGAGCGCGAGCGAACCGGTATCGCCCATGAAGATCGAGGCCGGCGGCGCGTTGAACCAGAGGAATCCAAGACCTGCACCGAGCACCGCGCCACACACCACCGCCAGTTCGCCGGCGCCGGCGACGTAATTGATCTGCAGATAGTCGGAGAAAACCGCGTTTCCGGTCAGGTAGGCGATCATGCCGAAACTGGCGGCGGCGATCATCACGGGCACGATCGCGAGGCCGTCGAGACCGTCGGTCAGGTTGACGGCATTGCCGGCGCCGACCATGACGAACGCGCCGAAGATCACGAAGAACCAGCCGAAGTTGAACACCAGGTCCTTGAAGAACGGGATCGCCAGCGAGGTCGAGGCCGCATCGCGTCCGAGCTTCACCAGCGCATAACAGGCGGCGAGTGCAATCACGGCTTCGATCGCGAGACGAAGTTTTCCGGCGAAACCGCTATGGGTCTGCTTGGTCACCTTCAGATAGTCGTCGTAGAAACCGACGAAGCCGAAGCCGAGCGTCACCGCGAGCACGATCCAGACATAGGGATTGAGCGGATTGGCCCACAATAGCGTCGAGACGACGAGGCCCGACAGGATCATCAGCCCGCCCATCGTCGGCGTGCCCTTCTTGGTGACGATGTGCGACGCCGGCCCGTCGGTGCGGATCGGTTGACCCTTGCCCTGGCGCAGCCGCAAGTGATCGATGATCCAGGGACCGAACAGGAACACGAACAGCGCGCCCGTCACCATCGCCCCTCCGGTGCGGAAGGTGATGTAGCGAAAGACGTTGAGAAGGCCACGGAAGACGGCAAAGCCGGGGACGGTGTTGGAAAGCTCGATCAGCCAGTAAAACATTCAATATGCCCTGTTGTGCGGCCTGGTCGTGCCGTCTTTGCCGGGAAAGCACCTTGGGAACGCGTTGATAATCGTTTTCATCCTTAAACCAAGCAAATCCTGGTCATGATCGCGGCGGCGGGGTAGCGAATCGCAGTGCTGAAAGCGCTGACAGAAACTGCGGACAGTTTACGCGTTTGCCTGTAAGGCGGCCAGCAGCTTGGGCACAAACTTGTTGACCCAGAACATTTTTTTGCTGCCCTTGACCACCACCACATCGCCGCTTTGCAGCAATGCGGCAACCTTCTGCGGCTCGAGCGTGGCTGGATCTTCATGCCAGCCGAGGCCTTTGCCTGATGGCAGCAGGTCGTACAGATGGCGCATCAGCGGGCCGACGCAGAATACGCCATCGATGCCGGGCAGATCCCCAGCCAATTTCTCGTGATAGGCCGGCGCATCGGCGCCCAATTCCAGCATGTCGCCGAGAATGGCGATGCGCCGGCCTGACTTGACCGGCCGCGCCTTCAGGCTGTCGAGGGCGGCGACCATGCTGGCCGGATTGCCGTTAAAGCTGTCGTCGATCACGGTGACGCCGCGCGCCGTCTGCTCCACCCCGCGCCCGGTCATTATGCCGACCCGGCCCAGCTCTTTCGCCAGCGCCGATACATCGAGGCCGGCGGCATGGACCGACGCCAGCGCGGCCAGCGCATTCTGCAAACGATGCGGCGCACCCGGCGTCAGCTCGAAGGAAATTTGTTGGCCACCGACTTGCGCGGTCACGTCCCAGCTCTCGCCCTGCGCCGTGTGCCTTAGCTCGCGTACCTCGGACGCGCCGCCGAAGCGCACAATCTTTCCATTCCATTCCGGCGCTTCGACATCGGTCGGCAGCACCAGCACGCCATGATCAGGCAAGCCTTGTTTAGATAAGCCCTGCGCGATGCTCACCTTCTCGCGCCGGATCGCCTCCAGGCTGCCAAGTTTTTCCAGATGCACCGGCTGCACGTTCACCACCAGCGCCACCGTCGGCCGCGTCAGGGCGCTGAGCCGCGCGATCTCGCCGGCCTGGTTCATGCCCATCTCCACCACCCACAGCGTGGCCTCGGGATTGGCGTTGCACAGCGTCAGCGGCACGCCCCAGAAATTATTGAAGCTGCTCGGGCTGGCATAGGCCTTTGGATAGGCGGCGAGAAATTCCTTGGTGCTGGTCTTGCCGGCGCTGCCGGTGAGACCGATCACCGGACCGTTGAAGCGCACCCGCGCCGCACTCGCCAGCGCCCACAGCCCGTCGATCAGCGTGTCCTCGACGACCAGTTGCGGAACGCCGATGCCTTCGATTTGGTGCGGGACGATCATCGCCACCGCGCCGGCGGCTTGCGCCTTGTCGGCGAATTCCCAGCCGTCGCGCGCGCTGGCAAAGCTCGAAATGAATCCGCCGGTCGGCGTGCCGCTCAACGCCACGAACAGGCAGCCGGGCTTTACGAGCCGGCTGTCCTGCGTAACGAATTCGATCGCGGTTTCCGGAAATGTCCCGGACAGCCCCAGCGCCGTTGCGACTTCGGCAATGGTCCATAGCGGCTTCGCGCTCATGCAATACTCTCCGCGAGCGCGGCGGCCACCGCGTCGTGATCGCTGAATGGCAACGTCTTGTCGCCGACGATCTGACCGGTCTCGTGTCCCTTGCCGGCGATCAACAGCGCATCGCCCGGCTGCAACGCTGATATCCCGGCCTTGATCGCCGCCGCACGGTCGCCGATATCGTCTGCGCCCTTGACCGCATCGAGGATCGCGGCGCGGATTTTTTCCGGGTTTTCGCTGCGCGGATTGTCGTCGGTGACGATGACATGATCGGCATTTTCGGACGCGATCGCGCCCATCAATGGCCGCTTGCCTGCGTCACGGTCGCCGCCGCAACCGAACACCACGATCAGTTTGCGCCTGGCGTACGGCCGCAACGCCTGCAGCGCCTTCGCCAGCGCATCCGGCTTGTGCGCGTAATCGACAAAGATCGGCGCATCATTATGTTCGCCGACCCGCTCGAGGCGGCCCTTGGCGCCTTCGAGATGTTCGAGGCTGGCGAACACCGCGCCCGGATCGCTGCCGGTGCCGATCGCAAGCCCAGCTGCGACCAGGGCGTTCTCGATCTGGAATTCGCCGACCAGTGGAAGCGTGATCATGTGCCTGCGGCCGTGGTGCTCGAGCACGAGTTTTTGCGCAAAGCCGTCGACCGCGGCGGCCTCGAGACGAATCCCCTCGCGCTCCCCGTCCGCGTTGCGGCCGACAGCCATGATCCGCAGTCCCCGCTTCTGCGCGGCGGCGATCACCTCTCGCGAGCAGTCATGATCTGCCGAGATCACGGCCGCACCGCCGGACGCGACCAGATCGCGGAACAGCCGCAGCTTGGCGGCAAGGTAATGCGCGACATCGGGATGATAATCCATGTGATCGCGGGTCAGATTGGTAAAACCGCCGGCGGCGATGCGCACGCCGTCGAGCCGATACTGGTCGAGCCCGTGCGATGACGCCTCGAAGGCGAGATGGGTGACGCCGTCCCGGGCGATCTCGTCGAGCTGCCGGTGCAGCGCGATCGGGTCCGGCGTGGTCAGCGAGCCGTAGACCGTGCGGTTCGGCGACACCAGGCCGATGGTGCCGATGCTGGCGGAGGCATGTCCCAGCGCTTGCCAGATCTGGCGCGTAAACGCCGCGACCGAAGTCTTGCCGCTGGTGCCGGTGACGGCGGCGATGGTCGCGGGTTGCTTCGGGTAAAATTTCGCCGCGGCCAGCGCCAGCGCGCGGCGCGGATTTGGCGTGACGACGAACGGCACGCGAAGGCTCTGCGGCGAATGCTCGCCCGCAATCGCAACGGCGCCCGCGGCAATGGCCGATTCGATGAAGCGTGAACCGTCGGTCTTGTGGCCTGCAAGCGCAAAGAACAGATCGCCCGGCTTCACCGCGCGGCTGTCCACCGCAAGGCCATTCACCTCGATCGCACCCGCGATCTCGATCGCATCCGCCTGCGGCGAGATCGCAGCATCATTGCCGAAGAGGTCACGAAGTCTCATGTTCTTCCAGTCCGGCCCGGTGCAGCAAGGCCTGCGTGATAATACGCCTTACTGGGTTGTCTTCGATGCCGCAAGAATGAGGCGGTCGGACGGCGGCAGATCGAACCGCGGCTCGATGCCCAGCAGCGGCCCGATGCGGGCGATCACCTTGCCGCCGGTCGGAACTGCATTCCAGCCCGACGTAATGAAGCCATGCGTCTCCGGAAGCGCCTTCGGTTCGTCCAGCATGACGAGGAGCTGGTACTGCGGGTTGTCGGCCGGAATGATCGCCGTGAAGGAATTGAGCACCTGCTTCTTGGAATAGCGCCCGCCGACCACCTTTTCCGAGGTGCCGGTCTTGCCGCCGATATAATAGCCCTTCACGTCGGCCTGTTTGGCGGTTCCGATTTCGGCGTTCAGCCGCATCAGATAGCGCATCTTCTCCGACGTTTCGGGCTTGAGCACCCGCTTCGCCATCGCCCTGGCGTCTTCTTCCGACCGCTTGAGGAAAGTCGGCGGGATCAGATAGCCGCCGTTGACGACCGCGTTGATGCCCATCACCGCCTGCAGCGGCGCCACCGCGATGCCGTGGCCGAAGGCAATGGTGATGGTGTTGAGCTCGCTCCAGCGCTTCGGCACGATCGGCGACGCGCTCTCCGGCAATTCGGTGCGCAACCGGTCCATCTGACCGAGCTTTTTCAGGAAGGTCTTGTGCGCCTCGACGCCCTGCGCCATCGCGATCCGGGCGGCGCCGACATTGGAGGAAAACGTAAAGACTTCCGACAAAGTGATCGAGCGGCCGAGCGGATGGGTGTCGTGGATCGCGAACTTGCCGAAATGCAGCGCGCCGCGCGCGTCATACAGCGTGTTGAGCGTGGCCTTGCCGGAGTCCAGCGCCATCGCCAGGGTCAACGCCTTGAAGGTCGAGCCCATTTCGAACACGCCGGTGGTCAGGCGGTTGATGCGATCGGGATCGTGCGCCTCCTTCGGATTGTTCGGATCGAAGTCCGGCAACGAGACCAGGGCGACGATCTCGCCGGTCCGGACGTTGGAGACGAGGCCCGAGGCGGCCTTGGCCTTGTACTTTTCCTTCGCCTTCATCAGTTCGTCGCGCAATGCGTGCTCGACGCGCAGATCGACCGACAGTTCCACCGGCTTCTGCAGGCGATCGGTAGCGAAGCCCGCGCGGTGCAGATCGGCCAGCCCGTTGTTGTCGAGCCACTTCTCCATCCCGGCGATGCCCTGGTTGTCGATATTGACGAGGCCGATCAAATGCGCGACCGACGGGCCGGTGGGATAGACGCGCTTGTTCTCGCGCAGGAAGCCGATGCCGGGAATGCCGAGGCGATGGATGTCCTGCTGCTGCTTTGCGGTGATCTCGCGCTTCAGCCACACGAAACCCTTGCGCGACGACAGCCGCTCGCGAACCTCTGACGTGTCGAGGTCGGGCAACGTCGCGGTCAAGAGCTCGATCGCCTCGTCCTTGTCGATGATGCGCCTGGGTTCGCCGAACAGGCTCGGCGCCTTGACGTCGGTGGCCAGCACCTCGCCGTTGCGGTCGACGATGTCGGGCCGCGCTGTCGCGATCGCATCCTGCGAGGCGGTGCGGCGCGCGCCGTGGCTGTCGGCGCCGACCGCAAACATCACCAGCCGTCCGGCGAGGACGGCATACACCAGAACAAACGCCAGCACCGCAAAGCCGACCCTGGCGCGGGCTTTCGCCGCACGATCGACATTGCGCCCGTACAGCAGGCTGCGGATCAGCCGTTGCCGCCAGGGTTCGGCGGGTTTCTTTCTGTTGTTGCTGGTTAGCGCCTGGTCCGTCATTGCCGGTCTCCGGACGCCGGCACCGAGCCGGTCACCGTCGGGGCGTCGGTCCC
>Ga0310811_10005503_pt1 | contig 16027 bp, 9 predicted proteins | sample YCmetagenome_FD_207642 | JGI IMG/M metagenome (GOLD analysis project Ga0310811, IMG submission 207642) | Soil microbial communities from experimental microcosm in Duke University, North Carolina, United States - YC | ecosystem: Engineered > Artificial ecosystem > Soil microcosm > Unclassified ...
TCCCGACGTCAGAGCATCTGTGATGGCCGCCAGGGCCGATGATCCAAACTTCGACCCAAAAACCTGGCAGCCCACAGCGGCCGACAAGGCCACCGCGGTGCGCTTTACAGGCAAGTCCGCTGCAACTTCGAAACCATGAGCACCCGAATGATGAAATCCATTCAGCATCGTTTGCCGCCGGCTCCTGCGGCAACACAGTTGGCTATCGGCAAGCGCGGCAAGGTCTGCGAACGCTGTAATCATAGTGATTCCGCTTTCTCGACTTTCGCAGTTGTGCAGCGGAAATGTGCCTGCGGCAGAACGCCTGCTCCCACTGGTGAATGTGAAGCCTGCCACAACAGAAAATTACAGCGTTCAGGAAGGCATCAGGCCGCCGCCTCTTCGATACCATCAATCGTTCAGGAGGTTTTGCATTCATCGGGAGAACCTTTGGATTCAAATACGCGCGGGTGGATGGAAGCGCGCTTTGGCGATGCTCCGGTGCGTCCCATCGAGATTGCCGCGACGCAAAATCAACTGACCTTGGGTCCCGCAGACGATGAGTACGAGCGTGCGGCGGAGGCGCGCGCCGCGCATATCATGCAAAGGCGCACGGTAGGCAGTCCGCGCAAATTCGATTTTGGCGGAGTGCGAATGCATGCCGATGCGCGTTCGGCAGAATCGGCGCGAGCGATGAACGCACTGGCGTACACGGTTGGCCGCGACGTCGTATTTGGCGCCGGGCAATACGAACCGCAAAGCGAAAGCGGTCGGCGACTGATTGCTCACGAACTAACGCACGTTTTGCAGCAACGCGGGCTCTCAAGCAGCCCGGCGTACCGATGCCAGTTTCAATTCCCAGAGGGGTTTGCCGGAGGTGCGCGCGTCCCTTCGCGTCCGCTCGGTGAACATGTACCCAAGGCACCAACCACGAGACCAGCCGAAGGCGAGCTTGTCGAAGGCTTCCGGGTGACTCCGGCCATGTGCTACTGCATCCGCAGCATTAGCATCGAAGAAGAACGAGCGAAAAAAGCAATCGAAGCGTTTCGAAGCTGCTTGGTTAAGGAAAGAACACTCGACGGCCTCTACACGTGCGCAAAGATCAAGGTCTATGGGTCCAAGGCAGCCGCGGAAAACGCCGCTCAGGTACCCGCTGCAGCAGAGACCAGTTCAGAAACAGGCGCGATCACCTGGGCAACCGAAGCGGAGGAAAAGGAGCGGATCAGAGTCCTGGGGCATGAAACACACTGTTACCGGTTGATTGTCCGCGCAGCCATTCTCAGGCACGAGACCAAACACATCGAGCAGTTCGACGAGATCGCAAAAAAACTGGGAGCGCAGTTCTTTGCCGAATTCAAAGCCCTGCAGGGCGATGCAGAACGCATGGAAAAACTGCGAAAGCAATTTCCGAAGGAAACGGCGCAATACGAAAAGAAAGCGGTCAACAAGGAAACAGTCGGACCGCGCAGAGCGGCAGGAATGGAAATAGAAGCGTTGAACCGGGAGCTGCAATTCTACACCGGAGTGCGCGCTGCTTTGGGTAACATTTGTAAACCTCACGTGCCTGACGTTCAGCGACCGGAACCGGAACGTCCCTCTTCGCAGACGCCTCAGCCGCAGAAAACGCACGCATCGCAATGAACGAACGCTTGTTAGGCCATGTGGAACCAGCTGCGGCAGCCATCCATGCGGTGCGGACGAGTCGCCTTCAACACAAATGCGCGTGCGGGAAAGAGACCGGTCCGACAGGAGAATGCGAGAAGTGCAAAGAGAAACGGCAACAAGCCAAAGGGGAGAATTCAAACGTCGGCCAGCCAACGACTCGCGGCTTTATGGAACCGCGCGCCAGTCACGATTTTGGCAAAGTGCGCGTGTATTCGGATACAAGAGCGCCCGCACAGACGCGAAATGTGAATGCTCTCGAATACACCTCAGCTCGCGATGCGGTCATGGCGAAGGGCCAATTCGCACACGGTGCAGGGCCCGATACCCCGACCGTTGAGACGCAACCAACACCGAGGGAGAAACCAACTTCCGATACGGGAGCGGTCCCCATGGACAACACTCCAACCCAAGGTCCCGCGATTACGGTGACAAACGGTTGGGCTAATCCCGGCGGAAAGCAGGACCGCACTACTGTGGGTATTGGTGAGCAGAACTCGTTCGTAGTTAGCGACGTAGCAGGAGGCAGTTGGAAAAGTGCCGACAGCAAGGGCACCGCGTCGAATAGCGTGTCGTTCCAATGGACCGCCAGCGCCGCAGGAACAAACAAGATCACATATACTGCCGCCGACAAATCGATCTCCAGCATCACTATGACAACGGAGGTGCCGAGTTCGCTCAGCGGAAAGAAGGACAGCGACCTCACGTTCGCGTCAGGGACGCAGGGAGCTGGTATGGAACTCACCATAACGGTGTCGCCTACGACTGTGTCTTTCCAGGCTTTGGAGTTGATGGAAGGAACCTGTAACGCAAGCGCTAAAAGCGGTTACTTCAACACTCATGCTCCCGGTCCCCACGATGCTGCTGCCGGAGCCGGCAATTGGAGGCAGGTAGGCACAAAAAACGACGTATCCGATACCGCCGACAGCTCTGGTTGGCCGTCGCCATGGGCGCTAGGCAGCTACACCTGGTCGATCCCCGCCAGTTGGCGCCTGGCAGGCGCGAGAACATCTACTGCGTTCAGTGCCAACAACAATCAGGTCGTCACCATCACCGGCACCGATGGGGAGACAATAGTCACCAAACTCGGCGCCAAAACTGATCCCCGTAAGCCTTGATCACAGGATGAAGAAACGAATTCCATGAGCAGCTTCCCAGGTTCTCCACGATTGTTAAAAGGCGGTATTGTGTTGGTCGATCCCGACTCCGCGGCCGTGCAGCGAATTATTTCGCTTCAGTACAACCCGGACACGCTCACGCGCTCGCTCCAGATCCAGGGAGTAAGCGCTGATGGCGCGGCCGGCGGCGATCGCTCGGAGATCTTGCGCCTGAAAGGGCCGCCCGTGGAAACGATCAAGCTCGAAGCCGAGATCGACGCGACCGACCAGCTTGAATTTCCAGACCAGAATGCGAACGCAGTAGAAGTTGGCATCCATCCGCAGCTCGCGGCGCTTGAAGCGATCGTTTATCCAACAAGCGAGCAACTCCAGTCCAACAACGCACTCGCGAAATCGGGTACGCTTGAAATCATCCCGATGCAGTCGGCTCTCACGCTTTTTATCTGGAGCAAGAACCGAATCATTCCAGTGCGGTTGACGGATTTCAGCATCACCGAGGAGGCGTTTGATCCAAACCTCAATCCAATCCGCGCCAAGGTGAGTCTTGGAATGCGCGTGCTCAGCGTCAGTGACGTTGGGTTCGACGTAAAAGCGGGCAGTCTTTACATGACTTACCAGCAGCAAAAAGAGCGGCTCGCGAGTCTCGCGCCTGCTGGTTCGTTCGCCAACCTCGGCATCAAAGGAATTTCATGAGTGACCAATTACAGGCCCTTCTTCAACAAGCCGGTGCCGCTACTCCGGTGTTTCCAGCGAACAGTCGTTACAACAAGACGTCAACAGCCAGCATGACCCTGCCTGACGGCACGGAAGTTAAGTACCTGCGGCGACGCTTCGTGCCGCCACCGGAAAATTTCGCGCTGTTGCAGGAACACACAGTGACCGAAGGCGAGCGACTCGATCAGATCGCCGCCAAATACCTGACTGATCCCGAACAATTCTGGCGCCTCTGCGATGCAAACGGAGCGATCCAGCCTAACGAGCTGCTTGAACCGATTGGCCGCCGGATCCGGATCACGCTGCCGGAGAACATACCAGGACCACAAAATGAATAGCGGCTTTCATCTCACACTCATGATCGGGCCAGTCGTGCCGGTGCCCGTCCCGCAGGAAGTGCTGGATGCGCTGACCTCGGTAAGCGTAACCACCAACAGCGATAGTGGCAGCGGGTTTCAGCTTGAATTCACACTCAGCAATCGCTCGCCGCTTCAAACAATCTTTCTTCTCGCGGGTGGCGCATCGATTCCACTCGTTAGGGTGCTGATCATCATTACCGTCAATGGCAAAGCGGATGTCTTGATGGATGGCGTGATGACCAATCACGAGATCCGTCCCGGCGCCGACGCGACGCATTCCGTGCTCACTGTGACGGGCGAAGATTTGAGCCGTGTGATGGACTACATCGACTTCAGCGGATTTCCATTTCCTGCGATGCCGCCCGAAGCTCGGGTGGCGCTCATCCTATTGAAGTACGCTTTTCTCGGCATCATCCCACTGGTCATCCCGAGCATACTGATCGACATCCCGATCCCGACGGATCGCATACCGGTTCAGAAAGGGAAAGATCTCGGATATGTCCGGTCTCTCGCGGACGAAGTCGGCTACGTGTTTTATGTAGATCCGGGTCCGGAGCCTGGAACCAGCGTCGCGTATTGGGGACCGGAGATCAAAGTGGGTGAGCCGCAAAAGGCGCTCAGTATCAACATGGACGCAGCGACGAACGTCGAGAGCGTCTCGTGCAGCTTTAACTCGCAAGGCAAAGTTCTCCCGATCGTCTATATCCAGAATCAGCAGACGCACGTTCCGATTCCCATCCCGATCCCCGACATCACGCCGCTGAATCCGCCGCTCGGCTTGATTCCACCGATCCCGCTCAATATTGAGCCGATCAACGAATCGGCGAACTATTCTCCGATCCGCGCGGCAGTAATTGGCCTAACGAAAGCAGCGCGGTCTGCAGAAGCTGTAACGGCGACCGGCACTTTGAATGTGGTGCGCTACGGTCAGCTGCTAAAGGCCCGGCGTCTCGTCGGTCTTCGTGGAGTAGGGGAAGCCTTCGATGGCCTCTACTACGTGAAGAACGTCACCAGCACGATCAAACGCGGCGAGTTCAAACAAAATTTCACCCTCACTCGCAACGGTCTCATCTCCACTTTTCCAAACATCCCGGCATGAGCGACAAAAAATTCTTCGGCAAATATCGCGGCACCGTCCTGAACAACATCGATCCAATGATGATGGGCCGGATCCAGGCCATTGTGCCGGATGTTACCGGATTGATTCCATCAAGCTGGTGCATGCCTTGTTTTCAGGTTGCAGGAATTCAAAATGGCGTTTTCACCGTGCCCATTGTTGGTTCCGCAGTCTGGATCGAATACGAGCACGGCGATCCCGATTATCCGATTTGGACGGGCTGCTTCTACGGGAGCGCAGCGGAAGTGCCGGCGGCGGCGCTGATCGTTCCGCCCGGTGTGCCCGGGATTACCTTGCAGACGCCGTTGCAAAACAGCCTGACGATCAGTGACGTGCCGGGTCCCACCGGTGGAATTCTGATTAAAACGACGACCGGGGCCATGGTCTCGGTGAGCGATACCGGCATCATCATTTCCAATGGCAAAGGCGCAATCATCAACATGGTTGGCCCATCGACCGACATCAACGCGAGTGCCCTAACGATTATTTAGCCATGCCAGGTTTCGTTCTCCATCTCGGCGCAACAGTGATGTGCGCGCATGCTGGGCAAGCGCAACCGACTGCGCCCAATCCGCGGGTACTGGTGAGCGGGCAGCCGGTTACGACTCAAGTAGCGCCATACGTCGTGGCGGGCTGTCCATTTGTGCCGCCGGGCGGGAACGGCCCATGCGTAACCGCGCAATGGATCGTTGGTGCGACACGTGTTTTGGCTAGCGGACAACCGGTCTTGACGCAAACGAGCGTCGCGATCTGTGCGCCTACCGGTACGCCATTGAACGTGATCGTGACACAAACCCGAGTCATCGCCACATGAACGTTGATTTTCCATATCACTTCGACGCGCGCGGCCGGACGGCGGAGGTCGATTACGACGGCCACATTCGCGAGCTGATTGAGCAAGTGCTTTTCACCGCGCCCGGCGAGCGAGTGAATCGTCCTGATTTTGGAAGCGGCCTGCTTCGCCTCGTTTTTGCTCCAAACAGCAGCGAGCTCGCCGCTACCACGCAGTACCTCGTTCAAGGTTCGCTTCAGCAATATCTCGGGGACCTGATCCAGGTCGACGCAGTGGATGTCACAAGTGAAAACTCTACTTTACGCGTCTCGGTCCGTTATCTCGTTAGGCGAACGCAAACCCTGCAGACAGCCGACTTCACGAAAGGAGTGCCGACGGAGTGAGCGACTCGACCATGCCACTGTATTTTTGTTGCGACGAACGCCGGCGCGACGCGATTCGTGGCAGTGCTCTAAACGGCATCGATTATCTTGAAGTTGTCGACCAGGACGCGCCACTGCCGCCCTCTAATCGGCAGCGTTTCCTTCGAGTTCATTTCGTTAACGATATCGTGCCGAATTCGCTGGCCGCCGCGAATATCACCATCGCCGGCGGCGAGCGCATCCGGCCGATTGTGATTCTCAATGCGACGATCGGCACGGGTGACGATGCAGACGTGCTCACGGTCGAAGTAGAGGAGGCGGGTGACTTTTCAATTTACACACTCTCGTTAGTCAACGGACCGCACGATCCGAATCCACCTGACGAAATCGATCCACGTCTCGCGTTAGTCGATTTTTCATTCAAAGTCGAATGCCCGTCGGATTTCGACTGTGCGCCGAAGCACATTTGCCCGCCGGAGCCGCACGAGCAGCCGGAGATAAATTATCTGGCCAAAGATTACGCCAGTTTCAGAAAGCTGATTCTCGACCGAATGACGCTGATCCTACCTGGTTGGCGTGAGCGCAACCCGGCGGATCTGGGTATCACACTCGTTGAACTGCTCGCATACGCCGGCGATCAACTGAGTTATCAACAGGACGCGATCGCGACCGAGGCGTATCTCAATTCGGCGCGGAAGCGTGTATCACTTCAGCGGCACGCGCGGTTGGTCGATTACTTTGTTCACAACGGCACAAATGCGCGCGTCTGGGTGCAACTGACCTCGAAAGCGGACTCGATCAGTGTTCCGGCGAGAACTCAAATTCTAGGCCGGCTCGAGAGGACCAACATTCGGATTCCGCCTGGATCCACCGCCCTCGACGAAGCATTGCGGCGGCACCCAATCGTTTTTGAGACTCTCCATCCGATTACTCTGTTCACTGCGCATAACGCGATGTCGTTTTACACCTGGAGCGACCAGGAATGTTGCCTGCCAAAAGGCGCGACTTTTGCGACGCTCCAGGGACATTTCCCGGATTTGCCTGATGATGCCGTGCTCATCTTTGAAGAACAACGCGGACCACTCACCGGCGAACAGGAAGACGCTGATCGTACGCGACGCTGCGCTGTGCGCCTGAAAAATGTCCAGCCTTTCAACGCGAAGAACGAACCCCTGACCGATCCGCTAACCAACACACAAGTTACCAATATCGAGTGGATGGCAGAGGATGCGTTGCCGTTTTCTTTCTGTCTTTCCGGTTTCACCGATGAAGAGCACGGCGCGCAGTTCCGGGACGACTTAAGCATCGCCCACGGCAACATTGTGCTTGCCGATCATGGACTGACAATCGCCAATGAATCGTTAGGCAACGTTCCAGCCCCACAAATCCTTTTGCCGCCCGATCCCGGCACCGATCGTTGCGACCGTCCGCCGCCTGAGTTTACCCGGCTCCGTTTCCGGCCGTCGCTTCAGGAAAAACCGCTGACGCAGTCGTCACCGTACGATTCCGCTCAGCCGGCCTCAAAAAGCTTGAGCGTCGATCCAGAATCCGCGTTGCCTTCGATTTCCCTGGAAAGCACCCTTGGGGCGGATACTAGCCAATGGAACCCGCAACGTGATTTGTTAGGCAGCGCGCCGGATGCGACGGAGTTCGTGGTGGAGGTCGAAAACGACGGCACCGCGTATTTGCGGTTCGGTGACGACGAGTACGGACAACTGCCACAACCGAAGACGGCTTTCCAGGCGACTTATCGCGTCGGCAACGGAAGCGCCGGCAATGTCGGCGCAGAGACCCTTGCCCACATTGTCAGCAATCAATCGGCCATTACTGCTGTGCGCAATCCTTTGCCGGCCACCGGCGGAGTCGATCCCGAAACAATGGCGGACATTCGTCGAGACGCCCCACAGGCTTTCCGCACGCAAAAACGCGCGGTGACGGAAGCGGACTATGCGCGCACCGCCGAGCTCGATACTTCCATCCAGCGCGCAGCGGCGACCTTCCGTTGGACGGGCAGCTGGCACACCGTTTTTATCACTGTTGACCGGTTCGATGGTCTTCCCCTAACGAATGAATTCGATGCGCAACTCCGGGGTGAGATTGAGCCCTTTCGCATGGCAGGTCACGATCTGGAAGTCGGCTCGCCACAGTACGTGTCGCTGGAGATCGAAATATTCGTTTGTGTGAACCCGGATTATTTCCGGAGCGATGTCGAGGCTGCGCTGCTGGACATCTTCAGCAACCGAATTTTGCCCGATGGCAGCAAGGGGCTTTTCCAGCCGGATTTCTTTACGTTCGGTCAGACGGTTTATCTAAGTCCACTGTATGCTGCTGCTCAGGCAGTAGCCGGAGTCAATTCGGTCGACATTACTGTATTTCAGCGACAGGGTCTCCCGGCCACAAGCGGCCTAACGAGCGGATTCCTCACCATGGATCGGCTCGAGATCGCGCGGCTTGAGAACGATCCGAACTTTGCTGAGCGCGGACTTTTCACCCTCAAACTCGGAGGTGGCAGATAATGCCGACAAAGCTGACCGACTGTGGCTGCTGCGAAGGAATCACCGCGATCGTGCCGGGCCAAATCTTCAATCGGCCCGGGCTGTCTCAGGTCCGATACCGGGTTGGCACGCAGGTCGATTTTCTGCGAAGCGCGCTCGCGGCCCTCTCCGATCCGGAGTTCAGCGCTCTGCGCAGCCTGACCACGCGGGACGCGGACGATTTCACGATCGCGCTCCTTGATGGTTGGGCAACGCTCGCGGATGTCCTCACTTTTTATCAGGAACGCATTGCAAACGAGCTTTGGCTCCGTACAGCGACGGAACGCGACTCGATCCTGCGCCTGGCGCAGTTGATTGGCTATCGTTTAAAACCCGGCGTGGCGGCGGAAACGCGGCTAACTTTTTTCCTTGATGAAACGCCTGGCGCGCCGACCGAAGTGCCGCTCGAGATTGGAACGAAAGTACAAAGCGTTCCCGGTCCAAACGAAAAAGCGCAAACCTTTGAGACCGTAGAAGAGATCGACGCACGCGTTGAATGGAACGCGATTAAGCCGCAGACAGCGATAGAACAGAAAATCGCTTTTAATGCCACGGAACTTTTCCTTGCCGGAACCGACACGCAGCTTCATCCCGGTGACGCCATTCTCATTGTTGGTCACGAACGCGAACTGGATTCGGGCAGCGAACGTTGGGATTTCCGTATTTTGCAAAGCGTCGAGGCTGATCCCCGGCAGAAACGAACCCACGTCACATGGTTGGAAGGCTTGGGGCATGTCGTTCCGCATGTCGCACCCGCCGCGTTAAATCCAAAGGTTTACGCCTTGCGGCAGCGGGCGGCCTTATTCGGTCACAATGCTCCGGATCCTCGGCTTCTAAGCCAAAAGGGAACGGAGTTAACCCAACTGACCGAGATAAAGAATGGCGTGCGGCAATGGAAAAATTTCAATCTCAATTCAGCACAAATCGATCTCGATGCGACGTACCCAAAGATTCTGCTCGGCAGTTGGATGGTTCTGGTTAGTCCGAATTACGTGGAGCTCTGCAAGGTCCAATCGCTGACGGCTACTTCGCGCGCCGATTTCTCACTTACCGCAAAAGTCACGCGGATAACGCCGGATATTCTCGAACACGCAAGCGCGTTCGATCTGCGCAACACGCTGGTGTTCGCTCAAAACGAAGCGTTGGAAATGTCGGACCAACCGGTCACCGCTCCGGTCACTGGCGCTACTATTGATCTCGCACAACCGCCGACGAATTTGGTTAAAGGCCAGTGGCTCGTCGCTTCAGGCATAGATAGCACTACGGGCGAGGCGATCAGTGAACTCGTTCAGATCTCCGCAATCAACGGCGTGACGCTCACAGTCACGCCAGCACTGAAGAAGAGCTACATCCGCGTGGCAGACAAGCCAGAAGATAGCTTTTCGCTCAATGCGAATGTGGCGCGCGCAACGCATGGTGAAACAGTTTCGGAAATTCTGGGCAGCGGTGATGGCTCGCAGGAGAATCAATACTTCAAACTAAAACAGGCTCCGGCGCTGACCTACACGCGCTCGACAGAGCCGAGCGGTATGGAGTCTTCGCTGCAGATTCGTGTAAACGATTTGCTCTGGCACGAAGTCCCGACTCTTTTCGGCCTCGGATCACGCGAACGCGTTTTCACCACTGAAATGGCAGACGACGGCTCGGTTACAGCGCGCTTTGGCGATGGTGTACGCGGCGCGCGTTTGCCATCCGGCGCGCAGAACGTGAAAGCGACGTACCGCCGCGGAGGCGGTTTGGATGGACTCGTTAGGGCCGGTCAGCTCACCAGTCTGCTGACGCGTCCGCCGGGATTGAAGTCCGCCGTTAATCCATTCGCTGCCGAAGGCGCTGATGAGCCGGAATCATTTGCGAACGCTCAACAAAACGCGCCGCTCACTGTGCTCACGCTGGAACGCGTTGTTTCCCTGGAAGACTACGAAGATTTCAGTCGTAGCTATGCCGGCATCGCGAAAGCGCTGGCGACGTGGACATGGGATGGCCGGACGCGGGGCGTCTTTCTCACTCTCGCGGCCCCACTCGGCGCGTCGGTTTCAAGTTCGTTGATCGCGGATCTCATCACGGCAATTCATGCGGCCGGTGATCCGTTCGTGCCGGTGCGAGCGGCTTCGTATCGACAGCGTCTCTTCAAGGTTGCCGGCAAAATCAAGGTCGATCCGGATCATGAGACGGCGAAGGTTCTTGCGGCCGCGAATGACACATTGCGCGATACGTTTTCATTCGAGAAACGGCAATTCGGCCAACCCGTTAACCTGAGCGAAGTCATTGCGCTGGTGCAAGCGGGGGATGGAGTCGTCGCAGTCGACATCGACAGTCTCTACCGCACAGCCGAGACGGTGAAATTGAACAGCCGTCTCGAGGCTGAATTGCCTAATGGCGGCGATCCTGCCTCGTTAGGCGCAGCTGAACTGCTGACTCTCGATCCGGCGCCGATCGATCTGGAGGTGATGCCATGAGCTACGACCCGGACCAGCTGTACAAACTGTTGCCGTCCGTGCACCGCATTCGCGACGCGGACGAAGGCGAGCCGCTACGCGACTTGCTCGGCCTTATCACACGGCAGGTCGGAATTTTGGAGGAAGATCTAGAGCAACTTTACGACAATCAATTTATTGAGACCTGCGCGCCCTGGGTCCTGCCTTACATCGGCGACTTGATCGGTTATCGCTCCCTGCATCCAATCGGGCCTGACCAGCTCACGCCGCGCGCCGAAGTCGCGAATACCATCGGTTATCGTCGACGCAAAGGCACCGCGTCCGTTCTCGAACAGCTCGCGCGCGATGTCACGGGGTGGAACGCGCGGGCGGTTGAGTTTTTCCAATTACTGGGTTGGACGCAGTTCATGAATCACATTCGACCGGCGAATTTTTACGCGCCCGATTTGCGACAATGGGAGCCGCTCGAGCGACTGGGAACCGCTTTCGAGACGAGTGCGCATACTGTCGATGTCCGGCACGTCGAACGCGGCGAAGGAAAATATAACATCCCAAACATTGGAATTTTCCTCTGGCGACTGAATGCGTATCGGTTACGCAGTTCACCCGCAACGCGGGTGGACGATCACCGTTTCCTTTTCCATCCGTTAGGCGTGAACACGCCATTGTTCAATCGTCCGCAAACGGAGAAATCCATCACGCATCTCGCGGAGCCGATCAACGTACCGGAGCCGATCAGTCGCCGCGTGCTCGACGCGTCCCTCGCCAACTACTACGGTGCAGACCTGAGCATGTTGATCGAAGGGATCGACATCGGCGATGTGAGCGCCTGCAATCTTTCTGACGCCGACGCTTCTGGCACAATCTGGGCGCATACACCGCCGAACGCAGCGGTGGCCATCGACCCGGTGCTGGGACGAATTTCGTTTCGCGATCCGCAGACCGAGCTGCCGCGAGTGATGTTCCATTATGGATTCAGCGCCGCGATGGGCGGAGGCGAATACGAACGCACACCCACGTTTGATGCTGCGCTCGGGCCGCTCACGACGGTCGCTTCACCCGGACCGATGCAACCAGCTCTGGACGCGGCCGCTGTTGGCGGCGTCGTCGAACTGAATGACAGCGGACGATTCGAGGAAACGCCGAGCATCTCGCTCAATCCGGGAGTGCGACTCGAACTTCGTGCAGCGAACGAGCATCGCCCAACGCTTATTCTGGCGGGTCCGTTTGACATCACGGGCGGCGCTAACGCCGAAGTCACGTTAAACGGCCTTCTGATCGCTGGAGGACCGATCCGAATTCTGAGCGCCTTGGGGGATACCTTGCGAAAGGTTCGCCTCGTCCATTGCACACTCGTTCCGGGATTGTCGTTAGACATTGACGCTAAGCCTGACTCACCAGGAACGCCCTCGTTATTGATCGAGCACACCGAAACACCTATCCAAATCGAGATCGATCACTGCATTCTCGGCGCGATTCATGCGCCGCCTAATGCAACCGTGTTGATTCGACAGAGCATCGTGGACGCCAACAACAGCACGGCGATGGCGTATTCCGATCTCGATGGCATTGGCGCCGGTGGAACAGTTTCGGTCGTGAACAGCACGATCATTGGCACAATGCACACCGAGTTATTGAAGCTCGCATCGAACAGCATTTTTCTTTCGAGCACGGAAGACGCCTCCGCACCGATCCGTTCGGAACGCCGGCAAACCGGTTGCGTGCGCTTTTCGTGGCTGCCGCTCGAAGCGCGAGTTCCGCGCCGATACCGTTGCCAGCCAGATTTGGAAATTGCGGAGCGCATTCAAGCTGCGATCGCAAAGTCGGGGACGAACACAATCAGTGACGCGGAGCGCCAGGCAATCAAGGATGCTGTCGTCGCCAGCATCGTGCCGGCATTCACGTCCCTGCGATACACCGATCCAGGTTATTGCCAGCTTCGCCTGTCCGTTCCGGAACAAATTCGCACCGGCGCCGATGACGAAGCAGAGATGGGCGCGTTTCATGATCTTTTCCAGCCGCAACGCGAAAGCAACATCCGCGCACGGCTTCGCGAATATCTCCGCTTCGGCCTCGAAGCCGGCGTTTTCTATGCAACCTAACGAATCCCTACAAGCCTTATGAGCTCAGATATCAGCCGCCAACGTTTTAACCCTGTCAACGATTTCAGCAGCGTGCTAATGCAGCAAGGCCGCGTCCAATTGGATGCCGATTGGAACGAATGGAACGAAATTCTCGATCGCCGTTGGCGTTCGGAGACTATCGACATCATTGGGCGCTGTGTCGTGCCGCGGGAAACAATTACCGGATTCGAAATTAAAATAAGCGGCGGAGACCTGACGATCGGCAGAGGCAGAATTTATGTGCACGGGTTGCAGGCGGAAAATCATGGCGACGGAAACCTGGAGTTCGATCCGATCCTTGCTGAATCGCGCGGGATCGATCCGCTGCCATACGAGAAGCAGCCGTATTTTCCGAAGGTCAAAAATGCGGCAGAGTTACCCAAGGAGCTGCAGTTGCCCGACGGCGGCGGACCGCACCTGGTTTATATCGATGTCTGGGAGCGTGAAGTCACTTATGTAGAAGATCCGCATCTGGTCGAGAACGCAGTCGGAGTTGACACAACCTCTCGTTTACAGACTGCCTGGCAGGTTCGAGTATTGCCGAACGTTGGGGATGGAGCGACTTGTGCGACGCCGGACGAAGAATTAAACGGCTGGCTCGATGTCATTCGGCCGTCGGCTGGGCGCCTAACGACCAAAGCTGTCGGTGTGGCAACGCCATCCGATCCCTGCCTCATTCCACCGAGCGGCGGTTATCGCGGACTAGAGAATCGGACTTATCGCGTAGAGATCCATGACGGCGGCACGATTGGCCATGCGACGTTCAAGTGGTCGCGCGACAATGCGTCAGTCGCGAGCGGTGTGAGTGCGATTGAGAACAACATCATTCTCACTGTAGATCGCGCGGTGTGGGATTCGGTGCGGCGCTTCAGCCCAGGCGATTGGGTCGAGATCACTGATGATTGGCGTGAATTTTTGCTACTTCCAGGCGAGATCCGGCAGATCGATTCGGTGAATGATTCCACCCGCACGATCACGCTCAAATCTGCTCTGACTACAGGACTTTTCCCAGTCAACGCACAAAACCTAACCGATCCGGAGCGCCATACGCGAATTAAACGTTGGGACCAGGATCCTGGCGGACCTGCAGTAGTGAAGGTTCCGGCCTCTGGGACGCCATTTATTTTGGAGGACGGCGTCCAAATCACGTTTACGACCGATCCCAACGGCGGATCATTTCGTCCCGGAGATTACTGGATTTTCGTCGCGCGCACTGCAGACGCGTCAGTAGAAGAACTTACTGAGGCGCCACCGCGCGGCGTGCATCATCACTATTGCCGGCTGGCGGTGATCACGTTCCCGGATGTTGTGCTCGATTGCCGTACTTTCTGGCCGCCGTCCTTTGGCGGAGAAGGGGAGAGCTGCGACTGTACGATTTGTGTTTCCGCGGACCAACACAACCAGGGCACGTTTACGATACAACAGGCTGTGAGTCAGATACTGCAAACCGGCGGCACAATATGTCTCGGTCCCGGCATCTTCAATTTGGCCGAACAACCGGTGCAACTCACGGGCGCGTTTGGTATCCGTATTCGCGGACAGGGTGTAGCAACAATTATTATAGCGCCGCGGGCAGATGCTGCGTTCATCATGAGGCAGGCTCAGTGGTGCACGCTCGATTATTTGACGATTCATACCATCGCGGGCACGACAAGCGGGCCGGCCATTCGCGTGGGCAATTCCGTCGGCACAACGATTGAGCGCGTTACAATTGCCCCGCCAGGCGAAGGCAATGGACCAGCCGCCGGAATTTTACTCGAAGCCGGTTTTGTGCTCCTAACGAGAATTCAGGAGAACTTCTTTCGCGCGCAATCGGGCGTGAGTTTCACATCGAAATCCGGGGAGGACGGCGCCCTTCTACTCGGTACTTTTTATTGCGAACGTAACCTGTTGCAATGCAGCCGTAGCGGGATTGAGCTAGGCGGCTCGAGTTATTACACCGCTGACACTGTCCTCGCGCGCAACTTTATCTTCGGCACTGAGGATGCTGGAATTTCGGCCACCGGTCTTGCATTTCCAGAACTGGAGATCAGCGGGAATACGATCACCCCACAAAAAGGCGACGGAATCGTTGTCGGCACAGGGGGAGTTCGCATCGCCGATAACCGTGTCGCGAATATTGGAGCGGATGCGGAAAATGGTATCCGGCTTGTGACCGGTTTACTACAGCTCGCCATGACGCCAATTGTGGTGAGCGGCAATCGTCTCAGTGGTTTGCAGGGAAATGGAATTACGATCGAGACAGTTCTGGTCTCTGCAAAAATCGAGCACAACGTGTTGAACGCGATAAAGGGTAACGGCGTTATCATGCTTCCGGGAAGCGCGGCTGGCAGCATGAGCGTGTTGGCTAACGAATTGATTAACGTTGCAAACGGGACTGCTGAGGAGACAAGAAGCGTCGAATTGGCCGCTATTCATTTGCGACAAGTATTTCTCGGAACTGTCTCAGACAACGTAATCAGTGCTATTGGACACGACGCCGTTCTCGCGACGGTGGTCGCTGGTATTCGCGCGGACCTCGGCCTCGACCTGAGGGTAAGCGACAATACGATTGCAAACATCGCGGCGCCTACCGACTTTCATAATCTCGCGGCAGGTGTGTTGATCGTCTCTCCGCTTGGCCATATCGATATCGTAGCCAATCTCATTCGACGGCAGCTTACGGCTAACGATGATAGCTCTCCGTGGGAAGCGATTTGCATTTTGGGTTTCGGAACCGAGCCGTCCGGTAAGTTTCAGGCTGGGAGCTTTAAGAATCTGAGCGAGACGGGTCACCTGAACGCCTTTAGCACACTGGCAGCAAAAGATCCGGAGCCTGTGCGCGCCGGCGT
>Ga0310811_10005504_pt1 | contig 16024 bp, 15 predicted proteins | sample YCmetagenome_FD_207642 | JGI IMG/M metagenome (GOLD analysis project Ga0310811, IMG submission 207642) | Soil microbial communities from experimental microcosm in Duke University, North Carolina, United States - YC | ecosystem: Engineered > Artificial ecosystem > Soil microcosm > Unclassified ...
CCGACAACGGGTAATACGTCGAGCCGATAGAGAACTTCACCGATCGGCCTTTATCCGAGATGACCAGTGAGTTGCCCGCACCGACGTTGACGCCAGCGATTAGTTCGAACGGCTGGAACCATGAGCCATCGTCGCCTCCGGGTCTGAGACCGATGGCTCTGAACTGTTGCGCGATGTACTCCGCCGCTCGCTCGAGCTCGGGGCTTCCGGATGCCCGACCTTTCAAGTCGTCTGACGCCAGGAATTTAATGTGATCGAGCAGGCGATCGGCGTCGATGTCGCCCGGCGCCGCGTGGACAGCGGCGGCGCCGATCAGAAGAACGGTGATTAAGATTCTACGCATCAGACACCCAGCGCCGTTTCGAGCTGGACCCGCTCGCGCGTGTTCAGCGCTGGCACGCGCGTGTGCACAATACCAGACGACGAGAGAAGCGCGGGCACCGTCCCGACGCGGTTCCGGACGCCGAACTCCCCTCCGAGCATCGTCAACACATTGTAGGAACGCCGCGATGCCCCGACCACCGCTTCGACGATGCGAGCCGCCGCGGTGCCGAGCGCATAAGGTCCAAGCGGCCACAGCTTCCCGACTCGTGCCTCGATGCGCCGCAGCTGCACCTGCGAGAGGACCCGTTCGAGAGCGTAGCCGCCGATTGACGCGTCACTCCACGGCAATACGAACGATGCGGGAGGAGTGCCCAATACCGCAACCGACACTTCGTCGGCCGCGCAGCCTGCTTCCATAGCCACGATACCCGCCACGGCTGCGGCAAGCGCCTCTGTCGCCGAGCCGATCAATCGGCGGGCGGCAATGCGTGCCTCTTGAGACGAAGCTTCGATCAGATCAGACTGCCTCGCACCTGCGAACACGATCGATGCATCCGCTGCGAACGCCGCGATGCGCTTGATGAGTGCGAGCCCCTCTTCGCCCTGCCATTCCGGCGAGCCGCCCTGCCATTCCGGCGACCCGGCAGCAAATCGATCCGCGACTACCACGACCGCGGCGCCGACCACGCGCGACTCGTCAGCGGTCGCATCCAGCCGCGTGTGAAACCCCGCGATCGCGCCCGCCTGCTGGATGTCGAGCGCCTTGCCGGCCGCGGCGTTCACCGCCGCATCGATCGCAAGAATGCGACTGACGCGATCGCGCGACGCCAGCGCCTGTGCACACGCGCCGCCGATGTCGCCGGCGCCAACGATCGCAACAGTGGTCATGAACCGGTGGAGTATTCTACCGGTTGTCATGGCGACACTCAGTGGGAAGACGGCGATTGTCACCGGCGGATCGCGAGGCATCGGCCTGGCCATCGCGCGTGCGCTCGTTAAGAGCGATGCCAACGTCGTGATTACAGGCACGAAGCAGAAGCCGCTCGACGAGGCTGCACGCGAGCTCGGCGCGAAGGCCATGGGGAGCATCGCGAACGTTCGCGAGTACGCAGACGTCGAGCGCATGTTCAACGCTGCTGCGTCACGCTTCGGCGGCATCGATATTCTGATCAACAACGCAGGCGTCGGTGTATTCACGCCGGTGGCGGAGATGTCGGTCGAACAGTGGCACGACGTCATCGACACCAACCTGACCGGCGTCTTTTACTGTTGCCGCGCGGCGCTGGCGCATCTCAGGAAGCGTGGCGGCTGGATCATCAACATCAGCAGTCTTGCTGGAAAGAACGCGTTCCCGGAGGCGGCCGCGTATTGCGCCTCAAAGTCCGGGCTCAACGCCTTCAGCGAGGCGTTGATGCAGGAGGTCCGTCATGACGGCATCCGCGTGGCGTACGTGATGCCCGGATCCGTCAACACAAACTTCGGCGGACATCAGACCGCAGGCGCCGATTGGAAACTGTCGCCCGATGATGTCGCCGAGGTCGTGGTGGATCTGCTCCAACATCCGTCGCGCAGCCTGCCGAGCCGCGTCGAAATCCGTCCGGCGAAGCCGCCGAAGAAAGGGTGAGATGGGGGCCCTCGAAAAGCACCGCGACGCGCTCGAAGTTCACGAAACGATGATGGGCATCGGCCGCGGTCGCCTCGCGGTGGCGATGGACCTGCTGACCGACGCGCTGGCAATGATCGGACAGCACAGCGTCTATTGTCAGAGCACCCGCATGCCTGGGCGGCCGACGCTCGACATTGCGCTGGTCATCGAGCAGATCGGTGACGCCAAGGAGCTGGTGCAGACGGTCATCGAGCAGAAGACAGAATGACGACATCGGTTCCAGGGCCCATCGCCGTCATCGACCACTACAACCTTCTCGAACATCTGGAGCCGGCAGGACCCGGAGACCTGTTCCGCGCTCGCGACACCAGAAAAGGACGCACGGTTGTCGTGCGCGTGCTGCCGGCCGACTACGTCGCCGCTGCCAAACGCGACACCTTCATCGACCGCGCACGCGGTCTCGTCGCGCTGTCGCATCCAAACATCATCACGGTGTTTGATGTCGGCGAGCACGACGGTCGGATCTACATCGTTTTCGAGTTCCTGAAAGGCCAGTCGCTTCGCCACGAAATGGCTGGCCGGCCGCTCAATGTCCGCCGCGCCATCGATGTGGCGATACAGATGGCCGACGCCTTGGCGGATGCGCACGCGTGCGGCTACGTGCACGGCGGATTGAGCCCGGATTCAGTCGTCATCACGGCCAGGGGACACGCGAAGATTCCCGCATTTGCGCTTGCATCGCGCGACGGGTTCGCAACGCCCGGCGACGCCACGCTGCACGATTACGATTCGCCGGAAGAAGCGCGCGGTCTGCCTTCGGACGAGCGCTCCGACATCTACTCGGTCGGCGCTGTGCTGTTCGAGTTGCTGACAGGCCGGCGGCCGCTGCATCGAGGCGCGGCTGCGCCGAGCGCCACAAACAGTCACGTGCCGCCGGAGCTCGACGCGGTCGTGCTGAAAGCGGTGGCACCGAACCCGGACAGTCGGCACCAAAGCGCCGCGGCGTTCGCGGCGGAGCTGAGAAGCGTCGCGGCCGTCCTCGATTCGCGTGGATTAGTGGGAGACGAAGAGGACCTTCCCGAGGTGGTACAGCACGGAAGTCGAGGCGTGCTGGCACTCGCCCTCGTTGTGCTGCTCATTGCCGTCGCCATCGTCTGGTGGTTGTGGCGATGATCATCCCCGCAGGATCTCGCCCAGCCGATCGCTGAAAGCGGAGCGGGCCAGCACTTCGTCGATCCCCGCCTGACGCGCGGCAGCGATCACGTCGGCATGCACGTGCGAGACGAAGCCAAGCGTCCGGATGCCGCGCGTCGCGGCATCCGCCTTCAATTCCGCAATCGCCGCAAGCGGATTGAGCTTGGCACTGTTGAGGTCAAAGATGACGAGAGACGGCTGTTTCTCCTTCACACGGGCGACCGCCATCCCGGGAGTACGCTCGAAGTACACGTCTGTGCCCAGCGATTTCGCGGCGGTGGAGATCTTCACGGAGAACAGCAGGTCGTCGAGGACGCACACGATCATGTGTACGATTGTAGTGAATGATTGTCGAAGTTCGGGCTGAAGCCCCGTTCTACAAGAACGGCTTCGTCGTGGGGTGCGAGCGTACGCGCGAAGGCATCATCATCGATCCGGGCGACGAGGTGGACCTGTTGCTTGCCGCCGTGCGCGATCACGACTTGGATATTCGGCACATCCTGTTGACGCATGCGCACATCGATCACATTACCGGCGTACGCGCCGCAAAGGATGCTTTCGATGCGCCGGTCTATCTGCACCACGACGATCTGTTTCTCTACGATGCTGCGCCGCAGCAGGGTGCGATGTTCGGCTTCAAGGTCCAGCGGCAGCCGCCGATCGACGTGTTCTACGACATGAGCCCCATCTACTTCGGCGACTACGAAGTGCGGCTGCATCACACGCCCGGTCACTGCCCGGGCGGTGTCTGCCTGCAGATCGGCAAGAAGGGTACTGCCGGTAAAGATCTCTTCGTCGGCGACACGCTGTTCGCCGGATCGATCGGCCGCACCGATCTGCCGGGCGGCGATTATGAGACGCTGCTGCAATCCATCGTCGGCGTGTTGTTTCCGCTCGGAGACGATGCGGTGGTCCACTCGGGCCATGGGGCCGACACGACCATCGGAACGGAGAGGACGACGAACCCGTTCATCCTGGAATACCTCTCCGCGCGACGCTAATCCGCGTCTTTCAACGCTACGAGTTCGACTCGTCCAATCTGGATCCGGTCGCCGGACTCCAGCTGCGCCGTCTCGACGCGTTTGCCGTTCACGAACGTACCGTTCGTGCTGTCCAGGTCCCGCACTTCAAGGCCGCCGCCGGCTGTCGCAATCAGACGACAATGGACGCGCGATACGAGTGCCCCGTCGACGCTGAAGTCCGCTCCTGTGGCGCGGCCGATCGTCCGCACGCCGCCTGGCAGGATTCGGAATGTTTTTTCCGGTTCGCCCTCATTGACCGTTCGCAGAATCCACATAAGCTGGGTTGAAACCCTTGGGTCTCCTCGTCCGTAGAACTACATGCCTGTCACGCCGAAGGTTCGGCGGAGTCGGATTATGAAGAAGTCGCGCAAAACCCTGATCGTCAGCGTTCTTGTCCTGCTTGTCGTGGCGGGTGTCTGGGGGTTTACCGCCCTTACCGGCGCCTCGACCACCATTGACCCCGCGAAGATCACGGTCGTCGAACGCGGCACGATGCGTCGATCCGTTGTCGCCACCGGCAAGGTCGAGCCGATCACCAAGGTCGAAATCAAGTCGAAGGCGAACGGCATCATCGAAAAACTGTACGTCGACGTCGATCAGTTGGTGCAGCCTGGCCAGGTGCTGGCGGAGCTCGATCGCGAAAATCTTACCGCACGACTTCGGCAGGCTCGTGCCAATCTGCAGGCGGCGGAAGCGGCGCACGAGGGCACCGCCGCGCAGTTGAAAAAAGACGAGATACAGGCGCAATCGCCGGACGTCGCATTCGCGAAGCGAAACGCGGAGCGCGCGCAGCAGCTGTTCGATCAGAAGCTCGTGTCGCAGTCGAACCTTGATGATGCGAAGAGTGCGTTGGAGCAGGCTGTGAACCGTCAGCAGGCAGCGCAGGGGCAGCTCGTCATCAGCCGCGCGAAGGTGTCAGAGGCCGTCGCCAACGTGGCGCAGGCTCGCGCCGCGCTTGAAAACGCGGAAGAGGACCTCGCCAACGCGACCATCCGGGCGCCGATCCGCGCGACCGTGCTGACGCGCGATGTCGAAATCGGCAGTCCGGTGTCGTCGATCCTGAATCTCGGCGCAAACGGCACGCTCGTCTTCACGCTGGGCGACATCGATCGCGTGTTCGTGCGCGGCAAGGTGGATGAAGCGGACATCGGCCGCGTGCGCCTCGACCAGGCTGCCAGCATCACGACGGAGAGTTTCCGCGACAGAACGTTCAAGGGGAAGGTCACGCAGATCTCGCCCATTGGCGTCGACAAGGACAACGTGACGACATTCGAGGTGAAGGTCTCAATCGATAATCCAGGGAAGGAACTGAAAGCCAACATGACGGCGAACGCCGAGATCATCCTGGAGGAATTCCCCAACTCTGTACTCGTGCCCGAGGCGGCGGTTTTCTACGACGACCGTCACAATGCGTCCGTCGATGTTCTTGATGCCTCGTCACGTAGCGGCCGCAGGCGAGTGCCGGTGCAGGTCGGCGTCGGAAACGGGACGCGGATGCAGATCGTCCGCGGCGTCAACGCCGGCGATAAGGTCGTGCTCCCGAACTGAGATGCTTGAAGTCTTCCGTCAGGTAGTGGCGAACCTGCGCGCGAACAAACTGCGCAGCTTCCTCACGATGTTCGGCATCTTGTGGGGCGTCATCTCCGTCATCATCCTGCAGGCGACGGGCGAAGGCTTTCGCCGCGGCAACAACAAGGTGCTGATGGAGTTGGGAAAGAACATCGCCATCGTGTGGGGTGCACGTACCGGCCTGCAGGCCGGTGGTGAGCGTGCCGGACGTCAGATCCTGCTCACCATGGACGATGTGCACGCGCTGCAGACCGAATCGCGCATGATCGCCGTCGTCAGCGCGGAACTGCAGCGCGGCGCGATGAGCGTGAAGAGCGCGTATAACGCCGCTGCCATCCTCGTCGACGGCATCGAGCCGCAGTATCAGGACATTCGCACGGTGGAAGTCGATCGCGGTCGCCTGTTCAACGATGCCGACGAACGTGAAGCCCGCCGCGTCGCCATCGTCGGTTTCGACGCGACTACTCAGTTGTTCTCGACGCGCCGGAGCATCGGCGAGTCCATTCAGTTGAATGGGATTCCGTACACCGTCATCGGCCGTATTAGAAAGAAGAATCAGGACAGCGCGTACAACGGTCGTGACAATGACAAAGTGTTCGTGCCGTTCAGTGCGATGGCGCGCGACTTTCCGCGCGCCGATGCGCCCGATGGCGTCCTGTCCCAAATCATCGTCGCGCCGAAAGACGACGTCGTTGCCGATCTGCCGGCGATTCTAAATGCGCGGACGGGACGCATCGAGGACATCGACTGGCCGCTGGCGCGCGAGGTCCGCCGAGTGCTCGCCAACCACCACAACTTCGATGCGAACGATCGCGACGCGATTCGCGTCTGGGACACGTCGCTCGAATCCATCATGTTCGGCCGGATGATTCAGGCGATGAAGGACTTCTTCAGCGTCGTCGGATTGGTGACGTTGAGCTTGGGCGGACTGGGTGTGATGAACATCATGCTGGTTGCGGTGCGCGAGCGCACCCGTGAGATCGGCATCCGCAAGGCGCTCGGTGCGACGACAGGACACATTCAACGGCAGTTCTTCCTCGAGGGGTTCGCGCTGACGTTGCTGAGCGGTGCCGCAGGCTTCGTCATCGCGCTCGGATTGTGCGCGCTCGTCAACCTGGCGCCGATGCCACCGCGGTTCGACGGAATGATTCTGACGTGGCAATCGGGCGCAGCCGCGGTGCTGGCGCTGGTGTTCGTCGGAGTCGTGACGTCGACGTACCCTGCGCGGCGCGCCGCGCAGCTGCCGCCTGTCGAGGCGCTGCGGTTTGAAGCATGAGCCGCCGCGTTCTCAAGCAGATCGTGCGCGAGGCGATGGTAGGTCTCTTCCGCAACCGGATGCGCGCTGCCTTGTCGATGCTCGGCATTTCGTGGGGCATCGTCTCCGTCGTCATGCTGCTCGCCTACGGCAATGGGTTCGATGCTGCTCTCCTCCGCGGGTTCGAGGGTGCATTCGGTGACGGGGTTTCGATCGTCATGGGCGGACAAACGAGCATGCAGGCCGGCGGCGAGCGCGCCGGCCAGCGTGTCCGACTCCGTCTCGCCGACGCCGAAGCCATCGGCCAGGTGCCGTTCGTCAAGCAGTGGAGTCCCGAGTTCACGCAGATGACGCTGGTGGCCTGGCGGGAGAAGCAATCGACCTACCTGACACGCGGCGTGGCACCGACGTATGCCTCGATGCGCAGCGAGCAGGCGGCGGTCGGACGATTCATCGACGCCGAGGATGTCCGCCTGCAGCGCCGCGTCGTCTTTCTCGGCAGCGAAGTCGCACGCAAGATGTTTGGCGCGACGCCAGCCGTCGGGCAGAGCATCCGCATCAAGGGCGTTCGTTTCGACGTTGTCGGCGTGCAGCACGAAAAGGTGCAGCTGTCGAACTACACAGCCCCTGACAAGGAATCGTTGTTCATTCCGTATACGACGGCCGGCCAGCTGTGGAATACCGAGTACGTGAACTTCACCGTGATGCAGGCGATCACGCCTACAGTGAATGCCAAGGCCATCGCCGACGTCAGAAGCACGCTCGCCGGCCGGCTGCGGTTCAACCCGAGTGACGAGCGGGCGATCATGGTCTGGGGTTTCGAGGATACGCAGAAGATCGTCGGTCCCATTGTGTTCGGATTGAAGCTTGTCCTCACGTTCATCGGCGTGCTGACGCTCGCTATCGGCGGGGTCGGCGTGATGAACATCATGTTCGTCTCAGTGACCGAGCGTACGCGCGAAATCGGCCTGCGCAAGGCGCTCGGCGCGCGGCGCGGCGCCATCCTGCTTCAGTTTCTGCTCGAGGGCCTGGTCACGACGTTTGCGGGAGGCGCGGCGGGAGTGCTGCTGTCCTACATCCTCGTCTGGGCGTTGAGCCCGCGTCCCTTTTTGTCGGAGCTGCTCGATGATGCGACGCGATCCGCGGACATTTACCTGGTGCTCGATGTCCAGCTCCTCGGAATCTGCACCGCTATCCTGATGTTCGTCGGTCTCGTCAGCTCATTCGTCCCCGCCATGCGAGCCGCGCGTCTCGATCCGATTGAGGCGCTTCGCTACGAATAGTCAATAACCGATCAACAAACGCGCGGCGCGTTCGATCTGCTCTTCTGATGGAAGGAAGAACTCTTCGAGCGGCGGTGAGTACGGCACCGGCGTGTCGAGCGCGCCGACGATGCGGACGGGAGCGTCGAGCGACTCGAACGCTTCTTCCTGAATAATCGCGGCGAGGCTTTCGCCCACGCCGCCGGTGCGTGTGTCTTCGTGGATGATGAGCACCTTGCTGCAGTGCCGCGCGACGGCAAGGACCGCCTCCTTATCGAGCGGCGCCAGTGAGCGCAGGTCGAGCACGCTTGCCTGAATACCGTCGGCCGCAAGCGTCTCCGCCACGCGCATACCGACGTGCACGTACGCACCGTAAGAAATGATGGCGAGGTCGCCGCCTGAGCGCCGCAGTGCTGCCTTGCCGATCGCCATGGGCGCCGGCGGCCCCGCCGGGAGCACCTGTTTCACGCGCGGATCGCGATAGAGCGCGATGTGCTCGAAGTAGAGGACCGGATCCGGATCCGCGACGGCGGCGGCCATCAACGCGCGTGCGTCCTGCGGCGTCGACGGCACCACGATCTTCAGGCCGGGCGTGCGGTAGAACCACGCCTCGGTGTTCTGGCTGTGATACGGCCCCGCGTGTCGCAACCCGCCCCAGGGCATCCGGAGCACCATCGGAATCGACGCGCCCCAACGGTAGCGCTGCTTCGCCGCATTGTTCACCAGTTGATTGAATCCGGTCGCGGCAAAATCGTTGAACTGCACTTCGGCAATCGGGCGCTGACCGGCGATTGCGGCGCCTACGGCAATGCCGAAGATCGCGTTCTCGGCAATGGGCGAGTTGATGATGCGGTCGCCGAACTCCTTCAGCAGCGGGCGCAGCAGGAGGAACGCGCCGCCATAGAGCCCACCGACGTCTTCGCCGTACACAAACACACGCGCATCTGCTCGCAGCGCGTCAGCGACACCAGCCGTTACCGCCTCGAGGAACGTCATGCCTTTGCGATCGAACGGCAGGCCTGCCTCGAGCGCCGGCAGCGCAGGATCGAGGTCAACACTCAACCGCGTTGACGGGGCGAGCGGCTCGATGTGCACGCGCGGCGGCTCGTTGGCGAGCACGCCGAGGCCAGCGCTCTCCGGTTGTGGCCATGGCGCGCCGATGACGGCGCGCGCCTCCTTTTCGACGATCGCTTCCGCTTCGCGCTTGAAGGTCTCGAGATCGCCCGATCGCATCAGGCCTTCGTCGAGCAGCTTGGCAGCGTAGCTGGCAATCGGATCCTTCTCCGACCAGTACTCGTACTGCTCGCGATCGACGTAAGCGCCCTCGGCCACGGGCGCGCACTCCCAGGACACCGGCGGTTCCTTGCCGAGATACAGCATGTCGTCGTGATGGGCGTGGCCGCACATCCGCATCGACACCAGCTCGACGAGCGTCGGGCCCAGTCCGGCACGCGCACGATCCGCCGCCCACGTGAATGCGGCGGCAATTGCCTCTGGATCCGTACCGTCGATCGTGATTCCCGGGACACCGTAGCCGGCGGCGCGGTCGGCAAATACGCGCACCGCGGACTGCTCGTTCACGGGAGTGGAAAGTGCCGTCTGGTTATTCTGAAGGCAGAAGATGGCCGGCAGCTTTCTTACCGCGCAGGCGTTAATCGCCTCATGCCACTCGCCGAGCGACGCCCCGCCTTCGCCGATGAGCGACACGGCGACGCGGTCCGATCCCTCGCGCGCAAATGCCATCGCCACGCCGGCGATGTTGACGGCGTTGATGCCGAGCGGCGCGGTCGGCGGCAGGATGCCCCAGTCCCACGCAGCGACGTGGATGTCGCGCCCCTCCATGGGCGGACCGGCCTTGCCGATCTGCGCGTTGAGAATCATGCGGATCGTCCATGCATCGTTGTGCATTGCCAGGACGAGCGCGTTGTCGCGAATGAGCGGGCAGACCACATCCCCCTGCCACGCTCCGCTGCTATGGCGGTACTTCTCGCCTCGGTGCAGACGGATCCCGGCGCCGTAGATTGCTTCCTGACCGAGCGATCGGAATCCTTTGCCCTGAACGCCGAGGCTGCCGTACTTGACGTCGCCCTGCAGATAGAACTGCTTCAGGCGGTTGTCGAGCGCACGCATCAGAATCATGCCGCGCATCATTTCGAGCTTTTCGTCTGCGCTCAGGGATGCGGCAATCGACTCGCGCGCAAGAAAGCCGTCCACCGCGTCGAGCAGCTCGGTGACGGCTACCTTCCAACGCTCCTCAGCCGTAACTCCTGGCGTCGTCTCCAGAAGGTCCGCGACGTCGACGTTGCGGAGCTGGCGTTGGATTTCGCTGCCCAGCGTGTCCGAAGAAGAGTCGAGTCGGTCGCGCTGGAAAACCTCGACGGCACGCTGAACCGCGCCGAGCGCGAAAGGAAATCGTTCGAGTACAAACGCCGCGAGGCGGGCGTGAACGCCGGTGGACGCGTGTGCAGGAGCCGATCGCGCCATAGCTAATGTTAACGTGATGATTCGTGATTAGTGATTTGTGACCGGATTTCAACAACAATTCGCAAATCACCAAGCATCATGGAATCCCATTTCAAGGGGTGGGCGAAGCCAGGTGTTATTCCGCCGGGCGCACACTCGACGCCTGAGGTAGGTCCCGACGAAACGCTCGACGCGATCAGCGGTCACTTCCGCCTCTTGCAGCCGCGCGACGGTCATCGCTATTCGACCGACGACGTGTTGACGGCGTGGTACGGCACGACGTGGGCTCCGTCGGCGTCGAGCGTCCTCGATCTCGGATCCGGCATTGGCTCGGTCGGAATGATCGCCGCGTGGCGTTTGCCGGGCGCGCGCTTCGTGACGATCGAGGCGCAGGCAGAGAGCGTGCGCCTGGCGCGGAGGTCCGCCGCGTACAACGGCCTGGCAGGGCGCTACGACATCCGGCTCGGTGATTTCCGCCACGACGAAGCGCTCGCACCGGACGAGCAGTTCGATCTGGTGCTCGGCAGCCCACCGTACTTTCCGCCTGGCACCGGCATCGAAGGCGATACTCCACAGAAGATCGCCTGCCGATTCGAGATGCGTGGCGACATTCGCGACTACGCACGCGTGGCGGCTGCGCATCTTGCGCCCGGCGGTCTGTTCGCCTGCGTGTTTCCGGATGCGGATCGTCGCATCGAAGAAGCCGCGCATGTGGCGGAGCTGACAATCCTGCGACGACGGCCCGTTGTGTTCCGTGAAGCAGAGCGGCCGCTGATTGGACTGTTCGCGATGATGCGGCGCGTCGACTTGCCGGCCCACATGCGAGACCGTACGTGGCGCGAGCCGTCGCTCATCATCCGATGCGCGGACGGCTCCGTGCATCCGGAGTACGCGGCCGTCAAGCTGGCTGTCGGCTTTCCGCCGTAACCGCCTGAGCGATCGCTTCGCCTACTTCCTTCGTTGTCGACTTGCCGCCAAGGTCGGGTGTCTTCACCTGGCCGTCCGCGAACACGCGCCCAATCGCCGAGACGATGCGCTCGTGCGCCGCATGCTCGCCAAGGTGATCGAGCATCATCGCCCCGGCCCAGATCGCGCCCACGGGATTGGCGATCCCCTTGCCCGCGATATCCGGCGCGGAGCCGTGAATCGGCTCGAACATCGACGGCGCCGTGCCTTCGGGATTGATGTTCCCGCTCGGTGCAATGCCCAGGCTGCCGGAGATGGCAGAGCCGATATCGGTGAGGATGTCGCCGAACAAATTCGAGCACAGGATCGTGTCGAGCGTCTGCGGATGTGTGACCAGCCGCGCGGCGATCGCATCGACGTAATACTTCTTGTAGTCGACTTGCGGAAATTCCCTGGCGACCTGGGCGACGACTTCATCCCACAGCATCATCGAATGCTGCAGCGCGTTTGATTTGGTCGCGCTGGCGAGCAGCTTCCGCGGCCGCGATGCCGCCAGCTTGAAACCGTAGCGCGCGATCCGCTCGATGCCACGGCGCGTGAAGATGCCGGTCTGCTCGGCGAGTTCGTCCGCTGTGCCCGCATGCACGCGCCCACCGACACCGCAGTACTCGCCTTCCGAGTTTTCGCGTACGCAGACGATGTCAATGTCGGCGGCGGTACGGCCGGCGAGCGGCGAGGTAATGCCGGGCAGCAAACGCACCGGTCGCAGGTTGACGTACTGCACGAGCCGGCGGCGCAGCGGCAGCAGCAGTTCGCCGGCAGAAATATGATCGGGAACTTTCGGATCGCCGATGGCGCCGAGATAGATCGCGTCGAACTTCGTCAGCTGATCCACGGCGTCGACGTCCATCATGCGGCCGTTCTTCAGATAGAAATCGCATCCCCACGGGAACGCCGTGAACTCCAGCGTGAAGCCTTCGCGCACCGCTGCCGCTTTCAATACCTCCATTCCCGCCGGAATGACTTCCTTGCCGATGCCGTCGCCGGCCAGCACTGCTATGCGATGTGTTGTCATGGGCGATCAGATCGTATCGCGGACGCGACGGGCGCGCGCGGCGCAGAAGTTCGCGCTGCGTAGACGACAACGAACGCCGCGACAGATGCGAGCAATCCAGCGATGGTGGGGTCGATCCAGGCGAGGCTCGCAGGCAACGCGAAGCGCGCCACGAGCAGCGTGATATTGCCTGCCGCGATCGCAGCGAGCGCCTCGGGTGCGCCGGCACGCGGTAGGTACAGACCGCCCACCACAGGCGCGAGCAGGCTTACGCCGAGCAGCGCGTAGAAGATTGCCAGCGCACTCTGCACGGTTTCAAGCAGCAGCGCGAGCACGACGGCGCCCGCGCCACCGGCGAGCGATGCGAGGCGGGCGATGAACAGCACTTCACGGTCGTCAGCCTCGGGCTGCAGAAAGCGCTTGTAGAGATCCTGCGACAGCGACGTTGCGAGCATGAAGAGAATCGCGTCGCACGCGCTCACCTCCGCCGAGAAAATTGCCGCCAGCGCCAGTGCGCCGAACCAGGGAGGAAGCTGCTCCACGAGCAGCGTCGGCAGCACGATATTCGGATTGGTGAGGCCCGGGTGAGTGGCGCGCGCGGCCATCCCGAGCAGCGCCGGCACGAACGCAAACAGCGCCAATGCCGCTGCCTGAATGCCGATGCCAACTCTCACCGCCCGGTCGCTCGCCGCGCCGTACGCTTTCTGCACAAGGCCCGGCGAGATCACGAACGCCGGCGCGAACACCAGCAGGCGCCAGCCTGACAGCGCGCCGCCGGAATAAAACATGTTCGTGAATGTCGGCGGCACATCGGCTGCCGTGATGATCCCTTGCAGCCCACCTGCCTTCGCAAGCACGATCGGGATCGCCACCGCGAATCCGGCCATCAGTACTGACAGCTGCACGACGTTCACCCATACAGTCCCGAGCAGACCTCCGGCCATGAACGTGACGGTCACGACGAAGGCACTGATGATCGTCCCCTCCCATCGCGGCACACCGGCGACGACGCTGAGAACTGCGGCGCCGGCGATGAGCTGGCCCGCGAAGATCGAGAGCGTGCCAAGCCAGATCAGCGAGGTGACGATGCCGCGCACGGGCGCGCCGAATCGCAGTTCGAGAAAATCGCCGGTCGTGAACAGGTTGTGTGCTTTTGCGGCGCGCCAGATTCTCGGCCCGACAAAGAAGGCGAGGAAGACCGAACCGAGCGCCGACGATCCGTTCCACCACCACGCACTGATGCCGTCGAAGTAGCCGCGGCCGGTTGCGCCAATCGTCGCCCCCGCACCAATGTTCGACGCGAGAATCGTGGTGAACAGCAGCGACGGCGTCAGCGCTCGCCCGGCGACGAAGAAGTCGGCGCTCCGCCGCACGAACCGGGAGATCCACATCCCGATCGAGACGAGCGCGACGGAGTAGACGATAAGGAGGGTGAGGTAGAGATTCAGGTTATTTGAATCTCGCCGGCACGGTGCCGAGATCCGAGGCGGACGGCAGGCCTCCCGAGCTCTTCGCCATCACCGCGGCGCGAACGATCGCTTCCGACATGACGTCGGCAGCCAGCCCGCCAACGATGGTGAGATCGGCAGTTCCGCTCCAGTTCCCGGTCGCCAGCGCAAACACGGTATCGCCGTCGGCCTGCGTGTGCGCCGGATAAATTGCGCGCGCCAGGCCGTCATCCGCCATCGACGCCAAGCGGCTTACCTGAATCTTTGTCAAGCGTGCATTGGTCGCAACGATTCCGAGCGTCGTGTTCTCGATCGGTTTGACGCTGCCGGGAACGCCGGCGCGCAGCACCTTACGTGCGTCCGCGAGCTTTCCGTCGGCGTTGCGCATGCCCGCCACGACCTGTCCGGTTACGGGATCGATGATGTCGCCGAGCGCGTTGACGACCGCGATGGCAGAGACGATGAGCCCGTTCGACAGGACGATGCTCGCCGAGCCGACGCCGGCTTTCATCGGCTTGATGTTCGCGTTGTTCGAGTTGAAGAAGGCGCCCAGCTTGCCGACCGTTGCGCCCGCGCCGGCGCCGACGTTGCCTTCTTGCACCGCGCCATTCGCTGCGGCCACGGCGGCCTTGTAACCGCAATCGGCGGTGGGACGCGTCTTCGATGCGCCACTGAACGGCAGGTCGAAGATCACCGCGCCAGGAACGATCGGGACGACGCCGGCGCCGGTTTTGAAGCCGACGCCCTTCTCTTCCAGGTAACGCATCACTCCTTGTGCGCTGTCGAGGCCAAAGGCGCTGCCGCCGCTCAGAACGATCGCGTTGACGCGCTCGACCATGTTGAGCGGGTTGAGGAGATCCGTTTCGCGGGTTCCCGGTGCGGGTCCGCGCTGCGCGACGCCGCCGACTGCGCCCTCGCCGTCCGCGAGCACGACGGTGCAACCGGTGAGGCCGCCGGGCAGTGTGAAGTGTCCCACCCTGATGCCCGGTACCTGCGTGAGGCCCTTCTGCTCCGGGCGGCGTGTCTGGGCGTCGACTGTCATTGTCAGCACCGCGAAGATCGCGAGGAGTGCCGCCTTCCTCATGAGACGCTTGATTATCGTGGAACGCAGATCACGTTGTCGATGAGCCGCGTCGACCCGACCCAGATAGCACCGGCCGCGATGACCGGTCCGTCGATGCGGTCGACCGGCTGCATCTCTCGCGGCTCGACAATCTGCAGATATTCGAGCCGGACCGCATGCTCGTCTTCGATAACCTGCCGCGCCGCTGCCTCGACCTGTGCGACATCGCCGTCTCCGCTCCTAATCAGCTGCTCCGCGACCTTCAGTGCGCGGTACAGGACCGGCGCCGCACGCCGTTCGTCGGCAGACAACCGCTGATTGCGCGAGCTGAGCGCGAGGCCATCCGGTTCGCGCACGGTTGGGACGCCAACGATCGCGATCGGCACGTTGAAGTCTTCGACCAGGCGTCGAACCACAGCTAGTTGCTGCGCGTCCTTCTCGCCAAAGTAGGCCTGGTCCGCTTGCGTGATCTCCATCAGCTTCATAACAACAGTGGCGACGCCGCGGAAATGACCGGGCCGAAAGCGCCCGCAGAGATGATCTGCGACCCGTCCGACCTCAATTACGCACACTGGATCTGACGGATACATCTCCGACATCGACGGGGCGAACACCATGTCCACGCCTCCAGCGGCGCAGACGTCGACATCGTTTTCGAGTGTGCGCGGGTATTGTTCGAGGTCGTCCGGTCGATCGAACTGCAGCGGATTGACGAAGACGCTGACGATGAGGACATCGCACTCGCCGCGTGCGACGTCCATCAATCGTCTGTGGCCCGCGTGCAGCGCGCCCATCGTCGGCACGAATCCGACGCGGCGCTCCGCAAGGCGTGCGCGTCTCACGCGATCCCGAAGCTGC
>Ga0310811_10005505_pt1 | contig 16024 bp, 9 predicted proteins | sample YCmetagenome_FD_207642 | JGI IMG/M metagenome (GOLD analysis project Ga0310811, IMG submission 207642) | Soil microbial communities from experimental microcosm in Duke University, North Carolina, United States - YC | ecosystem: Engineered > Artificial ecosystem > Soil microcosm > Unclassified ...
GCAGGTTGAGCTCAGGAAAGAAAGAGAGCAGGATCGCTTTTGAAGTGGTCCTGCTCTCTTTCCTGGCGATAACGGCTCAAGCCATTTAAAATACAATCTCCTCTTATTGTGGTTGAAGTCCTTTCACTGAGCACGGAAGGATATGACCGAACAGAAAAGTTTCTTCGCTATCAGCACTCTCCAACGCTTGAAATCTCTATCCTGGTGAGTCAGGACGAGGAATACGTAGAGATTTATCGTAAGGCTACTGGCTGGACTCAAGAGCACTTTTCTACAGGCCAGGTGATTAAGCTTGATCAACTGGACTTAGAACTGCCCGTTTCTTCCATATACGAGGGAGTATTTTAGAAGATTGCCATGAGCGTCCGGTGAAACGCGAGCGGACCGATAGGGACACGGACAGGGCGAGACCACATTCGATGTCAAATACGCAATAACCCAAAGAGGAGAAGAGCGTAAACCAGCTTGTAGTGTGGGTTTACGCTCTTCTCCAAAAATGGAGAGTGCCGAGAGACGGAATCGAACCGTCGACACTAGCATTTTCAGTGCTATGCTCTACCAACTGAGCTATCTCGGCGTTTGTGGAACAAATATATCATGACTTTGCCTCCTCGTCAACCCCTTTCTCGCACGAATTTGAAAAAACGCAACCATAAAAGCCTCCCTTGCTTGCAACTCATCTGAATGTTCTCGTCCCCAGATCGTTTTTGTAGGTGTTTTGCCTCAGAAATCAGCGTTTACCTGCTCAGGTTAAGATCATACAGTACAGCTTAGGATATTTATCCTATGTATCCCCTGTTTCAAGGTGTGTCACTGTGGAAATAAGCTAATATGCATATCTGGACACATTTATTTTAGGTGTGGTCCATTCTGTTGTGTGAGCGGCGGCTGGGTGGTTTGACGTAGCAGGTGGGTGGACCTGTGCGATGTGTGATTGTTTAGTAGAGAGGAAGGAACAAGTGCTTATGCGCAGAAATCAGCAAATCTGGCAGTATTTGAAACAGCATCGTATTGTCAGCATTGTAGCAGGGCAGCTAGCCGTGATCCTGGTGTTAGGGTCAGTTTTACTTGGCACGACATTAGGTTCTTCGGTCTTACGAGCGTTTGCTCAATCTCCCTGTGCAAAAGGAGATCAAGTGTACAGTGTGGCGAGTGGTGACAGCCTTGGCACCATCGCAGCGCGGTACAATATCAGCTGGCAAAAGCTAGCATCCTACAATCATATTGCGAATGCTAATATGATTTATGTAAATGACCATATTTGTATCCCCAACACTGTCGCGAAAGCTACCGGTACTCCCATTGATTTGGGCCCTCAGATGGCTCTTACTGGATCGACCAATACTTTTCCTTATGGTCAATGTACCTGGTGGGCAAATCAGCGTTATTTTCAACTCCATGGTGTCTATGTGCCATGGCAGACCAATGCGAATGCCTGGCAGTGGTCCTCGCGTGCCAGCGACTACAGTTGGAATGTTTCCAGTACGCCATCTGTGGGCTCGATTGTGGTGCTTCAACCCTGGGTGCAGGGCGCTTACAGTCTTGGTCATGTCGGCGTCGTTGAAAGTGTGAGCAATGGAAGCGCAGTCGTTAGCAATATGGATTGGGGTGGGGCAACCGATCAGGTGACCGATTCTCAGGTTCAGCCAGGACCTGGCGTTTCGTTTGTCTCCCTATAATGAACTTGCCGAAATAGGTACGGCATAAAAAGAGAGCGTGCAGGAACCTTTCCCTGTACGCTCTCTTTTTGTATCTTCTCTTGAGTCTTTATACACTGTAGGGGATAGCGCTAATCGTATGATCCGCGTGTATAAGCTCGTTGTTTTCCTCTTCTTCCTCAAAGAGAGGATGCGTAATGAACCAGTTCTGGCTATCGAAGAGATCTTCTGCTTTTTGTGGTCGAATCCGTCTATAGACGCCGTCAGCGTGGAGCTCATGTGCGTTCACCGTATCAGCCAGGATAGGTGTGAGAACTTTCGTATAAATGGTCTCACGGAGTTGTGGTGAATCGAGAGGGAATAATGTCTCGATGCGATTATTCAGATTGCGCTGCATCATATCAGCGCTGCCCAGCAGAATTTCTGCGTCACCGTTGTTGCCGAAATAATAGATGCGGCTATGCTCAAGAAAGCGGCCAACAAGACTGCGCACCCGGATTGTTTCGCTTACTCCCTTTACGCCTGGACGGAGACAACAAATACCACGAATGATCAGCTCTATGTTCACGCCAGCCTGCGAGGCCCGGTAGAGGCTGCTAATAATCTCAGCGTCGGTGAGCGCATTCATCTTGAAAATAATTCGCCCATTGCCATGCTGCTTGTGCATCTCGATTTCACGCTCTATACGCTCCGTGATACCCTTCCGCAGACCCGTTGGCGCGACCAGGAGCTTATTGTAGTTGCTCTTACGCGAGTAGCCGGTAAGCGAATTAAAAAGCTGGCTGGCGTCAATGCCGATTTCGGGCTGACAGGTAATCAAACATAAATCTTCGTAGATTTTGGCCGTGCTCGCATTGTAATTGCCGGTTCCCATATGGATATAGCGGCGCAGTCCCTGCTCTTCCCGTCGCACGACCAGCGCGATTTTCGCATGCGTTTTTAAGCCAATCAGGCCATAGATCACATGTACGCCAGCCTGTTCCAGTTGTTTGGCCCAGACGATGTTATTCTCTTCGTCAAAACGCGCTTTCAGCTCTACCAGCACAGCGACCTGCTTGCCATTCTCGACAGCCTCCAGAAGCATGTTCACAATGGGCGAGTTTTTCCCAACCCGGTAAAGTGTCTGTTTGATTGCCAGAACCTGGGGATCATTGGCGGCGGCACGTATAAAGTCAACAACGGTATTAAAGCTGTCGTAAGGATGGTGTAGCAAGACATCTTGCTTTTGTACCGCAGTAAAAAGGCTGGCTCCAAGTTGTAAAAAAGAAGGCGTACGTGGTGTGAAAGGGGGATCTTTCAATTCCGGCCGTGTCAGGTTTTGCAGTTCCATGACATCCCCCATGCCAAGCGGGCCATCGATAACCGTCACATCCTTCGGTGTGATTTCCAATTTGGTGATAAGTAATTGCCGAATGCGTGGTGGCATCGTGGGATTGACTGCGAGATCAACCACCATCCCGAAGCGCCGTTCGCGAACCTCCTGCTCTATATATTCGAGAAGATCGGAGGCATCATCTTCCTGCAATTCGATATCAGCATCGCGCAGGACACGGAAGGCGTAGGATTCCCAGACCTCGAATCCGGGAAAGAGCAGACTTAAATTAGCGGCAATAATCTGTTCCAGCCAGGTAAAGGTCGCAACCTCTTTCTCCTCAGAATTGACTGGTACGGGCACCAATCGTGGCAGTGTTTGTGGCACCTTCACACGCGCGAAGAATTCACCACGAGCGCTATCCGTCAATACCACGGCAAGATTCAGGCTGCGATTGGAAATGTGTGGAAAGGGATGCACAGAGTCAACTGCGAGCGGTGTCAGGACCGGGAAGACCTCATCTTCGAAATAGCGATGCATAGCCTGGCGTTGTTGCAGATCTAATTGTTCATAATCAAGAATATGAATATGCTCTTCAGCTAAGAGCGGAAGGAGCTCATTGCGCCAGTAGTGCCGAACGTCCTGCAATTGTGGTGCCAGTTTTTTACGGATAGCATCCAGCTGTTCTTTCGCTGTCAAACCATCGGGACTGCGCAACGTCGTCTGTGAGGCCGCCTGGTCTTTCAAACCAGCAAGCCGAATCATAATAAATTCATCAAGATTTGTCTCAAAGATAGAGATAAATTTGACACGCTCCAATAGTGGATGTCGGCTAGCGGTTGCCTCTCCGAAAACACGATTATTAAAATCAAGCCAGCTCAACTCTCGATTAATATAAAGCGTCGTGAAATCCAGACGCTCTTTTTCCCCGGAAGTAGTGATGGAGGATGTTTGCTGTTGATCCATAAATGCAATGTCCTACAGGTTTAGATGTGACACTCGTCATCACTCTATTCTATCATGCGCTATGAAAACGGTGCAAAGATATTTTTGCCTCTTCCAGGTAATGAGAAAAGATGAGATATCTCTCACGAAATATCCCATCTTTTAGGCAGCAGGGCTTTATGATTGTGTATTAGTGGTCGTTGTCATCCAGAAGAGGCAACAGATTTGCGGCAATCGGCGAGCCCCAGCCAGAGGCCGCATCCCAGCCCGTTTTGGCACGATATCCATCTATTGTGATTGTCTGGCCATTTGTATTTTTGCCTGTGAAACCATTGTTGCCTGTGATAATATCGTGGAATGCCTTGTTGCGGGTATTGCTGTTCCCGATTTTATAGAGTGCCTGATTGAGCTGGCCCAGGCGATGACCAGCCATCTGATCCGCCAGCGCGATAAGACCGGCCCACTCGGGACTGCTGGCGCTGGTGCCACCAAAGACGTGCCATGGTCCCCCCTGCTTGCCTTCTGGTAGATAGCTGACAGCCGCAAGTACTCCGCCATTGAGTGCTGCATTTGCCGAGATATCAGGCACACCACGACCTTTCATGTGGCTTACTTTGTTCTGATAGTCGGGGCGGCTGTAGATCGTACTGAAACCACCTCCGCCAGCACCATAACCACTGGCCGTTTCATTCCAGACAGACTCACTCATGTAGGCACCTGTCTGTAGATTTGCGATAAGCTGCGTACCACCCACTGCTGTGACCAGGGGATCGCTGGCTGGTGTAGAGGCGCTGAAAATGTAGTTGTTGCCATCGCAGGTTTGCTGTGCAGAGCCATCATCTCCAGAAGAAGCAAGCAATGTAATCTGCTTTCTGGCCGCCTCTTTAAAGACCTCATGTTCTGCCCTCATAATGGCAGGGTCGGCACAGCGTTCAGCCTCTCCGAAACTCTGGGAGATAACATCACCCAGGTTGTGCGTGACCGCATATTTAGTGACACTTAACAGGTCGGCATCCTGATTAGATTTTGCCTCGACCAGCACAATCTTTGCCAGGGGAGCGACGGCATGCGCCCATTGTACGTCCAGAGAGATCTCAGTTCCCCAGGCGACCATATTGGTATCCTTAGGGTTCCAGGCAGGAACACCATCAGGAGCGATAACACTGAGGTTGGCATCAGGTAATTGAAAGGTATGACTGAAGGTTGCCAGATCTTCGCGGATGGTTTTGCTCTGATAGGCATCAATGATAACAATCGTACGACCCTGGCCTTGTAGTCCGCGAGCCAGTAACGGTTTGATGGCATAGGCTGTCTGGAATTGCTCAGGAGCGTAGCAGCGTACCGTAGAGGCGGCGGATTGACAGGGGAAGAAGCCGGAAGTATCTGCTTGCCCTGCATCAAAATAATTGGGACTAACAACGACAGGGTGAGGTATGAAAGCCCCTGCGGCATCCGCTTTATGGGTAGTAGTAATGAAAGAATAGGAGCCAAAGCTTACTAGCAGTATGATAGCAAGCGCGAATAGCAGAAGAGTAAGGCGACGAGCGGGGAGACGTTTATTCACAGATGTCCTCCTCAATGACAGGTAATTATAAATTGTTCGGAAGTTGGGAGTCATTCATTATTTACCGCATAAAATGCCATCAAAACAGCAAGTACTTTATTACTACTATACTCCTTTCTTATGCATCAATATAGAAATGTATGTGTACATTGACTGTGAAAAGAGAGAAATGGTGAGAATATCATGAAACGTGAAAGAACGTCAGAAGCGTTGTAAAATGGTATTGGATGAAAGATGGATGCAATACATTAGTATATAAATGAAACCGCTGTTTCTCAAGAAAATAGCCATAAAGCTTTTCAGCGACGGGAATAAAATCGCTTCCAGGGTGTTTATCATTGGTAGCAAGATAAAATAGCTGATGAAACAGAGAAAAAGCAATAGCTCAGGTAGAACAAAGAGCAAAAAGGGAAGGCATTGAGCGTCGTCATCGTTTTCTTGTAGAAAGAAACGTGTGATGCAATGTTTTTCGTGTGGATATATTAAGAGTAGGTGGATACCAGTTTTTGTGGAAGGTACGGGCAGAGTGTGAGGCCAAATGTCATACAGGGAGGAATTGTCTTGACAGTTGGGAAGTCACTGATGTATTATCCTCAAGTGGGAAATATTCTACTCCTACAATGATTCTGGGAATCTGGGCGGTTGCTGAAATTGGTAGACAGGGCAGACTTAGGATCTGTTGGTGATGAACCGTGAGAGTTCGAGTCTCTCACCGCCCATCTTTCTGGTAGTTTTGTAGCCTGGCAACCTTAGTTTGCGGGAGTGGCTCAGTGGTAGAGCATCTCCTTGCCAAGGAGAAAGTCGCGGGTTCGATCCCCGTCTCCCGCTCCATGCTGTCTGAACAGAGGGTGGCCGATCTGGCTTCCCTTTGTGGGCAAGCGTAAACGCAACCCACACAAGACATAAATCACAACGTTGTAACGATTGCTATACAAGTTTGAGGATTGCTTGCTTTGTTGTGGGGTGGTCTACTGGTGGTATTTGCTTCTCTACGCTTCCCACAGTGATTCGCTATTCTTGCAGAGATACTGATACTATGTCATGAGTGGTATCCAGTAAATAGGGGAGGGGTAAATCGCCTCTCTGAGAATATCAAGTAGGAGAGAGGTAAATCTTCTCTAGGTGAGCCTCCTTCCTGACATATATGAGTTAAGAGTGACTTGTTGGAGGAAATGTGAAGGTCTCGGTTGAAAAATTGCCGACAAGTGAGGCGGTCCTGAACGTTGATGTGACTTGGGACGAGATGGAAAAAGCCTCAGATAAGGCATATCGCAAATTAGTTAAACAGGTTGATATCCAGGGTTTCCGCCGGGGCAAAGCTCCTCGTTCTCTGTTAGAACGCCGCGTGGGGAAAGAGTATATTTACCAGGAAGGTCTTGACGATCTTATCACGGATATTTATCGTGACACGGTCAAAGAGCATGAACTGACGCCCATTACTCAGCCCAAGCTGGATGCTCCTGTTTTTGAAATGGGGCAGGACTATCACTTTACTCTAACTGTGCCGATCCTGACACCTGTAGAGCTCTCTGATTACGCCTCATTGCATTTTGAGCGAGAGGAAGCCAGTGTCACCTCTGAGGAGGTTGATAGCGAGCTGGAGAGGCTACGTAACCGCCTGGCAACCTATGAAGAGGTCGAGCGTCCCGCCGAATATAATGATCGGGTGACGGTCGATCTGAAACTGACCTCTGGTGAGCAGAAGATCTCTGATCTCAAAGATAATCCTTTCGAATTGACCAATGAGCGTGTTGGCCTGTTCACTGGCATGGATGAGCAGGTCGTTGGGATGAGCGTAGGCGAGAGCAAAACCTTCTCGACTACGATCCCTGAGGATTATACCAACGAGAAGCTCGCAGGCCAGCAAGGTGACTATGAGATTACCGTGCACAAGATAGAAATCAAGCGCCTACCTGAACTGGACGACGAGTTTGCGAGCAAGGTAAGCGATGGGCAGTATGAGAGCTTCGAAGATCTCACCAAGGGGCTCAGCGATAGTATTCTTGAAAACAAGAAGCGTACCATCCGTGAGGAACTGCGTGAGAAGGCACTTGACGCTATCGTCGAGCAGTCTCAGTTTACGATCCATCCCGCGCTTGTTGATGAGCAGGTCGACGAGATCCTGCATCAACTGGGGCATATGCTGGAAGAGCAGCACCTCTCGATGGATCAGTACTTGCTCATGACGCGCAAGTCACTTGATGAGTACAAAGCAGACATTCGTCCCGATGCTGAAAAGCGCGTGAAGCGAGAGCTTGTACTGGATGAACTGGCAAGACGTGAGAATATCGGTGTCTCATCGGAAGAGCTGGAAGCCCTGATCAGCTTCTATGCTCAAGCGGGTCAAGCTTTGCCGAACAATGAAGAGCAGACGCGTTCTTTGCTTCTGAGCTTCCGGCGTGAAAAAGTGCTGACGCGTCTGGTGGAATTGACAACTGATCCTGATCCTGATGCCGTAAGCGAGGAAGAGGAGACGGAAGAGGTTGCCGAAGAGAATGCCCAGTCTGCGGCCCTTGCTGGTGAAGCCATTTCGGCTGATGCTCATAATGTAACTAGTGAGGTGAGTGAGAATGAGGCGTCTGCAACAGCAACACCTCTACCAGGCGATTCAACGACTGAGACTGTAGAGTAGAAATGCGCTATTCAAACGCTTTGTTGCATGCTCAGGAAAGGTGACAGACGTGGCAAATTCGAAAAATATGCGAACGACCTATCGTTGCTCATTCTGTGGCAAAAGCCAGGATCAGGTGCAGCGTTTAATTGCCGGTCCTGGGGGCGTCTATATCTGCGATGAGTGTATTGATCTCTGTCGAGAAATCATCGAAGAAGAACAGGCCACTGTCGCCAAACCGCGCCTGCAAGCTGGCAAGATCCCCACTCCTAAGAAGATTTATGAGCAACTGAGCACCTATGTTATCGGTCAGGAGCGCGCCAAAAAGGCGCTCTCCGTGGCTGTGTATAACCACTACAAGCGCATTGGGGTGGGGATGCAGGTCGAAGATGTTGAGCTTGGGAAGAGTAATATCCTGATGATCGGTCCGACAGGTAGCGGTAAGACGTTGCTTGCGCAAACGCTGGCCAAGGTTCTGGATGTGCCCTTCTGCATTGCCGATGCGACTGCTTTGACTGAAGCTGGCTATGTTGGTGAAGACGTGGAGAATATTCTCCTGCGTTTGATCCAGACGGCAGATTTTGATGTTGCCCGCGCTGAACGTGGTATTGTCTACATCGATGAGATCGATAAGATTGCCCGCAAGTCGGATAATCCTTCGATTACACGCGATGTCTCAGGCGAAGGAGTTCAGCAGGCTCTCTTGAAAATTATTGAAGGTACGATTGCAAATGTTCCTCCTCAGGGAGGGCGTAAGCATCCCCATCAAGATTTTATTCAGATTAATACCGCAAATATTCTCTTTATTTGTGGTGGCGCTTTTGAAGGTCTGGAGAAAATCGTTGAGCAGCGCCTGGGAAGCAATAAGATGATGGGCTTCCGTGCCAAAGCGGTGGTAGAGGAGTCTCCTTCTGAGACCGAGCCCAAATTATCTGTTCTGGCGCAACTTATTCCCGATGACCTTCTCAAATATGGCTTGATCCCTGAATTTGTGGGTCGTCTGCCTGTGGAGGTCTCTCTGGATAATCTTGATAAAGCAGCCCTTATCCGTATTCTGACTGAGCCGAAAAATGCAATTATCAAGCAGTTTCAGAAGTTTTTACAATTGGATCGCGTTGAACTCGTTTTTACCAACGATGCCCTTGATGCGGCTGCTGAAGGTGCTCTGAAACAAAAGACTGGCGCTCGTGGCCTGCGTACGATTATCGAGAATGTCTTGCTCGATGTGATGTATGAGATCCCGTCCCGAGCCGATGTCAAGAAGGTGGTCATCAATGGGGATGTGATTACTTCACATAATAAGCCTCTGCTTGTGACAAGAAGCGATCGCGCCAACACTTTTGAGGATGAGTCTGCTTAAGGTAGGCTCATCCTTTTTCGCGATGCCTGGCAGTGGCTAAACAGTTAGGAGAGACAGGCGAAGCCCAATGAATGAACTGGAACGCCCGAATGCTGCGCAAGAGCAACACGAATATGCTTATCCTCTGGTGGCGTTAATAAACATCGTTGCGTTTCCGCATAATCGTCATGCCCTACAAATAGCACGCGAAAAGAGCGTGCGTGCTATTGAAGAGGCGATGATGCGCTCGGATCGTATGCTCGTTACTGCTACTCAGCGCAATGCCGACCTTGATGATCCACAACCTAAGGATGTCTTTTCTTTCGGCACTCTTGTCGAAGTGTCGACGATGCATCGTCAACAGGATGGTAGCCTTCAGGTTCTGCTCAAAGGCGTGAGCCGGGTGCGCATTGAAGAGTATGTCGACGAAGAGCCTTTTATGCGTGTGAAGGTTGAGGTGGCCCCTGAAACTCAGGTGAAGGGACCTCAGGCCGATGCTCTGGTACGCCATGCTACTAATTTATTCGAACGCTATGCTCAGCTTAATCGACGCTTTTCCGTCGAAGATATTAATTCTATTGTCGCCCTCAAAACTACCTCTCGTTTGTCCGACACCCTCGCTGCTCACCTGGTAACTGATATGGAGCAACAGCAGGATCTTCTCGAAACGCTCGACTCTGTAGAACGCCTGGAGAAGATCTGTGTGATTATGGGCAATGAGATTGAAATCCTTGAGCTTGAAGGTACTATTCGTAGCCGTGTTCGCTCTCAGGTTGATCGTACGCAGAAGGAATTTTATCTGCGTGAGCAGCTTCGTGCTATTCAAGAAGAATTGGGCATGGAGGTTTCCTCTGAGGCTGATGATCTGCGGACCAGACTGAAAGAGAAGTCTTTGCCCTCTGAGGCGGAACTGAAGGTGCGCAAAGAGATTGATCGTCTGGAACGCACGCCCTCTCAATCTGCTGAGCTTACGGTGATTCGCTCTTATATTGACTGGGTGCTCGCCCTCCCCTGGACGGAACGCAGTCAGGATACGTTCGATCTCGAAGTTACTCGTCGCGTGCTCGATGAGGATCACTATGGTCTGGAAGGGATCAAAAAACGTATTATCGAGTTTCTGGCTGTTCGCCAGCTGCGCCAGAAGATGCTGGAGCGCAATGGCGGCGTTGATCGCGATAGCAGTCAGGGCCAGATCCTCTGTTTCATCGGCCCTCCGGGCGTTGGTAAGACCTCGCTTGGTCAGTCTATTGCACGCGCTCTTGGTCGCAAGTTCGCGCGTATCTCGCTGGGTGGTGTGCATGACGAAGCTGAGATTCGCGGACATCGACGGACGTACGTTGGCGCTCTGCCGGGTCGCATTATTCAGAGTATGAAGACAGTTGGGGTCCGTAATCCGGTCTTCTTGCTCGATGAGATCGACAAGCTTTCTTCAGAGTACCGTGGTGATCCTGCGGCAGCACTCCTGGAGGTGCTTGACTCGCAACAAAATAACACGTTCACTGATCATTATATGGAGCTTCCCTTCGATCTCTCAGAGGTATTCTTTATCTGTACTGGCAATGTGAAGTATCAGATTCCCCGCCCTCTGGCTGATCGTATGGATATCATTGATCTGCCCGGCTATATGCTGGAGGAGAAGGTCAATATCGGTCTGCGGCATCTCTTTCCTAAGGTATTGCACGAACATGGCCTGACGCCGGATCAGGTGAAAATTCCCCAGGCGACGATGCAGCGTATTGTGACCGATTATACTCGTGAAGCTGGCGTGCGCAATCTGGAACGGCAACTTGCCAATGTCTGTCGTAAGGCTGCGATACGTGTGCTCGAAAAGCCAAGCACGCATTTGCGCCTGACGGCGAGTAATCTCGAACAATATCTCGGTACTCCCCGCTATAATAATGCCCCACCTCTCCAGCGCAGTCAGATTGGAGCGGCAATGGGTCTGGGCGTGACTGAGATGGGGGGGCTGACACTTCCTGTGGAGGTGGTGACGATGGTGGGAAAGGGTGATCTGATGGTGACTGGCCAGCTTGGCGATGTGATGCGCGAGTCGGCCATGGCAGCTCTTTCTTATATTCGTACACGCGCTAAAGAGCTCCATATCGATCCCAACTTTCAGGATACAACTGATCTCCATATTCATTTGCCTGACAATGCTTTACCAAAAGATGGTCCCTCTGCCGGCATTACAATTGCAACCGCTCTGGTCTCGGCCCTGACCCATCGTGCGGTTCGCAATAATCTGGCGATGACCGGGGAAGTGACGCTGCTGGGTAGTGTTTTGCCTATTGGGGGACTGAAAGAAAAGGTACTTGCAGCTCAACAGGCGAATATTACGTACTTGATTATTCCTACTGAGAATAAAAAGGAGCTTGCTGAAATCCCTGCGAAGATTCGCCAGCGGGTACACTTTATTCTTGTGGATAATATGGATCAAGTAATTGATGCCGCTTTGTTGCCAGAGGAACCTGGCGATGAGAAGCAAGAGACGATCAACGATGAACCTGTGCCTCTACTCCTGGATGAGCGCCTGACGCCAACGCATCACGAATCACATGCTCATCGCTCCGGTATCTCCGCAGATGAACAGGGGGCGAATGAGGGGAGTGAAGGCGATTCTTCCACATTTTTGCGATCTACTTCTGAAACTGATAAACATAGCACCTATCCTTCTGCTCGCTCTAAGCGTGACTCAAGTGATCCTTTATAATTTGCTGTTTCACTCGTTATACTAGTAGTAAGAAAAAACAGGTAAGTAGCTTTTTCCCGTTACTTACCTGCTCTCGAGCAAGAGGCTGTTCGCGAAACTGTTTTCCCGGACCTGTTACGCGGCCCCAACTCTTTGGCTATTGTTACGTAATATATGCAAATGTGATGAATTAGACAAAGTGATGTGCGTGAAGCGCCGGACTTTTTCATGTTGTCAGGTAAGGGGGGCAGTACACTGTCTCTTGCTTCATGGACTTATGTTTTTAATAAACAAAGAGAGGTATTACTATGAGTTACCAGGGCCAGGATCCTAATCAACAGGGTCAATATCCCAATTCGGGGCCATACAGTGGTGGCTATAATCCTCAACCAACCGATCCTTATAGTGGGCAGCAATATGGTCAGCAAGGCGGCTATGGCCAACAACAGCCCCCGCCTTATGGCCAGCCGCAGCAGCCGCCCTATGAGCAGCCACAATATGGCCAGCCGCAACAGCCGCCCTATGGGCAGCCACCCTATGGTCAACAGCAGCAGCCGCCCTATGGGCAGCAACAATACGGTTACCAGCAGCCCTATGGAGCACCCAATGGCCCGACCTCTAGTGGCCTCTCGCAAAATGTCGCCGCTGGACTGAGCTATGTCTTTGGTTGGGTCACAGGCCTGATATTCATTTTGCTTGAGAAGCAGAATCGTTTTGTGCGCTTCAATGCGATGCAATCGCTGCTTTTCTCTGCATCTGCGTCTGTGATTACCATTGTCTTGAGAATTTTCATCAGTTTTTTGCCACTTTACCTTGGCTCTATTTTCAGTTGCCTGGTAGGACTGGTGAGCATTGCCTTTCTTGTTGGTTGGATCATTTGTATGGTCAATGCTTTCCAGGGCAAGACATTCAAGCTTCCTTACATTGGCGATATTGCTCAGCGTTATGTCGATACGGGTGTGCTCAAATTGTAAGCTTTGTCCCGCAAACACAAAAAAAGCAGTCGCCCCTCAGGTGGCTGCTTTTTTTGTTTCTACATTCCCCAGCGATCCTCGCTCTGTTTCTGTGCCACTGGTTTAGGACGGTACAGGCGTTGAATCAGATGTGGAACCCAGGTCCCCAGATAATTCTGTTCAGATTGTGCAAGCGATCTGATACCATAGCGTTCATGTGTATAGGCCTGTGTGAGTTCTTCCAGTATCGCGAGTTCGGCTGGTGCCTCTGGCGAAGGTTGACCAATTGATGGTGGGGCGGTTTTGATTGCCAGGGCAAGCCGTTGCTGATATTCCTGGGGCGTCTCGGTTGCTTGTCGTGACAGGCCCGCGCCATCCTCTTGTAGCGCAATGAGCATTTCGCGGTAGCGAGCTCGAGCTGAGTGTGGGTCCAGCGGCTCCAGCGCAAATGCTGCCTGTTTCTGCCTTCTCTTCTGCCGTTCTTCGCGCCGCTCTTGCAGAATTGCGCCAATATCCAGGCTCTCCCGCTCCTCTTCCTCAGCGTCATTCTCTACCCGCGTCTTTAGACGAGCGAGCACCAGCCGCACAAAGAGCAGCACCGCCACGACAGCCAGCACCAGCAGAGCGATACGACCGATGAGTATCAGTTCCGGTGACATGCCAGGTACTTTGGGCTGAGGTGGCGGTACAGGCCGTTTCATCGGGGTGCTATTGATGATTGGAGGTATAGCACCGCCAGATGATGGATGGAAGAAAAAGTTGAGGATGCTCGAGATGAGAAAGAACACTATTTCGAGGATCCAGATGACGATTGTGCCCAGCAAGTTCCAGATTGGTATGAGAATGCGTTCAACAAGTGTGAAAGAGAAGGTTTCCAGGGCGAGGGCCACAACTACTGTGGCGATCCATAGGCCCATGAGGGTAAGAGCCCAGGAGCGGGTGGGATCTTTTTTGCCAGTAGGATGCCGCGCCTGCTCTTTTTGAATTTGCAGCAGGCGGGTGAGCGAAAGGGAGAGCAGACCACTGAGAAAGAAGAGTGGCAGCGCTTGCGCCAGAACGGCGATAGGGAGAGTAAAAGATTGGCCGGAGAAGACCAGCATGAAGGTGAGCAAGGTGATGGTGATAATAAAGCCAAAGCGGAAAGCCCGGGTAAGTTGCTCCTCGTTCAGATTGATATGCGTACGATCGAGGCCGCGCTTCCAGGCCCAGAGCACGATGCCAATATTGACGATAAGATCGAAAACGATATTTTCTGCTGTATAGATAGTGATGAGAATGGACACGACCAGCGCCACGACCAGTCCGGCTATATGGAGCACACGTGCGCGTGTCGCCTGCTCTTCACCTGCCAGAACGTATTGCGCCAACCACGCCCACCATTGCATACAGAGCAGAACCAGCGTCAAGACAACCTGATTGATCGGGAGTTGTCCGTTTTGCACATTCAGCAGCGTCGGTTCCAGGAAGAGCAGGATGAGAATGATCGGTTGCGTCTCCATGATACTCGAAGCAATAGGGATGGCCAGGATTTCAATCCAGTTGAAGGGCTGTTGTGCTGGTGCCGCTTGTGTGCTGTCCTTCATGGACTGTGGTGACGAGTTCATGCCATTTCTCCCTTCCGCCCAGGTAAAAAACGGGCAGGTTGTCGGTATCGACACGCAGCTCTTCGGGTTTGCCGGTGAGAGCAAGATAGACTGCCGCGCCATGCAAACGCTGGTCGAGTAGCTGGGCAATCGTTAACTCACTGACTGTTGAGGTCGCACTGACCAGCACGACGGTTGCGCCAGATGGAAACATGTTTTCTTCCGTCTCGATAATGCGCTCGATCGGTGTGTGATGCTCAGGAACCAGACAGGCTAGCGTGGAGATGATCTGTTCGCTGTGATCGGGATCGCGGGAAAAGGGCACGCTCACGCCTGGAGCTGTAATCCTGGTCAACGCATTTTTGTTGAGTATAGGACTCGACGTTTCAGCATGTGACGACTCGTAAGGGATCATGGCACTGTTGCTCAACAGGCCAACCATATAGCCCTCTTCCATGGCCCAGAGCGCGATCGAGGCCGCAGCCGTAATCGAGAGTTCCTGAATAGTCGGGTCGGCCTGTAATAGCTCCTCCGAATTATTGTAAATATCAAGCAAAATGAGTAGACGGCGCAGGCTACTGGGCTCGTAGATCTTGCTGCGTAGCTCGCCTGCATGGGCGGTTGCCTTCCAATGGATGCGGCGAGGATCATCGCCGGGAACGTAGTCTCGTACGCCTGCGATACGCAATGGATCTTCGAGTAAGCGGCGTTGCGAACTGTGCTCTCCGAAGGGATGAAACGAAGCGAGACCGAGTGCTTCGAGTGGCGCGATGAGCGGGTAGACGAGCAGCGTTTCCATCGCCGGAATATTGGCGTTGCACTCAAGCCAGCCAAAGGGATCGCAACTATCCAGCTGTAAGGGACCGAAGCTATGGAGGCCGCGTACCTGGCAGTGCATTTTATAGCGGCGCGTCACACGTTGATACGACCAGAGTTGCCAGGTACTATTCAGTTGTTCCTTCTTGCTTCTCAGCAAGCGCATGGATGAAGGCTGCTTGAGTGATAGGGCGGGCGTAATACTATTGGTGATCTGTAGCCAGGGCAGGGGCAAAAACTTGCGGTTCTCGACACTCACTGAAAGCGTGACCTGCTCGCCAAAAAAGAGCTGATGTTGACTGACCTGCTGGCGTACGACGAGATGATGCAGGGCGTGTCGATACCAGACATCCGGTACAAAGCCGATGATGAATGTGAAAATAGCGGCCAGAAATGCCAGTGGCTGATGGATAAACACACTGATGAGCAAGAGGAAAACCGCAGGAATATACCAGTAGCGTTGCTTTTTGATGGTTGCTTCGTCACGCTCGATTGCTGAAGGGTCTATTTTCATGCTGCCCCCTCTGCTATTTTCTGACCGTAGGAGGCGAAAT
>Ga0310811_10005507_pt1 | contig 16022 bp, 12 predicted proteins | sample YCmetagenome_FD_207642 | JGI IMG/M metagenome (GOLD analysis project Ga0310811, IMG submission 207642) | Soil microbial communities from experimental microcosm in Duke University, North Carolina, United States - YC | ecosystem: Engineered > Artificial ecosystem > Soil microcosm > Unclassified ...
TCGCCGTTCCATCCGTGGAAATTTACTATATCAAACCAAAGGCTAACCAGCGGATAAATCACCGTTTTTCCTTGAGTTTGGCCGGTTTTACGCTGATTTCATGCTGTGGCGCAATAGCCGCGCACCCGCAATGGCGCAAAAGCCCGCCATGGCTGTGGAGCAAAATTTACAACGTAAACAATATCTTGTCCGTAACCCGAGGGTCATGGCGGCGCCACTGACATGCCTGATCCGCGCGCGCCGGTGCTCCACCCATTCCAGGTGTTTTTTTGACGCCTCAAAGTGGTTGCCACGCACCGCGAACCCGCCTATCGGGGCACTTGAATAATCGTCTCAACTCAAACTCGCCCTCGAGGCACGCCGGACATGAAAATCCTGCCGCCCGTCTCGATAGAAGCACGCCGCCTGTTGCCCAGCCGCTGGGACCTTCTGGCGGCGATCCTGGTGCTTGGCTTCATCGTCGCTTTTGCCGATGTCAGCCGCTTCCTGGTCCATCCCTTGAGTTCCATCTCGGGAGACTATCTCAAGCTCAACCTGGTGGATTTGCCCGGCTATGCTTTGCGGACGGGCCTGCGCATGCTGATCGCCATGGGCGTGTCGCTGGTCTTCACCCTCGCCTATGCCACCTGGGCCGCCAAAAATCCCCGTGCCGGTGCCCTGCTCGTCCCCCTGCTGGACATCCTGCAATCGGTGCCCATTCTCTCTTTTCTTTCGGTCACCATTGTCTGGTTCCTGTCGCTGTCGCCGGGGCGCGTATTGGGGGCAGAACTGGCCTGCGTTTTCACCATTTTCACCGGCCAGGCCTGGAACATGGCCTTCAGCTTCTATCAGTCCCTGCGCACCGTGCCGCCGGAGCTGGAGGAAGCCGGGCGGATGTTCGGCCTGTCCGCCTGGGCGCGCTTCTGGCGCATCGAGGCGCCTTTCGCCGCGCCGCCGCTGATCTGGAACATGATGATGAGCATGTCGGGCGGCTGGTTCTTTGTGACCCTGGCGGAAGCCATCAGTGTGGGAAAGACCAATATCGCGCTCCCCGGCGTCGGCAGCTGGATCGCAGTCGCCATCGCTCAGAAGAACCTGCCCGCCATCTTCGAGGCCATCGCCGCCATGCTGGTGGTGATCCTGATCTACGACCAGCTCCTGTTCCGTCCCCTGGTGGCCTGGGCCGACCGTTTCCGCATCGACAATGAGCAGTCGGAAGACCAACCCAAATCCTGGGCCCTGGACGTCTATCGCCGCTCCAAGCTTCTCGACGTGATGACCGCGCCTTTCGAGCAGATGATGCGCTGGTCCTATCACTGGCAGCCGCCCAGCTTCGGGTTGCGCGCTGCCACGCGGGAAATCGACAGCCGGCTGGCCGATATCCTCTGGTATGTGCTGCTGGGCCTTCTTGGCCTTTATGGCGCCTTCCGCATCTGGGGCTTTGCCCATGACAGCGATCTGAGCTGGGCCGATCTGGGCACTGCTGTCGGATTGGGCTTTCTCACCCTGACCCGGGTGATGGTGCTGATCGCCATCGCCAGCCTGATCTGGACCCCGATCGGCATTTATGTGGGTCTGCGGCCCCGCCTGACCCAGATCGTGCAGCCCGTGGCGCAATTCCTGGCCGCCTTCCCGGCCAACATCGTGTTTCCGCTGGCGGTGTCGGCCATCGTGCTGTTCGACCTCAACCCCGATATCTGGCTGTCACCACTGATGGTGCTGGGCACCCAATGGTACATCCTGTTCAATGTGATCGCGGGCGCCTCCACCATGCCCAAGGAGCTGCGCGATGCCGCCGAGAATTTCGGCGTCCATGGCTGGCTGTGGTGGCGCAAAGTGGCCCTGCCCGCGGTATTCCCCTACTACGTCACCGGCGCCATCACTGCATCCGGCGGCTCCTGGAACGCTTCCATTGTGGCCGAAGTCGCGAGCTGGGGCACTCGCACATTGCATGCCCATGGCCTGGGCGCCTACATCGCCGATGCCGTTTCGTCGGGTGATTTCCGGCGCGTGGTGCTGGGCACCGCGGTGATGAGTTTTTTCGTGGTGGTGGTGAACCGGATTCTGTGGCGTCCTCTCTATTGGTACGCTGAACGAAAATTCAGGCTCACATGATTTTTAATGGTCGCACGCCCGACGGCTCGCTACGCTCGCCTGGTCGATGCTCCCGGTGGCGGCCACCCTACTGGTATGCTGAGAGAAAGTTCCGGCTAACATGAGGAAGCCATGGCTGAACTTCTGAATGTCGAGCATGTGCGGCGCACCTTTCCGCGCGGCGGCGGCGAGGAATTGCTGGTGCTGGACGACGTCAATCTCACCTTAAGGGAAGGCGAGATTGTCGGCCTTCTGGGCCGTTCCGGCTCCGGCAAATCCACCCTGCTCCGCCTGATCGCCGGCCTTTCGCGGCCGCAGGGCGGCAATCTCTCCTATATGGGGACCCCCATCCATGGCCCGGTGCAGGGCGTTGCGATGGTGTTCCAGAGCTTTGCGCTGTTTCCCTGGATGACGGTGCTGGAGAATGTGCAGCTTGGGTTGGAGGCCTTGAACCTGCCGCCGCGCGAGATGCGCGAGCGGGCGCTGGCAGCCATCGACCTGATCGGCCTGGACGGTTACGAAAGCGCTTATCCGCGCGAATTGTCCGGCGGCATGCGCCAGCGCGTCGGATTCGCCCGCGCCGTGGTGGTGCATCCCAACATCCTTTTAATGGACGAACCCTTCAGCGCGCTGGATGTGCTGACGGCGGAAAACCTGCGCACCGATCTGGTCGAACTGTGGGGCAACGGAAAGCTGCCGATCAAGGGCATCATCCTGGTCACCCACAATATCGAGGAAGCGGTGCTGATGTGCGACCGGGTGCTGCTGTTCTCGTCCAATCCGGGACGGGTGTCCTCCGAAATCAAGATCGATCTGCCCCAGCCGCGCGACCGCACCAGTCCCGCATTCGAGGATTATGTCGATCGCATCTATGTCGAAATGACCGCGCGGCGGGTGGAGCGCATGCGCCAGGCCCAGACGCAAGGGGCCACCTCCATCGCGATCCCCCTGGTACATGTCTCGCCCAACCAGATTTCCGGCCTGATCGAAGCATTGGCCGCGCCGCCCTATAACGGCAAGGCCGATCTGCCCGACATCGCCTATGAACAGGAATTGGAAGTGGACGAACTGTTCCCCGTCGCCGAAGCCATGCAGCTTCTGCGGCTGGCGGATGTGGAAGGCGGCGATATCAAGCTCACCCATATGGGCAAGCGCTTTGCCGATAGCGAACTCAACGAGCGCAAGGAAATTTTTTCCCGCGCTTTGGTTGGCAATGTGCCGCTGGCCGCCCATATCCGCAAGGTGCTGGACGAACGCGCCAGCCACAGCGCGCCCAAGACCCGCTTCCTGGATGAGCTGGAAGACCATATGGCCGAGGATGCGGCGGAGGAGACACTGAAAACGGTGGTGTCGTGGGCCCGCTTTGGCGAGCTGTTCTCATACGACGACGATGCCGCTCTGTTCAGTCTGGAGAACCCGACCTAACGCCAGAACGAATGGCGCGCAGGATTTTGTGGCGTGAGCAGGGTGAGGCCCGGTTCGCGCTCGCGCGAATGAAATGGTCCGGCGGACCATTTCAAGGGCCGAACGCGCGGAGCACAAGCGACGCGCCGGGGCAGTAGCCTCTATACCGAGTTGACACGGCCGCTCGCCCAAACTCGCGGCGTTCGCCGCTTTCGCAGGTCCACCGGACCTGCTCACATGCTTCGCATGACGCGGCTCACCTCACGACGCAAAAGACAAGCGCTAAGCCGACAATGCCGTCCGGCGCCGCACGATGCGCTCCGGCGGCAAGATCAACCGCACCGAAGTTCCCTTGTGCCGGGCGCTTTCGATCTCCAGCCTGCCGTCGTGACATTCTATCAGCGACTTGACCAGTGCCAGGCCCAGGCCGGTGCCTTCGGCATTGCGCGCAAACGGAGATGCAACCTGGCGGAACGGCTCCAGCGCCACCGGAATCTGTTCCGGACTCATGCCGATGCCGGTATCGCGCACCGTCAGGACAAAACTGTCATCCGCAAGCTGGTGTGCCGCGATATGCACGCTGCCGCCCGGCGGGGTGAATTTGATGGCGTTGGAACAGAGGTTGAGCAGCGCCTGCTTGAAGCGCAGGCGGTCCACCACCAGGTTCGGCAGGCCCGGCGCCATTTCCGAGGTCAGCCGCAAATGCCCCTCATGCGCCCTGCCGCGGGTCAGCCGCACGCATTCCGCGACGATATCGGCGGGCGCGATTTCTTCGCAGGCCAGCTCGAACTTGCCCGCCGCCGCCTTTGAGAGGTCGAGAATGTCGTTGATCAGCGCCAGCAGATGCCTGCCCGCGCCATGCACGTCATGGGCATATTCGCGGTAGCGGGCATGACCCAGCGGCCCCAGCATCTCGCTGCCCAGCACTTCGGAAAAGCCGATAATGGCATTCAAGGGCGTGCGCAATTCATGGCTCATCAGCGCCAGGAAATCGCTCTTGGCGGTATTGGCGCGGGTTTCGGCCTGCAGCGCGCGTGACAATTCCTGTTCGCGGGCCTGCAGCAATTTGACCTTGCCCTGCAGCAACGCCTCGCCGGTACCCACGCCCAGATAGCGGCCGCGGCGGGTCACAACAAAACATTCGATCAGGGCGTCGGGATTTTCCACCAGCAAGGTGGCGCCCAGATCGGCCAGACGCACCTCGGCATCCACCACCAGCGGGTGGCGGTTGGCCAGCTTGAGGATGGATTTGCGGCTGAACAATTCGGGGACATATTGCTTGGCGTAGCTGGCGAAGAAAATGAAGCGGTTGATCAGCCCCAGCACCGCGCCTGTCCGGCTGTCCAGGATGGCGGCGGCCGGCACCGCGGGATGGGCGATGAACCAGTCATAGACCTCGCCGCAGGTGGTGCGCTCGCTGAGCGCAGGGGTGCGTGCTGCCAGCATTCCCGCCGTCAGATCGCCGCCTTGCTCCGAAGCCATGACAAAAACCCTGCTACCCCGGACGAAACCTAGAAGGGGAGCGTATGCAGGTGGTTAACCCGCTGCCCGGAGCAGGCGGAGTTTTGTGAAGTTACTGTGACAGGTAAACGACAGGTTTCACGCTGTACGCGGCAGCTTTGGCGCGCTCGCGCGCTTCATCGGTGGTTGCGCCGCGCGCCAGCGCCACACCCATGCGGCGCTTGGTGAAGGACACCGGCTTGCCGAACAGGCGCAGTTCGCTGTCGGGAATACGCAAAGCCTCCCTCACGCCGTCGAACGCAAGCGCGCCGGCTTCCACCCCGCCATAGATGACCGCGGAAGCGCCGGGAGATGCCATTTCGGTCGATACCGGCAATCCCAGAATGGCGCGGGCGTGCAGCGCGAATTCCGACAGGCGCTGCGATACCAAAGTCACCAGGCCGGTGTCATGCGGGCGCGGCGAGACTTCCGAGAACCAGACCTCATCGCCCTTGATGAACAATTCGACGCCGAAAATGCCCAACCCACCCAGCGCACTTGTCACGGCCCCGGCCATGTCGCGCGCCTTTGCGCGGGCCGTTTCGCTCATCGGTTGCGGCTGCCAGCTTTCCACATAATCGCCGTCCTTCTGGACATGGCCGATGGGCTCGCAGAAATGGGTGCCGTCCGCCGCGCGCACCGTGAGCTGGGTGATTTCGAAGTCGAAGTGGATCTCGCCTTCCACGATCACCCGGGCCTCGCGCACCCGGCCCGCGCTCAGCGCCTTTTCCCAGGCGCCCGCCACATCTCCTGCGGATTTCAGCCGCGACTGGCCCTTGCCGGAAGACGACATCACCGGCTTTACAAAACAGGGAAAACCGATCTTTGCAGCCGCCGCCTGCAATTCTTCCAAGGAAGAACAAAAGGCATAGGGCGAAGTCGGCAGCTTCAATTCTTCCGCCGCCAACACCCGGATGCGCTCACGGTTCATGGTGATATGGGCGGCCCGCGCCGTGGGGATGACGGTGCAAAGCCCGTCCGCCTCGATCCGCACCAGCTCGTCGGTCGCCAGCGCCTCGATCTCCGGTACCAGAAAATGCGGGCGTTCCTTTTCCACGACGGCGCGCAGCGCCTTGGCGTCGGTCATGTCGACCACATGGGAGCGGTGCGCCACCTGATGCGCGGGAGCATCCGCGTAGCGATCGACTGCAATGGTCTCCACCCCCAGCCGCTGCAATTCGATGATGACTTCCTTGCCCAGTTCGCCCGAGCCCAACAGCATCACCTTGATGGCGGCCGGCGACAGTGGTGTGCCGAGTCTCATGGATGCGCACCATACAACGCGCTGAAAGCCTCGATTTGCGCCTCGCGCGGTGGTTGCCCAGTGAACTTTACGGCATCGTCATGCATCAGCGCGGCGGGCGAAGCTTTTTCAATCCAGATATGGGTGGCAGGCACCACCCAGGACGGATCGTCGAGCGTACCGGCAGCAATCGTTACCACAGGGAAGGCTTGCGGCTCATGCCATACCCGCGTGCCGCATTGCGCGCAGTGAACCACATCGCTTTGCCGCCCGCTGTCAGCGGTACGGCGGAAACGCAGCACCTCGCCCTTCAGATGCTGGAAGGAGGCGCGCGGCGCAGTGAAGACCAACAGGTTCGTGCCGCCCGACATCTTCTTGCAGGCGTCGCAATGACAGGCCGTAACGGTCAAAGGACGCGCCCCGACCGAATAGCGCACAGCGCCGCAAAGGCAGCTGCCGGTATAAGGCGGATCGGGGATGGGCGGCCTCTTCACTTGCTCACCGGTCATTTTTTCGTCTTTCGGAAATCGAAACTGGTGTCGGCCAAAATGGACAGGGTCGCCGCCCAGGCCGCTACATTCTGCCTCAATTGCCCGGGATCGACGATGGCCAAGGTATCGTCCTGGCTGTGGTGATAGTCGAAATAGCGGCTGGCATCCTGGTTCAGGGCAAAGACGGGCACACCCGCGCCATGGATGTCCTCCAGGTCAGCGCCTCCATCCTCGGGTGGCGTGCGCCGCGCCATGATCTTGAGAGGCGCCAGCACGGCTTCCAGCGGCGCGATATCGGCCGCATCCCAGGCGCCGGCGGGCAACTGCAAGCCATAGACATTGTCGGCCCCCACATCGCTTTCGCCGGCGATGGCGATAGCGCCAAGCTCGTTTTTATGGGCGGCGAGATAGGCAGCCCCCGATCCGCCGGTCTCTTCCGAGCCCCACATCACCACCCGGATGGTGCGCCGGTGCGGCGTGGCTGCCACCAGCCTTGCCGCCGCCACGGTGATGGCAATGCCCGCCCCATCATCAATGGCGCCGGTACCCGAATCCCAACTGTCCAGATGGCCGCCGATCACAATCGTTCCCGTCTTGGGCTCACTGCCGGGAATGTCGCCAGAGACAGTCCAGGCGGTGGTGTCGCTGACATCGGACTGCAGCGACAGATGGATGGTGACAGGTTCGCGCGCCGCCATATGGGCGATCAGGTCGGCATCGGGCACGCCCAGCGCCGCGGCAGGAATGGCGCGCTCGCCTGCTTTCCAGGGCTGCATGGCGCCGGTATGGGGGCTGCGCGCCGTGCTGGTGGAAATCGACCGCACCAGATAGGCCACCGCGCCACGGGCAGAGGCTAGCGGCGCGGCAGATCGCGCCCGAACGGCATTGGCATAACCGTCCGCGCTTTGCGTCCGGGTCATGGGCTGGTTCACCAGCACGATCTTGCCGGTGCAACAGGAGGAAGGCGCCGCCTTCAATGCCTCCAGCGTGTCGAACACCACCACCTGCGCGGTGATGCCTTCGGGTGGCGTGGGGATGCCGTTGCCCAAACCCAACAATGCCAGCTTGTGCGGAAAGGGGCTTACGACCTCGCCCGCCTCGGCATCGCGCAGCCAGGCCTTCTTGGGAAAGGCCTCGACTTGGACATTGGCAAAGCCCAGGGCGGTCAGCTTGGCCACGCCCCAATCGCGGGCGCGTGCGGCCGCCGGGCCGCCGGCCGGCCGCGGTCCGATCTCGGTGGTCAGGGATTCCAGCACGCTCCAGGCGGTGCCGTCGGCGAGAGCCGCATCACGCAATTGCGCCGCCTTTTGGGGATCGGCCCAGGCCGCGGATGCGGCAAGACAGAACCCCAAAATGGCGGCGCGGAAACGCATCAGACTCTCCCCAGCGGGGAAAGCTAATCAGGCCTGTGTGCCGCCGACCAGACTGTTTTTAGCAACCCTGGTCGGCGCGCAGTATTTTGCGGCGTGGGCAGGAGGCCGCGCGGAGCGTACCCAGCGTACGTGAGCACGGCCGACGAACCCACGACGCAAAAGACAAGCGCCTAGTTCTTTGCTGTGTCTACCAACTTATTTTTTGCAATCCAGGGCATCATGGCGCGCAGCTTGGCGCCCACTTCCTCGATCTGGTGCGCATCGCCCAGGGCGCGGGTGGCCTTGAACGAGGCCTGGCCGGCCTTATTCTCCAGCACCCAGTCGCGGGCGAACTTGCCCTGCTGGATGTCGGCCAGCACGCGCTTCATCTCCGCCTTGGTCTCGTCGGTGATGATGCGCGGGCCGGTGACATATTCGCCATACTCCGCGGTGTTGGAGATGGAATAGTTCATGTTGGCGATGCCGCCTTCATAGATCAGGTCGACGATCAGCTTCACTTCGTGCAGGCATTCGAAATAGGCCATTTCCGGGGCATAGCCGGCCTCGACCAGGGTTTCGAAACCGCCACGGATCAGCTCAACCAGGCCGCCGCAGAGCACAACCTGCTCGCCGAACAGGTCGGTCTCGCATTCTTCCTTGAAGTTGGTCTCGATGATGCCGGCGCGGCCGCCGCCGATGGCGCTGGCATAGGACAGGCCCAGGTCATGGGCATTGCCGCTGGCATCCTGATGCACGGCGATCAGGCTGGGCACGCCGCCGCCCTTGAGATACTCGCCGCGCACGGTGTGGCCGGGGCCCTTAGGGGCGACCATCAGCACGTCCAGGTCGGGACGGGGCTCGATCAGCTTGAAATGGACATTGAAGCCATGGGCGAACATCAGCGCCGCGCCCTGCTTCATGTTGTTCTTCAGCTCGTCCTTGTAGATGTCGGCCTGCAGCTCGTCGGGCGTGGCCATCATCATCACATCGGCCCATTTGGCGGCGTCGGCAACGCTCATCACCTTGAAGCCGGCGGCTTCCGCCTTCTTGGCACTGGCGCCGGGGCGGACCGCGATCACGATCTCCTTCACGCCGCTGTCGCGCATGTTCTGGGCATGGGCATGGCCCTGGCTGCCGAAACCGATGACAGCGACCTTCTTGTTCTTGATCAGATTGAGATCGGCATCCCGATCGTAATAGACGCGCATTGTCTTCTTCACCCTTCTGTCGGCCCGCGTCCGGCGGGCATTGCTTTTGGAACCCCACCGACATCGCGAGAGCGATGTCGGCACTCAAAACCGTTCGCAGGCCGGACGGCCGCGGCTATTTACATCGCTTCCGGGCCGCGGGAAATGGCGGCGACCCCGGTACGGGACACGTCCACCAGGCCCAAAGGCCGCATCAAATCCACGAAACTGTCGATTTTGGCGGGGGACCCGGTGATTTCGAACACAAAGCTGGAATGGGTGGTGTCCACGGGCCGCGCCCGGAAGGCGTCGGCCATGCGCAGCGCCTCGACCCGCTTTTCCCCGGTTCCCGCCACCTTGATCAGGGCCATTTCGCGCTCGATACCGGCCTTGGCGCTGGTCCAGTTGGTGACCTTGTGGGTGGGGACCAGGCGCTTCAATTGCTGCTCGATCTGTTCGATCACATGCAAGGTGCCGCTGGTGACGATGGTGATGCGGCTGGTCCTGGCCATGGGATCGACTTCGGCCACCGTCAGGCTTTCGATATTGTAGCCGCGGCCCGAGAACAGGCCGACCACACGGGCCAGCACGCCGGCTTCGTTGTCGACCAGCACGGTGAGGGTGTGACGCTCGACCGTGTTATCCGGCTTTGGAATCGCGTCCTGTTTGGGCATCAGACCAGCATCTTTCCGGCGTCGCTGATCTCGCCGCCATCATCGGGCGACAAGAGCATCTCGTTATGCGCCCCGCCCGACGGGATCATGGGATAGCAATTCTCTGCCGGATCGACGCGCACGTCGAACAGCACCGGCTTCTTGACGCTGATCATTTCCTTGATCTTGTCATCCAGCTCCGACGGTTTCGTCGCGCGCAGGCCGACACAGCCAAAGGCCTCCGCCATTTTGACGAAATCCGGCAGCGCCTCGGAATAGGAATGAGAATAGCGCTTGCCATGCAGGATCTCCTGCCACTGGCGCACCATGCCCATATATTCGTTGTTCAGGATGAAGATCTTGATCGGCAGCTCATACTGCATCGCGGTCGACATTTCCTGCATGGTCATCTGCACCGACGCCTCACCGGCAATGTCGATCACCAGCGCGCCCGGATGGGCCATCTGCACGCCCACCGCTGCCGGCAGGCCATAGCCCATGGTGCCCAATCCGCCGGAGGTCATCCAGTGGTTGGGCTGCTGGAACTGGAAGCGCTGCGCCGCCCACATCTGGTGCTGGCCGACCTCGGTGGTGACATAGACGTCATCGCGATGCTTGGTCAGCTCATACAGCCGGTCGATGGCATATTGCGGTTTGATGATGGTGTCGGAATTGCGATAGGACAGCGACTTCTTCTCGCGCCACTTATCGATCTGCTTCCACCAGTCCTTCAGCGCGGCGGCCTGGACCTGATGCTTCTGGGTCTTCCAGAAACGGATCATCTCGCGCAGCGCCTTGGCGGCATCGCCCACGATACCCAGATCGACACGCACGATCTTGTTGATCTGCGACGGATCGATATCCAGGTGGATCTTCTTGGAGCCCGGCGAGAAGGCGCTGACCTTGCCGGTGACGCGGTCGTCGAAACGCGCGCCCAGATTGATCATCAAATCGCAGTCATGCATGGCGTGATTGGCTTCCCAGGTGCCGTGCATGCCCACCAGCCCCAGCCATTCGGGACGCGAGGCCGGGAAAGCGCCCAGACCCATCAGGGTCGAGGTGATGGGAAAGCCGGTCAGGTCGACCAACTCGCGCAGCAGGCGGCTGGCTTCGGGTCCGGAATTGATGATGCCGCCGCCGGTATAGAACAGAGGCCGCTTGGCGGCCGCCATCATCTCCACCGCCTTCACGATGGTCCCCAAGTCCGGATCGGTCTTGGGCCGCCAGGTGCGGTGATGGATGGCGTGCGGGCCGTGATAGGCGCCCGACTGGAATTGGACGTCCTTGGGGATGTCGACCACCACCGGACCGGGACGGCCTGTGGTGGCGATCTCGAACGCCTCGTGCAGCACGCGTGACAGGTCGTTGACGTCCTTCACCAGCCAGTTGTTCTTGGTGCAGGGGCGGGTGATGCCGACGGTGTCGCATTCCTGAAAGGCATCGGTGCCGATCAGGTGCGTGGGCACCTGGCCAGTCAAAACCACCAGCGGAATGGAATCCATCAGCGCGTCGGTCAGGCCGGTGACGGCGTTGGTGGCGCCGGGGCCGGAAGTCACCAGCACCACGCCGGGCTTGCCGGTCGAACGGGCATAGCCTTCCGCGGCATGGGTCGCGCCCTGCTCGTGGCGCACCAGGACATGGGTGATCCCTTCGACCTTGAACAGCGCGTCATAGATGGGTAGCACCGCGCCGCCGGGATAACCGAAGATATGGGTGACGCCCTGATCCTTGAGGGCGCGGATCACCATCTGCGCGCCGGTCATGGTTTCAGCGGCAGCCTGGGCTGCGCCTGCCGTCAGTGTGTCGTCCTTGTCCATCGTCAATCCCTCGAAATCCGTTTGCTCGTATCCGCACCAAAGATAAAGGGGCGTTTCCGCCCCTTTCTGCATGACCGCTATGCCTCGCGAAGGGTCAGCTTCGCGTGCAGAGCGGCCTGATAACTACGAGCGTCCCGTTCATGGCGGCGGAACCTAAAGATGCTGCGTTGCGGCGTCAAGCAACTTCACGCAGAATTTTGCCTGTATTGTGTAATTAAATTGCTAACTAGAGGGTCAAACCAGATATAATGTGGCATTCGATGGCGAAACCACGTCATCTGGCGCTTGGCAAATTGCCGCGTGGCGGTGATGGCGGCGTCCAGTGCCTCCGCCCTGGTCAAAGTTCCCGCGGCCAGGGCCTGGAGCGGGCGCAGGCCCAGTAATTTGGCAGCCGGCAGGGCGGGGTCCAGCCCCGCCAGGCTTTGGGCCTCTTCCAGCCCGCCCTGGTCCACCATCGCCTCAAAACGCGCGGCGATACGGGCACGCAAGTCGGAGCGCGGCGGGTCCAGCACAAAGGCGGCGATCCGTTTGTCCTTGAGCACCGGCTCGGCGGGCGCGCTTTGCCATTCCGCCAATGGCCGCCCTGTGGCTTCGAACACTTCAAAGGCGCGCAATACACGCTGCGGGTCTGACGCGCGCAAGCGCGACGCCGTCAGCGGATCGCGGTCCGTCAGCTTGGCGTGCAATGCCTCCACCCCGATGTCATCCAACAACGCGCGTGCGGCGTCGCGGATTTCCGGCGGCGTCGGCGGCACATCCGCCAGGCCATCGGTCAGGGCCATGAAATAAAGCCCGGTGCCGCCGACAAAAACCGGAATGCGTTGCATGGCGCGCGCCTCAGCCAAGGCTTTGATGGCATCCGCCCGCCAACTGCCGACCGAATAGACGTCAGTGGTGCTGACATGTCCGTACAACAGGTGCGGCACGCGCGCCTTGTCGGCATTGCCGGGCTGCGCCGTCAAAATCGGCGCTTCGCGATAGACCTGCATGGAATCGGCATTGATCACCACGCCGCCGATTTCTTCCGCCAAGGCCAGGGCCTGGGCCGACTTGCCGCTGGCAGTGGGGCCTGCAATAAGGACCGCGTCAAAACTCACTTATTTTCCTTTCTTGGGAGAACAATGTTTGTTCTGAATGTCATCGGCAAGGGTGCCGATCCAAAACTGTTTGCGTCGCTGGGCGGCGGCGAGGCGAAAATCCTTTCCCCCGGTCACGCCTTTGATTTGCAGGTGCCCGACAGTGCGGCGCTGGCGGCGGCACGCGGTCTTGCCGGCGACAAGCCATGGGACATCAATCTTGTCGCCACCGACAAGCGCCGCAAGAAGCTGCTGGTGGCCGACATGGATTCCACCATCATCAACGTGGAATGCCTGGACGAGCTCGCCGATATGGCGGGGCTGAAGCGCCAGATCGCTGCCATCACCGAGCGCGCCATGCGCGGCGAGCTGGAATTCGAGGCGGCACTGAAGGAACGTGTCGGCATGTTGAAAGGGCTGAAGCTCGACGCCCTGGAGCGGACCTATACCGAGCGGGTCCGGCTGAATCCCGGCGCCAAATCTTTGCTCGCCACCATGCGCGCCAACGGCGCCCACACCATGCTGGTGTCGGGCGGCTTCGGCTATTTCACCCGGCGCGTGGCCGAGGCCGCCGGCTTTCATGTGGAGCGCGGCAACACCTTGCTGGATGACGGCGAGCGGCTTACGGGAGAGGTCGGCATGCCGATCCTGGGGCGCGAGGCCAAACTGCAGGCGCTGGAAGATGCCGCCGCCACTTTGAAGCTGGATTTCGCCGAGACCTTGGCAGTGGGCGACGGCGCCAACGATCTCGCCATGATCAAGCGCGCCGGTTTAGGCGTCGCCTACCACGCCAAACCGGTGGTGGCCGAGGCCGCCGGCGCGGCGATCAATCACAATGATCTGACCGCCCTGCTCTATCTGCAGGGTTATAGTGATAGCGAGATTGTGCGGATGGATTGAGTTCTTGCCTAACCTGTCATGGCCCGCAAATGCGGGCCATCCAGATGACGCCAGTGCTCCACTTTCAAATCATTCGCAAACCCAACTGGATGGCCCACACTCCAGTGGGCCATGACAATTTGATTTCCGTGAGACTTAGTTCAGCTTCAAGCCGACGTAAGTTAAATCACCGCTGCGGTTGATCAGGATCAGGATCGACTTCTTGCCAGCCTTGGCGTCGGCTTCGATGCGCTTGGTGACATCATCCGGCGTTTTCACCGCCTGACCCGCAACCTCGACGATCACGTCGCCGGGACGCACATTCTTTTCCGCTGCCGAACTGCCGCCTTCCACCGCCGTCACCGCCACGCCCTGCACGCTGGCGCCGATCTTGAATTTGGCGCGGGCCGGGCCGTCGAGCAGGCCCAGGGAAAGGCCCAGTTCCGCCAGCTTGGGCTGCTTTTTCACCGGTGCAGCTGGTGCCTTGATGGGTTTGTCCGCCTTGGCGTCGTCGGCCAGTTTCTGCACCGTGATCTTGATGATCTGCTTCCGCCCCTTGCGCAGCACATCCATGTTCACGGTTTTGCCGATGGGCGTATCGGCCACGATACGCGGCAAGGCGCGATCATCCGGCACCGGCTTGCCGTCAAACCCGGTGATCAAGTCGCCATTGGCAAGACCGGCGCGCGCCGCCGGTCCGCCATCGGTGACCCCGGCCACCAGGGCGCCCTGCGTGGTGGGCAATCCCAAGCCTTCGGCGATTTCCGACGTCACCTGCTGGATGCGCACCCCGATCCAGCCGCGCCGCGCCACGCCGAACTGGCGCAACTGTCCCGTCACCTCGCGCGCCAGGTTGGAAGGAATGGCAAAGCCGATGCCGACACTGCCGCCCGATGGCGAAAAGATCGCCGAATTGATGCCGATGACATTGCCGTCCATGTCGAACAGAGGGCCGCCGGAATTGCCGCGATTGATCGGCGCATCGGTCTGGATGAAATCGTCATAGGGGCCAGCATTGATGTTGCGGTTGCGGGCCGAGACGATACCCGCCGTCACGGTCGAACCGATGCCGAAGGGATCGCCGATGGCGATCACCCAGTCGCCCACCTGGGCGTGATCGCTGTCACCGAATTTGGTCGCGGGCAGCGGCTTCTTGGGCGACACCTTCAGAAGGGCAAGATCGGTCTTGGTGTCGCGGCCCACCACCTTGGCGGGAAGCTGGGTTCCATCCTGCAGCGAGACGGTGATCTGGTCGCTGTCCTCGATCACATGATTGTTGGTGACGACATAGCCCGATGGATCGATGATGAAGCCGGAGCCCAGCGAGGTAACGTGGCGCGGGGTATTGGGCTTGGGGCCCAGGAAATTCTTGAACAGGTCTTCCAGCGGCGAGCCGGGCGGCAGTTGCGGCATGGCGTTCTGCGGCGGCGCCTTCAAGGTCTGGCTGGTGGAGATATTGACCACGGTGGGCAACAGCCGCTTGGCCAGGTCGGCGAAAGAATCCGGCGCCGCCCTCGCAAAGACCGCTGTTGGGGCGAAGGTGGCGAGCGCAAGGGCCAGAAGCGCAAACAGACGTGAAGAGGCAGACATGTTCGTTCCGGGGGCGTGGTGGAATCGGCGGCCAGTCTAGGCGTGGAGACAGGGAACAAACAGGCAAAACCGGCACTTGGCGCGGTTTTTTTGGGCCAATGGCGAAAGTCCTCCGCCTGGCTAGTGTCCAGATTCCGAAATTCGCATGATCTCGATATCGAGCGCGGGCGCATTTCGGAATCGCAGGACACTAGCAACTTATTGATTCCTAGTGTCGTTTGGGTTTCGAAGTTCGCCCCGAGCCCGATATCGAGATCTGGCGAACTTCGAAACCACGACACTAGGATTTCCGGGGAACGGGGGCTATATCCCGCCCATGAGTGTCGATCGAAACGACGTATTGAAAGCGCTTGACCAGGTCATAGACCCGGTCAGCGGCCGCAGCGTAGTGCAACAGGACATGATCCAGGGCCTGGTGCTCAAGGACGGCCATGTCGGCTTTGTGCTGGAAGTGCCGGCCGGCCGCGGGGCGGAGTCCGAACCCTTGCGCAAGATCTGCGAGGCCATGGCCCTGGGTGTCAAAGGGGTGAAATCCGTCACCGCGGTCCTGACCGCGCACGAGGATCATCCCCAATCCGGGCAGCGTCAGGCCGAGTCTGCACCGCAGCACCAGCACGAACACCATCACCGGCCCAAGCCGGCGGTGAACCGCCAAGCGCCGCCGCCGCCCGCGGGCATTCCCGGCGTCAAGAACATCATTGCGGTGGCAAGCGGCAAAGGCGGCGTGGGCAAGTCCACCGTGGCGGTCAACCTGGCG
>Ga0310811_10005508_pt1 | contig 16021 bp, 12 predicted proteins | sample YCmetagenome_FD_207642 | JGI IMG/M metagenome (GOLD analysis project Ga0310811, IMG submission 207642) | Soil microbial communities from experimental microcosm in Duke University, North Carolina, United States - YC | ecosystem: Engineered > Artificial ecosystem > Soil microcosm > Unclassified ...
CCGGGCGGGACCGTGCAGGGTAAAAGGCGTCATCAGTGCTTCCGCTACCGGATGGTACGGCCCCGACACCGGCGGGAAGCCATTTAAGGAATCCGACCCACCCGCGGACGATTTCCTGGGTGAAACCTGTACCGCCTGGGAGGACGCCATCAGCCCCGTTACCACCCTGGGCAAACGACTGGTCATCCTGCGTACCGGGATCGTATTGTCCCGTGAAGGCGGCGCGCTGCCGGCCTTCCTGTCACCCTTGAGGCTGGGTGTCGCCGCCATCCTGGGGGACGGCAAACAAGTAATCAGCTGGATACACATCGCGGACCTCTGCCGGCTTTACGTGCAGGCCATCGAGGACCCCGGGATGACAGGCGTATACAATGCGGTAGCGCCAGCACCGGTCTCTAATAAGACGTTGGTGCTGGCGCTGGCCGAACGGCTCCGGGGCCGTTTCTATGTTCCCGTCCACGTCCCCTCCTGGATACTCCGGCTGGGCATGGGTGAAATGAGTGTCGAGGTGCTCAAAAGCTGTACGGCCGACGTGTCGAAAGCAAAGGCTACCGGCTTTCAGTTCGCCTACCCCACGGTCGGGGCGGCGGTTGCGGACCTACTGAAGGACACTCGATAATTTGCTCACCAGGTCGTCGCCCCGCAGCCCCTTGCCGATGATCTTGCCATCCTTGTCCAGGAGGAAATTCATCGGGATACCGCGGATACCGTACATCGCGGCGGCTTCGCTCTGCCATCCCTTCAGGTCGGATACTTGTCCCCAGGCCAGACCGTCGTCCTTGATCGCCTTGACCCAGGGCTCCTTCTTGTCGTCGAGGGAGACGCCCAGCACCGTGAAACCCTTGGGCCCGTATTGGTGGAAGGCCTTTACGACGTTGGGGTTTTCCCCGCGGCAGGGACCGCACCAGCTTGCCCAGAAGTCCACCAGCACAACCTTGCCCTTGTTATAGTCGGAGAGCTTTATCGGGTGGCCGTCCGGATCGTTGAGGGTGAAATCGGGGGCAACCTGTCCTATGTCGGTCTTTTTGGCGATGGTCAGCATGTCGTTCAGCTGTTGGCCCAGCAAGGAATGCTTGATCGTGTCGCCGAGCGATTGGTAGGCGCTGTCAAAAGCGGGCACGTCCGGGTTATAGGAAAACAGGTTCTTCATCTCCACGGCCGAGACGAACGAGGCGGGATGCGCCTTGATGTATTGCTTGTTAAAGGCGGACTCCGACTTATCCAGGGATTTCATCTCCGCTACCAGGCTGTCCTGCGTCTTTTTGGCCCGGGCGGTGTCGCTGCCCTGCGCGGCCGCTTCATACAGCGAATCCAACGTCCCCATCTTGTCGTCGAAGATTTTGGACTCGGCCTTGTACTTCAGGTATTCGTCCTCGGTCGCCCCGCCGGCGACGTGTGCCTGCGGGAGGGAATCGAGCGAACCGGTGACCGTCACGGTACCCGGTTCCACGAAGAACTGGGCGGGTCCGCTGGCCGCGCCCTTGATCACCAGGACGCAGAACATCGGCTCCGTCGTGGCGCCGGTAAAGGTGAACCGGCCCGAAACGATGTTCACCGTATCGGCCTTGGAGTTGACGCTCCCGGCTACCGGGTGGTACAGGAAAGCCTTCCCGGTGTCCGCGCCCTTGATGGTGCCGGTCACGGTATAGGCGTTCCGATCGGAAGATTTGCAGGCGGCCGCCAGGATGACGCCGCTCAGCAGTATGGGTAAACACGAATTTTTCATACCATGAAATTAAATTAATTCCGGATGGGCTTCCCCCCTTTCAAAACGGATTGCAACCGCTCCAGGGTTTTCTTTTCCCCGCACAGGCTGAGGAAAGCTTCCCGCTCCAGGTCGAGGAGATATTGCTCGCTCACCAGGGTGGGCTCGCTGAGGTCGCCGCCGCACATCACCCAGGCCAGCTTTTGCGCGATCTTTACGTCGTGCCCGGAAATATAGTTCCCCCGGAACATCCCGTTGATGCCGGTATACAACATACCCAACCCCATTTTACCGAGCACCTTGATGTCCTTCCGCTGTCCGGGCATGGTATAACCGGCCTCGTGCAGGTCCAGGACGGCGCGTTTGGCTTCACCGATCCGCCGGCCCTGGTTCACGACCACCTCGTCATGCCCCTTGCGGAGGATGCCCAGGCCATAAGCCTCTTCCGCGGACGTGGAGACCTTGGCGGTCCCGATGGTGAAGAAGCGGTTCTTGAGCGTGATGGTTTCGGGCTCGTCTTCGTGCATCTCGTCCGCGGCGCGGAGGGTGAACTCCTTGGTGCCCCCGCCCCCGGGGATCAGCCCGACGCCCAGCTCCACCAGACCGATATAGGTCTCGGCGGCGGCGCACACCTTGTCGGCGTGGAGGCTCATTTCACAACCACCCCCGAGCGTCATGCCGTGGGGCGCGATCACGACGGGTATGGCGCTGTGCCGTACGCGCATGACGGTCTGCTGGAAGGTGCGGATGGCCAGGTCGAGCTCGTCGAACTCCTGCTCCACCGCGAGCATGAAGATCATCCCCACGTTAGCGCCCACGGAAAAATTGGGGCCTTCGTTGGCGATGACCAGTCCCTTGTATTTTTCTTCGGCCAGCGAAATCGACTTCTGGATTCCTTCGATCACTTCCCCGCCGATGGAATTCATCTTGGTGCTCCATTCCAGACCGAGCACGTCGTTGCCGAGGTGGTACAACCGGCAGGCGCTGTTGCTCCACACCGTTTGTTGTTCGAAGTTCCTCAGCACGATAAAGGATTCGGCGCCGGGGATGGGTTTGTAGGATTTGCTCGGAATATCGTAGTAGAGCCGGCGGCCGTTTTCCACTTTGTAAAACGCGTCTACGCCCTCCACCCAGGACGCCGGCGCGTAGCCTGCCTTTTTCATTTCGGCGATTGTTGCCTGGACCCCGAGCAAATCCCAGGTCTCGAAGGCCCCGATCTCCCAGCCAAAGCCCGCCATCATCGCGTCGTCAATCCGGTAGAGCTCGTCGGATATCTCCGGGATGCGGTGCGAAATGTAGGCAAACAGGCCGTAGTGGAACGCCCGGTAGAACTCACCCGCCTTGTCCTGGCCGGCCATGACCAATTTTAGCCGCTGGCGCAGGTCGTCCACCGGCTTAGCGGTCTCCAGGGTGGCGAACTTGGGTTTCTGACGCGGACCGTATTCAAACGTCTTCAAATTCAACGTCAGTATCTCCGACTCGCCGGACGCGCCCTTTATCTTTTTGAAAAAACCTTGTTTGGTTTTATCCCCCAGCCATTTGTTGTCGACCATCTTTTGCAACCAGACGGGTATGTCAAACACCGCCCCGGCTTCGTCCTGCGGGCAGTTATCGTGCACGCCTTTGGCTACATTGACGAGGGTATCGATACCCACGACGTCCGCTGTCCGGAAGGTCGCGGACTTGGGACGCCCGATGACGGGGCCGGTAAGCGCATCGATGGCGTCGATGTCCAGCTGCAACCGCTCCATCAGGTGGAAGATGGCCATGATACCGTATACGCCGATCCGGTTGGCGATAAAAGCGGGGGTATCCTTGGCCAGCACCGTGGTTTTGCCCAGGTACACGTCACCATACTCCATGAGAAAACCGACCACGTCCGGGTCGGTCTCGGGGGTCGGGATGATCTCCAGCAACCGCAGGTAACGCGGCGGGTTGAAGAAGTGCGTCCCGCAGAAATGCTTGCGGAAGTCTTCGCTCCGCTTTTCCGCCAGCAGGTGTATCGGTATCCCCGAGGTGTTGGAGGTGATCAGGGTCCCGGGTTTGCGGAATTGCTCGACCTTGTCGTAGAGGGAGCGTTTGATATCCAGCCGTTCCACCACCACTTCGATGACCCAATCGGCGGTGGCGATGTCCTTCAGGTTGTCGTCGAAGTTCCCGGTCCGGATCAGGGCCACGGCCTCCTTGGTATAGACCGGGCCGGGGTTGGACTTCAGGGTAGCGTCCAGGGCGGCGTTTACGATCCGGTTTTTGACCTTATCGAGGCTGAGCCCTTTGGCTTCTTCCTCGGGTGTCAGGGTCGTCGGGGCCATGTCGAGCAATAAAACCTGTACGCCTATTCCCGCGAAATGACAGGCAATCCGGCTTCCCATAACGCCACTACCGAGTACGGCGACCTTTCTGATGATGCGTTTGTGCATACCCTCTTGGTGTTTGGGAGGGAAGGTACAATTTTCAACTGATAAACCCCTTGACATACTCCCTGGTCAGGCTCTCCCTTGGATGGAGCAGCAGCTCCTCTGCCGGACCGTATTCGATGATCTCGCCCATGTACAAAAAAACGATCGTGTCAGAGAGCCGCCGGGCCTGACGAAGGATGTGGGTGACCAGGATCATCGTATACCGGTTCTTCAGGCGGAGGAACAATTCCTCGATCCGTTGCGTCGACACCGGATCGAGGGCGCTGGTGGGCTCGTCCCCCAATATGATCTCCGGCTCCACCGCCAACCCGCGGGCCAGGCAAAGACGTTGTTGCTGGCCGATCGACAGGCTCCCCGGCGACGCCTTCAACCGGTCCTTGACCTCGTCCCAAAGCGCCGTTTCCCGGAGGTAGTGCTCGACGATCTGGTCCAGGTCGCGTCTTTTGCGGACGCCATGGATACGCGGCCCGTAGGCAATATTGTCATAGATGCTCATCGGCAGCGGGAAAGGCCGCTGCGAGAGCAAGCCCATCTTCTGCCGCATTTCGGTGACTTCTATGTCGCGACCGTAAATATCGACGCCGTCGACCAGGACCTGGCCGCTCACCTTCGTGTCGGGCTGCCGGTCCAGCAGGCGGTTGAGCGCCCGAAGCAGGGTGGTCTTACCGCAACCGGAGGGGCCTATGAAAGAGGTGATGCCCTTGTCGGGTATATCGATAGATATGTTCTTCAGGATGGGACGGTCCCCGATCTGTACGCTCAGGTTCCGGACGCTTACGTGCGGAGTGGCCTTGGGCGCCGCCACGGGGGTCGCTATATTCGATGTCTGGACAGCCATTGTTGCAAGAATTTACCGGTTAAGCTTATCGCCAGCACGATAACGGTGAGGATGATCGCTGCCGCGTAGGCGCGGTTCTGGACTGCCGCCATCGGGCTGGACAACTGGAAGAAGATCGCCAGCGGCAGCGTGGCCGCGGGCTGGTTCAGCGATGTCGGAACGCTATCGGTATACCCCGCGGTAAACAGGACCGTCGCCGCGTCGCCGATCGCCCTGCCAAACGCCAGCAGGATCGCCGTCAGGATACCGGGTAGCGACTGTCTGAGGAGCACCTGCGCGGTTTCCCAGCGCGTGGCGCCCAAAGAATACGTCGCGTCGGACAATTCCGGGGGCGCCAGCCTGACCACCTCATCCATGGCCCTGGCCAGGATGGGCACGATCATCAGCGTAACCGTAACGATACCCGCCAGCAGGGACGTTTTCAACCCGAGGACGACCATGACGGTAAACCCGAACGCGCCATAGACGATGGATGGGATTCCAAACAATACATCGAAGACGAGGCGCGCCAGGCCGGCGAACCACGTCTTTTGACGGCTGTAGGCGTTCAGGTACAATACGGCCGGCACGCTGATGCCAAGACCCAGGACGACCGACCCCAGGCTGATGTATAGGGAGCCGAGGATGGCGTTCAGGATACCGCCGCCCTTCCCGATGTAGAACCCGCCGCCGGGCACCTGCGTGATCATCTCCCAGTTCAGCGAACGGATGCCCTTGGATACGATGCTCCACAGGATGGCGCCCAGCGAGGCAGCGATAACGAGCACGGACGCCAGCATGAGCACCCGGAAAACCCGGGCCTCGAGGCGTCTTTTGCGTGTATGATAGGTCGCCGGCATCAGTAGTTCCTCCTTTCCAGGCGGTGCAGGACCAGCCTCGATATGGCATTGAAAACAAAGATAATCCCAAAAAGCACCAGGGCCGCCAGCATCAGCGCCGAGTCGTACAGGGGGATCGACAGCATGTCGCCGTAGTTGTTGGCGATCAGGGCGGGTAGTGGGTATACCGGGTCCAACAGGGAATGCGGCGGCGTGGCTACGTTGCCGCAGACCATCAACACGGCGATGGTTTCGCCGAGCGCCCGCGACACGGCCAGTATGGTCGCGGCCAGGATACCGGACTTCGACTTGGCCAGGAGCACCTTCCGCACCGTTTCCCAGTCGTTGGCGCCCAGGCTGAGGGAGGCGTCTTTCAACCCTTCGGGCACCGTGCGGAAGACGTCCAGTAAAATGCTGATCAGGAGGGGAAAGATCATTACGGCCAGGACGACGCCCCCGGACAGCGCGGTATAACCGGCCACCGGAACCACTGTCAGTACACCCCAGACCCCGTAGATGATCGGGGGGATACCGCTCAAAAGGTCTATAAACGGCAGCAGCCATTTACGCAGGCGGACGGGGGCGAACTCGGACAGGTACACCGCCGCCAGGACCGATACCGGGAGCGCGATAACGATCGCAAGACCCGTCACGGTCAGCGACCCGGCGATATAACCCCAAAATCCAAAGCGCCCGTCGAAAGGGTTCCAGGTCGACGAGAACAACAACTGCCCGATCGAGTGGGTCCGGGTAATGGGTCTTGCCTTCCACCACAGACCGCCGCCGATCAGCACGACGATCAACACCGCCACCGCCGTAAGCAGGGCGAACAAGCCCCCGCTGGCCTTATCCTTCCAACGTCTCCAGGTCATTTAAGTTTATTCAATCCTTCGGTGATCTTTTCGGGCGCCAGCAGGATATATCCCGAGGCCGTGACGTCTTTTTGACCCTCCGTCAACGCGTATTTTATAAAGTCCGTAACCACCGGGTTGGGTGCGCCCTTGGTGACAAAGTACAGTTCCCGGGCCGGTGGAGAGGGGTATTTACCCGCAGCGATGGCCGCTGTGACCTGATCGAGCGTGGCGTACACCGCCTCGTCCGGGTCGATATGCCCGTTCCCATTCAGGTCGAGGGGCACCGGTACGACCCCTGCCGACGGCTGCTTGGTCGCCGGGTCATAGACAAAGGCGATGTTGTTGAACCCGATCCCATCCGGGTCCTTCTGGACGGCCTGCGCGAGCCCCGGATCGCCAAAGACCGCGGTCCCCTTAAGGTCCTGTTGCTTTTTGCCCAGATAGGCCGCCCAGGTCTCCGCCGCGCCCGCGGCGTCCGAACGCGTATAGACATGGATGGGGTCCTTGCTGGTGAAACCCAGCTGGGACCAGGATTTTACGTCGCCGCTGATAAATATGCCGTAGAAGTTCTCCTTTTTAACCCCGGTGGCCTGGATGTCCTTGACGAGCGGGTTCGTGGCGCTGATGGTCGGCACGACCGCGTCGCGGGTAACGGAGAACGGCGTAGCGCCCTTTTGGATCTCGTCCGGGGAAAGCGCACGCGAAACCAAGCCGATATCCGTCACCCCGCTCAGGACGTCGGTGATACCCTTCCCGGCGCCCCCCGCCTGTACGTCGATCTTGACGTCGGGATGCGCCTTTTTATATTCATCCGCCCACTTTACCGTGAGGGGATAGAGCGCGAACGCGCCGGAGATGCTGATTGACTTCTGTTCTTTACCGGAGCCGCAGCCCGAGACCGCCAGCGTTGCAGCCACGGCGAGTATTAATGTCGTTGAGTGTCGCATGGTTTAATTTTTAAGACGCCTTTTTAAAACTTTAAAACGCCAGTTGGAATTGTGCTTCGAACATGTTGTTGGCCACGTGCGCGTTTTGTTCCTCTCTGGCGCTGTAGTATAGCTGTACTTTTGTCCACACGTTGAAATAATAATTCAGACCGAGGTCGTAATACCGCGTCGTGAGGCCGTCCTTATCGATATTGGCGTTGTATACATCGTACCGGAAGACCGGCTGGAGGTGATGGTGCAGGAAAAAGTAACCCGCCTGGGCGTACCATCCATCATGCCTGGTGGGGTCGGAATTCCCTTCCTGACCTCGGATGTATTCCGTTTTGACCGAAAGGTTATCCAGGCTCAGGGCAGCCTCGGCGCCCCAGCGGACCCTTTCCTGGCTCTTGTTCAGGTTCGAGGTGAATTTGTCGTAACCGTTGTAATAGCTGCCCCCGAAGCTCACTGCCTTTACGGGGTGAAATATCAACCGCGCATCGATGTCCTTGGAATTATTGTTGTCAAGGGTATTGATCCCCGCCCCGTTCAGCACCTGGAAGGTATAGTCGATCAGGTGGTAGTCCTTGATGGGGATGATACTGCCCCCGACCTGTATGCCGATATCCCGTCCGTTCTCATTCCCGAGCGAGTCCACCAAACCGTTTCCGGAGTCGCCTTTCCGGCCGACCAGGGCGTTGACCACCTGGGATCGCTCGATCAAATCGAGATTACGGTCCTGGGTCATGTTCTCCTGCGAGAAAGCGACAATCATTTGTCCGGCCTTGATATTCAGGAACGAAAACGGCTTATAGACGAGGAAGCCTTCAACCAGCATGGGAGAAATCAGTGCGCCGCCTGTCGGAGCGCTACCGTTGGCGCCGCTGTTGCCTACGAAGTCCACGAGCAGCCGGTAGTCGAATTTGCTCGAAAAATGACCTTGGAAGTCCAGCCTGGCCCGTTTGATGGCGAAGCCATTGGTTTTCCCGCTTTGCTGGAAATTCTGGTAAGTCACCTGGGTATAACCGCTCAGGTCGAGGTTCCGCGCGAGTTTCAACGGGAAGGAATCCAGCCGGTCGTCGATCCGTTGTTGCTGCTCCCGGTAGCTTTTGCGAAGTGAATCCGCCTCACCCTTGGTGATCGTCCCCTTACGCACGAGCAAATTCAGCACGTCGTTATTGGTCTGCGCAGCCGTCACGGCGGCTATAATAAAAAATAGAGCAGTCAGTATAAGTTTCATTGCATGGTTTTTAGTCTACTTATTTTATAGACAAAATAAGTCCACAAAAATAGTAGGGTAATTTGATCGACCAAAATTTATTTTCGCCACAAACGGGCGTTCGCAACCGCCGGCCTACGGATGCATAAGCCGCTCGGAAATGCCAAATGAGCGATCGACAAGGACGGCGGCAATACCAGCGGCGATAATGGTCGTCATTTCCCACGTCAGCCGGCGGACGATACGCTTGTCCTTGACCGCCCTCCAGACGATCGGGAGATTGACGAGCGCGCTGGCAAGAGAGGCCACGACGGTGGCGCTCCCGGCCAGGGAAGGGCTGATACTCCCGTGCCGGGCCATCGTGGCAGCGGCGGCGGTCGTGCTGGCGCTGCTGACGAGACCGCCAAAAGCGCTGGTCGCCAGTAGTCCGTTACCACCAAACGCTTTGGTCAGCAGCGTTCCGGAGACCTGTATGGCGATAAACAGCAAACCGAACCGCAGGATCTTGGACAAGGAGATGGGGGAATCCAGCGCCAGGGTGGCCGGCTCCTCGGGGACGTTGCCCTGGCGGCGGAGGTCCAACCCTATCCATAACCCGGTAACGAGCGCCATGGCGATCAGCGGCAACAGCGTAGCCGCAAGCGAGGATGGAGCAAAAAGGGTAGCCAATACCAGGTTACGGACACACATGGCGATCGTCGCAAGAAGACAAAGGACGGTAGCCCTGGAGGCCATCGACACACCCTGTATGCGGGCGCTGACCTCGGCAACGGCGGCGCTGCTGTTGACGAGCCCGCCGAAAATGGCGCCGAGGTAAAGACCACGGGTGCTGTAAACCCGCAGCAGTACGTAGTTCAGAAAGCCGATACCGGCAATGGCGATGATGCTCAGCCAGGCGTCAGATGGGTTGAAAAGTTGCCAGGGGTCGATATAGCGGTCGGGCAGGATCGGGTATATGACAAAACCGATCAGCCCCATGAGTACCGCGCTCCGCACTTCGGAAGGGTGCAAACCGCCGGCGAACCGGTTCAATTCGGACTTCCATGCAAGCAACATGGTAACGATAACGGCGCCGGCCACGGGCGTGAAAATATGCCCCATGCCTACGAGCACCCCCAGGAGGTATATGACCATCAGGGCGGCCGACGTGGTGATTTCCAGCGAACGATCGGTCAATATGCTACGGGTATTGGCCGCGGCCACTAAAAGGAAAACGCCGACCAATCCCGCGATGACAAAATTCTCGCCCGCGAGACTTGCCAGCATGCCCAATAGCGACACGATGGAGAATGTCCTGACTCCGACATCTTTGCTCGACCACTCCCTCTCCAGCCCGACGAGCATGCCGATCCCGACGGACACCGCCATTTTCAACGCGATGGGCGCCGCGGGAAACGTATGGTCTAAGGTTGGCACTGGATGCTTTTCGGGTAAGAGCACAAAAATAATGCTTGTTTCCCGACCGGGACATACCGACATCCTCCCTACATCACCAGAAAACGGATTTTATATTACCTTTCCAGCTTCACAAAAAAGGAGTATATGGCAAGAGGATGGAATCACGGCCTGGAAAAGGGCGTCATCGGCGTCGCGGTGATCGTGGCGGCGTGTCATGTACAGCGAAAAGCCGCCGCCAAAACGGTTTCCGCCACGGGGATCGGTAAGGTAGGGCACGTGGTGGTAATTTATATGGAGAACCACAGCTTCGACAACTTATACGGCCAATTCGAGGGGGCGGACGGGTTGTCGTCCGCGGGCAAAGTAACGCAGGTGGATAAAGAGGGCAAGCCGTACACCGACCTTCCCCCCGTGCCGGGGAGCAACGCCTTTCCGACGAACCTGCCGAATAGCTATTTCAACATCGATCAGTATGTTCCCTCCGACAAAGAGACGCCGGACGTTCTGCACCGGTGGTACCAGGAGCAGCTCCAGATCGATTCCGGGAAAATGGATAAGTTCGCTGCCTATAACAACAGCCGGGGGCTGGCGATGGGTTACTACCAGACGAACCTGATTCCACTGGCGGCCGTCGCCCATAAGTATACGCTTTGCGACCATTTCTTCCACAGCGTCTTTGGCGGTTCTTTCCTGAACCACCAGTGGCTGATCGCGGCAGCTACACCGGTCTATCCGGACGCGCCGGAGCGGATGCGCGCGAAGATGGATTCTACCGGCCGGTTGATAAAGGACGGCACGGTGACGCCCGATGGATATGTGGTAAATACCAGCTATTCGGTGAACGAGCCCCGCCCGGATAAGACGCCCCGGGAGCTGCTGATCCCCAACCAGACCAACCCGACGATCGGGGACCGGTTATCCGCTAAGGGCATCAGCTGGGTATGGTACGCGGGCGGATGGGACAGCGCCCTGGCGGGCTACCCGGACGCGCAATTCGCTTATCATCACCAGCCTTTCATGTACTATGCGAAATACGCGGATGGGACGGAGGCCAAAAAAGAGCACCTCAGGGATGAGACGGAATTCCTGACGGCGGCCAGGGCGGGTACCCTTCCGAGCGTCAGTTTCGTAAAGCCGAGCGGACTGGAAGACGAACATCCGGGGAGCTCGGACGTCTTTCACTCGGAGTCCCACGCGGTGGACCTGATCAACGCCGTTTTGAACGGCCCCGACGGTAAAGACGCCGTCATCATCCTTACCTATGACGAGAACGGCGGTTTCTGGGACCATGTGCCGCCGCCGGTAATCGACAAATGGGGGCCGGGTACGCGTATTCCGGCCATCATCATATCCCCGTTCGCCAAAAAGGGGTTCGTCGATCATACGACTTATGAGACGGTCAGCATACTGGCCTTTATCGAGAAGAGGTGGGGGCTGGAACCCCTCAACGGTCGCGATGCACAGGCACACCCGCTCGAAAACGCCTTTGACTTTTCCCAGCGGCCGTGATTCGCCCGTGTCTGTACATAGGGTTGGTGGCGGTTTTCGCCGCACTGGGATTTTATCCTTCCCGGCCGGCGCCGCCGGAAGTGTCGGTCGCCCGTTTGTTGAGCAGCCAGGTGGCGGCATTCGACAGCCTGGTCGAACGGCGCTTCGTTACCGCGGTCGGGAACGGCGCCGGCCAGGACGAAGTACAGCGCCTTTTTCTCGAAGCGCGGTTAACGTATAAACGCTGGGAATGGGCCGCGGAATACTGGAACCCGCTGCTCGCCCGCCAATTGAACGGCGAGCCGGTACCGGAGACGGACCCGGTCATCCAGGCCGATCCGACCCCGGAAGGCGGCAACCCCGGACGCTTCAGGGTGGTGACACCCGAAGGCCTACAGGTGATCGAAGGTTTGTTGTTCCCCCGATACGATACCGCCAGGCGGCAGGAGCTGCTCGACCTGTTGCGACGCATCCGGGTGACCAACGGCTGGTACCTGAGGTATTTCGGTGGTGTGGGTTTACTGCCGGGACAAGTTTTCGACGCGGCCAAGCTGGAGGTCTTCCGGGTGATGTCGCTGGGGGTTACGGGGTTCGACGACCCGCTGACTTTGCGCAGCATGCGGGAATCGGCGGAAGCATTGAAGGGGGTTCGGGATGCGATGGGCGCCTATGGACTCGGGAGCATCACCGACCCGGCGATCGACTATTTATCGGGACATACCGGATTCGATACGTTTGACAGGGCAGCCTTTGTAACGGACTACGCCAATCCCCTGACTACGGCTATCACAAAGGCGGTTTCCAGCCTGAACATACCTGTCATACGGTATAACCGCCTGTTGCGGCAAGACGTTTCCACCCTGTTCGACCGGGACGCTTTCAACCCCGACGCATACCTTCCGGAGGGCGGCGTACCGACCGGCGCGGCGCTGGTGGCTCTCGGCAGAAAGCTATTCTATGACCCTTCGCTTTCGGCGACGGGCACACGGAGCTGCGGCTCCTGCCACCAGCCCGAACAGGCATTTACGGACGGCCTGGTACGTAACACCATCCTGGATAGCCACGATCCGCTCGCCCGCAACACGCCTACCCTGTTGAACGCCGCGCTCCAGCCTGCGTTGTTCTATGACCTGCGCGCGTCTTCGCTCGAGGACCAGATCGAAGACGTACTGCACAATTCGCTCGAAATGCGCGGCTCATTGTCCCGGGCCATGGGTCATTTCGCGGGGGACACCGCTTACCGGCGGCTTTTCAACGGCGCCTTCGCCACGGGCGCGCCCGACACCACTGGCATCGTCAGCGCCTTGGCGGCGTATGTCCGCAGCCTCGTGCGATTGGACAGCCGTTTTGACGATTATATGCGGGGGGAGCCGGGGGCGCTTGACACCATGGAGATCCGGGGCTTCAACCTGTTTATGGGGAAGGCGCGGTGCGGGACCTGTCATTATATGCCTTTGTTCAACGGGAACTTCCCGCCGATGTACGACCGGATAGAGGCAGAGGTTATCGGCGTGCCGGCGTCCCGTGGAGCGGGCGTTGTCGACCCCGATCCGGGGCAATTCGGGATACTGCCGGCTTCGTTCCTGCGTCATGCTTTTAAGACTCCGACGGTACGGGAAGCGGGCCGTACGGCGCCGTATATGCACAATGGGGTCTTTTCAACGCTGGCGGAGGTCGTCGACTTCTATAACGACGGCGGTGGGCGCGGGGAAGGTGAAAGACTGGACAATCAAACGTTGCCCGCGGATTCACTACGTTTGACGGCCGGCGATAAAAAGGCGTTGATCCGGTTCCTGGAAAGCCTGAACAGCCGGTAAAACGCGGGCGCTCCGCCGGTGGCGGAGCGCCCGAACGTCGTACGATGCTAAGGAACGTTCTCCGCTCTGGTGAGCGTCCCCTGGGGTGAAAAATAGAGCAGGCAATACGCCTGCAGGAGTGCCCCCACACGGTCATCCACGACCCTGCTGACTTTTATGACATAGGTATGGCCATCCTGTCCAACCTGGTCAAACATGCTGTCCACAGACCAGGCGACATAAGCGCTCTCGTGGAAACCCTTCCGGACAGCGGCGGGAAGGCCCCGCATTTGTCGGATATGAGTCTCGGTACGTATCCAGTCGCCACCCGGTGTATAATATGCCCTCCTGGCAAGATGATCGGTCTTGAACGAGGCAATGAAACCGGCGTTAGTCTTTTCCCAATGTGGCTGACAATTGGGATACCTTGTGCCGAAGGCGTGCCCGACGGCCTGTGGAACATCGGTGGAAGCCTGTGCGGCGACGTGGAGCAGGGACAGCGACAGCACGATCGCGATGATGATTATTCTTTTCATTTCTTGCTTTTTACTGGTGATTAGATATAATGGATCCTTCGTTGATGGTATAATCGGCATGCAAGAGCAAACCGTCACCGGCACGGAGGTCGCCGAAAACCTCGGTCGAATCCCCATGGTCGTTGCCCAGGGTGACGTCTATCCAGCGGGCCTTGCCGTCCTGGTTCAACACGACATACTTATGCTCCGTGGTGGTCACCACAGACGCCTTAGGCACCATGAATGCACGGGCATTCCCGCTGACGGGCAGCTCCACTTCCGCGTACATGCCGGGCTTGAAGACGCCGCCGCGATTCGGCACATCCAATTCGATCGCCTCGGAACGATAAGCGTCGTTGAGTGCACCCGACGCCCGGGAAATAGCCGCGGTAAATTCCTGACCAGGCAGCGCGTTGACTGTGAAATGAACCTTGCCCGTCCGCGACAGCTGGGCGGTATATTGCTCCGGGATGTTTACGAGCAGCCTAAGCAGGTCTTGCCGTTGGAGCACCAGCATGGGTTTGGCGCCTTGCACGCCGGGGCCAACCAGGGCGCCGGGATGAACATTCCGTTCCGAGATGACTCCGGCAAAAGGAGCCGTGACCGTAAGGTAGCGGTACAAGTCCTGCTGCGCTTTGTATTCGGCCATAGCGCCCTCGGCCAGGGCGCTGTCGGCCGTCATCTTGTCCCGTGCTGCCTCCAGGTCGTAATCGGACACCGTTCCCGGGGTGCGGCTGATGACCCGCATCCGGTCGTATTTGTCCTTACTGGCCAGGTAGCCCGCGTGGGCCTGGACATACGACAATTTCGCCGAGGCGATCTTGTCCTCCATTTCCGGAGCTTCCAGCTCCAGCAAAACAGCACTGCCGGAAACCTCCGAGCCACGATCCACACGGACAGACTTCACGAAACCGTTGACTTTCGGGAAAATCTGCACCGACTCGAAGGGCAGCAACAGGCCCGGCAGACGGACCTGGCTGCCGGACGGGTGAGCGTACAGCGACATAAACCGGAAGCTGGGGCGGATTGCCGCGGGCGCCACGGGCGTCTCGCTTGCGGCGGGATTGCACGACTCGACGGCGATCGCCGCGAGCGCAAGCCATACTATAGAACGTACAGTATTCATTGTCGATATGCTTTAAATTGTATCAGGTAAAAGAGATGGGTCTTTTAGCGCGGCCCGGCGTTGAGCCCAGGCATAACACTGGGGTACGATCAGCAGCGCCGCGATCGTGGACGCGATCAGTCCCCCGATCACGGCGCGGCCGAGTGGCGCGGTCTGGTCGCCCGCTTCGCCCATGCCGCTGGCCATCGGGATCATTCCCGCTATCATGGCCAGGGAGGTCATCAGGATCGGCCGGAGACGTATAGAGGCAGCGACGGCGGCGGCTCTTCGTGCGTCACCTCCATAATCCCTCCGTAGGGTCTCGGCGTTGGTAACAATCAGGATCGCGTTGGCGACGGAGACACCCACAGACATGATGATCCCCATATAGGATTGGAGGTTCAGCGTAGAACCCGTGGCCAGCAAGAGCAGCAAGGCGCCCAGTAATACCGCGGGCACAGTGGACAGCACGACCAGCGAAAGGCGGAAGGACTGGAAGTTGGCAGCGAGCAACAAGAAAATGACGATAATCGCGAAGACGAGGCCGCTTTGCAGGCTGCCCAGGGTTTCAGTCAGGAGCCCGGACATGCCTTGGACCGTTATCGACAGCCCTTTCGGCAATGCTCCCAACGACACGATCGACGACTGCACGCGGTCGGTGGCCCGCTGGAGGTCCGCCTTGTACAGGTTGGCGCCGACGGTCAGGTAACGCAGGGGACCCACCCGGTCATATTCCCCGGCACTGGTGTCGATCCGGAAGGTGGCGACGTCCTGGAGAACCACCGAACTGTGTCCCGGTCTCAAGGGGATTTCCTTCAGGTCGTCCAGATCGCGTAACGCGTACTGGGGCATCTGTACCTGCGCCTGCCAGGTAAATGCGCCCTTCTCGTCCAGCCAGAGGTTCTTCTCCGTGAACCGGCTCGTGGCGGTGATCGCCGTCAC
>Ga0310811_10005511_pt1 | contig 16019 bp, 10 predicted proteins | sample YCmetagenome_FD_207642 | JGI IMG/M metagenome (GOLD analysis project Ga0310811, IMG submission 207642) | Soil microbial communities from experimental microcosm in Duke University, North Carolina, United States - YC | ecosystem: Engineered > Artificial ecosystem > Soil microcosm > Unclassified ...
CGTCAACGGTGGCGGAACTCGCGGAGCCAGCGCCCGTTCTGGAGGATTCCGCGGTTGACTTTGACTTGTAGAGCGCAGCCTTCTGGTGCGGGTTCTCGCCGTACCGCAGCGTGTCGTCGCGGGTCCACACCTGGGCGATGAAGTCCGGCCAGCCAGTCTCTTTAGCAACCTCGTCGGGGGCGTAGCTGGCGGCGAACCAGGAGGACACCGCCGCGTCGTAGGCGGCCGTGTGGGCATAGGCCTGGGCGGCGAGGCGGCGGCGCTGCTCCAGCGTGAAGCCGCCGTCGGCGATGGCCTTGAGCACCTCGATGTACTGGGCGATGTCGGTGATGACCGCGAGGCTGCCGTGGTTCTTCGCGGCGGCACGGACCATCGCGGGACCGCCGATGTCGATCTTCTCGATGATCGCGTCGTGATCCGCGCCGGACGCCACGGTTTGCTCAAACGGGTACAGCGTCGACACCAACAGCTGGAATGGCTCGATGCCGAGGTCGACGAGCTGCTGGTTGTGGTCCGCGTTCGACGTGTCCGCGAGCAGGCCCGCGTGGACGCGCGGGTGCAGGGTCTTGACCCGGCCGTCGAGGCACTCGGGGAAGCCGGTGAGGTCCTCCACCCGGGTGACCGGAAGCTCGGCCGCTTCGATCGCCGTGGCGGTGTTGCCAGTGGAGACCAGCTCCGCGCCGGCCTCGTGCAGCGCCCTGGCGAGCTCGGGCAGGCCCCTCTTGTCCCAGACGCTGAGCAGGGCGCGCCTGATCGGAATCCTGGTCATTGACCGATCCTTACCTTCCTGTCGTCGCTGACGGACCAGCCCTCGCGGGCCATCCGGCCGACCGTTTCGACGAGCAGTGCGCGCTCGGCGACCTTGATCCGCTCGTGCAGCGTCGCCTGGTCGTCGTCATCGTGGACTTGGACGGCGGTCTGCGCGAGCACCGGGCCTGCGTCGACGCCCTCGTCGACCAGGAACACTGTGCAACCTGTGACTTTCACCCCGTAGGCCAGCGCGTCCCTGACCCCGTGCATGCCAGGAAAAGACGGTAGCAACGCCGGGTGCGTGTTCAGGCAGCGGCCGTTGAACTGCGCGAGGAAGCCCTTGCCGACCAGCTTCATGAAGCCGGCGCAGACGATGAGGTCGGGATGGTGCGCAGCGCAGGCGGCCGCGAGCGCTTCGTCCCAGGCGTCGCGTGTGGGGAAATCTCCGACTTTAAGGGTAAAGGTCGGGATATTTGCGTCTTTGGCCCGGTCGAGGGCAGCGATGCCGTCGCGGTCTGCCCCCACCGCGACGACCGTGGCGCCGTAGGCCGGGTCTTTTGCAGCGTCGATGAGGGCTTGCAGGTTCGTCCCCGCCCCGGAGACGAGTACGACCAGCCTCGCGTTCATGGCAGCAACCCTAAACCGAGGACGTTTTTGTCCTCGCCTCGGGCCTAAGACTCCGGTTGGCCAGGATCCTGGGATAAAAAAATGCCCGCTCGTACGGCACAATAGGTTGCGAGATGCCAAGACTCACCGACCGCCAGCCCACGCCGCCGCCGGGCTCGCCGTTCCTCCCGCCGGCGCCAGGGCCGCAGCTTCCGCCTGCCGCCCGTGAAGTCCAGCAGCGGGCCACGGCCGGCCTGATCCTCGTGCTCCTCACGTTGATCGCGATGCTGTGGGGTTCCGACCTGCAGCGGACCGTGTACGTGCTCGCGGTGACGCTGGTTATCTCGCTGGTCGGGCTCGCGCTCGTGATCTCCGCCATGAGGTCCGCGAAGCGGGGCGGGACCCGGCGGCCGCGCGGTGCCATGGCCGGCGCGGTGCTCGGCGTGCTCGCGGCTCTGTTCAGCGCGTTCGCGCTCGTCGGGTTCCTGGCGTTCTGGTCGCAGATCATGCAATACGGCAACTGCATGAACGGCGCGTCGACGGTGCAGACGCAAAGCGCCTGCCAGACGCAACTCCAGCACGCCATCACCGCCAGGATCAAGGATTTCGGCGGTTAGCGGCGCCGCGCTCTGCCTGGTTAGTCGGCTGGGTCGTCGGCCCAGGGATTGACGTGGATGCGGTGGCCGCCCGCGTCGTCGGTCTCATCGACGATGAGCGCGGGCTGCGGGGCGCTGACCCTGGCCTGCATGGTTGCGCTCAGGCTGGGCTGGGGGCCGCTGATCCGCACGCTTCCTGATTCGGCAGCATGGGCGGCCGTAAGGCGGCGGATGTGATGGCGGATGATCAGCCAGTTAGCGGCGCCGGCGACTAGGGCGGCGGTGACGCCGACTTCAAGCACCGCTACCACCGTGGCTTCGCCGCTCGCCGGCCCGACCGAGGCGAGCCGGCCCGCGCCGAGGGGTCCGCCGGAGAACTTCGCGCAGAACCCGATGACCAGGGCGGCCAGCGAGCCGGTGACCAGGCCCCAGAGCGGTGCCGCCTCCAGCGAGGGCGTCGGCGCGATCCTGACGGTCATCAGCCCCGCGAGTGCCCCCGCCAGGTACGGCGTGGCCAGCACGAAGAAGCCGAGCCAGGCGGGGAACGCCGCCCTGTCGCCTACTGGCAGCGCGGCGAGCATCGGGAAGGCGGGGATCGCGCCGAGCGCCGAGCCCGCCGGAGAGACGGCGGTGCCGAGGCCGACCGCGAAACCCGGGCCGAGCAGGTAACAGATCGCCCAGATGACCGAGTTCGGCAGGTAGCAGAGGCTGGCGAGCAGCAGCAGCACTGAGCCGATAATCCCCGGGCTAAGCGCGGCGGTCGCTTTCTGGTAGGCGCTGAAGTGAACCACGAGCGAGATCGCGCACAGCAGCGCGCCGCAGACGACGAGCAGCGTGAGCGCGGCGAGCACCCCGAGGATCACGGACCTTGGCCGGGGCGGCACCCGCCGGGCGAGCTTGCGCCAGGGGCCGAGGCTACGGGCCGCGCCGAACGCGCTGGCGAGCAGCGCGATGAGGAAGCCCATCATGACCGCCTGCCACAGCGACGGCGTGGCCACTGAGGTCCCGCTCGCTATGGCGACCGCGCCAGCGAAGAGCGCGTACGGAAGCGCGATCGAGATCGCGGCTGGGCCAACCTCGAGCAGGCTGGTCACGTGGCCTTCGCGCGTCATCCACCGGCCGGCCTTCTCGATCAGTGCGGCGGGCAGCAGGACGAGGCCAAGCGGGAGCAGGCCGATCCGGCCCACACTGTGGACGGTCACCTCCACGTGGTGCGCCACGAGCCACAGCAACCCGGCCGAGCGGAGCCCACCCGCGCGCCCGCCGCCGAGGCCTACGTGCGGTGCCGTAATCCAGCCGATAAGCGTGAGGGTGGCGAGGACAGCGAGCCCGCCGCCGGCCGCCGCCAGGGCAGCCACGCCCCCAGCCATCAGCATGGGGCGTGTGGGCAGGTGCACAAGGCTCATCCTGGCAATGGACCGGGCAAATAGGCACACTGACACGCCGATGACCCAGAGCTTTTGTCCGCGCATCGGGGGGTACGACGAGAGTCCTGTCACATCGTTCCGTACATCGGCAGCCTGGCCAGCGTACGCCGCGTACTTCGGGCTACGCTGCTTGTAAACGCCGCTTGTCGTGGCGTCATCCAGACGCAAGCCATCGGACTGAGATCGGACCCCCAGTGGACCTGTTCGAGTATCAGGCTAAGGAACTGTTTGCCGAGTACGGCGTTCCTGTGCCGAAAGACAAGGTCGCCAGCACCGCCGAGGAGGCGCGGGAGATCACCACCGCGTTCGCGGCGGAAGGCATCCCGCAAGTAGTGGTCAAGGCGCAGGTAAAGACCGGCGGACGCGGCAAGGCGGGCGGCGTGAAGCTCGCCGAAGGCCCGGCGGACGCCTACGAGAAGTCAGAGCGCATCATCGGTATGGACATCAAGGGCCACACCGTGCACAGAGTGCTGATCGCCGAAGCGACCGACATCAAGTCGGAGTACTACCTGTCGTTTCTCCTTGACCGGGCCAACCGCACGTTCCTTTCCATCTGCTCGGTGGATGGCGGCATGGAGATCGAGGAACTCGCGCACACTAACCCCGACGCGATCGCCCGCGTCCCGATCTCCCCGCTGACCGGCGTCGACCACGCCAAGGCGCTGGAAATCGTGCGGGCCGGCCGGATCCCGGCGGAGGCCGAGGAAGGCGCGGCCCTCGTGGCCGAGCGTCTCTGGTCGATGTTCACCGACGAGGACGCGACGCTCGTCGAGGTCAACCCGCTCGTGCTCACCCCCGACGGCCGGGTGCTCGCGCTCGACGGCAAGGTCACGCTCGACGACAACGCCGCCTTCCGCCAGGACCACGCGAAGTTCGCCGACATCGCGTCGACGGACCCGCTTGAGGTGAGGGCGAAGGAGAAGCACCTCAACTACGTCAAGCTCGACGGCGAGGTCGGCATTATCGGCAACGGCGCCGGCCTGGTCATGTCCACGCTCGACGTGGTGGCTTACGCGGGCGAGCCGTTCGGCGGCGTGAAGGCCGCCAACTTCCTCGACATCGGCGGCGGCGCCTCGGCGGAGGTCATGGCCGACAGCCTGGAAATCGTGCTGTCCGACCCGTCGGTCAAGTCGGTCTTCGTGAACGTCTTCGGTGGCATCACCTCCTGTGACGCAGTCGCCAACGGCATCGTGACGGCGGTCAAGCTGCTCGCCGAGCGCGGCGAGACCGTCAGCAAGCCGATTGTCGTCCGGCTTGACGGCAACAAGGCGGCTGCGGGCCGCCAGATCCTGGTCGACGCCGCGATCCCGGTCGTCGAGCAAGTGGACACCATGGACGGCGCCGCGAAGCGCGCCGCCGAACTCGCCGCGAAGGGAGCATAAGAGATGGCAGTCTTCCTCACGGCCGACAGCAAGATCCTGATCCAGGGCATCACCGGCAGCGAGGGCCGCAAGCACGGCGCGCGCATGCTCGCGGCGGGCGCCCAGGTGGTCGGCGGCACCAACCCGAAGAAGGCCGGCACCACGGTCGAGCTGAACGGCGTCGACGTTCCTGTGTTCGCCACGGTCAAGGAGACCATGGAGGCCACTGGCGCGGACGTGTCCGTGATCTTCGTTCCCGCTGCCGGGACCAAGGCCGCGGTGATCGAGGCGATCGACGCGGAGATCCCGCTCGCGATCGTGATCACCGAGGGCATCGCGGTGCACGACACTGCCGAGTTCTGGGCGTACGCCATCGAGAAGGGCAACAAGACCCGGATCGTCGGCCCGAACTGCCCGGGCATTGCCTCCCCAGGCAAGTCCAACGCCGGGATCATCCCCGCCGACATCACCACGTCGGGCTCGATCGGGCTCGTGTCGAAGTCCGGCACGCTGACGTACCAGATGATGTACGAGCTGCGCGACATCGGCTTCACCACCTGCGTCGGCATCGGCGGCGACCCGATCATCGGCACCACGCACATCGACGCGCTCGCCGCGTTCGAGGCCGACCCGGAGACCAAGGCGATCGTGATGATCGGCGAGATCGGCGGCGACGCCGAGGAGCGCGCCGCGGCCTTCATCGAGCAGCACGTGACCAAGCCTGTCGTCGGTTACGTGGCCGGGTTCATGGCCCCCGAGGGCAAGACGATGGGCCACGCCGGCGCCATCATCTCCGGCTCGGCCGGCACCGCCCAGGCGAAGAAGGAAGCCCTGGAAAAGGCCGGCGTCCGCGTCGGCAAGACTCCTTCTGAGACCGCCGCCCTGGTGCGCGACATCATCAAGAGCCTTTAGCTCTCGCGCCAAGAAACGCCGCCCGACAAATCGGATTTGTCGGGCGGCGTTTTGCGTGTCCGCTCAGGTCGTGATCACGCCGAGGCAGCGTGGCGGGGGGCGAGGAATTCGTTCACCCAGGCGACGATGTCCGTGGTGGACGCGCCGGGAGTGAAGATCTTCGCCACGCCCTGGGACGTCAGCTCCGCGATGTCGGCGTCGGGGATGATGCCGCCGCCGAACACCACGATGTCGTCCGCGTGCTGCTCTCTCAAGAGCTCGATGACCCGGGGGAACAGGGTCATGTGCGCACCGGACAGCACGGACAGGCCGACAGCGTCCACATCCTCCTGGATCGCGGCCGCGACGATCTGCTCCGGGGTCTGGTGCAAGCCGGTGTAAATGACCTCGACTCCGGCGTCGCGCAGCGCGCGGGCCACCACCTTCGCGCCCCGGTCGTGCCCGTCAAGGCCGGCCTTGGCGACGATAACGCGGATCTTGCCTGCTGTCTCTGCCATCCCATCAGCGTAACGACCAGGCCAGGACTAGTACACGCACGGGATGCCGAACTTGGCGTTCGGCATCACCGTCACCGAGCCGGCCGCGTTGCTGTCGGCCGGGTTGGTGACAGTGGCCGTGGGAGTCGGCGTGGCGGTCGCCGTCGCCCCGGCGGCGGCGCGTGCCCCCTCGACCTTCGCGCTCTTGTCCTGGGTGCCTTGGGTGGCCGCGGCCGTGGGCGTGAGTCCGGAGGGCACCATGGTGGTCGTCGAGCCGAGCAACACCTCCACGTGCCCTGCGGGCAGCGAGTTCAGCGCGGTTGCCGTGGTGCCGAACTCGAGCGCGATCTGCTGCGCGTTCGCCGCCGCTCCCGCGCCGTAGAAGATCTGCGTCATCTCGTGCACGGGCTCCAGCTGCTGCGAGGCGTTTTCCGCCACGCCCGCCTTGTAGCCGAGGTTCGTCAGCGCGGTCCTGACGTTCGTGGCGAGGCCAGCGGCAGCCGGGTTGCCGTTGTACACGTCGACCGTGACGCCGGACGCCGGCGCGGCCGACGTGGTCGGGGTCGTGGCAGCCGCGTTCGGGTAGAACGCGTTCTTCACGATCTGCTGGATCTTCGGCACGTCGATGACGTTGAGGTCCTGCGGCGTCGGGTAACCCGGGACCGAGACGCCTTCCTCCGGCGTGAAGGGCAGCGTCGTGAAGCCCAGGTTGTCTCCGGTCAGCGCGCTCATGCTGGGTGCGAAGTCGAGCAGGTTGAACTCCGGGTCCGCGATCAGGTACTTGCTCGCGGTGCTGAGGAGGGAGTTCAGCTTACTGAGGTTGCTGTACAGGCCCTCGTGCTTGACGTTCCAGATCACGTAGTCGAGAGCGGCCTGCTGACGCTTCGTCCGGCCGAGATCGGTGCCGGGGAGCGTGTCGCGGGAGCGAACGAACGCCAGCGACTGCGCCGCGTTCAGGTGCAGGTACTGCGCCCCGCCCTTCGCCTTGTTGTAGCCGTCCGTGTAGGCGTCGAAGTTGGAGTTGTTGGTGCCGGCGAACGGGTCCTTGTCGGTGAGGTTCAGGCCGTTGTTGCCCGGATACGGCTTGAGGCAGACCTCGATGCCGCCGAACGCCTGGGCCAGGTAGTAGAACCCGGCCAGGTTCACTTCCATGAAGTGGTCGACCTGCACACCGGTGACCGACTCGACCGTGTCGATCGTCGCCATCTGGCCCGCCTGGTTGGCGTGCAGGAACCGGTCTTGCTTGGCTTCGGTGGGGTGCTCGTTCAGGTACTGCGTGTACGCCCAGGCGTAGGCCGCGTCGATCTTCCCTTCGGAGAAGCCAAGGTACTTCTGCGGGAACTGGACCAGGTCATCGCGCGGAATCGAGAAGCCGACGGCCTTCTTACCGCCGGCGAAAATGTGGATCAGGATCAGCGTGTTCGTGTCCTGGCTGCCGTTGCTGCCGGAATGCAGCACCACCTGCATGTGGTGGTCCAGTTCGTTGCCCTGGTAGTCCGTACGGCTTTCCAGGCCCATCACCAGAATGTTCATCGCGCCAACCGAGGGGTGGTTGCCGGCGATGGCGACGCCCTTGCCGAATTCCTTCACGAAGCCGACTTCCTTGTGGGCGTAGCCGGCCACCACCAGCAGCACTGCCGCGAGCAGGCAGACCGCGCCGTACACGGCCTTGCCCGCGATCACCTTCACCATGTTCTCTTTTGGTCTTTCTCGTTAGTACACGCAGGGGATGCCGAACTTGGCCTTCGCACCGACGGTGACGGCGCCGCCCACTGCGCCGTTGTCGCCGGAGGAAGTCGTAGTCGGAGCGCTTTGCTTGACTGCTGGGGCCAGGCTGGAGGGGACGACAGTGGCCCCGGTGCCAAGCAGCACCTCGACGTGCCCGGCGGGCAGTGACGAGAGCGACTTGGCGGTCGCGCCGAAGTAATCCGCGATCTTGGCCGCGTTAGCGGACGCGCCGGCCCCGTAGAACACCTGGGTACCCGAGGTAACCTTCTGCGTCTGCGCCGTTGAGTTCTCGGATACGCCAGCCTTGTATCCCTTCGCGGTGAGGGCATTCATAACACCGGTGGCCAGGCCTCCGGTGGCGCCGCCGTTGTAGACGTCTACGGTGACGGTCGACGCCGGCGGGATTGGCGCGGCCTTCTTCGCCGTGCTCGTCGACTTGGCGGCAGGCGCTGGAGCCGTGAACTTCTGCTTGATCGCCGCTTGGATCGTCGGGATGTCGATGGTGTTGGCGGCCTGGCCCGCGATCGTCGCGAATCCCGTGATCGGCGCGGTGTAGAACTGCAAGTTCTTGCCCGTTAGCGCCTTCATCTGGGGAGCAAAGTCGAGCAGGTTCCAGGTTGAGTCGGTAATGAGGTACTTGTTGGCCGTGCCGAGCAGTGCGGTGAGCTGGCTAACGCTACTCAGGATGCCGTTGTTCTCCAGCTTCCAGATCACGTAGTCGAGGACGGCTTGCTGCCGGTGGGTCCGGTCAAGGTCGCCGTTAGGCAGGTTGTCCCGTTCCCGGACGAACGCCAGCGCTTGCGGTGCGCTCAGGTGCAGGTACTGGGCCCCACCCTTGGCCAGGTTGTAGTGGTCGTACTTCACCGCGTTGAAGCCGGAGTTGGCGTCGGCGAGGTTGGCGCCACCGCTTGACGGCTTGATGCACGCCTCGATGCCGCCGAACGCCGCGGCCAGATAGTAGAACCCGGCCAGGTTCACTTCGGCAAAGTGGTCGATCTTCTGCCCGGTGACCTCCTGCACCGTGGCAATCGTGGCGGCCTGGCCTGCCTGGTTGGCCTTCAGGTAGCGGTCGGCGCTGCTCATCGAGGAGTTCACCGTCTGGCTCAGAGACTGCGCCCATGCGAGGCCGTAGGCCTGGTCGATCTTGCCTGCGGACTGCCCGCCGTACGCCTGTGGGTAGGTGACCCAGTCGTCGCGCGGGATGGAGAAGCCGACGGCCTTCTGCCCGCCCGCGAAGATGTGCAGGAGGATCAGCGTGTTGGTGGCCTGACCGCCGACGCCCTGCTGCTCGACTCCCTGAACGCTGCCCGCGTGCATCGCGGCGAGCAGCCCGGCCGACAGAGTGTGGCCCTGGTAGTCGGTGCGGCTTTCCAGGCCCATCAGCAGGATGTTCATCGCGCCGACCGTGGCGCCGTTGGCGATGCCGACCCCGCCGCCGAGGTCCTTGACCAAGCTCACCGTTTTGTAGGCATAGCCAGATACGACAAGCACGATGGCGGCGACTGCGCAAGTCACCGCATACCCGACCTTGCCCGCGATCGTCAAACCGCCGCGTGTGCCGAGCACCTTTTTCTCCTCCGGCTCATCGTGCACCGTTCCTGGCGAGGCTACCGGCTTGGTCCTTAGTGGGGATGCCGTTCGCCTGTTATGTGCCGCGCAGTGCGCCGTCCAGCGGCCCAGGACATCTGCTAATTACATTCAGTGAGGTGAATCGTACCTGCTCAACCTCGGGAAGCGGCGCTGCGTAATGAGTTCTTTCGAATTGCTGCGAATCCCGTGGTACCGTTGCCTACCCTCGGTAGCAGCGGCTGCCGTGACGGACCCGCAATGACAGCGTCGTCGCAGCTAGGTTCCCAGGACTCAGGCCAGCCAGAACGTGGGTTAAGGCGAACTCAAGGATTCATGCGTTACCCTCTCCAGCAATGACATCATCTCCTGGGTGGGAGCCCCGGCCCGGCCCCACACGCGGCGATCCCGCGCGGCGTACGCCGCGCGGCGCTGGCGGCTGGGCGAATGCGGGCGGCAGTTCCCAGCGACAGGGGCGAGGCGGTGCGCCGTCGCCGGGAGGCGGCTGGAACGGCGGCCCGAGCGGCGGCGGCCCGAGCTTCACGCCCAGTGGCGGGCCTGGCCGCCCGCGTGACCCGCGCCGGCCAGCGGACGACTTCGAGGGTGGAAACCGGTCAAGCGGACCAGGCCGGCCTGCGGGCGGCGGGCGCCCGCGCCCAGATCGCGGCCAGCCGCCTTTCGGCGGCCCAGCCAACGGTATGGACGTCCTGCAATCCGGCGGGGTCACGCGGTGGATTGGCCGGATGTCGACCCGGGTGGCCATGCTTGTGCTCGCCGCCGGCGCGCTGCTCGGCATCATTTTCACCGTGCTGGCCAACCAGGAGCCGGGCAACCTGCTTGGGTTCTTCATCATCATCGGCGCGATCGCGGCCGTGCTCGGCATCCAGCGCGGGAAGGTTTACCTGCTCTTCCCCGTCCCCGCCCTGGCGTTTTTTCTGACGGCGGTAATAGCGGGCAAGGTCCACGACGCCAAACTCGGTTCGTCCACGGCCGCTACTGGCGCCGGCGTCACCCAGTGGATCGCGGGCATCTTCTTCCCGGCGGTAGTGGCGACCATTCTCGTGCTGCTGATCGGCGGCGGCCGTTGGCTGCTCGGCCGCCAGTTGATCACCGGCCAGTCCATGCTCGCCCCAGGCGGCCCGCCGCCACGCGCCCCGCGTGCCCCGCGCCCTGCTGCGCGCGAGCCACGCCCGGCCCCGCAGCCCCGCCGTCCGGCGCGTAATGACGACCCGGACCGCGACAGCTGGGCCGACGACAACCCGTTCGAGGGCCAGTCGGCATTCCAGACCTCGATGATGCCGGCGTTCCGGGAAGACCCGCCAAACGGCCAAGACCGCGACCAGTGGGGCGACCCGCGCACGGGCCCACGCCCCAGCCCGAACGGCCAACCCCGCGACCGCGGCCCACGCCCGTCGCAGGGCAGCGGCCCACGCCCGTCGCAAGGGAGCGGCCCACGCCCGTCGCAAGGGAGCGGCCCACGCCCGTCCCAGGGCAGCGGCCCACGCCCGTCCCAGGGCAGCGGTGCACGCCCGCAGTTCAACCCGAACCAGCGCCCAAAGCGCCCCAACCCACCCGAGAACTGGAACGGGCGCTAAGACCGGACCCCGTGTTAAGGCTGGCCGCCGCCGTAGCGTCGGATGCCGCGCTGAGGCTGGACGCCGCGCGAGGGCTGGAACGCGAGCTAGGGCTGGATCCAGCGCAGAGCTGAAGCTCAAATCACGAAATTTCCGGAATGTCGGGCGCGCCAGCGCCCGACATTCCGGAAGGTATGCGCCAGCTCCCAAGTGGCATACGGCACATTCTGGACGGCATGCGGCAAATCCGGAAAGGCATGCGGCGCCCCATCCGGGCCAGCCCGCCACAATAATGCCCTTGCGTCCCTCAAGGCCAATATGGAAATGCTCTTGAGTGCCTCAAGGCCAAAATCCAAATGTCCCTGAGCGCCACAAGGGCACTAGATTCACGCGTGTGTGCCACAGGGCCAAAACAATTCCGCCCTAGCGGCACTCAAGGCCAATACCGCAGTTGCCCTTGAGTGCCACAAGCCCAACTCCACCGGGGTTTCCCAACAACCACGCAGAAGCGTAGGCACCCCCAGACACCCAAGCCCCACGCAAGCAACTGAGCCCCAGGGGCAACGTGCACCAGCGAGCCCGACCCCTTAGCCAAGCGGCCACAGAAATATCAGCGCCCAACAGGCACCCAGCCACCAGGCCAGCACGAGCGAGGGCAATGCGAGCCGTGCGAGGCGCCCGAGACAACACGTGCGTTCAAGCCCGAGGGGCAACGCGCACCAGCGATACCTACCGTTCAGGCAGCGACCACAATAAATCGACAAAAGTAAATATAGGCACTACAGACGCCCAGGCGCCAGGCTCGCGTCCAAGCCCCCGAGGGCAACGCGCACCAGCGGGCGGCACGCGTTAGCCAAGCGGCCACAGAAATTTGGCGATCACACGAACCCAGCCGCCAGGCCAGCGCTGCACCCAGGAAAACGGCGCGCGGGGGAGATTCCCGAAGCCGCGCTCCTCGCCATCACCAGGTCAGAGCTTTTCCAGTGGCGCGTAGCGCAGGACCAGGTGCTTTACTCCGTACGACCCGCCGAAGTCGATCTTCGCCTCGGCCGAGTCGCCGTAGCCGTCCGTTGAGACGACGGTGCCGAGGCCAAACTTGTCGTGGGTGACCCGGTCGCCCGGCGACAGTGCGGGCACCGAGCGGTTGCCCACCACCGAAGTCCCTGGCCGCGACGCCATCCGGGAGGACGAAGAGGCCGAAGCGGCCGCGACGTCCTTCGCCGAGCGCTTCCACTCGATTAGCGAGGACGGGATCTCCGACAGGAAGCGCGACGGCGTGTGGAACGACGGCCGCCCCCACCAGTTTCGCGACGCCGTCCGCGTCAGGTACAGGCGCTCCTCGGCCCGGGTGATCCCGACGTAGGCGAGCCGCCGTTCCTCTTCCAGTTCGCGCTGGTTCGTGAGGGCCCTGGCGTGCGGGAAGACCTCCTCCTCCATGCCGGTGAGAAACACCACAGGGAACTCCAGGCCCTTCGCGGTGTGCAGCGTCATCATCGTGACCATGCCGCCGTGGTCCACGCCCTCCGGGATGTCGTCCGCGTCCGCGACGAGCGCGACCCGCTCAAGGAAAGCAGCGAGCGTCCCGTCCGGCGTGGAGCCGTCGAACTCGCGGGCGACGGAGACCATTTCCTGCAGGTTCTCCACCCGGGTAGCGTCCTGCAGGTCTTCCGAGTGCTCCAGTGCGGACTGCAGCCCGGTCCTGTCCAAGACCGCCTCGACCAGTTCCGCCACCGGGCCGTCCGTCGCGGCCTGCTCGCGCAGTTCGGCCACCATGGTGGTGAACCCCGCGATCGCGGCCGCAGACCGCGCGGCGAGCCCAGGAACGTCCGACGGTGTCTGCAGCGCCTCGTGGAAGGGGATCCGCTCCCGCTGCGCGTACGAGGCGACGTACTCTTCGGCCCGTTCTCCGATACCGCGCTTGGGCACGTTGATCACCCGGCGCAGCGACACCTCGTCCGCCTTGTTGGCGATAAGCCGCAGGTAGGCGAGCAGGTCACGGACCTCTTTGCGCTCGTAGAACCGGACGCCGCCGACCACCCGGTACGGCAGCCCGACCCGGATGAAGACTTCTTCGAAGACACGGGACTGCGCGTTGGTCCGGTAGAACACCGCCACCTGGCCGGGGGTCGCGAGGCTCTCGTCGCTCAGCCGGTCGACCTCTTCGGCGACGAAGGCGGCCTCGTCGTGCTCGTTGTCAGCGACGTAGCCGGTGATCAGCGGCCCGTCGCCGGCGTCGGACCACAGGTTCTTCGGCTTGCGGCCCGGGTTGCGGGACACGACCGCGTTCGCGGCCGCCAGGATGTTCTGCGTCGACCGGTAGTTCTGCTCGAGCAGGATCACCGTCGCGTCCGGGTAGTCCTGCTCGAACTCGACGATGTTCCTGATCGTCGCGCCGCGGAACGCGTAGATGGACTGGTCGGCGTCGCCGACGACGCACAGCTCGGACGGGGGCACCGGACCCTCGGCAGGATCAGGTGCGGTATCCGCGGCGCCAGCGTCCGTTCGGCCGACTGATCTTGACTTTGACTTTCCGAACAGTGCCCCGCCACCTGAGACAAGCTCGCGGACGAGCGCGTACTGCGCGTGGTTCGTGTCCTGGTACTCGTCGACGAGGACGTGGCGGAACCTGCGCCGGTACGCCTCGGAGACCTCGGGGAACGCCTGGAACATGTTGACCGTGACCATGATCAGGTCGTCGAAGTCCATCGCGCCGGCCGCGACCAGGCGGCGCTGGTATTCCGTGTAGGCCTCGGCGAGCACCCGCTCCTTCGCGCCGCGCGCGTTTGAGGCGAAGGTCTCGTAGTCGATGAGCTCGTTCTTGAGGTTGGACACCTGCGCGGCCATCGACTTGGGCGGGTACTGCCTGGAGTCGAGCTCGAGCTCGCGGCAGACCAGGGCCATCAGCCGCTGTGAGTCGGCGGAGTCGTAGATCGAGAAGTTCGACGGGTAACCGAACCTGGTGGCCTCGCGGCGCAGGATGCGGACGCACGCGGAGTGGAATGTCATCACCCACATCGCGCGGGCGCGGCGGTCGCCGACCAGGGACGCGACACGGGATGCCATCTCGCCGGCCGCTTTGTTCGTGAACGTGATCGCGAGGATCTCCCCCGGCGCTACGTCTCGCTCGGCGAGGAGGTAGGCGATCCGGTGGGTGAGGACCCGGGTCTTCCCAGAGCCCGCCCCGGCCACGATCAGCAGCGGTCCGCCGGCATGGGTCACCGCTGCCCGCTGCTGCGGGTTGAGGCCGTCTAGGAGAGAGTGCGTCGCGGTCGTGGTCACGGCTTCCAGACTAGGCGCTGGCACCGTCAAAGGAGCCGCGTGGAAACAGTTGCTCGATAGCAAATATCTCGTCGTAATCCGTAGTTTTCGATCAGGAAATGTACCGATTTGGCCACGATCATGACCTCTTACGGGTTAATGTGGCTTGCCCCCTACCCGTCAGTCACCTACTGGAGAGCGCTCATGGGATCGCGCGGCCGATCCATTCGGCTCAGGATCTACATCCTGGTCGCCATTCCTTTGATCACGATGCTCGGCCTGTTCGGGTACGTAGCGTACTCGTCTGTTACCAACTGGTTGAACTTGGACCGCGCTCCGACTCTCATCAACGAGACCTCGGAGCCGCTGACCAACTTCGTCAACCTGATGCAGACGGAGCGCCGGGCCGCGGTCGTATACCTTTCTCAGCCGAATGCGGCTAACCTCGCTAGTTTCCAAAGCGCCGTCACCGTCACAAAGAACGGCGCACAGAAGGTCGAAACGGCCCTTACCTCGCCAGCGACTAAGAGCGCGTCGACCCCAACGGAAACCGTGGCGATCAACAAGATGATCGCGCAGATCGACGGCATGACCGGGCTGCGCGATGGGGTCACCGCGAAGAAGCTGGCCCCGCTCGCCGCCCTAGAGGCGTACACGAACATCATCGCCGGGCAGGGAGCCGTGCTCCAGGCCGAGGCGAACAGCATCCAGGACTCGGCTCCCGTGCTCCAGGGTCTCGGCCTGATCTCTGCGGTCAACACCCAGGAAGACGTGTCCGAGCAGGACGCGGTCCTCGCGAGCGCGCTGGTCAGCGGGTCGCTGACCCAGGAAGACCGGGTGGCCTTCAGCAACGCGGGGGGACGCCTGCAGGCGGACACGCTGTCCTATGAGCAGTTGCTTACCCCGGCCGAGCTCAAGACCTACAACGACACGCTCAACAGGCTCGCGCCGAAGGACATCCAGAGCAACCTGACCACCGTTCAGCAGGCCGTCCCGGCCGGCGTCTCGCTGACCGTGATGCAAGCGCAGGGCCTGAACCCGCAAACCTGGCAGCTGCTGACCGGCACGTGGCTGAAGGCCGCGAGCAAGGCTGGCACCACCAGCGCTACCACGGTGCTCGCCGCCAACTCGCAGCCGGCCATTGACGCCAAGAAGCGCGTAACCGTGCTCGCCGCGGTTGGCGCCGTCGGCCTCATCCTCACCCTGCTCGTCACGCTGCTGCTCGGCCGGTCCATTAACCGACGGCTCGGCGCGCTGCGCCGTTCCGCCCTGACGCTGGCGCAGGAGCAGCTGCCATCCGTGGTGGCCCGGCTCCGCCGCGGTGAGTCGGTGGACGTGGCGGCCGAGGCCCCGCCGCTGCGCGTCGGCAACGACGAGATCGGCCAGGTAGGCCAGGCCATCGACATCGTGCGGCAGACGGCCATCAGGTCCGCGATCGACGAGGCGCGGGTCCGCCAGGGCGTCAACGACATGTTCCGCAACCTGGCCCGGCGTAACCAGTCGCTGCTGCAGCGCCAGCTCACGGTGCTCGACGAGGCGGAACGGCGGACCACCGACCCGGACGTTCTCGAAGACCTCTTCAAGATGGACCACCTCACCACCCGTATGCGGCGGCACGCAGAAGGCCTCATCATCCTCTCCGGTGCCCCTCCGGGCCGGTCCTGGTCCGCGCCGGTCAAGCTGATCGACGTAATGCGCGGCGCGGTCGCCGAGGTTGAGGACTACGCCCGGGTGACCGTCTCCACGCAGGCCCGCACGGCGCTCG
>Ga0310811_10005512_pt1 | contig 16018 bp, 14 predicted proteins | sample YCmetagenome_FD_207642 | JGI IMG/M metagenome (GOLD analysis project Ga0310811, IMG submission 207642) | Soil microbial communities from experimental microcosm in Duke University, North Carolina, United States - YC | ecosystem: Engineered > Artificial ecosystem > Soil microcosm > Unclassified ...
CATTCGGAGGAGGGCACTTGCGTAGGAACACTTTGCGGGTCATGACTGGCGGAGCGCCGGTGGACTGGCTCGGCGCTAACTTCTGGTCACGAGCCGGCGGTCCGCTGATGTGGCGTAGCTACGACCCCGCGGTCATCGACGCGGAACTGGACGTGCTCAAGCGGCACGGCTTGACCATGACCAGGTCATTCTTCTACTGGCCCGACTTCATGCCCGGCCCGTATGAGATCGACGAGAACTTGACCGCGCGGTATGCGGACTTCCTCGACCGGCACGCCGCGCACGGCCTCGCCACGATCCCGACCTTCATCGTTGGCCACATGTCGGGCGAGAACTGGGACCCGGCCTGGCGGAACGGGCGTGACCTCTACGACGACGTGTGGATGGTGGGCCGGCAGGCCTGGTTCGCCGCCGAAATGGTCCGCCGCTTCCGCGAGCATCCCGCCGTCGCCGGCTGGCTAGTCACTAACGAGATGCCCATCTACGGCGGCTCGACCACGGACCACAAGATCGTTGCTACCTGGGCGCAGATCATCAAGGACGCGGTCCGGGCGGCCGGCGGGGACCAGCCGTTCTCACTGGGTGACGGCGCCTGGGGCATTGAGGTCACCGGTAACGACAACGGCTTCCGCCTGACCGAGGTATCGGAGCTGGTGGATTTCCTCGGCCCGCACACCTACCCGGTCGGCGACGACCCGATCAGGCAGCGCTACGCGGCGGCCATCGCCTGTGAGCTGTCGGGCACCTTCGGCAAGCCCGTGATCATGGAGGAGTTCGGCGTCAGCTCCGACTTCGCCTCCGACGCCAACGCCGCCACCTACTACCGGCACGTGCTGCACAGCACGCTGCTCGGCGGGGCGACCGGGTGGATCGCGTGGAACAATACCGACTTCCCGCTGCCCCACCAGGATCCGTACCGGCACCACGCGTTCGAGCAGAACTTCGGTCTTACCGACATCCACGGCTCTCCGAAGGCCACCCTCAGCGAGATGAAGGCTTTCTCCCGGACGCTTAAGGCCATCGACTTCGCGAACTGTGAGCGTGCCGACACCGACGCCGCGCTGATCGTTTCCAGCTACCTGGACAACCAGTTCCCGTTCACCTCGCCGGACACCCACGTCCACGTCGCCAAGGCGCTGCAGCAGTCGTACATCTCCGCCCGGCTCGCGGACCTGCCGCCGAAGCTGACCAGGGAGACCGACGGCATCGAGCAGGGGGCCCGGCTCTACCTCGCCCCGTCCGTCAAGCAGTTCCTCGCGCCCACCGCGGCCGCGCTGGAGAAGCTCGCGGAAGACGGCGCCACGGTCTACGTCTCCTACTCGGCAGGCGATGTGGCCTGGCACCGCGGGCCGTCGTACGGGGCGATGAACGACCTGTTCGGCGTCACGCACCAGCTTGACGTCGGCCTCGTCGACCCGATCACGGACGAACTGGTCGAGCTGACCTTCACCAGGGACTTCGGCGGCCTGGCCCGGGGCACCACGCTCACCTTCCCGGTCGCGGGCAACGAGCACGTGCGGTCCTACCTGCCCGTAGTCCCAACCACGGCCGAAGTCATCGCCACCGACGCCCACGGCCGTCCCGCGATGCTGCGCCGCCAGGCGGGCCGCGGCTCGCTGATCCTGTGCACCTATCCGCTCGAGTACATGGCCGCGGCGACGCCCAAGGCCAACCCGGACGCGACGGTCGCGCTCTACACGGCGCTCGCCACGCACGCGGGGGCCCGCAGGCCCGTGACGGTCGAGGACCCGGAGGTCGCCTGCGACGTCCTCGTACGTCATGACGGGACCCGCTTCGCGGTGATCACCAGCCACGCCAACGAGGCGCTGACCGTGAAGCCGACCCTTTGCGCGGCTGGGGAGCCTCAGGCGCCCCGGGGACTGACCGCGCTCGACGATACCGAGATCCTCGACGGGGTCACGCTGAACCCGTTCGAGATCAAGGTCTTGAAGATCGCCGAGGCCTAACGGCCAGCGACGAACGCGAAGGGCCTGCCACGCATCGCGTGGCAGGCCCTTCGCGTTCCGGGTACTGGCAATACCTATATGGCTACGCGTTTGACGTAGAAATCATGGGTGGACGGGCTGCTCCACCGTTCCATCGCCTTTCGATCGGCGCCGGAGAGGCGACGCTGCCGTGCCCGGCATTGAGCAGGGGGCTCGCCTTCTCCGGTGACGTGATAAACGACGGCTACATGCTCACCTTCCCACCAGCGAAGGTTCTTGGGCCAGCCCTCCGACCTGACGCTGTCAACGCTGACCCGGCCGGTCGACAGGAGCCACTCGTGCTCCCAGGGAAACTGGTAGACGATGTGGATCTCGCGCGGGTTCCTGTCGTAGGAAGCGAACACGTTCCCCATCGCTTTCCGGAACGTCTCGCCGAAGAAAGGGTTCTGCATAAAAATGATGCAGGCGTCATCCGGCACCTTCCAGTCGATGACACTGGCGGTTTCGCATTCGATAATCCCGGAGCGCCGCCGGTAACGGAAACGCTCGATATTGCGCCGGGCCACCGCGGACAGCTCGCTGTCGATCTCGACGCCGACGACTCGCGTGTAGGGGAGCATCCCGGCGATCAGCAGGGCTTTGCCCTTGCCCGAGCCAAGGTCGACGAAGGTGCCGTCGTGCGGCAGGTCTTTGAGCACGAACGGGAGCGCGGGCCACTGGCAGCCCAGGTACGGCCAGTTTTCCGTGCCGGCGTTGTATGCGTCGACTTCGGTTTCCGCGCGACCGGTGGTTTCGGCGCCGCTGTACCAGTCAAAAGCGCGCTGCTCCAGCCGGTACACCTGGGTGAGCGCGAATGCGTGCAGTCTGCTTAGACCCCGCCCCAGCCAAGCCAACGAGTTGGAAGTCATCGACCACCCACTTTGTAGGTCGGTTCGCCCCGTCACTTGCTCATGACGGTGCGCTACTCAGATTGCCGGGCGTTCCTCCAGGCCAGGCCGCCCAACTCGTTAGGTCGGTTAAGAGTAACCACTTCGGTCGAATCTCGCGGGCTCTTGATCCTTTCCCGGCAGGATCCGTGCTGCGCGCACCGCGCTGTAGCCACGCATCACCACCGGCCATGGGCCGGCGTTCTTGGGGCTCTGGATCAGCGCCAGCATGAACGAACTGACTACGCGGTCTAGGCCTCGTACCCATCCACGCCGGTCTGCTGTAGCGCGCGGCACCTAGCGCACTCGTATGTGTAAGCCTGCTGTCTATGGTTTGAGTACAGTTGTTACGTAAGTCCGATTTGCAGACTTCGCACGCGTTGACTCGCGGGCACCAGAAGAAGGTCGGGCGACCCGCTGAGACAGGTGATGAGGAGACCGCGTGAGCACGGTGTATTACTGCTGGGTCTGTGAGAGACCGGTGCCCGACAGAGCAGTGTCCGATACGCACTATGAGAGCGAACGCGAGATCTTCTTCTGCTCTCCACGGCATTGGAGCGAGTACCAGGCCCTGCGGGGACTGTGACCAACGCGACGCGCGCCAGCGAGGTTGTCCTAATGGGCAGCGACCTGGGCAAGCTTGATCGCCATTATCACGATCGCGAAGACTATGTAACCGCGGAGGGTGAGCAACCCGATCTTGCGCGACATGCTGAAGACTGGCCGCGGCAGAGTGTCGAGGCGGGGGGTGTGCCATTCGGCACGGCGAGTCCGCAGGACCTCGCGCCACTCGTGACGGCTCATCCCGGGCGGACGCTGGTTGCTGTCCAGGGCAACGCCGACAGGTTGTTGTCGGCCGGGACGTAGCCGCCAAAGGATCGCACCGGCCGCCAGTCCCCCGGCCGTACAGACGATGAAGGCGTAGAGGCACTGCGTCAGCGTGACGTTAGGGAAGAAGGTAGTGACCAGCGGAGCCAGGGAGAACGTGGTCACGGCCCAGACGAGGACGCCGCTGACCCAGTTCTGCGCGGGACTGTTGGTCCACGGGCCGAGCACCGCCTTGTCGTTGGCCAGCAGAACCAGGAATACCAGGCTTGACGGAAGCAGGATGCCATTGAGTGCCTCCACTCCGTCGACTACCACGCCGAGGTCGTTGCCCCAGGCCAGGGTGACGATGGCGGAAAGCCCGACCAGCCCGCCATACAAGCCGTAGAAAAACGGCGCCTGACGCGGCGCCCAATGCAGAGAGTGGCGCATCTTCCCGGACACGTCGCCCAGCGTGTAGCTAATCGTCAGAGCCGTCAGGTTAGCGCCGATCAGGGACCCGTCGAGCGTGGCCAGCGCCAGCAGGCCACCAGCGCCATGACCGACGTAGTGCTCCAGGGCCGCGGCGGTGCTGCTCAGGTCGGCGAAGTTGCCGAATGCCTTTGTGTGCGCCAGCCCGAAAGCGCACGCGGCCATCAGCACGATGGCGCCGATCACCTCAACAATCACGCCCAGGCCCGTGTCGAGCCGCTCGTAATTCATCCAGCGCGGGGTGATGCGCTTGTCGACCACGTTAGATTGCTGGAAGAACAGCTGCCACGGCTCGATGGTCGTTCCCACCACGGCGACAACCAGGAGGAGCACGGACGCGTTCACCCCGCCGGGGAGGCTGGGGACCGCACCGGAGACGGCAGACGTCACGCTGGTGTGCGTGAGGTAGACCAGCGGGAACGTCACGAAGTTGGCGATCACCAGCGCGATCAGGAAACGCTCCCAGTACCGGTAGGTCCCGCCGGCCATCACGGCGAAGAGCAGCAGGGCAGACAGCACGACGGCCCAGACATCGGGAACCCCGAAGAACGAGAGCGACTGCTCGACACCGATGAATTCGATGACGATCGTCACCGCGTTGATGACGAATAGGTCAGCGACTGAGAAAGTCCCCCAGAACTTGCCGAACCGGGCGAAAATCAGCCGGCCATGCCCCACCCCGGAGACGGCACCGAGCCGGACCACCATTTCCTGGCAGAGGTAAAGGATGGGGAACAGCAGAATAAGGGTCCACAGCAGCTTCATGCCGTAGTCCTGGCCCATCTGGGCATACACCTGCACCGCACCCGCGTCGTTCCCGCCGCCCATGACGATCAGGCCGGGGCCGATGATAACCAGCAGGAGCCGGAGCTTCCTCCGCCATGACCGGGTGTTGCCCGTTTCGCTTTGCTTGAGGGTGCCCAGTGCCCCGACGATGTCACCGGCGTGCTGCGGGTCAAGAACTGCTGGCCCGGCGGCTCCGGGTGCCGTGCCCCGCTCGGGCTGGCCGGCACTGTCGACAGCCACTCTTGTCCCTCCGGGTCATTCCTGTCGCCTTGTGTCTGGATGTGGCCGGGGAATGAGTACCGCTTCCCGCGGCGACGCCTCGCTCGCAGCCCGCACCGCGCTGGCCACAATTCCGTGGTCTGGAGAGAGGTGGCAGACTGGGTCGGCGCGGACAGCATCACCGGTGAGCTGGAATGCCTGGCATCGGCAGCCGCCGAAGTCAAGGTCACGGCGGGCACAGCTCCGGCACGGCTCCGTCATCCAGTCGGTCCCGCGAAAGCGCTGGAAGAGCGGGGATTGCTGCCAGATCCACGTCAGTGAGTGCTCGCGCACGCTCGCCCTGGGAAGCGGGAGAGTGTGTGCCGTCGGGCAGGGCAGCACGTCGCCGTTGGGCACCACGGTGAGCTGCTGACGGCCCCAGCCGCCCATACAAGGTTTGGGATACTTGCTGTAGTAGTCGGGGATGACGTAGATCATCTCCATTTGGCCCCGCAGCCGCTCGCGGGCCGCGCGGACTACCGTCTCCGCCCGCTCCAGCTGAGCCCGGCTTGGCAGCAGGGCCTCTCGGTTGCGCTGGGCCCAGCCGTAGTACTGCGTGTTGGCAAGCTCGACCCGGTCAGCCCCGAGCTCTGCGGCCAGGTCCAGGATGTGGCCGATCCGGTGGATGTTGTGCCGGTGCAGGACCACGTTGACCGTGAGGGGCCAGCCCAGCTTCTTCACGAGCCGCGCCGCCGCCAGCTTGCGCTCAAACGACGGCATTCCGGCGATACGGTCAGAGAGCGCCTGCTCGTCGGCCTGGATGCTGATCTGCACATGATCGAGGCCGGCCGCTCGCAGCAGCTCCGCACGGCGGGACGAGAAGCCGGACCCGCTGGTGATGAGGTTCGTGTACATGCCATGTCCGCTCGCGACCCGCACGATGTCGACGAGGTCGCGGCGTAGCAACGGCTCGCCACCGGACAGGTGAAGTTGCAGCACTCCCAGCTCCGCGGCCTCGGCGATCACTCGCAGCCATTGCTGCGTCGTCAGCTCCTCCTGGTAATCGCCGAGGTTGAGCGGGTTAGAGCAGTAGGGGCAGTGCAGCGGACAAGCATAAGTAAGTTCGGCAAGCAGCCCGAGCGGCCTATCCATCGCTGACCTCCACGCATCGCCTGGCTACCAGTCCGGTAAGGAACGCCTCGACCTCGGCGTCAGCCACGCGGTCGTAACGGCCACGCAGCTCGGCAAGGATCTCGGCCACCGTCCGCACCCCGTCGCACAGCTGCACGATGGCCGCGCCGGTGCCGTTCAGCAGGGTGACCGTCTCCGGAGTCAGCAGCACGTGCCGGTGCCGTGCCTGGTCATATGTCAGTCGCACATGCGGCGCGAGGCGGGGCCGGTCGGTGCTATCAGTGGTCCGCATAGGCCCGGTCAATGGCATCGAGCATGCTCCACAGCACGTCGCACTTGAAGGACAGTGCCGCCACGGCCGCTGCCCGCTGATCGGGGGTCCGGCACTGCTGCGTCACCACTTGCAGGGCGTGCCGGGAGTCGCGTGGCGCCTGGGTGAGGCGAGCCCGGAAGTAGGCGAGACCCGCAGGATCGATCCAGGGGTAGTAGCGCTCGAAGGCGGCGAGGCGCTCGGCCATCAGATCCGGCGCGAACAGCTCGGTCAGCGAGGAGGCCACCGCCTCGACCCATGGTCGGGTGCGGGCGAAGTTGACGTAGGCATCGACGGCGAACCGTACACCCGGCACAACGTGCCGCTCATCCCAGACCTCCTCCCGGGTCAGCCCTGCTGCCTCGGCGAGGTGCAGCCACGCCTCGATGCCGCCTTCGCTGCCCGTCACGCCGTCGTGGTCAAGGATGCGCTCGACCCACCGCCGGCGGACGTCGCGATCGGGGCAGTTCGCAATGATCGCGGCGTCCTTGCGAGGAATGTTCTCCTGATAGTAGAAGCGGTTCGCCACCCAGCCGCGGACCTGCCAGGGGCTCAGCATTCCCTCATTCATCTTCCGGTGGAAGGGATGCTGGTCGTGGTAGCGCTGGGATTGCGCTCGCAGCGCCGCCACGAAGTCCTCGGTTTCCGTTACCGTCACCGCGCTCATATCTGCACCTCCAGCCCGTCCACTGCGACTTCTAGGCCGTGCTGCTCGAGGATGCGACGTTCCTGCGCGTCTTCGAGCAGAATCGGATTGGTGTTGTTGATGTGGATGTAGATCTTCCTGTCGACTGGGAGCGGAGAGAGCTGTTCGAGGCTGCCACCGGGACCGCTGATCGGCAGGTGTCCCATCTCGCGCGCTGTCTTTCCGGCCACGCCTAGCCGGATCAGCTCGTCGTCGCGCCAGCAGGTCCCGTCGACGAGCAAGCAGGCACAGTCAGCGAGCTCGCCGTACACCGGCGCGGTCAGCTCCTGAACGGACGGCAGATAGATCAGCGCCCGGCCGGTGCGGTCGTCGGTCAGGCGGTAGCCGACCACGCGCCCCGCCCTGTTACTGGACTGGCCGGCCCCGAAGCGCGCCGGCTTCTTCGTGGGAACATCGAAGGCCCGGTACGATAGCCCGTCTCCCAGCGGCACGTTGCGCCCAGGCACGACGGGCTCCCATTTGACCGGGCAGTAGGCCTCAAGCGTCCGGAGCAGCGAAGTCCCGTCCCAGAGCGTGTCGCGGGCGGCCGCGGTGCCATGGACCTCAAGGCCGCGCCCCTCCCGGAGCAGCAGCAAGCCGAGCGTGTGATCGAGCTCAGCGTCGGTGAGTAGCACCGCGTGCAACGGGACTACCCTGCCACCATCGGGACCCCTGCGTGGGTGCAGGGGAGGAAAGGCCTCGACCTGGGCATGGATATCCGGCGAGGCATTGAGCAGGAACCACTGCCGGTAATCAGGGCTCACAGCAACCGATGACTGAGTGCGGGAACGGGCGGGTCGGGAATGGTCCCGCACCGCGAGGCAGACGGGGCAGGCGCAATTCCACTGCGGGTATCCGCCCCCCGCCGCCGATCCCAGTACCCGAACCCACATGCCGATTCGCCGACTCCTTTACGCGAGGTTCCGTCCCGGGATACCGGTAGGGGCGCCGGGCGGCATTGTCCGGCGCCCCTGTCCGGTCACATCCAGTCCTCGTCCTTCCAGGCGCCCATGTATGCGGAACACTCAGGCGAGACCCTGATCTCCTCGGCGAGAGGGGCCTCCCAGACATCCCCCTGAGGCCGAGGGATAACCCTTTCCCGGTCTACGGCTGTCACTGGTTGTCACCTCCTTTCGTTGCCGGTCGCGTGGACACGCCAAGTCCGCGGTGGGCGGATCCGCCCCATGATCGTGCGGATCTGGCACGCAGCCACGGCGCTAGTCGGGCAGCGCGAATACGAAGAGAGCGGCCCCGTGGGGTGCGCCGAGCATCCCCGGCACGAACCCCTCCACCCAGCCACCCCAACCGCTGGGCACGGCGATGTACTGCTTGCCGCCGACGCTGTAGGTGGTCGGGCTGCTGTGGTGCCCGCTGCCGCACTGGAACTGCCACAGCAGCTCACCGGTACGCGCGTTGAACGCGTTGAAGTTCCCGCCGGGCTCCCCGGCGAACACTAGGTCACCACCGGTGGCCAGCACGGAGGCACACATCGGCACGGTGTTGCGCCAGCGCCACACCTCGTTGCCTGTGCGCGGGTCGAACGCGCTTATCGAGCCCGCTATGTCCTCAGCGTCCACCTGGACGCCCGCTCCCCAGTACGGAATGCTTTCCTTGAACTCGCGCCGACGTCGCGTGGCCGTCGCTCCAATGTCCTGTACCGGGGCGTAGAGGAGTTCCGTCTTCGGGCTGTAGGCCGCGTGCGTCCACTCTTTGGCGCCGGCCGGCCCTGGCCAGAAGTGGACCGGCTCACCCTCCTTGTCGGGGTAAACCTTGGGGGTCACCTTGCCGTTGGCGTCGATGTCGCCCCAGGTGATGCGGTCGACGAACGGGAATACCCGGATCAGCTGGCCGGTCGTCCGGTCCAGGATGAAGCAGTACCCGTTCTTGTCGAAGTGAGCCATGACCTTGCGGCCGTCCATCTCGAAGAGGATGTGCTCCGAGATGCTGTCGTAGTCCCACACGTCGTGCGGGTTGTACTGGTAATGGAACCGGATCTGCCCGTTGTCGGGATCGACGGCGACGAGGCTGTCGGTGTAGAGGTTGTCCCCCGGCCGCACATCTCCGTCGAAGTCGGGCGCCGGGTTGCCGGTCCCCACATACAGGAGGTTCATCTCCGGGTCGTAGGTGCCCGTGATCCAGCAGTTCGCGCCGCCCCGCGCCCAGGCCTCACCCTTGGCGGGCCAGGTATCGGATCCCGGCTCGCCTGGCTTCGGCACCGTGTAGCAGCGCCAGACGTGTTCTCCAGTCTCAAAGTTGAACGCGTCGAGGTGGCCGCGCACCCCGAACTCCCCGCCGGAGCTTCCGACGATGACCAGGTCCTTGATGATGAGCGGCGCGAGCGTCGCACTCTCCCCGGCCCGCACGTCCCCGAATGCCTTGTCCCAGACGGGCTTGCCGTTGGTGGCGTCGAGGGCGATCACGTGGGCATTCTGGGTGACGTAGAAGACCTTTCCGCGCGCCACGGCGACCCCGCGGTTCACGTTGCCGCAGCACAGCGATACATCGAACGGGATCGCGTGCTTGTAGCGCCACAACTCCTCGCCGGTCCGCGCGTCGAGCGCCCAGCACCAGCCGTCCCAGCCCGTGACGTACATGACTCCGTCGACGACGACCGGCGCGGCCTCGAACGCGTACGTCGTCGCGCCCGCCTGCAAGCCAGTCGCGCCGCACTGGAAGACCCATGCGGGAGTGAGGCGCCTGACGTTCTGCGTGTTGATCTGCTCCAGCGTGCTGTAGCGCTGCCCGTCGTAGGCGCCGTAGTAGGTGAGCCAGTTATGAGGCTCCGAACGGGCCCGGAGAATGCGCTCGTAGGTGACATTCCTGGCCACCGGCGGCGCGCTCCCGGTCACGAACGTCAGAGTCGCCTGATCGACGGCACGTCCTGCATCTACGTATTCTGTCGCTTTCGCCATCTTCTGCTCCTTTCCACGGTCGTGGCGAGTCCCGGGCGACCGGTCTACGGTCGGGGCTGCTTTGGGCGGTCGAGGCGAGCCTCCTCTGGGACGTCGCCCATCACGACGATCGCCCCGGTCAGGCCCCTGCCTTCGTCGTTGCCGGTGGGCGAGCTGTACCAGTAGTACCCCGGGCCGTCGAGGCGGAGGGTGGCCATTCCCCGCGAGTGGTTCACCAGCCAGATGAACTGGCTGTCACCGTTGCTCGGCAGGAGCGCGCAGTGCGTGTTCTTGTCGTCGTTGACAAGCTCTAGTTCGAGCTCGCCACCATGGGGCATGATCAGGACCGTGGGATCCCAGACCAGTTCGTCGAGAGGGATCCTGACTCGCGCGTGCATGCGGCCGTCAGCCCGCTCCTTGGCGTACCCGACGTTTCCGTTGGCGAGCAGTCGGCCCAGTGTTGCGCCGTTCTGCTTGATCAGTTGCGGAAGTACTTGTTCTACTCCGGTCGTCGTCATTGGCATGACCTCCTATCGCGATCGACCTGCCGGACCGGGCGGCTAGTGCCATGACAGCCGCTGTTCGCTGAGCGTGCTGTTGCTTACCGCGCCTTCGCCGGAAAGCCCCCGGCCGCTAACGGCTGGCTTATGGTCCCGACCGCGCGGCGTCGTTGGCCGCGCCGATCCCGCTGCTGCCGTGGCATCGGACACAGCTCGCGACGCTCACGGCGGGGTGCTGGCAACCACTTCGGCATGCGTGCCCATTCCCGGGCGCCGCGTCCGACTCCCTCGTGGAAGGGTCCGACGGCCGCCCTTGGAAAACTGTCACCCGGCAACTAGCCTGGTGTTTCTTCAGTCATGTCGTTGGTGCGTCCGCTGATGACGAACGTAAGACTCTCCTCGCCACCGCTCAAGGGGCTCGGGATGAACGGCGTTAAAGATCCAACGAACGGCGTAGCTATCGCGGCGAACGGTTCCACGCTCGGCAACGGCAGCCTCAACGGCACGGTTGCCGCCTGGGAACGCTTTGTCGCCGGAGCGGACATTGTCCAAGGAGTCCGGCCTGAAATCCTCATGTCCTGGTATCGCTGCCGGGAAGAGTACGGAGTGGACCCGTGCCTGGACCGGGCGCCCGCCGCTGCGGAAGCAAGCCCGCATTCGATCGAGCACGATGTGGTTTTCGCCGGGCTCGGGGGGGTGGCCGCGTCCGCAGCCGACAAGGTCGGCAGCGACTGTCTCATCGCAGTGACAGATTCCGATGGGCGCGTCCTAGCTTCCTACGGAAGCCAGCGAGTCCTACGGCTAGCCGCGGACAGCAACCTGGCCCCGTGGTACGCCTGGTCGGAATGGGCAAGCGGCACCAACGGGATAGGAACCGCCCTGGAAAGCCATGGGCCCGTTATAGTCGCGGGCCCGGAGCATTGGTGCAGAACATTTCATTCGTGGATATGTGCCGGCATCGCTGTCCGCGATGTCGTCACTGATGAGCCACTCGCCGCACTCGGCATTTCGTGCTGGAAGAGCTCGTTGCCCGGCACCGCGCTTCCATGGCTCCGCAAAGCCGTCGCAACCAGTGAGGCCACACTGCGGCAACGCGCCACCCAAAGTGGCACTCTCCTGGCGGCTGCCTTTGCCGACAGCCGGTTGGCGCCTTCGACGCCGCTTGCTGCTGTGGACGTGGCCGGAAATGTCGTCCTCGCCAATACCGAGGCTGCTGTCCTGCTGGGAATCCCGGCTGACACCCCCGCTTACGCACCGTCCGACCGCTGGACGCCGCACCTTCCCGCGCTGCTGCAACTGGTCCACCGGGCTATCGGGTGTGCCCGGCAGGATTCCCACTGGAGCGGGACAACGCAGATTTTCATACCCTTCCTCGGTGCTCCCGTTCCGGTAGCCGTGCGCCCGATCTCCGTCGGTACTCAGGTTATCGGTGCACTGCTCGCGTTCGGATCTGCTGACTCGGCCGACGGGGATCTCCCCTCTGCGATCCCGTCGTCCGACGCGACGCCCAACTCCACTGGCTCCACCCCAGTCTCACGCCGAGTCGTGGCCCTTCGGCAGGATCGGTGGGTTCTGCTAGATCCAGCCGAGATCCGCTTCGCCGAGGTTGACCACAACAACGTCTGGCTGATGAGCGACCAGGGACGGCTCCTAGCCGCTTCGCGGGGCCTCGATCGCCTTGAACAGCAACTTGAAGACAAGGGATTCCTCCGCGTCCACCGCCGCTTCCTTGTCAACCTCAACCGGATAAGAGAAATCTCGCAGGGCTTCAAGGGATCGCTATTTCTCCACACCGACACCCGTACCCACGAAAGCATTCCCGTCGCCCGCCGCCACCTGGCGGATGTTCGTCAGGCGCTTGGCCTTCAGGGTCACGGATAACCCCGCTATGGAACTGATCCATGTTCACCAGATACGACACTTTCGTGATACTCGCCGACACGCTGCAGTGGGACGAGGCGACCCTCGATTTCGCACCCGACAAGGCTGTGTGGCCGATGCTCGGCGACACCGAGAACGCCCGGCTCCTCGGGTTGATCGCGGGCTTCTGCATCGCCGAGTCGGCGGTGTCCGGGCACCTCGCCTCCTTCCAGGCGGCAGCCTCCGACGACTGGGTAGCGGCGTGCTTCCGCGCGCAGGCTCGTGACGAGCACCGCCATGCCCGCTTCTTTGACCGGGTCGCGGCTGAGGTCGCGACCATCCCAGGGGCCGACATTACGGCTCGGCAGGAAGTTCTTCGCACCCTCGTCAGTCCCGAGCTCGTCGCCTTGTTCGAAGAGCGCCTTCCGGCCACTGCCCTGCGCCTCGCCGAGGACCACGAGGGTCTCACCGCCGCGGTCGGGCTGTATCACATGGTGCTCGAGGGCGTGGTCCTGCTGGCTGGGCAGAATGCGTTGCTCGACACGCTGAGCCGCCTGTCCGTCGGGCTTCCGGGCGTTCGCCGGGGTGTGGAATTGGTCCTTCGTGACGAGCGCTGGCACATCGGGTTCGGCACGCGCCTGGTTCAGGGATCCGGGCTCGGCAAGGACGAGGTGGAGGCAATCCTGGCGCTGGGGCAGGCGGCCGCAGGAGCGTGGGGCGATCTTGTCTCACCTGACGCAGCGGAGAGGGCGGTGCAAATGCACCGGAACCGGCTCCGGGGCGTCGGCAGGAAGTTCTTCTGATCACAGAAGAAAGGTTGCTGCGCCTCATTCCTGGAAACGCGGCCCCGGCTGGCTCAGCCGGGACCCAGCACAATAAGAGCGAATCAGTAACCTGACATTACGGTGACGACCACCGCATAAGTGGCGACGGCGAAGATGACTGCCGCGATCGCCGCCGCCCACCCGAACGCCGCGATCGCCAGTGCCCTGCTCGGGCCGCCGGGGCCACCGCGACGCCCGTGCATCCAGGTAGCGGCGATAAACGCGACCAGGCCGCCGAGCACGGCACCCGCCACGTACACGTCACCGCTCTCTCGCCAGCGGCTGTCGGCCACGGCGATGCAGCAGGCAAGGGCGAAGGAGGTGCCGCTGACCACTCCGGCCCGGTGCTTGCTCACGCCTTCAGCGTGCGTTGCCGGACCCGGTGCCGCAAGGCACCAGACAGCAACGAATGCACATCAGAACGCAACAGCCATGCGTGAGCTGTACGCCTCAACAGCCTCACCGAAGTTCTGCTTGCCGCTCCTGCTGTGGTCGGCGAATACGACGTCGCCGGCGCGCTTGCCTACGGTCAGCTTGAGCTGGAAGTCCTGGGCGAGCTTCTTGCCGCTCCCGTAGCTCACGCGGCCCGTGTTCTCGTTGACCGTGTCCTTGAAGGACTTCTCACGCTGCGCCGTTGACCCAGTAGCGCAGTATCCAGGCGTGTGCGCACCTGTCTGGCTTGTCGCATGTGTGCTGGCATGTACCGGCCGCGCAGTTCTTGTTAATGTCTGGCTTGTGGTTGCTGAGGTCGCACTTCTTGAAGATGACGCCCGTGCGGTTCACTGCTAGTGCCATGGCCTGCGACCTTCCATGACTTTGCACTGATCGTGAAGAGCCTGTCAGCGCAACTACCTGCGACAACAGTTAGGTGACGTTCCATGCCTTGGTATGACATGCCGCTTGAGCGGCTGCGCGAGTACCGTACGAGCACGCCGGAGCCCGCGGGGCTCGACGACTGGTGGGCCAAGCGGCTGGATAATGCGCGGGCGCAGGCCCAGCCAGCCACCTTCACGCCGTATGAGCCGGACGTCTACCGTCCGTTCGAGGTCTTCGACGTGGAGTTCTCCGGGGCCGGCGGCGATCCCGTCAAGGCGTGGTACATCAAGCCAGCAGGTAAAGAGAACCCGCCGATCGTGGTGAAGTTCATCGGCTACGGCGGCGGCCGGGGCGCACCGTCCGAGCACGTCCTGCTGCCAGGGCTCGGCTACGCGGTGCTTGTTATGGACAGCCGCGGCCAGGGCGGGCGGTGGACCTACGGCGCGACGCCGGACGGCGGTAGCGGGCCGGAGAATTCACTGGTCATGACCCGGGGCATTACAACTCCCGAGGATTACTACTACACCCGGATGTTCACCGATGCGGCGCTCGCCATCGACCTGGCGCTCGAACTCGCCGCACCGGGCGGCGCGAAGGTCGGCGTCACCGGCGGCAGCCAGGGCGGCGGGCTGGCTCTCGCTTCCGCCGCGCTGCACGGGGACAACGTCAGCCTGTGCCACGCTGACGTGCCGTTCCTGTGTGACATCCAGCGGGCGATCACGCTCGCGCCGCGCGCGCCCTACACGGAGATCCCGGACTTCCTGGCGGAGAACGTCGCGCTCATCGACACCACGCTGAACACGCTGCGGTACATCGACTGCGCGCTGCTCGCCCGGCGGATCACCGCCCCGACGCTGGTCAGCGTGGGCCTCATGGACGACATCTGCCCGCCGTCGACGGTTTTCGCCGCCTACAACGAGATCACGGCGGACAAGGACATCCTCGTGTACCCGTACAGCGGGCACAGCGTCCCGCGGGCCCACACCGAGCCCCAGCTCCGCCACCTGAGGCAGCACCTTCCGGCTTAACCAGACGCCTGGGAACCGTGGCCGCATTCGTGAAGCACGCGGCCGTTCTGAATCCTCAAAAACATCAGCCCCAGCCGACAGCGGCTGGGGCTGATGCATGTGTGCGTCAAGTTCCTGCCTGTCAGTTTGAGTGACTGGGGCAATCAGGATTTAACAAATCATCTGCTATCATTTTGTGCGCGATCAAATCATATTAGTAGAGTGTCCCTACGCCTGAACTCCCGAATCAATCGGAGATTGCGCTATCACTTGATTGCCGCAACCACGGCGGCAGCACTAGTGGGCGGACTCGCCGCCTGCACCTCGCCGACCACCACCGCCGGTGGCGGCACCAGTAACAGCAGCACCGGAGCTAGCGCCGCCGCAGGCGGGTCGGGCAGCATCACCGTCGGGCTCGCCGGCGCACCCGACGCCCTCGACCCGACGACGGCCTCCACCTTCGACGGGCGCACGGTGTTCGCCAACATGTGCCAGAAGCTGTACGACATCAATGCGCAGCTCGACATCGTGCCCCAGCTCGCCGCCGCGCTCCCGGCCATCAGCGCCGACGGGAAGACCTACACCATCCAGCTCAGGCAGGGCATCCAGTTCAACGACGGGACGCCGTTCAACGCCGCGGCGGTGGTGACCACGCTCGAGCACTACCTCACCGACCCGCAGTCCGCGCGCGCCGCCGAGCTCAAGGGCCTCGCCAGCGTCGACGCGACCGGCCCGTTCACCGTCGTGCTGCACCTGTCCAAGGCGTTCGCCCCGCTGACGTCGATCCTCGCCGACCGGTCCGGCATGGTCCTCTCGCCGACACAGCTCAAGAAGCTTGGCAG
>Ga0310811_10005513_pt1 | contig 16016 bp, 13 predicted proteins | sample YCmetagenome_FD_207642 | JGI IMG/M metagenome (GOLD analysis project Ga0310811, IMG submission 207642) | Soil microbial communities from experimental microcosm in Duke University, North Carolina, United States - YC | ecosystem: Engineered > Artificial ecosystem > Soil microcosm > Unclassified ...
TATACCGCAGCATAAGTGGCCCCGTCCCCGAGGACTACTATGCGCTCGAGCTCGGGAGGAGCAGGACGGTACAGGATGGTCATGATCTGACCATCATTACTTATGGCGCCGGCGTCCACTGGGCGATGGAATATTCGGCTGCGCATCCGGATCTTTCCATCTATATCCTTGACTTGCGCACGCTTTTGCCCTTGGATTACACGGCAATCCAGGGATCGGTCACCGCTACCGGTAAAGTGTTGGTTTTACATGAAGACACGCTGACTGGTGGTGTAGGCGCGGAGATCGCCGCCTGGATAGGTGAGTATTGCTTCCAATGGCTGGATGCCCCGGTGCTGAGATGCGCATCGCTGGACACCCCCGTCCCCTTCAATGGTACCCTGGAGAAGAACTTCCTCGCCAGCGCCCGGCTGCACGAATATGTAGAAAAATTGATGCAATACTAGTTCGGGCAAGTTTTGCACGATAAATGCACAGTTCTTGGAAAATAGTGGAAAGAATACTTATCTTTATATAAATAGGATAAGGTTTAATGGTTATGGAACTGATTAGGGCGACCTCCCCAGAACTGGGAGGTTTTTCCTTTTTAAGCACTACTCAGCTTTGTCGCCAATAAACCACTGCTCCTTATTCCTGAACAGCACATTAAAAGTGGTAAACGATCCGTAGACGCGGGTTATGTATTGTTGCAGATTCACCTTCTCTTCATCGGTCAATCCCTTGTGTCCGTTGATCTGTTGTTCCAGCACCCGCAAGCGGTCGCGGGCCATCACGATCTTGTGAAAGAACACATCGATAGGCACCTCTTTCGCCTTAACCGACTTATCGCCCGGCTGCAGGACCATCACCCCACCTTTCCATTTATCGCCCAGCGGAACGACCTCGCTAAGCCCGCCCCACAGGCGGAGGATGCCCAGCAGGGACCGCTCGACCTCAGACTGTGTTTCCACTTCGGCGGTCACGTTCTCGGGAATGATCTCATCCAGCTGCGGATCATCTTTTTTGATCTCCTTGACGCCATGATGAATAAAAGAAATGAGATAATCGGCGTACCGAACGCCGACGATCACGCCGGGGCCGAACTGCGTATGCTGCAACCGGGTTCCAATGCCCAATGTCAGTTGATCCATATAGTATAATATGAGTTTTTTTACGGGCGATCCTTCCTGTCCTTCTGCCATTCCTGGAAGGCCAGCTTGATATAGTCGTACAGATCGTAGTCGGTGGCCCGTTTGCAGAAGTCATAGGAAGGCCGGTAACGCACCATGAAGCTGTCCAATTCATCGCCCTGAAGACGAGTGATCTTCAGCACCACACTCCGGTTGAAACGGTAGTCGACAAACCCATCCTTCTCTTCGTCCACCAGCCGCCGTTGGAAGGCGAGCGATCGCCGGGTCTTGGCGCGATTAAACATATCGATCAGCTGGTTCAGATCGAGCCCGACCCCCGCTCCCCCGTCGTTGCCGGTAGTGCTGCTTACTTTGAAACCCGGTTTTCTATAATTGAAGTATTTAGCATAGTCCTGCCGGTTCTGAAGAGAGTCTATATGGTAGTTCCGCGGCATGACCTTCACCTCTTTGAGTTCCACGGGGTCCACATGCAGGGCGATGTCGAATCCGCTCAGGACGTTGATGTTGGCAACGGAGAATTTGGCGGTAGCCCTGCCCAGGTAGGAGAAATAGAGCGAGTCCCGGATACTGACCGTGATCACATAATTGCCGTTGGAATCGGTGGCGGTACCCCTACCCAGGCTGCTGATGACGCTGACCCCATCCAACGGCTTGGTACGATACATATTATATACCGTACCGTGAACCGTCACTTCCTGCGCCCCGGCCTTACCATAAATAAGAAAGGCGAAGAACAGGGATAGCAGTAAAGTTCGTTGGGTAGAAAAAGCCATATATCCGCACATATTACTACCAAAACCGCATATACGAGCGGCCGCGCAGGCATTTTTAACGATGTTTTTGCACCTCATCTTCAATTATCTGTGCAAAGTGTTCGTATTCCAGTCCATGTATTTTCCTGGCCAAAGTCTCGGGGGTATCTTCCTTCTCGACGATGATCTTTGCCTGGAAGATCGGCTCTCCATGATCATACAGCTCATCGACATAGTGGATCGTAATACCCGATTCTTTTTCCCCTGCAGCGATCACGGCCTCATGCACAAAACGGCCATACATTCCCTTTCCGCCGAATTTCGGAAGCAGGGCCGGGTGGATGTTGATGATCTTCCCCGGGTAAGCCTGCACCAACGCCGTGGGTATCTTCCATAAAAACCCTGCCAGCACGATAAACCCGATCTTTCGGGCCCGCAGCTCCCTGACGTACGCGTCCCCCCGGAAGAAAGGCTCTTTTTCTATTATTAAGGTAGGAACCTGCTCCCGGGCTGCGATATCCAGAACGCCCGCCCCCGGCTTGTTACAGACGACCAGGGCGATCCTGATGTTGGGATGATGACGAAAATGATCGATGATCCTGGCTGCGTTCGTACCCGCTCCGGAAGCAAAAATGGCGATTTGTTGCATGCGCAAAGCTACGGCCGCAAACGCTTTCGTCCTGCGAATGTTAGCCGCAAATTTCGTTGACAATACTATGACAGAAGGTCATAGCGATTTGACGTAATTCGCTGAAATCCACGCCCAGAGCGGGAAAAAAAAATTTCAGCATGTTGATATAATGTTAAAATCCTGACTTATTTTTGCAACCTGTTGACGCGACGCATTCGCATTTTAAGGAGATTTTTCCACATTTATACAACGTTTTGTATATATGACCAACCATAGACCAATAGTCAGAAAGTTAAAATTCACTATCCTCCTCCTCTCTCTGGTTTCGCTAGGCAATAGGTTGTTTGCACAAGACGGTAAGGCGCTTTTTCAGACGAATTGTGCTTCGTGCCATAGTCCTATTAAGCAGATCATTGGGCCGGCTTTGCAAGGAGTGACCACCAGAGTTACGGACCAGAAGCTGCTCTATGATTGGATCCACAACAACGCCAAGGTTCTTGCCTCGGGGAATAAGTATTTCACGGACCTGTACAACCAGTTCAACAAGACTCCGATGAACACTTTCCCCAACCTGAGCGATGGCGACATCAAGGCGATCCTCGGGTATGTGGAAACGTACAAGGCGCCGGTGGCGACAACGGCAGGCGGTTCTGAGGCCGGCAGCGCAAGTGCCAAGGCCGAAGAAAGCGACAACACGCTGCTCTACGGTATCCTCACGCTGATCCTCGCGATCATCATGTTCGTCCTGCTGCAGGTCAACAGCAGCCTGAAGAAAATGTCGGATGAGAAAGAAGGCGTCCCCTCTTCCGAGCCGGTTCCCTTTTATCGGAATAAAGTTTATATCGCCCTGGTCATCCTCGCCCTCTTCGTCCTCGGTGGATTCTGGGTGGTGGAAGGCGCCGTCGGGATCGGCCGCCAGCAGGGGTATCAACCGGAACAACCGATCTTCTACTCCCATAAAGTACACGCCGGCATCAACCAGATCAGCTGTCTGTATTGCCACAGCAATGCCCTCGACAGCCGTCACGCAACCGTTCCGCCGTTGAACGTATGTATGAACTGTCACGCCGCGATCAACGACTACACCAAAGGCCCCAAGCTGTTCCGGGAAGACGGCAGCGAGGTGGACGGTACCGCAGAGATCCAGAAACTCTATAGCTACACCGGCTATGATCCCAAGTCTCAGCAGTACGATCTTGCTAAAGCAAAGCCGGTGGAATGGATCAAGATCCACAATCTCCCCGACCACGTATTCTTCAGCCACGCCCAGCATACCAAGGCCGGCCAGGTACAGTGCCAGACTTGCCACGGCCCGATCACCGAAATGGACGAAGTGAAGCAATTCGCTCCGTTGAGCATGGGCTGGTGTATCAACTGTCACCGCACCACCAAGGTCAACTTCCCCGACTCCGCCGGGAACAATGGCAACAAGTTCTACAGCATTTATGACCGGTTCCACAAAGACCTGAAAAGCGGCAAGATGGACAGCGTAACCGTTGAGAACATCGGCGGTACCGAGTGTCAGAAATGTCATTACTAATCTTCTACCCCTCTTCCGTTGGACGGAGAACATATATTTTAACTTCTCAAATATGAGCGACAAAAAGTACTGGCAAAGTTTCGGAGAGCGCAATAATAGCGAAGCGTTTCAGAAATCAACGGAGAACGAGTTCGAAGAGAGCTTGCCGTTGGAAGGCCTGGATGGAAAAGGATTGCTCGATGCCAAACATCCCCGCAGGGATTTTCTAAAATATCTCGGCTTTAGCACGGCTGCCGCTACCCTGGCTGCCTCCTGCGAAATGCCCGTTCGTCACGTTGTTCCCTATCTCAATAAGCCGGACAATCTTATCCCCGGTGTTGCCGACTACTACGCGACTACCTATACAAACGGCGGCGACGTCGTATCGGTTGTCGCAAAGGTCAGAGATGGCCGCCCCATCAAGCTGGAAGGGAATACGCTTTCCTCGCTGACCAAGGGGGGGACATCCGCCCGGATACAGGCTTCGGTGCTCGATCTTTATGATATGGCCCGGCTCCGCTTCCCGGTTCAGATGACCGATGGCAAGCCCAACGAGGTCAGCACTTTCGAAGCTTTCGATAAAATGGTCGGCGACGCGCTGGCCGCCGCAGGTGGTCCCGTGGTCCTGCTCACCAGCACCCTCACTTCTCCTACCACCAAACAGATCATCACCGAATTCCTCGCAAAATATCCGGGTAGCCGTCACGTGCAGTATGACGCCGACACCTATAGCGGCATGCTGCTGGCCAACGAGGCTACTTATGGCAAACGCGCCCTCCCTGCTTACCGGTTCGACAACGCAAAGGTGGTCGTCTCCCTCGGCGCCGACTTCCTGGCTACCTGGCTTACTCCCATTGAGTTTGCCCGTCAATGGGCAACCAATCGCCGGGTCAGCGCAAAGAATCCCGAGATGAGCAAGCATTACCAGTTCGAAAGCCTGCTCTCCATGACCGGTGGCAACGCGGACGAACGCTTTACTCACCGGCCTACCGAGACGGGCGCCATCGCGCTGGCCCTGCTGGCCGAGCTGGGCGGCTCCGTCACTGCTCCCGTCCTCTCCGACAAGCTGAAGGCCGGGGTGAAGAAGGTCGCAAAAGACCTGATGGACAATAAGGGCAAGGCCCTTGTCATCAGCGGCAGCAATAACGTAAATGTCCAGATCGTCGTAAACGCTATCAACGAAGCCATTGGGGCCACGGGCTCTACCGTCACCTGGGGCGCACCCGTACAGGTTCGCCAGGGTATCGACAGCGAGATGAACGCCCTCGTCGCCGACCTCAATGACGGCAAGGTAGGCGCACTGCTCGTCTATGGCGTGAACCCGGCATATGACTATTATGACGCCGAGAAATTCAAGTCCGGCCTCAAGAAGGTAAAGGCCTCCATTTCCTTCAACGATCGTCTCGACGAAACGACCGAGCTGACAAAATTCGTCCTGCCCGCGCCGCACTTCCTCGAAAGCTGGGGCGATACCGAAGCCCGGCCCGGCTATTTTTCCTTTCTCCAGCCGACCATCGCCCCACTGTTCAAAACCCGTCCCTTCCAGGACTCCCTCCTGAAATGGAGCGGCAATAATACCACGTACGAAGCCTATCTCAAACAATACTGGATCGGCAAGCTGGGTTCCGTTGAGGCCTGGGAAAAGGCCCTTCAGGACGGGGTCATCGAGCCCGCTGCAGAACCGACCGCGGGGGTCTCCTTCAACAATTCCAAACTTGCCGATGCGGCCAACGCCATCTCTTCCATCAAGAAGGGTGGTAAATTCGAGATCGTTCTTTATCAGAAGGTCACGATGGGGATCGGGGCGCAGGCCAATAACCCCTGGTTGCAGGAAGTTCCCGATCCGGTGACAAAGGCCGACTGGGACAACTATGCCGTCGTATCGCCGAAATTTGCAAAGGACACCTGGAACCTCGACCTCGGCGATCGCCGCCAGGCCGATGGATACGAAGTGTTTCCCATCAAACAGGTGATCAAGGTAAAGGCCGGCAACAAAGAGTTGAGCCTTCCCGCGGTGATCATCCCCGGCACCAACAACGAGGTCATCGGGATTGCCGTCGGTTATGGCCGCAGCAGCGCCAACCCCGAGAACACACCCGAATATATCGGCAAGGCCGCAACCGGCGCAGGGAAGAACGCCTTCCCGCTGCTGACCTTCAACGGCACGACGGTAGACTGGTTCGCTGCCGACGGGGATTTCGAAAAGACCAATGAAACATTCAAAGTAGCCCAGACTCAAACGCACAACACCTACGAAGGCCGTACGGAAGTGGTCAAGGAGCTGACGCTCGATACCTTTAAAAAAGAGCCCGGATTCGTAATGAACGAACGGGAGGAAGAGCTGAAGCCCTTTGGCGGCATCGAGAAGTACACCGAGCAGGGTACACTCTACCCGACCTACGACAAGCCCGGGTTAAAATGGGGCATGTCGATCGACCTCAACACCTGCACCGGCTGTTCCGCCTGCGTGGTAGCCTGCTATGCAGAGAACAACGTGCCCATCGTCGGCAAGAGCGAAGTGCTTCGCTTCCACGACATGCACTGGCTCCGGATCGACCGCTACTATACCACGCCGTCCAACAACCTGGACAGCGCCGAAGACGTACAGGTGATCTTCCAGCCGATGCTCTGCCAGCACTGCGACAATGCACCCTGCGAGAACGTTTGTCCGGTCAACGCGACCAACCACAGCACGGAAGGCCTGAACCAGATGGCCTATAACCGTTGTATCGGAACCCGCTACTGCGCCAACAACTGTCCTTATAAAGTTCGTCGCTTCAACTGGGCCGACTACACCGGCGCGGACAGCTTCCCGAACAACCAGGATCAGAAAACCGTCGGCAAGCTCGATCCGGCCGTCTTCCAGATGAACGACGATCTTACCCGGATGGTGCTCAACCCCGATGTCGTGGTCCGCAGCCGCGGTGTCATGGAAAAGTGCAGCTTTTGCGTACAGCGTCTGCAGGATGGTAAGCTCAAGGCAAAGAAAGAGAACCGCCCGCTGCAGGACATGACCGACATTCAGACCGCCTGCCAGCAGGCCTGCCCGACGAACGCGATCGTTTTCGGTAACGTCAACGACAGCAAGACGAATATCAGCACGACCCGTGCCGAGAACATGGACCGGCTGTACTACGTCATCGAAGAGCTCCATACCTTACCCAATGTCAGCTACCTGGCAAAGGTTCGCCATTCGGAGGTCGCCTACGGCGCAGCCGAAGAGAAGAAGGAAGAAGCGACAACAGAAAAGCATTCGTAGTAAAGACAATAATAACAACAGCAAAAAGCTCAACATATTATGGCAGCTCCTTTAAGATACGAATCACAAGTAAGAACCCCGCTGGTTGTAGGTCAGAAGGATTATCACCAGGTTACGGAAGATATTGTACGGCCTATCGAAGCCGCTCCGTCCAAACTCTGGTGGATCGGCTTCCTGGTCAGCGTTGCGTGTCTTTTATTCGGCGTCTGGTCCGTCACCGAGCAGGTGATCTATGGTGTGGGTCAGTGGAACCTACACAGGACCATCGGTTGGGGTTGGGATATCACCAACTTCGTCTGGTGGGTCGGTATCGGTCACGCCGGAACCCTGATCTCCGCGATCTTGCTGCTGTTCCGTCAGGGCTGGCGTACCGGTGTGAACCGCGCGGCTGAGGCTATGACCATCTTCGCCGTTATGTGCGCGGGCCAGTTCCCGATCTGGCACATGGGCCGTGTTTGGTTGTGCTTCTTTATCATGCCTTATCCCAACACCCGCGGTCCTCTCTGGCCGAACTTCAACTCTCCCCTTCTCTGGGATGTATTCGCGATCTCTACGTACTTTACCGTTTCGCTCCTTTTCTGGTATTCGGGTCTGATCCCCGACATCGCCACCGTCCGCGACCGGGCAAAAGTGAAATGGCGCAAGCTCATGTACGGCGTCCTCTCCTTCGGCTGGACGGGTTCCACCAAACACTGGCAACGGCATGAAGCCCTGTCGCTCGTTCTGGCAGGTTTGAGTACCCCCCTGGTGCTTTCGGTACACACGATAGTATCCTTCGACTTCGCCACCTCCGTTATCCCGGGCTGGCATACTACCATCTTCCCTCCTTACTTCGTTGCGGGCGCCATCTTCTCCGGATTCGCAATGGTGCAGACCCTGCTGCTCGTCAGCCGAAAGGTGCTGGGGCTGGAAGAATACATTACCATGGAGCATATTGAAGTGATGAACAAGGTGATCGTGCTGACCGGCTCGATCGTGGGTATCGCCTACCTCACGGAGCTGTTCATCTCCTGGTATGGTCAGAATAAGTTTGAGAGCTGGGCCTTTGCTCAAAACCGCGTCAACATCTTCAGCCCCTACGGCTGGGCCTATTACCTGATGATGGGCTGTAACGTACTCTCGCCCCAGATCTTCTGGTTCCGCAAAATGCGCCGCAACCTCACCGTCACCTTCTTTATGTCCGTGATCGTGAACATCGGGATGTGGTTCGAACGGTTCGTGATCATCGTCACCTCGATCTACCGCGACTACCTCCCGTCCAGCTGGGCTACCTATTATGCGCCGAGCATCTGGGAAATAGGCTTCTATATCGGGACGTTCGGGCTGTTCTTTACCTGTTATTTCCTGTTCTCGAAATTCTTCCCCGTGATCGCGATCGCGGAGATCAAGCATATCCTGAAGAAATCCGGTGAATCCTACAAGGACAATATGGAGAAGCTGGAAGAGATGCCGGTCGAAGAATTTGCACATCAATACGCACATGCGCATTAAAAGCTAAATAAGTATGGCAGTTAAAAAATTTGTTGTAGGCATTTTTACGGACGAAGAGGTACTCTTCCCTGCGATAAAAAAGGTTCGCTCTGCGGGATATAAGATCCATGACGTCTATACGCCCATGCCCATACACGGGATGGACCATGCGCTGGGGCTGAGGGAAACCAGCCTGCATACGGCCGGCTTTATCTATGGCATCACGGGTACCACCACCGCCCTGAGCGGCATCGGTTGGGTCTTCAACAGCGACTGGCCTGTCAACATCGGCGGCAAATCGCACTTCGACCTGCCGGCATGGATACCTATTACGTTCGAGCTCACCGTATTGTTCTCCGCAGTAGGCATGTTCCTTACGTTCCTCTATATCTGCCAGATGGCGCCTTTCGTCCGGAAACACCACTTTAACCTCCGCAGCACCGACGACCAGTTCACGATGGTTGTCGAATGCACCGAAAAGAGCAACGAAGAGGAGATCAAAGCTTTCCTGCAGGGCGCCGGTGCTACCGGGATCAACACCCAGGTCGCCGAGACCGGCTGGTGGCTGGGTCGCTATGACAAGGACAAAACCCCATTCGAACACAAAGGAGCAACTTTAGCGTAAGCGTAAGAATAAGAATATTATCATGAAAAAACTTATCGTCTTATCATCCATAGTAGTAGTTGCGGCAACGGGTATCATCAGCTGCGGCGGCATACAGCGTGATCCGGGCAGGATCTATATGCCGGATATGGCCTACAGCCGGGCATATGAGACCTATGCGACGACCGAGGAGCAAAAAGCGGAGCTGCTGAAGCAGGGTATCCATTTCAGTAATGTCCCCGTGGCCGGTACGATCAAGCGCGGCGAGCTCCTGCCCTTCCTGATCGCCAAGGATGTTATAGCCGGCGACACCACCAACTACCACGCCTCCAGGGAAGTAAAAAACCCGCTGACATCCATGGACACGGTAGAAGCCGAGCGGCTTTACCTCGTCAACTGTGCTATCTGTCACGGACCCAAGCTGGATGGCAACGGGCCGTTGTACAAAGGTGGCGACGGTCCTTTCCCGTCCAAGCCGGCGACACTGGTTGGAGATGCAAAATATGAAGGGATGCCCGAAGGACAGATGTATTATTCGGTCACCTACGGCAAGAACAAGATGGGTAGCTATGCTTCCCAGCTGAACACGACCCGGCGCTGGATGGTGATCGCCTATATTAAGTCGAAGCAGGCGGCATCGCATCCCGCCGCCAGTAAAGAGAGCGGAGCCGTAATCGTCGACACAGCCGTAAAAAAATAATTTTTTCTCTTTTAAATACATTGTTGAATGTCATCCATTAAAGAACATTTTCAGATACCCGGCCGATACAAGCAATGGTCAATGGGGTTAATGGGCGTCGGTGTGCTGTCCCTGATCATCGGATTCGTGCTTTACGGTCACGAGAACCAGGGTGCGCGCTTCTGGGCTGCCCTCTTGCAGAACAGCGTCTATTTCCTGCTGATCGTCAACGCCGCCATGTTCTTCTTCGCCGCCACGACCCTGGCAATGGCTGGCTTTCAACTCGCCTTGCGCCGGGTGACCGAAGCGATCGCCGCCTGCGTGATCCCGATCGGCATCATCACTTTTGTCATCCTCTGTTGCCTGGTATTCGGCGGTAAGACGGTCATCTACGAATGGCTCGACCGCGACCATGTGGCAAAAGACGCGGCCCTCAACGGAAAGAGCGGCTTCCTCAGCGTCGGCTTTTTCATGACCTGGACGATCCTGACCATCGGTCTATGGGTCTTCCTCGGTTGGAAACTCCGTCAGATCTCCCGCAGCATCGACAATACCCCCCTCTCGGTGACCGAAGGCAAGAAATATACGTTTAAGAACTCGGTCTGGTCGGCGCTCTTCATTGTCTGGTTCGGCCTTACCGTAGCATCCGTAACGCCCTGGCTCTGGCTCATGAGCCTCAACGCCCACTGGTTCTCCACCATGTATAGCTGGTATACCTTCGCCAGCACCTTTGTCGGAGGCCTCGCGCTGATCACCATCTTTGTCATCTATCTCAAGAATCAGGGTTACCTGGAATATGTCAATCAGGAACATCTGCACGACCTCGGTAAGTTCATGTTCGCTTTCTCGATCTTCTGGACCTATCTCTGGTTCGACCAGTTCATGCTGATCTGGTACGCGAATATTTCGGAAGAGACCGTCTATTTCCAACCCCGCTTTAACGGGCCCTATGCCGGCATCTTCTATTTGAACTTGATAATCAATTTTATATGCCCGCTGTTGATCTTTATGACCCGGGCTTCCAAGCGCAACTATGCCACGGTAACTTTTATGTCCGTACTTTTGATCTTTGGTCACTGGCTGGATTTTTACCAGATGGTCTTCCCGGCCGAACATATCTCCCCCGACCACGTGCCCCTCAACCTCTTCGACTTTGGCGTCGCGCTGGGCTTTGTAGGATTGATCATGTGGCAGACCGGACAAGTATTGAGCAAGTATCCGCTGCTGGCAAAAAACAATCCTTTCCTGAAAGAAAGTATTATCCACCATACTTAAAACTTGTTTAACTATCATGTCAACTCTTTTTCTATTACTGATCCTGTTGTTAGGCTTCCTGATCACCTTCCAGATAGCAAAAGCAAGCGAGTATGTTGGGGTTCTGAAGGGAGAGAAGAAGAACTTCGAGCAGCATAACCGCATCAACGGCTTCCTGATGATCGTCTTCCTCGTACTGGGGCTCATCGGGGTCTACTATTGCAACGAGCTCTATCGGGGTAAGATCCTTGGCGAGTCTGCTTCCAAGCATGGCGAAGAGATCGACAGGATGATGTATATCACCATCGCCATCACGGGCGTGGTATTCGTCATCACCCAGATCCTGCTTTTCTGGTTCGCCTATAAATACCAGTATTCCGAGAAAAGGAAGGCGCATTACTTTCCCCATGACAACCGCCTCGAAGTGGTCTGGACCGTCGTTCCCGCCATTGCGCTTACCGTGCTGGTTGGCTTTGGTCTCTTCTACTGGTTCCGGATCACCGGTGACGCTCCGGCGGACGCCCTGCAGGTAGAGGTCACGGGTAAACAGTTCGGCTGGATCTTCCGCTACCCGGGTCATGACGCGACCTTCGGCAAGAAATATTATCAGAATATCAGCGATAAGGACAACAACTCCCTCGGGCTGATCTGGGATGACGCCAATACGCACGATGACGTCGTCGTCAACAATGAAATGTATTGTGTGGTCAACCGCCCCATCAAGCTGATCATCGGCAGCCGCGATGTGATCCATGACGTGGGTCTCGTCTACTTCCGCCAGAAGATGGACGCCGTACCCGGTACGCCGACGACCCTGTGGTTCACCCCCAAGTTCACCACCGAGGAAATGAAGAAAAAGTTGGGTAACCCCGATTTCGAATACGAAATATCCTGCGACCAGATGTGTGGAAAGGGTCACTATACCATGCGCGGGGTTATCAAGGTGGTAACGAACGAAGAGTACCGGCTCTGGCTGGCCAAGCAGAAGCCCAACTATGTGATGGTGATGGGCGATAAGGCTGCTCCGGCCGCCGCTGCCCCGGCCGACTCCACCAAAACCACTGCTAAAAACTAATTCGTATCGAATCGAATAAAACACATTGAACATGAGCAACGAAGCAACCCTACACGGACATCCAGAGGTGGTAACAACGCATGAGGCCCATCAAGACGAGCATGGCGTTCATCACCATAAGGAGACGTTTATTACGAAATATGTGTTCAGCCAGGACCACAAGATGATCTCCAAGCAGTTCCTCATCACGGGGATGATCTGGGCGATCATTGGCGGGTTGATGTCCGTGTTGTTCCGGCTGCAGCTCGGTTATCCTGACGCGCATTTTCAGTTCCTCGAAGACCTTTTAGGAAGTCAATGGGCCAAGGGCGGTCAGATCCAACCGGAATTCTATTATGCCCTGGTGACCATGCACGGTACCATCCTGGTGTTCTTCGTGTTGACGGGAGGCTTGAGCGGAACCTTCGCCAACTTCCTGATCCCCCTGCAGATCGGCGCCCGCGATATGGCATCGCCCTTCCTCAACATGCTGTCCTACTGGTTCTTCCTGATGGCCAGCATCGTGATGCTCTCCTCGCTTTTCATCGCCACCGGCCCGGCCAGCGGCGGCTGGACCTCCTACCCGCCCCTGAGCGCCCTTGGTGATGCTTCCGAGGGTTCGAAGACCGGTATGGACTTGTGGATCATCTCCATGGCCCTGTTCGTCGTGTCCTCGCTGCTGGGTGGTCTCAACTACATCTCTACGATCCTGAACATGCGTACCAAGGGGATGAGCATGACCCGCTTGCCGCTCACCATCTGGGCGCTGTTCTTCACGGCCGTTCTCGGGGTTTTGTCCTTCCCGGTCCTCCTCTCCGGTTTTATCCTGCTGTTGTTCGACCGTCATGGCGGTACCAGCTTTTATCTCTCCGAGATCTTCCTGACCGAGACCAATAAGGCCCTTCCCAACGAGGGCGGTAGCGCGATCCTCTACCAGCACTTGTTCTGGTTCCTCGGTCACCCCGAAGTATATATCATCATCCTTCCGGCGATGGGCCTGGTATCGGAGGTCATGTCCGTCAATGCCCGCAAACCCATCTTCGGTTATATGGCCATGGTCGGCTCGCTGTTCGCCATCGCGATCCTCGCCTTCCTGGTATGGGCGCACCATATGTTCGTAACGGGTCTGAACCCCTTCCTGGGCTCCGTGTTCGTCCTGCTGACCCTGCTGATCGCCGTTCCTTCCGCGATCAAGGTATTCAACTGGCTAACGACCCTCTGGCGCGGTAATATCCGGTTTACCCCGGCCATGCTCTTCGCCATCGGCTTCGTGAGCACGTTCATCTCCGGCGGTCTGACCGGCATCTTCCTCGGCAACTCGACATTGGATATCCAGCTGCACGATACCTATTTCGTTATCGCCCACTTCCATATCGTTATGGGGGTATCGGGTATCCTCGGCATGTTCGCCGGAATTTATCACTGGTTCCCCAAAATGTATGGGCGGTACATGAATAATACGCTGGCCTATATCCACTTCTGGGTCACCCTGGCCGGCGCGTACCTCATCTTCTGGCCCATGCACTACGAGGGTCTGGCAGGGATGCCCCGCCGCTATCTGGACTACTCACAGTGGATCTCCTTCAACCAGTTCGGTGGTCTGAACCGGTTCATCTCAACGGTGGCCATGATCACCTTCGCCGTTCAGCTGTTGTTCATCTTCAACTTCTTCTACTCCATTTTCAAGGGCAGAAGGGTGATGAACCGCAACCCGTGGGGTTCTACCACGCTCGAGTGGACAGCCCCGATCCGGCCCGGACACGGCAACTGGCCTGGCGACATTCCCGAAGTACATCGCTGGCCCTATGATTATGCCAAGGACGGCAGGGACTTCATTCCCCAGACAGAGCCGCTGGGCGCCAACGAGAGTGCACACTAATAAAAGCTTTCGATGCCCTGATGAAAATCAGGGCATCGGACAAATAATGATATGGAGGAGACTGTGAAGCAACCGAGTTCTTTAACATTTGCCGGCAAATTGCAGGACTACAAACTGCTGATCAAGTTCAACCTTAGCTTCATGGTCGTGTTCTCCGCCTTGATCAGCTATTTGCTGGCGCCGAAAGTAAAGGAATTCGACTGGCCGTCCATCGGGCTGTTCTTCCTCGGAGGCATGCTGGTCACCGCCAGCGCCAATACGATCAACCAGATCGTGGAGAAGGACACCGATGCGCTGATGAGGCGGACGGCCAACCGGCCGGTCGCGGCCGGCCGGATGAGCACCCAGGAAGCCGGGACCTTCGCCGTGCTGGCGGGGATCGGTGGCATCCTGCTGCTCTGGCACTTCAACTTCCTCACGGCAGCCCTGGCGGCCTTCAGCCTTTTTCTCTATGCGTTCGTCTATACGCCCCTGAAAAAGGTCAGCTCCATCTCCGTGCTGGTGGGCGCCATCCCCGGAAGCCTCCCCTGCCTGATCGGCTGGGCGGCAGGGAATGACGATCTGTCCATCGGCGGCTGGGTCCTTTTCGCGCTGCAATTCTTCTGGCAGTTCCCCCATTTCTGGGCGATCGCCTGGATTGCGCACAAGGACTATACGGCCGCGGGATTCAAGCTGTTGCCGTCCAACGAAGGCCCGACAAAATATTCCGCCATCCAGGCCATCATCTACTCGCTGTTGCTGATCCCGGTTGGGGTTCTACCGTACTTCGTCGGCGGCGAGAACGGGGGAATGAGCGGGATGGTCGGACTGGTGGTCGTGCTGGTGGCCAACCTGGCGATGGTGGCGCAGTGTGTGCGGCTTTACAGGGAAATGAGCGTGAAAGCGGCGAGAAGAGTGATGTTCAGCAGCTATATCTACCTTCCCGTGGTATTATTGGCGCTGCTGGCGAACAAGGCATAACTATGGAAATTGTGAACGAACAAAGAAAGAAAATACATCCCCATAAATTCACGTTATGGGTGGCATTGGGAAGCATCATCATGATGTTTGCCGGGCTGACCAGCGCCTATGTCGTAAAGCGCGACCAGCCGGGCTGGACCAGCTTCTTCATCCCCAAGGCCTTCTGGTACTCGACGGCGGTGATCCTGCTCAGCAGCCTCACCGTCCAGATGGCCCTGAAGTCTTTTAAGGACCGGGAGATGCTGCGCTACCGGAACCTGCTGAGCATAACGGCCGTTCTGGGGATCGTTTTTGTGTTGTTGCAATGGGTGGGTTTCCGCTCCATCTGGGATTCGGGCATCAATTTCCACGGATCAGGCGGCGGCCAGTTCCTTTACATCATCGCAGGGCTTCACGCGGTGCATGTGCTGGGTGGGATCGTTCCGCTGCTGGTGATGGTGACCAGGGCCTATGCGACAAAGACACGCAGCTACAACAGCGTACCCGTGGAGATCATGAGCACCTACTGGCATTTCGTCGATCTGCTCTGGCTCTACCTGTTCATTTTCTTTATGGCGATAAAATAGGAAATAGGAATTCAGTATTGTTTAAATAAATTTGCAAATCAACTAAAATCTCAACATGGCACAAGCAATACCGGCAGGTCAGAAATGGTGGAGTGGCGGGAAAAGCCCCTTCAACGTAGAGTATGGAAAACTGATGATGTGGTATTTTCTGATGAGCGATGCCTTTACTTTTGGTGCTTTCCTGATCTCTTACGGCACGATCCGGTTCTCGAGCAACAGCTGGCCCGACCCCAATGAAGTCTTCCGTGCGTTTCCCCTC
>Ga0310811_10005514_pt1 | contig 16015 bp, 12 predicted proteins | sample YCmetagenome_FD_207642 | JGI IMG/M metagenome (GOLD analysis project Ga0310811, IMG submission 207642) | Soil microbial communities from experimental microcosm in Duke University, North Carolina, United States - YC | ecosystem: Engineered > Artificial ecosystem > Soil microcosm > Unclassified ...
ATGTGCGGCACCACCAGCACGGCCATGACGACGGCGATCCCCGTGCCCGCGGCCAGCGACAGGACGACGACGAACGACTGCTCGACGGCGAGCAACCCGAACACCTGACGGTGGCTGACGCCGATCGCGCGCAACAGGGCGAACTCGGTCGTGCGCTCCCGCGCCAGCACAGCGGCGTTGACCAGGAAACCGAGCAGCGCGAAGGCCACTGCCGACAGGAAGCCGAGCACGAGCGCACCCTGCAGCCCACTCGCCAGCGGGTCGTCACGGAACCGCCGGACGAGGGTCTCCCTGTCCACCACGGTCTGGTTCCATTCGGGGTGGTGGGCCAGCGCGGCCACGGCGGCGGAGGTGTCACCTCCGCCCGCGCTCAGCCACCACTCGGCGATGGGACGCGGTGCGCGTCCCTCGGTCAGATCCTGGTAGGCCAGCGTGCGGAGGTCGGTCAGCAGGGCCGGCTTGCCGGGGGCGGTTCCGGGCAACGCCGACGCGATGGCGACGGGCATCACGAGCGTCGTGGCCCCGCTCATGGTGACGGAGTCGGCCACGCCCACCTTCAGCCCGGCCTTGGCGGCCAGATCGGCGGTGATCACTATCGGCAGCGCCCGGGTGCCGGAGGGAGCGCTCGGCGTGACGGCCAGCCGCAACGGCTGGGCCGCCGCCTGGGCGGACGGAGGAGACACCCGAACGGTGAAACCGCCTGGTTCGACCGATTGCTCACCCACACCCGCCCAGGCCGTCAAGGCGTCGGGCAGCGGGACAGCGGCTCCCGTGTCGGTCCGCAGGCCGTCCAGCGCGGGTGTCACGGCTGTCAGGTCGCCCGGGTCGGGCAGGTCCAGCAGCAGGGCCTGTACGGCGAGGGGATATGCCGGCCGGCCCGACCTCCCGGCGAGCGCCTGAAGGTCGAAGCGCACCTCCTGGCCGCCCTCCTCGAGAGAAACAGCGGCCGTCTGCTGGACGGTGCCGAGCGCGTCCACGACCGCCAGTCGCAACCGGACCTCCCCGTGCGCGGCGCCGGGGGGCGTGAGGCCGAGCCGTACGCGAAGGGACAGGGAGTGCGGCTCGCCGGGAAGCGGGATCGGCCGCGCCCCCGGGCGGGCGGCGGCGAGGTCGCGTCCGAGCCGCGGCACCGGGGAGGACACGAGGTCGTCACGCCACAACATGACGCCCCCGAGCCGGTCCGCGTCCATGGCGAGGAGGGTCGCCTGCGTCCCCGCGAAGTCCACCGTCTCCCGCTGAACGGGAGCGGCCTCGGTCACGCCGGGCAGCGCCGTGTACACCGCGCCCCGGCCGAGCCCGCCGAGCTCCGGCCATTCGGCGGGCGCGGAGACGCGCAGGTCGGCCCCCGCCTGATGGCGGGCCTGATCCTCCTGGGAGAGACGCCAGGTCGCGGACGTGGCCAGCGAGACGACGCCGGTGGCGATCGCCATCGTGAGCAGCAACGCGGGGCCCGCGTACCGCAACGGGCGGCGGCTGACCTGCGACGAGCCGAGCACGGGAGTGAGGCCGCGCCGCCGGGCCGTGAGCCGCTCGGCGATCGCCGACGCCATGGGGATCAGGCGCAGGCCCAGCAGGCCGCCGCAGAGCAACGCCAGGGCGGGTCCCGTCACGATCAACGGATCGATGCCCAGCCCGCCCGCGGCGGTCGAGGTGACCGGGGCGCCGTACAGTCCAAGCTGCCAGATCGCCAGCGCGGCCGCCGCGAGCAGAGCCGCATCCGCCCCCGCGCGCTGGATGAACCCCCGCCTCTCCCCCCGCCCGCGGGCCGACCGCTCCTCGACATAGGTGCGGCGCGCGCCACGCAGCGCGGGCAGCACCAGCAGGACCGCGCACGCCAGCGCCACCGCGGCGGAGACGAGGAAGGAGGCCGCGTCGGGCACGGGCGCGAGCCGTACGCCTGAGGACCGGATCCAGGGGACGGCGCCCAGCGCGGCCAGGACCCACGGAGCCAGCAGCGGTGCGATCACCATCGCGGGCAGCGCGACCAGCAGCGCCTCGCCGGCGGCGAGCAGGCCGAGCCGTACGCCGCCCGCTCCCCGGGTGCGCAGCAGCGCCACCTCCATCCTGCGGTGGTCGGCCAGCAGCCGGGCGGTGAGCGTCAGCGCGTAGGCGGCGAGCAGCAGCAACTGGAGGACCGGCACGAGCATCGTGGACCGCGCGACCAGCGCGGCCTGGTCGAGTTGCTCCAGCATGTCCGGCAGGCGGGTGAACGTGGCGCACGTCGCGCAGTCGCGCCTCAGGTCGTCGCCGAGCGCGGAGACGGAGGCCGCGAGAGTCCGCAGCCGGTCTCTCGGCAGGTCCCGCAGGTCCGGTTCCGCGAGCCAGGCCGCGGACACGTCGGTCGCGAAATACCGCTGGAAGTCGCCCGGCGCGACCACGAGCGGCCCGTAGGTGGTGTAGTTGCCCGTCTCGACGCCCCGGCGCAGCAGTTCGTCGCCCTTCCACCGGTCGTCGTACGGGTCGAGCAGGTCGAACACCCCGGCGACCCGCGCGCGCACCGGCTGGTGGCTGAGCCGCCCGACGACCGTGAAGCCGTCGCCGACGGCCAGGCCCATGGCCTGCGCGGACGACTGGGAGAGCGCGACCTCCAGCTCTCCCGCCCCCCGAGGCCAGGCGCCCGCGACGAGGCGGCTGCGCCGCTCGATCCCCTCGTAGGTCGCGAATCTGGTCAGGTCGGGCCGCTCACGCCGTTCCTGACCCGGCAGCGCGTACGAGTCGGACCGGATCGACCGGGTCACGGTGAACGGCAGGTCGCCGTAGGCGTCGCGGGCGTGGGAGCGGACGGCGGCGTCGACCTTCTGAAGGTCGCCCGAGCTGATCAGGGTGCTCACCCTGGCCGACGTCGTCGACAACGGGGCCACCGCCATGGCCCGCCGGACCCCGGACTCCGTCACCACCATGGCGTAGGTGATCAGCGCGACGAGCGCGGTGGTGGCCAGCAGGACGGAGCCGAACGCGGTGAGCAGCAGCAAGGGCTCACTGGAGGCACGCCGGAGCAGCAGTGGCACCCGTCGTGCGCGCCCCGGCGCCATGCCCGCTCCAAAGGATCTCGGCTGAAACCCCTGAAGAATAGTCCGGCATGTCCGCATAGATCAGCTATTACGGACCGCTTCGTGAAAGTGCCGGGTCTGCCGGTCACCGCCGGACCGGCTGACGCGTCACCGCTTGTCGACCATGACCTCGATGCTGTAGTCCTGCGCCCGGTAGCTGTGGTCGCCGTACTCCACCGCGTTGCCCACCGCGTCGAAGGCGACGCGCGTCATCGTGAGAACGGGCTCGGAGGGCTTGAGCCCGAGGTGGCGCCGCTCGGCCGCGGTCGGCGTCCGCGCTCCGATCGTCTGGTGCGCGACGACCGGGCGCACGCCGCGGTCCCGCATCACGGCGTACAGGCCCTGCCCCTCGAGGTCCTCACGGGTGATGTCGTTGTAGACCGGTGGCAGCCAGTTGTGCAGGATCGCCAGAGGGCGCTCGTCGGACAGCCGCAGGCGAATGATCGACAGCAGCTCGGCGTCGGCGGGCAGGTCGAGCGCTGTGGCCACACGCTCGTCCCGCACGATCTCGTGCTTGAGTACGGTGGTCGCCGGCCGGCCGCCGTCACGTTTGAGGTCGTCGTAGAGACTGGTGAGCTCGGCGCGCCGGTGCACCTTGCGGTTGGCGACCGTGGTGCCGAGCCCGCGCCGCCGCAACAGGAGGCCCTGGTTGACCAGCTCCTGTATGGCACGCCGTACCGTCGGGCGCGACAGGCTGAGGCGCTCCGCGAGGGCGATCTCGTTCTCGAACGGGTCACCGGGCTGCAGCATGCCACTGGCGATCGCGCCGCTGAGCTGCTCCGCGAGCTGGTGGTAGAGGGGCACGGGGGAAGAGCGGTCGATCGAGACGCCCACTTGGATTGCCACGGGCCGAGTGTACTCCCGTGTGTGAGAACGACGTTACGAGAATATGTCAGTACAAAGTCTTGACGTGACATTTGGCGAACGGGCACGCTACCCATCATCGTCGGCTGCCGAAACAGGGCCTCATGCCACGGCGGGCACAACAAACGACGTAGATCGAAACGGGGATCACGAATGCGCATCGGGCTAGCGGGCGTCGGACGGATAGGCGCCTTCCATGCCAGGACCTTGGCGGCTCTCGACTTCGTCGACGAGCTCGTCGTGACGGACGCCGACCTCGGGGCGGCCAAGACCGTCGCCGACGAGCTCGGGGTCGAAGTCGCTCCGGACGCCGAGGCGCTGCTCGCGTCCGGCGTCGACGGTTTCGTGATCACCACGGCGACCCCCGCCCACGCGCCGCTCCTGCGTCAGGGCATCGCCGCGGGGGTTCCCACGTTCTGTGAGAAGCCGGTGGCGGCCACCCTCGAGGAGACCATCGGGCTCGCCGAGCTCGTCGCGTCCACCGGCGTGCCGGTGCACGTCGGCTTCCAGCGGCGGTTCGACGCCGGTTACCGGCGGGCGCGGGCGGCGGTGGAGTCCGGCGAGCTCGGATTCGTCCACACCATCCGCGCCAACACCCACGACCAGGCCCCGCCGCACGCGTCCTACATCCCGACCTCCGGCGGCATCTTCCGCGACTGCAACGTGCACGACTTCGACATCCTCCGGTTCGTCTCCGGACGGGAGGTCGCCTCCGTCTACGCGACGGGCGCCAACAAGGGCGCCGACTTCTTCGCCGCGGCCGGCGACGTCGACACCGCCGGGGCGCTGCTGACCCTCGACGACGGCACGATCGTCCTGATCTCCTCGACCCGCTACAACGGCGCAGGCCACGACGTCCGCATGGAGGTCCACGGCGAGAAGGGCACGATCGCCGTCGGGCTGGACCACTCGCTGGCGATGCGCTCCGCCGAGGAGGGCGTCGACTTCCCCCGGGGTCCCCAGAAGTGGTCGTTCATGGAGCGCTTCCTCCCGGCGTACCAGGCCGAGCTCACGGCCTTCGCGGAGGTCGCCCGTGGTGAGCGCACCTCCCCGTGCACCGTCGCCGACGCGCTCCAGGCCTCCCGCATCGCCGAGGCGTGCGAGCGCTCCCGGGCGGAGCGCAGGCCCGTCGCCCTTTCCGAGATCGAGGGGATCTGAGGACATGACCACTGTGAGCACCGCGAGCACCCAGCCGTCAGGCGACCGCCGCCCCGTGGCCGACCGCGTCGCCGGAGCGCCCATCTCCTGGGGCGTCTGCGAGGTCCCCGGATGGGGTTTCCAGCTCGAACCGGACACCGTGCTGCGCCAGATGCGCGAGCTCGGCCTGAGCGCCACCGAGTTCGGCCCTGACGGCTTCCTGCCCGACGACCCCCAGGCCAAGGCGGAGACGCTGGCCGGCTACGGGCTGAAGGCGGTCGGGCAGTTCGTCCCCGTGATCCTGCACCAGCCGGGCCACGACCCCCTCCCCGACGTCGAGCGCGCCATGGAGGGTCTGGTCGCGGCCCAGGCCTCCACCGTCGTCATCGCCGCCGCCACCGGCCAGGAGGGCTACGACGACCGCCCGGTCCTCGACGACTCGGGCTGGTCGACCCTGCTGGGCAACCTCGACCGCATCACCGACGCCGCAGCCGCCCACGGGCTCGTGGCCACGCTCCACCCCCACGTCGGCACGATGATCGAGAGCGGCGAGGAGACCGAGCGGGTGCTCGCCGGCAGCCGCATCGGCCTGTGCCTCGACACCGGGCACCTCCTCATCGGCGGCGGAGACCCCGTCGGCATCGCCCAGCGCAACCCCGAGCGGATCGTCCACACCCACCTGAAGGACGTCCGGGTCGACTGGGCCAAGCGCGTGCAGTCCGGCGACGTGACCTACACCGAGGCCGTGGCCGGCGGCATGTACGTCCCGCTCGGCGAGGGCGACGTCGACATCAGGGCCATCGTGGCCGCCCTCGAAGGCAGTGGGTATGCAGGGTGGTACGTCCTCGAGCAGGACACCATCCTCGCCGCCGCACCGACCGCAGGAGGGCCGGACCCGGTGGCGGACGTGCGGACGAGCATCGCGCACCTGCTCGCCGTGGCCGGCGACCCGAGCGCAGCGGAGGCATGACCGATGGCCCCAGCGGCATACGATCTCGTGGCCATGGGCCGGGTCGGGGTGGACATCTACCCCCTCGACTCCGGCGTGGGCCTCGAGGACGTCGAACGCTTCGGGAAGTTCCTCGGTGGCAGCGCGACCAACGTGAGCGTGGCCGCGGCCAGGTACGGCCGCCGGTCCGCGATCATCACGCGTACCGGCCGCGATCCGTTCGGCCGGTACGTTCACCGGGCGCTGCGTGACTTCGGCGTCGACGACACGTTCGTCACGGAGGTCGACGGCCCGCCGACGCCGGTGACCTTCTGCGAGATCTTCCCCCCGGACGACTTCCCCCTGTACTTCTACCGCTATCCGACCGCCCCCGACCTGATGATCGAGGCGGGCGAACTCCCCCTCGACGCGATCCGTGACGCGTCGGTCTACTGGGCCACCGTCACCGGGTTGTCTCAGGAGCCGTCGCGCGCGGCGCACTTCGCCGCCTGGGAGGCCAGGGGACGGCGGTCGCACACCGTCCTCGACCTCGACTACCGGCCGATGTTCTGGCCGGACCCCGCCGAGGCCGCCGTACAGGTCGGCAGGGCCCTCGACCACGTCACCGTGGCGGTTGGCAACCGCGAGGAGTGCGAGGTCGCCGTCGGCGAGACCGACCCGCAGCGTGCGGCGGACGCCCTGCTCGAGCGCGGAGTGGAGCTCGCGATCGTCAAGCAGGGCCCCAAGGGCGTGCTCGCCGCGACCGCCGACGAGCGTGTCGAGGTGCCCCCCTTCCCCGTCACGGTCGTCAACGGCCTCGGGGCCGGGGACGCCTTCGGCGGTGCGCTCGTCCACGGGTTGCTCAATGAGTGGGATCTGCATCGCATCCTGCGGTTCGCGAACGTGGCCGGCGCCATTGTCGCCTCGAAGCTCGAGTGCTCCAGCGCGATGCCGTACGAGGCCGAGGTCGAGGCCGTCCTCGCCGGCCAGGAACATGAGGGGGGACGATGACGACGACGTCGAGCCGGGCGGGCATCGCCGAGCTGACCGAGATCCGGGTGCGCGAGCCCGGGCGGATCACCGAAGGGTGGGCCGCGAGGCGACGCCGCGAGCTCGTGGGCGAGGACGGCCGGCTGCTCATCGTGGCCGCGGACCATCCGGCCCGCGGCGCACTCGGCGTCCGCGACGACCGCCATGCGATGGCCTCGCGCAGCAACCTGCTGGAGCGCCTGGCCACGGCGCTGTCCCGCCCGGGCGTCGACGGCGTGCTCGGCACGCCGGACATCCTCGACGACCTGCTGCTCATGGGCGCTCTGGACGACAAGGTCGCCATCGGTTCGATGAACCGGGGTGGTCTGCAGGGTTCGGTCTTCGAGCTCGACGACCGGTTCACCGCCTACACGGCCGAGGAGATCGCGTCCAGCGGCCTCGACGGCGGCAAGATGCTGACCCGGATCTGCTACGGCGACCCCGGCACCGTCGCGACGCTCGAGGCGAGCGCCCGCGCGGTCACCGATCTGGCCGAGCAGGGCGTGATGGCGATGGTGGAGCCCTTCCTGTCCGTCCGCCAGGACGGCCGCGTGCGGAACCTGCTCGACCCCGACTCGACCATCACCTCCATCCACATCGCGGCGGGGCTCGGCGCGACGAGCCGGCACACCTGGCTGAAGCTGCCGGTCGTCGACGAGCTGGAGCGGGTCATGGACGCGACCACGCTGCCGACCCTCCTGCTCGGCGGGGATCCGAGCGGGCACCCGGACGAGACGTACGCCGCGTGGGGCCGGGCGCTGGACCTGCCCGCCGTGCGCGGGCTGGTCGTGGGGCGGGCGCTGCTGTTCCCGCCGGACGGCGACGTCGCCGCGGCGGTCGACATCGCCGCGGGTCTCGTGCACGGGACCAGGCCATGAGCGACAACGGACGCTGGGTCCACCCCTTCGGGACCGCCGCCGCGGGCGAGTTCGAGGTGTCGATCGACGACACCCTGGACGGATGGGCGCACACGAGCCTGCGGGTGGCCACGCTGGAGCCGGCCGGCCAGGTGACCGTCGCCACCGGCGAGGACGAGGTCCTCGTCGTGCCGCTGCGGGGAGGCGCCGAGGTCACGGCGGTCGACCAGGCGGGCGGGCGGCACGAGGCCCGGCTCACCGGGCGGGAGAGCGTCTTCGCCGGTCCGACCGACGTCGCCTACGTCCCGCGGGGGTCGCGCCTCACCGTGCGCAACCCCGGAGCGGACCAGGTGAAGGTCGCGCTCTGCGGCGCGAAGGCGGCCAAGCGTGAGGTGCCGCCGCCGTTCCGGCACGTGGCCGTCACCGATGTCCCCGTCGAGCTCCGCGGAGCCGGTACGGCCTCGCGCGAGGTGCGCAACTTCGGCGTCCCGCAGGTGCTCGACGCCGACTCGATCATCGCCTGCGAGGTCGTCACTCCCGCGGGCAACTGGAGCTCCTACCCGCCGCACAAGCACGACGAGGAACGTGACGGCGTGGAGACCGAACTCGAGGAGATCTACTACTTCGAGGTCGGGATCGAGTCGGGCGGCCCGGCTCAGGGCGCGGACCCCGTCGGCTACCAGCGGGTCTACGGCACGGACGCGCGGCCCATCGACGTCCTCGCGGAGGTCCGCTCCGGTGACGTCGTCCTCGTGCCGCACGGATGGCACGGCCCGGCGATGGCGCCTCCCGGTTACGACCTCTACTACCTCAATGTGATGGCCGGCCCCGGCTCGACCCGGGCCTGGCTGATCTGCGACGATCCCGCGCACGGCTGGGTGCGGGAGTCGTGGGCCCAGCAGGACGTCGATCCCAGGCTTCCGATCGGAGGATTGCGATGACCTCGACCGCAGCGACGGTGCGCCTGACCGTGGGCCAGGCCGTCGTCCGTTTCCTTGCCAACCAGTGGAGCGAGCGCGACGGGCGCCGCCAGAAGCTGTTCGCCGGGTGTCTCGGGATCTTCGGCCACGGCAACGTCGCCGGGGTCGGCCAGGCGCTGCTGCAGAACGAGCTCGCCGGCGGCGAGGAGCGCCTGCCGTACGTGCTGGCCCGCAACGAGCAGGCGATGGTCCACACGGCGGTGGCCTACGCGCGGCAGAAGGACCGCCTGCAGACGTGGGCCTGCACCGCGTCCGTCGGCCCCGGTTCGACCAACATGCTCACCGGGGCCGCGCTCGCGACCGTCAACCGGCTCCCGGTGCTGCTCCTGCCCTCGGGCACGTTCGCGACCCGGGTGGCCGGGCCGGTGCTGCAGGAACTCGAGGCGCCGTACGCCGCGGACCTCACCGTCAACGACGCCTTCCGCCCGCTGTCGCGCTTCTTCGACCGGGTCAACCGGCCGGAGCAGTTGCCCTCGGCGCTCCTCGGCGCCATGCGGGTGCTCACCGACCCGGTGGAGACCGGGGCGGTGACCGTCGCGCTGCCCCAGGACGTGCAGGCGGAGGCGTTCGACTGGCCGGTGGAGCTCTTCGCCGAGCGGGTCTGGCGGGTGGCCAGGCCCCTTCCCGAGGTCGTCGACATCACCGACGCCGCCGCGCTCATCCGCTCGGCGCGGCGCCCGCTCGTGGTGGCCGGGGGTGGGGTGCACTACTCCGGCGCGGAGGACGCGCTGCGCGCGTTCAGTGAGGCGACCGGGGTCCCGGTCGGCGAGAGCCAGGCGGGCAAGGGCTCGCTGCCGCACGGGCACCCTCAGGCGATGGGCGCCGTGGGCTCGACGGGCACGACCGCCGCAAACGCGCTCGCCGCCGAGGCCGACGTCGTCATCGGCGTCGGGACCCGCTACAGCGACTTCACCACCGCCTCACGCACCGCCTTCCAGGACCCTGACGTCCGCTTCGTCAACATCAACGTCGCCCGTTTCGACGCCGGCAAGCTCGCGGGGTTGTCGGTCGTGGCGGACGCCCGGGAGGCGCTCACCGCGTTGACCGCGGCCCTCGACGGGTACGCGGTGGACCCGGCGTACCGCGACCGGCAGGCGGAGTTGTGGCGGGACTGGGACGCGCGCGTGGAGGCGGCGCACAACCCGCCCGCGGAGGTCACCGACGCGCTCGCCGACGGCGTGCTCACCCAGGGCACCGTCCTCGGCTGCGTCAACGAGCTGTCCGACCCGAGGGACGTGGTCGTGTGCGCGGCCGGCTCCATGCCGGGCGACCTGCACAAGCTGTGGCGGGTCCGGGACCGCAAGTCCTACCACGTCGAGTACGGCTTCTCCTGCATGGGCTATGAGATCCCCGGAGGCGTCGGCGTACGGCTGGCCGACCCGGACAGGGACGTGTTCGTGATGGTGGGCGACGGCTCCTATCTGATGATGCCGACCGAGCTGGTCACCGCGGTGCAGGAACGGCTCAAGATCATCGTCGTCCTGGTGCAGAACCACGGCTTCCACTCCATCGGCTCGCTCTCGGAGTCGCTCGGGTCGCAGCGGTTCGGCACCCGGTACCGCTACCGCAACGACGCCACCGGCCGCCTGGACGGAGAGCGGCTGCCGATCGATCTGGCCGCCAACGCCCGGAGCCTCGGCGCCACCGTGATCGAGGCGCACAGCCGCAAGGAACTCGAGCAGGCGATCAGGGACGCCAAGGCCGCTCCCGCCGACGGCGGTCCCGTCGTCATCCACGTCGAGACCGATCCCAGCGTCCACGCCCCGGACAGCGAATCCTGGTGGGACGTCCCGGTCAGCCAGGTCAGCGATCTCGACACCACGCGGCGGGCCCACGACGAGTACGTGGCGCACAAGGCCACGCAGCGCCCCCACCTGGCGCCGGTGGACAGGGACGGCCGATGAGCAGACCGGCGATGATCGGCAGCGCGCCGGACAGCTGGGGAGTGTGGTTCGCCGACGACCCCCTGCAGACCCCCTGGGAGCGCTTCCTGGACGAGGTCGCCGCCGCCGGTTACACGCGCATCGAACTGGGACCGTACGGCTACCTGCCCACCGACCCCTCCCGCCTGCGCGACGAACTCGACCGGCGGGGCCTGACCATGACCGCGGGCACGATCTTCGAGCACCTGCACCGCGCGGACTCGTGGGACAGCACGTGGAAGGACGTCTCCGCGGCCGCCTCGCTGACCGCCGCCATGGGCGCCGAGCACCTCGTGGTCATCCCCGACTTCTGGCGCGACCCCCAGACCGGGGAGGTCATCGAGGACGCGCGCCTCACCGACGAGCAGTGGCCGGCGTACGCCGCGCTGATGAATCGGCTCGCGCGCCGGATCAGGGAGGAGTTCGGCCTGCGGATCCAGTTCCACCCGCACGCCGACACACACGTGGACACCCACGAGAACGTCGAGCGGTTCCTCCACGAGACGGACCCCGGCCTGGTGAACCTGTGCCTCGACACCGGGCACATCGCCTACTGCGGCGGCGACAGCCTGAAGCTCATCCGGGACCACCCCGACCGGATCGGCTACGTCCACCTCAAGCAGGTGGACCCCGGAATCGTCGCGGACGTGCACGAGAAGGGCATCGGCTTCGGCGAGGCCGTACGGATGGGCGCCATGTGCGAGCCGCCGAACGGCGTGCCCGAGATGCCTCCCATCCTCGACGCCCTGGCAGAGCTGGACGCCGAGATCTTCGCCATCGTCGAGCAGGACATGTATCCGTGCCCCGCCGACCAGCCCCTGCCCATCGCGACACGGACCCTGGGCTACCTGCAGTCCTGCGGCCCGCTTCGCTGACCCGCTCCACATGAGGCAAAACATCACGAACCAGTTCATCTAGGTCAACAGCTCCGCCCACCCTGGTGGCGGACGACGAAAGGCAGAACCAAGGTGATCCGTACATCGCGTATCTCCGTAATGGTGACCGGCACGTTAGCGGCGCTCGTCCTGGCCGCGTGCAGTTCCAGCGGAGGCAAGCAGCCCGCCCAGGCGAGTGGCGCCGCCCAGGCGGGGGTCGCCGACACCCCCCGGATGACGATCGCCCTCATCACCCACGCCCCCCCGGGCGACACCTTCTGGGACCTGGTGCGCAAGGGCGCGGAGGCCGCCGCCAAGAAGGACAACGTCGACCTGCAGTACCAGTCGGACCCGGACGGAGCGAACCAGGCCAACCTCGTCCAGTCCGCGATCGACAAGAAGGTCGACGGGATCGCGGTCACCCTCGCCAAGCCCGACGCGATGAAGGCCAACGTCGAAAAGGCCGTCCAGGGCGGCATCCCCGTCGTCGCGCTCAACGGCGGCATCGAGGACTGGAAGGCCATGGGCATCTCGGGGTACTTCGGCCAGGACGAGAAGATCGCCGGCGAGGCGGCCGGCGAGCGGCTCAAGGCGGACGGCGCCAAGAAGGCGCTCTGCGTCATCCAGGAGCAGGGCCACGTCGGCCTCGAGGCCCGTTGCGACGGCGCCAAGGCCACGTTCCCGGACACCGAGAAGATCTACGTCACGGGCACCGACATGCCGAGCGTCCAGGCGGCCATCACCTCCAAGCTTCAGCAGGACCCGAGCATCGACCGCGTCCTCGCCCTCGGCGCCCCGTTCGCGCTGACCGCCGTCAAGTCGGTCAAGGACGCCAGCAGTTCTGCCAAGGTCGTCACCTTCGACACCAACAAGGACCTCGTGACCGCCATCAAGAACGGTGAGGTCGAGTGGGCGGTCGACCAGCAGCCCTACCTCCAGGGCTACCTCGCGGTGGACAGCCTGTGGCTCTACAAGGTCAACGGCAACACCATCGGCGGCGGCCAGGCGACCCTGACCGGCCCCGCGTTCATCGACAAGACCAACGTCGCCAACGTCGAGAAGTTCGCCGCCAACGGCACGAGGTGAGCTGACAAATGACTGCTACGGCAACGGAGCCGGGCAGGGCGGGGGCGACCCGGGACGACCGGGTCGCCAGCCGCTCCCTCGCCGCCCGGTTACTGAGCCGGCCCGAGGTCGGGTCGCTCATCGGCGCAATCGTGATCTTCCTGCTCTTCATGGCGGTGGCGGTCCCCTTCCGCAACATCGCCAACGTCGGGACGATCCTCTACGGAGCCTCGACCATCGGCATCATGGCCGTCCCCGTGGGACTGCTCATGATCGGCGGCGAGTTCGACCTGTCCGCGGGCGTCGCGGCGACCACCTCCGGCCTGTCCGCCTCCCTCATCGCCTGGAACCTGGGCCTCAACGTCTGGGTGGGCGTCATCCTGGCGCTCGTCGTATCCGTCGCCGTCGGCGCGTTCAACGGGTGGCTGCTGTTCAAGACCGGCCTGCCGAGCTTCCTCGTCACACTCGGCACCTTCTTCATCCTGCAGGGCGTCAACCTCGGCGTGACGAGGCTGCTGACCGGCAACGTCGCCACCGCCGACATCAGCGACATGGACGGCTTCGTCAGCGCGCAGAAGGTCTTCGGCTCCGAGATCACACTCGGGCCGGTCACCCTGAAGGTCACCGTCCTCTACTGGGTCGTGCTGACCCTGATCGCCGCCTACGTCCTGCTGCGCACCCGGGTGGGCAACTGGATCTTCGCGGTCGGCGGCGACGCCGCGGCGGCCCGGGCCGTCGGCGTCCCGGTCAAGGCGACGAAGATCGGCCTCTTCATGGCCGTCGGCTTCTGCGCCTGGCTGTCCGGCATGCACCTGCTCTTCCAGTTCAACACCGTCCAGTCCGGCGAGGGCGTCGGCAAGGAGTTCATCTTCATCATCGCCGCGGTGATCGGCGGCTGCCTGCTCACCGGCGGATACGGCTCGGTGATCGGCGCCTCGATCGGCGCGCTGATCTTCGGGATGACCCAGCTCGGCATCAACTACGCCGGATGGAACCCCGACTGGTTCAAGACGTTCCTCGGGGTGATGCTGCTGCTCGCCACCGTCGTGAACGTGTACGTCAAGCTGAAGGCGGACAGACGATGACCTCCGCGACCGTCGAGCGGCACGACTCCGCGCATTCGGACACCCCCATCCTCACCCTCGACGACGTGGGCAAGAGCTACGGCAACGTGCACGCGCTGCGCGGTGTCAGCCTCAACGTCCGCCAGGGTGAGGTCACCTGCGTGCTCGGTGACAACGGAGCAGGCAAGTCCACCCTGATCAAAATCATCTCCGGCCTGCACGAGCACACCGACGGCACGATGACGCTCGACGGCGTCGAGTGCCGTTTCCCGTCCCCGCGCGCCGCCCAGGCCAGCGGGATCGCCACCGTCTACCAGGACCTCGCCCTCGCGCCCCTGATGTCGGTCTGGCGGAACTTCTTCCTGGGCAACGAGATCCACAAGGGGCTGTTCCGCACGCTGGACATCGCCCGGATGAAGCGGATCTGCGACGAGGAGCTGGCCAAGATGGGGATCATCATCCCCGATCTCGACCGGCCGGTGGGCGGCCTCTCCGGCGGCCAGCGCCAGTGCATCGCGATCGCCAGGGCCATCTACTTCGGGGCGAGGGTCATCATCCTCGACGAGCCGACGGCCGCGCTCGGCGTCAAGCAGTCCGGCGTCGTCCTGAGGTACATCGTCAAGGCCCGCGACGCCGGCCTCGGCGTCATCTTCATCACCCACAATCCGCACCACGCCCACCTCGTCGGCAACCACTTCGTGATCCTCAAGCTGGGCCGCGTGGTGCTCGACGCCCACCGCGACGAGCTCACGCTGGAGCAACTCACGACGGAGATGGCCGGCGGCCAGGAGCTCGCGGAGCTGAGCCACGAGCTGCGCGGGGTCGACCCGGGCAAGGTCGTCACGCCCGCCGAGGTGGAACACGGTCAGGTGGAGGCCCCCGCCCGCCCGCAAGAGGAGGAACCGAGCGCATGAGTGCGGCACCCTTGCGGGTCGGGGTCGTCGGCGTCGGCCTGATGGGCGCCGACCACGCCGAGCGCCTCGTCCACCGCATCGCCGGAGCGGACCTGGTCGCGGTGTCCGACCCCGACACCGCGAGGGCCGCCGAGCTGGCCGCGCGCTTCGACGGCGTACGCGCCGTCGGCGACCCGCTCGACCTCATCGCCGACGAGGGCGTCGACGCCGTGCTCATCGCCTCGCCCGGCTTCGTCCACGAGGAGCAGGTCCTCGCCTGCGTCGAGCGCGGCAAGCCCACCCTGTGCGAGAAGCCGCTGACGATGGACAGCGAGTCGTCGCTGCGTGTCGTCGAGGCCGAGCGCAAGGCCGGCCGCCCGCTCGTCCAGGTCGGCTTCATGCGGCGCTTCGATCCCGAGTACGCCGAGATGAAGCGGCTGATCGACTCCGGCGACCTCGGCCGGATCCTGCTCGTGCACAACACGCACCGCAACCGGAGGGTCGCGGACTCGTTCCGCTCGGAGATGATCGTCCGCGACTCGCTCGTCCACGAGGTCGACGTCTGCCGGTGGCTCTTCGGCGACGAGATCGAGACGATCACCGTGCTCGCCCCGAAACCCACCGGAGAGGCCGCCGAGGGGATCCTCGACCCCCAGGTGGCGATCTTCCGGATGGCCGGCGGCGGCATGGCCACGAGCGAGGTCTTCGTCAACAGCCAGGTCGGCTACGAGGTGCGCTGCGAGGCCGTGGCCGAGCGGGGCAACGTCACGATCGGCCTCGGGCAGAGCGTGTTCGTCCGCCGCGCCAACCAGTACGGCGGCCGCATCCCGGACGACTTCCGTGACCGCTTCGCCAGAGCGTACGACGCGGAGGTCCAGGCCTGGGTCGACGCGTCGCGCCGCGGCGAGGTCGTCGGGCCCACCGCGTGGGACGGGTACGCCGCCACAGCGGTGTGCACGGCCGGCATGGAGTCGCTCGCGACCGGCAGGCCCGTCACCGTCGCCATGGCCGGCCGGGCAGACGTCCTCGGGGGTGACCGGTGAGGCTCGCCCTCGATCCCCAGACCATCCACGACCGCCTCGGCCGATGGGCCGCGCCCCCCGCCTTCGCACCCCCCGGACCACCGGCACACCGCCGACCATCCAGCACGTAGAAGGACCGTGAACACCGTGAGCACCGAACCCGCCCGCATCACCCACCTCGTCGGGGGCCGCCCGTGGGAGGGCACCTCTGAGCGAACCGGCGAGGTCTTCAACCCCGCCACCGGAGCGGTCACCGGCCGCGTCGACCTCGCGTCCGCCGGCCTCGTCGGCGAGGTCGTAGCCACGGCCGCGGCCGCGTGGCCGGGCTG
>Ga0310811_10005515_pt1 | contig 16015 bp, 15 predicted proteins | sample YCmetagenome_FD_207642 | JGI IMG/M metagenome (GOLD analysis project Ga0310811, IMG submission 207642) | Soil microbial communities from experimental microcosm in Duke University, North Carolina, United States - YC | ecosystem: Engineered > Artificial ecosystem > Soil microcosm > Unclassified ...
CAGGGCTACGACCTCGTTGCGCGCAACGTGCATCGACACGTCGAAGAGGATGTGCGAATCCCCGTAATAGGAGTTCAGTCCTTCGATCTCGAGCAGGTTCATGCGTCGAGCACTCCGTGTACGCCGCCGAGATAGGCTTCCTGGACGGCAGCGCTCTTCTTGATCTCTTCCGGCGTGCCTTCGACCAGCACCCGGCCTTCCTGTAGCACGGTGACGCGCTCGGCGAGCTCGAACAGCGCGTCCATGTCGTGGTCGATGATGATCATGGTTCTGTCGCGTCCGATCGACTTCAGCAGGCTGACGGTCTCGACGCGTTCGCGCGGGCTCATGCCGGCAAGCGGCTCGTCGAGCAGCAGCAGGGCCGGGGAGGTCGCAAGCGCAAGCCCGATCTCAAGGCGGCGTTTCTCGCCATAGGCGAGCTCCGACACCGGAGTGGAGCTGCGCGAGGTCAGGTTCACGAGCTCGAGCGTGCGCTCGACCTGCTCGTTCAGCCCCTGAATGCGGTTGAGGGAGGAGAACATGTCGAGCTTGAACTTGCCGCGCAATGCGGCGAGGGCTGCGATGACGACGTTGTCGCGCACGGTGAGCCCGGAGAAGAGCTGGTTGACCTGATAGCTCTTGGTCAGGCCGAGCTGGCACACGTCGGTGACGTTCATGCCGGTGATGTCGCGTCCCTCGAACACGATGCTGCCCGAGGTCGGCGGAATCTCGCAGGTCAGCATCTTGAAGAATGTGGACTTGCCGGCGCCATTGGGGCCGATGATGCCGTGCAGCTCGCCACGGTTGACGGTGAACTCGATGTCGCTGTTGGCGACGAGGCCGCCATAGCGCTTGGTGAGCGCGCTCGCCTTGAGGAGCGGTCCGGAGCCATTGTCTCGCTTGGTGGCCAGCGCCGGCATCGGCGCGGCAGCCGATCGTTTGGCGATTTCGGCTTCCGCCGCTTTCTGTTCCGCTTCGGCGGTCAGCCCCGACGGCGCCTCTTCAGCGGCTTCCTTTGCGTGCTTGCCGGTGAGCAAGCCATAGAGGTCGACAAGACCGCCGATGATGCCGCCGCGCAGGAAGCAAACCAGCAGCACGAAGACGACGCCGAGCACCAGCTTCCATGCTGCGCCGAGCCCGACGGCGGCCTGCAGGAAGTCCTGCAGGAACAGCCAGACGGCGGCGCCGACCAGCGGCCCGAACAGCGTGGCGCGGCCGCCGATCGCGGTCTGCATCACGAGCTGGCCGGAGGTGTCGAAGGTGAAGGCGTCCGGCGGCATGAAGGCCTGCAGCACGCCGAGCAGGCCGCCGGCAAACCCCGCATAGGCGGCGGCGATCACGAAGGCGGTCAGCTTGTAGCCATGGATGTTGTGGCCGACGGCGGTGGCACGCAGCGGATTGTCGCGGATGGCGCTCAGGATCGTGCCGACCGGCGAGCGCACGATGCGCAGCGCGATCACGATGCCGATGAAGTAGCACAGCGCGATGAATATATAGAGCGACCAGCCATTGGTGAAATGCAGTGTGGTGAAGCCGAGATTGAAGCTCGGCGTCGGAACGCCGGGCAGGCCGTTCTCGCCGCCGGTCCAGTCCGACAACGGATTGAATTCGACGAAGAAGAAGACCTCCGCGATCGCAACCGTGATCATGGCGAAGTAGATGCCGGTGCGCCGCAGCGCGATCAGCCCGACCAGATATCCGGTGGCGGCCGCGGCGATCATGCCGATCACCAGCGCGCCCACGACATTGCCGAAGCCGGTGCGGGTCAAAAGGTAAGCCGCGACGAAGCCGCCGGTGCCGTAGAACGCCGACTGGCCGAACGACAGCAATCCGGTGAAGCCGAACAGGATATCGAAGCCGAGGCCGAACAGGCCCCAGACCAGGATCCGGTTCACGGTATTGGGCGCGAAGCCGAGATAGGGCAGCACGAAGGGAGCGACGATCAGGCCGATCGCGGTCAGCGTCTCGATCAGAAAGGGGCGTTGCTTGAGCATCGGAAAATCGCGCTTACCTTACTCGCGGCCTTGTACGCCGAGCAGGCCGTGCGGCCGTACCACGAGCACGAGCGTCATGGCCGCAAACAGCATCACATAGGCGTAGCCGGGGTTGAACATGGAGGTGATGCTGATGATTTCGCCCGCGATCAGGCCGCCGAGGATCGCACCTGGAAACGAGCCGACGCCGCCGATCACCACGACCACGAAGGTTTCGACCAGGATGTCGTCGCCGACGCCCGGCGTCAGCGACACCACCGGCGCGTTGACGATGCCGGCGAAGCCCGCAGCCATCGCCCCGATGCCGAACACGATCATGAAGACGCGGTAGACGTCGATGCCCAGCGAGTCCACCATCAGCGAATCCTCGATGCCGGCGCGCACGATCATGCCGAGCCGGGTGCGGTAGAGGATCAAAAACAGCGCGCCGAGCGCGATCGCGACGATGCCGACCACGGCAAGACGATAGGTCGGATAGAACATGAAGCCGAGATTGGTGATGCCCTGGAACAGCGTCGGCGGCGGCACGACCTTCGAATCGGAGGAGAAGATCAGGCGCACGATCTCGACGAAGCAGATGCCGAGCCCGAAGGTGACCAGCAGCTGATCCTCATGCGGGCGATGGTAGAAATGGCGGATGATGATGCGTTCCATCACGATGCCGAGCAGCATCACGAACAGCGAACCCGCGATGACGGCGACCAGGAACGAGTGGGTGTACTGGTAGGCGGCAAAACCCGCATAGCCGCCCATCATGAACATCGCGCCATGGGCGAGATTGAGCACGCCGAGCGTGCCGTAGATGATGGTCAGGCCAGAACTGATCAGCGCGAGCAGCGCGCCGAGCGCCAGCCCGTTGAACAGTTGGGAAATGAGGTTCGGCCAACTAATCATGAAAAGCGTTCACGGTCCCGATTTTGCGGATTACGCCGCGAGGTGCCGCGCAAAAAACTGACGCCGCGGCAAGTCGGGGCTTGCCCGCGGCGTCAATAGTCAGCGCATGCTCAAGTGTAGTCGCCGAGCTTGCAGCCGAACGCGTCGGGTTTCTGCATCAACCCCTCGCCGGGGACGATCTCGACGATATCGTAGTAGTCTTCCTTGTTCTTCATGTCCTTTTCCATCTTGCCCTTCACGATGATGACAGGACGGACGCACTGGTGATCTTCCTTGCGATAGTACACTTCGCCCACGAACGAGGGGATCCTCTCTTCCTTCTCATAGGTCTTGATGACATCCGGCGGATAGAAGCTGCCGGCCTCTTCCACCATGCGGGCCCAGTGCGCGAAGCTGATATAGGCGTTCTCCGCGCCCCATTCCGGCTTGTAGCCGTACTTCTTGTCGAAAGCGTCATTGAACATCTTGGCAAGCGGGAACTTGTCCTCCAGCGTCCACCAGTAGTCAGTAGCGGCATAGACGCCCTGCATCAGGCCGCCGGTGTCGCGGGCGATGAACGGGATCTGGTAGGGAACGACCAGCTTCATCTTGTCGAGCACGCCGAACTGCTTGGCCTGCTGGGTCGAGAGCACCGCGTCATGTCCCCAGTTGACATTGATCAGCACGTCCGCGCCGGAGTTGGCGACGTTCAGCAGATATGAAGAGTAGTCGGGAGCGCCGAGTGGGGCGACCTGGTTGGTCGCCGTCGTCCATCCTGCGGTCGCGAGAAAATCCTGCACCGATTTGGTGACGGTGTGACCATAGGTGTAGTCCGGAGTGAGATAGGCGGCCTTCTTGCCCTTGCCGAAGGTCTTGACGATGATGGGTCCGATCGCCGCAGCCGCGGTCTGGCCGTAGAAATCCTGACGGAAGCCGTAGCGGACGCAGTCCTTGCCGGTAGTATCGTTCGAGCCGGAGATGCCGGCGACGTAGAGCACCTTTTCGCGCTGGGCGAGCTTGTTCAGCGCCACCGCGACCGCGCTCGACGTGGACCCGGTTAGAAGCACCGCCTTGTTCTCGGTGATGAACCGTTGCTGCGCCTGCACCGCCTCGTTCGGCTTGGCGCCGGAGTCGGCAACCCCGAGCTTCAGCTCCTTGCCGAGCACGCCCTTGCTGGTCTTGGGCGAGATCTTCTTGATCAGTTCATGGCCGCTGTTGATGTGCTCGACCGCGAGCTCCCACCCCTTGAGCTCGTCCTCGCCCTGCACGGCATAGGTGCCGGTGCGCGGCACGGCGACGCCGATGAACACCGATGAACCGGACGAGCCTGCCGGGTAGGTCCCAATGGCAGGATGATCCTCGGCGAACGCGAACGGCATGCCGCCCGGCAGCATCGCTCCGCCCGCCAGTCCCGCGGCAGTTTGAAGCAGGCCGCGACGCGAGAGCCTGAAGGCGGAATTTGGCAGTTTGGTCTTCATTATCGACGTCCTCCCGGGAATTATGTTGTGATGTGTCTGGATGCGCCGGCGCCCGATAGTCGGGCTCCTGCGCTAAGCGTCTGCCGGCGCCCGTTTGGCGGGCTGCCCGCTGCATCGCACGCTTGCATAGTTTATCTCGTTTCACGACATATAACATACGTCTGTCAAATTCGCCTTTGGTCGAAGACAGATACCGCGCCGGTATATCGTATAACGATACATCAAGCGGGCTTCGCTGCGCCAAGCCAAGACAGAACGCGGGATCGACAATGCCTAGCAAGAACGGGACTGCCCACGCCCGCCTGCCCACGACCGACATGCTCCTTGAGGAGGTCGCTCCGGTCCATGTCGTCAACACCTGCTTCGACATGCCGCAGGGTGCTCCAGCCGAAGCCTCGACCGAGGCTGAACCACCGGATCAGAAGCTCAGTCTGAGGGCGCTCAATGTCCTGAAGATGCTCGCCGGCGAGATCATGGGCGAGGTCCCGCCGCGCAGCGGATGGGTGCCGCCGGAGGCCCTGCTTCGCAAGATCACGATGGAGCGGCTGTCGACGGCGCGCAATTGCGGCCCACAGACCCTCAACGAAATCGTCCAGTGGGCCGCTTCACGTGGCGTGACGATCCAGCCGATGTATCACGCCGGCAAGTCGCTCTCTGAAATCTGGCGTAGCCTGAGCGTGAAGTTCGCGGCGGGCGGCCTGACCCAGGCGGAGCTTGTCGAGGCTCTGGAAAAATCAGTGCGCCGCCGCACGACGAGCGTGCCGGTCGCCATCCAGCGGATCCTTCTCAAATATCTGAGCAAGGACCTCCCGCGCAGGTAGGCGCCCTAGCGGCCGGAAGTTCGGTGGGCATCGATCCACAGGAATTGCCAAGTCCTTTGTGGCGGCCGTAGCGACTTGATGCGAACGTCGTGCTGGCGCGCGACAGCAAGGGATCGGGCATGCCATCTGCAAACGGAGACAAGCGCCGTCCGAAGAAGGCCCGATCGGCCAAGCCGGAGAAGCGCGGCAAGGTCGTGGACTATGAGACCCTGGCCCGCTTCCGTTACGAGCTCCGTCGCTTTCAGGCTTTCAGCGAAGCGGCCGCCAACCGGTCGGGCTTGACGGCCCAGCAGCACCAGGCGCTGCTCGCCATCAGCGGATTTTCGAGTCGCGAGCCGATCTCGGTCGGCGATCTCGCACGCTACCTCATGGTCCGCCATCACACCGCGGTCGAGCTCGTCGACCGCCTGGTGAAGCTGAAAGTTCTGAGCCGCAGCGTCGATGCGCGAGACGGCCGACGCGTCCTGGTGCAACTCACGGGGGAGGGGGAGCGTCGTTTGCAGCGGCTTTCCCGGATTCACCTGGAGGAGCTGCGGGCGATTGGGCCGACGTTAACGACGATATTGAAGTTGTTCGGGCGGACTTGAGCGGGCTGAGCTGCCTTAACTGTGCCGGTTAACGCCTGATCAGGCATGGCGGTCTATAGAAGGGCTGGAAACAGCCAGCTATGAAAACCGATTTGATCGACAAGCGAACCGAAGCCAAGCCGCGAGCAAAACCGTCGGCGGCGAAAGCCTGGCTGAAGGCGATCGAGCTCACCTCGCGCATCGAGCCCGATCCGCAGCGGTTGTTCGCCGATATCGTGGACGACTGGGCGGCGCGGCAAGGCGACAGGCCGGCGCTGGTCTCGGCTGACGAGAGCCTCACCTACCGTGCGCTATCCGAGCGCATCAACCGCTATGCGCGTTGGGCGCTCGCAACCGGGATCATACGCGGTGATACCGTCGTCCTGGTCATGCCGACACGGCCGGACTATGTCGCGGCCTGGCTCGGCATCAGCCGGACCGGCGGCGTGGTGGCGCTGATCAACACCAAGCTGGTCGGGCAATCGCTCGCGCATTGCGTCAACGTCGCGAAGGCGGACCACGTTATTCTTGCCGACGAATTGGCCGGCACCTTCCAGACGGCGCGCACGCATCTCGCGCGCGTGCCGAAGGTCTGGACCGAAGCAGTCCTGAAGGCGGCGCTTGCGCAGCTCGACGGCGCTCCGCTGTCGCCGGCTGAACGGCGCGATGTCAGCATTAACGACCGCGCGCTGTTGATCTACACCTCGGGCACGACAGGCCTGCCGAAGGCGGCGAGCATCAGCCATCGCCGCATCCTGAACTGGGGCGGCTGGTTCGCAGGCCTTACCGATGCCACGTCCGACGATCGTCTCTATGATTGCCTGCCGGTCTATCATTCCGTCGGCGGCATTGTCGCGCCTTGCAGCATGCTGTTTGCCGGCGGCTCGGTGGCGCTCGCGGAGAAATTCTCGGCGACGAATTTCTGGAGCGATCTCGTTCGCTTCGATTGCACGCTGGTCCAGTATATCGGCGAGCTCTGCCGCTATCTGTTGAAGGCGCCCATGTCCGAATTCGAAACCCGGCATCGTCTGCGGCTCGCCTGCGGCAACGGCCTGCGCGGCGACATCTGGGAGGAATTCCAGGCGCGCTTCGCCATCCCGCGCATCCTCGAATTCTACGCGGCGACCGAAGGCAATTTCTCGCTCTACAATGTCGAGGGCAAGGTCGGCGCGATCGGCCGCATTCCGCCGCTGCTCGCCCATCGCTTCCCCGCTGCGATCGTGAAACTCGATGCGGCGAATGGCGCGCCGCTGCGCGACGAGAACGGGCTCTGCATCGCTTGCGCGCGCAACGAAGTCGGCGAAGCCATCGGCCGCATCGGCACCGCGGACGAAGGCGGCGGCCGCTTCGAGGGCTACACCGATCGGGCCGAGACCGATAAGAAGGTGCTGCGCGACGTCGTCGCCAAGGGCGATGCCTGGTTCCGCACCGGCGATTTGATGCTGCTCGACGAGCAGGGCTTCTTCCATTTCGTCGACCGCGTCGGCGACACCTTCCGCTGGAAGGGCGAGAATGTCGCGACCAGCGAGGTCAATGATGCCATCCGCGAATGCGAAGGCGTGCTCGATGCCACGACCTATGGCGTCGAAGTGCCGGGCCATGATGGCCGCGCCGGCATGGCCGCGATCGTGGTCGGCGACAGCTTCGATTTCAAACGTCTCGCCGATCATCTCGCGCGCCGGCTGCCTGCTTACGCGCATCCGCTCTTCCTGCGGATCTCTGCCTCGCTCGATTCTACCGAGACCTTCAAGCAGAAGAAGCTGGTCCTGATGCGCGAGGGATTTGATCCTGCTGCCGTCAGCGAGCCGCTGCACTACCGCGAGCCGAAATCGGGCGGCTATCTTCCGCTCGGTACAGAGGTGTATAGTCGCATCCTGAGCGGCGCGATCCGTTTCTAAAGTTTTACAAAAACTTTCGGCAATCCTCGAACCTTCGAGGGTTCGGCAAGCAGGGCATTTACCAAGCGCGGCAAAAGCGCTGCGCCGCGGCTGAGCAAATTCACACTTCCGCATTATGATGCGAACCAATCATTTGACGAAAAAGCGAGGCGTTCCATGTCAGTCAGATTAAGGGTTATTGCGGCGATGAAGCAGATTGCCGAGGAGCAGCAGGTGAAGCTGCCGCCGCTTACCGACGAGCTTTCCCTGAACGAGACCGGCTTCGACTCGCTGGCTTTCGCGATCCTGGTGGCGCGGCTGGAGGATGACCTTGGTATCGATCCGTTTACCATCTCGGAGGATGCGGCGTTTCCGCTGACGGTCGGCGATTTCGTCCGGGCGTACGAAAATGTCCCCGCGTGAGGTGTTTGCGCTTCGCGACTATCTCGGCCCGCAGCTGAAGGGTCGCACGATCTCGGACGCGCGGCACGTCGTGTCGCTGACCGACATCCTGTCGCAGAGCAGTCTCGACGCTCGCCCCGGCGAGCTGTCGGGACGATCGGTGCTGATCTCGGTGACCGGGCAGTTGATGGCCGGCCTTGCCATGATCGAGATCGACGGCATCGCGCGCCGCATGCTTCTGTGCCCGCCCGATCTCAATCCCGATTATCTATCGGCGCTGATCGAGGATGCCGAGATCGACACGGTTATCACCGACCAGCCCGAGCGCTGGACCGGTTCCGGGATCGTGCGTGTGGTCACGACGGGATTGCCGATGAAGGCAACGGTGCCCGTTCAGACCGAGCGCGCCACCGAATGGCTGATGCTGACCTCGGATCGTTGCCGATGGCCCGGCGCGCGGCACGCCGCAGGTATGGGCGACCTTCTACGACATTCGCCGCTATGGCGGCCTGCAGATTTTCCTGCGCGCCATCATCGGCGGCGGCTCGATGGTGTTGTCGCAGTCCGGCGAAGCGCTCGCCGATCATGTCGCGCGGCTGGATTCGCGTGGTGTCACGCATATTTCCGGCACGCCTTCGCACTGGCGCAAGCTCCTGATGAGCGGCTCGGCTGCGGCCTTTGCGCCGCGTTACGTTCGCCTCTCCGGCGAGATCTCCGACCAGGCGGTGCTCGATGGGCTGGCGCAGGCATTTCCGAATGCGTCGATCGGCCATGCCTACGCCTCCACCGAGGCCGGCGTGGGTTTCGCCGTCAATGACGGCCGCGAAGGTTTCCCGGCAAGCCTGATCGGGCCGAACAGGAACGGCGTCGAGATGAAGGTGGTCGACGGCTCGCTCCGCATCCGCTCGAAGCGCGCGGCGCATGCCTATGTCGGCAAGCGCGGCGGGACGCTCACGGACGCGGAGGGCTTTGTCGACAGCGGCGACATGGTGGAGCTGCGCGGCGACCGCTATTACTTCGTCGGCCGGCGCGGCGGCATCATCAATATCGGCGGCCTCAAGGTTCATCCCGAGGAGATCGAAGCCGTCATCAATCGCCATGCCGATGTGCGAATGTCGCGCGCCAAATCGCGCCGCAGCCCGATCACGGGGTCGATCGTCGTTGCCGATGTGATTCTGACCGCCGGCAATGCCGATCGGGCAAAGGAAATCCGCGAGGAAATCCTGGCCAATTGCCGCGCCTCGCTGGCCTCGCACAAGGTGCCGGCGGTGATCCGTTTCGTCGAGGCGCTGGACGTGACGCCGGCCGGAAAGCTGGCGCGATCCGATGCGTAACGTCCTCGTCACCGGCGGCAGCCGTGGCATCGGGCTTGCCATCGCCGAGAGGCTCGCGGAGGCGGGCTTCAACGCCATCGCGGTGGCGCGGCGCGAGAGCGAGGAATTGCGTGCGGCCATCGGCGCGGCGAAGCAGGGCAACCTGCATTTCCGTTCCTGCGATCTCAGCGCGATCGAGGCGCTGCCGGCGTTCGTGAAGTCGCTGCGCGACGAGTTCGGGTCGATCTATGGGCTGGTCAACAATGCCGGCATTGGCACCGAAGGTCTGCTGGCGACCATGCACAATTCCGACATCGAGGCACTGGTTCGCCTCAATGTGCTGTCGCCTGTCATCCTTACCAAATACATCGTGCGGCACATGATGGCCGACCGCGAGGGACGGATCGTCAACATCTCCTCGATCATCGCCTCCACCGGCTATAACGGTCTGTCCGTCTATGGCGCGACCAAGGCGGCGACGACCGGCTTCACGCGTTCGCTGGCCCGCGAGGTCGGCAAGCTCGGCATCACCGTTAATGCCATTGCGCCAGGCTTCATCGACACCGAGCTCACGCAGAGTCTCGGCGGCGAGGGCCGGGAAAAAATCGCCAAGCGCAGCGCGCTGCGCCGGCTGCCCGAAGCCGACGACGTCGCGCGCATGGTGGAATATCTGTTCAGCGACGGTGGCCGCAACATCACCGGCAGCGTGCTGACCATCGACGCCGGCAACACCGCCTGAGTGTGTCGCGCTCAATCCCACTGCGTTAAGACCCTCATCCTTCGAGACGCGCTTCGCGCCGCTTTGTCGGGCCAGGTTTGCAGAACCTTCGGCGGGTTCGTATTGGATTTGATCAATGCCCGCCGCGTGAGAAGATTTCATAACCGGTGACGATGATCTCGAACGCGATCAGGAAAATCACGATCAATTCCAGCCGCAGCGAGCGCTTGGCGTCGATGATGTCGGCGAGCGTGGTTGCGGTATCGGAGATGACCTCGAGTTTGTGTTCCAAAATCTCGACGCGCTCGCTGAGCTCGTATTCGTCCTCCAGCCGTGAATAGAGCCGCTCGAGGTCGGGGCGATCCCAGAGCACATCGGGCTTTTCATCAACCGCGACGCGGCCGGAGACGCGATGCTGCACCAGCAGCGAGTTGCCGAGCAGCTTCAGCAGATTGGTCCGGCTCCTTGAACTCTGGCCCGAGGTCGCGAGCTCGCGGGCGAACGGCTCGATGGTGTCGAAGACGTTGGCAACCTCGCGCTCGTCGCGCCCGAGCACCACACTCTTGGCCAGTGCGTCGGACACGACCAGCAGCCGCTCCAGCGACATTTCCCGGACCTGGATCGGCCCGCCAACCGGGATCGGCTCCTCACCCTCCCTGGCGACCTGGACCTTGGCCCATTCCTCCTCGCGCGGCGTGATCTTGCCGGCGGTGCGCCCGCTTAGCCGTTCAAGGAATTCCGCTTCCTGGTCCGCCGTGAGACCCAGGAACACCACGACGCCATAGCGAAACACCACGGCAAGGCCCTGCCTGCCGACGCGCACCGCAAGCGGCGTGCCCGACAGGACCTCGCCCTCGAAGCCGGCCGTGTTGATGCGGTCGCCGATCTGCAGGGCGTGGATACTCGCCTGCGCGGGGGCCTCGTCGCTCTTCCAGTCAGCCATGGCATAGACCTAACAGACGACGCACGGTTTTTCGATGACGGCGGGCGCCCGCGTCATCGGGTCGCCTTTGATGAAAAGCCTCTGAAAGCGTTCGGCTTTCGGCAGGCTTTTGCATTCGACCTTCGGCTCCGATATTTTTTCATGAACCCGTGCAATCATCTCGACCGTATCTGCACCAATTTCGAACCGGACGATCTCACCGATGACCAACTCCTCCGGTAATGATGCGTTCTATGGCGGCATTCCGGTGTTCCGCGGCTTTACGCGGCTGATGGAGCCGCAGCTCTATTCGCCGCTGCCCGATGATTGGACCATCGGCGTTGCCGACATCGTGGAATCGACCAAGGCGATCGCGGCCAGGCGTTACAAGGCGGTCAACATGGCGGGTGCCGCCGTCATTGCCGCGGTGACGAATGCACTGGGGGGGCGCGAGTTTCCGTTCGTGTTCGGCGGTGACGGCGCAAGCTTTGCGGTCTCGCCCGATGACTTCGACGCGTCGCGCGAAGCGCTTTCGGCGACCGCGAGCTGGGTCAGGGAAGATCTCGACCTCGTCATGCGGGTGGCGCTGGTGCCGGTTAGTGCGATCCGCGCGCAAGGCGCGGACGTGCGCGTCGCGCGCTTTGGTCCATCAGCAAATCTCTCCTATGCGATGTTCGCCGGCGGCGGGTTGGGATGGGCGGAAGCGGTGATGAAGTGCGGTGAGTTTGCGGTGGAGGCCGCGCCGCCAGGAACGCAACCCGATCTGTCCGGGCTTTCCTGCCGCTTTGAGGAAATTCCCGCCTCGCGCGGCCTGATCCTTTCGGTGCTGGTAGTGCCGACGAAAGCGGCCGACCCGCTCGCCTTTCGCAAGGTGATCGAGGACGTCATCCAGCTCGTCGAGCGCAGCCCGGACGCGGGGCGGCCGGTGCCCTCTAGCGGGCCGCCGCTGAGATGGCCGCCACAGGGCATCGAATATGAGGCCCGCGCGATGCGTGGCGGACCGCTTGCGAGTCGCTGGGCCTATGTGCTGGGCCGCACCCTGTTCGCCTATCTGGTGTTTCGCTTCGGTATCAAGGTCGGCGGCTTCGTGCCGTCCGTCTACACGAGACAGGTCGTGGAAAATTCCGACTTCCGCAAGTATGACGATGGCCTGCGCATGATCCTCGATTGCTCCGAGGACCTGCAGCGCGAATTGACCCGGCGTCTCGAAGCCGCCGCGGCAAACGGCGTCGTACGCTATGGGCTACATAGCCAGGACGCGGCGATGATGACCTGCTTTACGCCATCAGCAATGCGGGCGGACCACGTCCACTTCATCGACGGCGCGCGCGGCGGCTACGCGTCGGCGGCCTCCGTGCTGAAGGCGATGATGGCGTGAGGCGCGCAATAACCCGCATCGGTGATCACCACGGCAGGCCCTTGAGATCCATGATGCCCTGACGCGGTGCGCGGCGGATGTCGAACACGAAGGGCGCCATCGCCTCGAAGCGGATGCGGCCGTTCGGCTGCTCGCAATAGACCTCGCCCTCGAAGGCGTGCCAGCTCCGCGCCTGGTAGAAGGCGACATTATGCGGCTCGCAGAACAGCACCGCAAAGCGCGCCGCCTCATTGGCGCGGATGGTCTGGATCGCCGCGTCGAGCGCGACGCTGGCATAGCCGCGGCCGCGGCAATCCTCGCGGGTCATGACGCCGCCGATGCCGCCGATATGGATGTCGTGTCCGTTCCAGTTGATAGTGCGGAAGTAGATACCGACATGGCAGGCCAGCCCGCCCTCGGGAGCGTCGATCAGGACACGCAGATCGGCATGCGCCCAGACAATATGGCCCCAGGGCAATTTCTCGACGATATGCCGGCCAAAGATGGTGGTGTGCAGGGGCTCGACCTGCTTCCAGGCAGCGTCGCCGTTGAGAATGTCGATCTCGATGCTCATTTGGTGATGCTTATTTCGCCCATTTTGCGGTGTTGAAGAGCGTTGGAACCTTCTATAAGGGGGTCCGTTAAGTTACGTCCCCCACAGTTGCGGATCAGATCCCATGACCTTTACGCTTCCCCCCCTGCCTTACGCCTATGACGCCCTCGGGTCATATATGTCGAAGGAAACGCTGGAATTTCACCACGACAAGCACCACCAGGCCTATGTCACCAACGGCAACAACGCGATCAAGGGGACCGAATTCGAAGGCAAGTCCCTCGAGGAGATCGTGAAGGGCTCCTACAACAAGAACCCGGCCGTCTTCAACAATGCGGGCCAGCACTATAACCACATCCACTTCTGGAAGTGGATGAAGCCGAATGGCGGCGGCAGCAAATTGCCGGGCCGTCTGGAGAAGAAGATCAACGAGGATCTCGGCGGCCTCGAGAAATTCAAGACCGACTTCGCCGCTGCCGGCGCGGGACAGTTCGGCTCCGGCTGGTGCTGGCTCGAGGTGAAGGGCGGCAAGCTCGCCATCTCCAAGACACCGAACGGCGAGAACCCGCTGGTGCATGGCGCCACGCCGATCCTCGGCTGCGACGTCTGGGAGCACTCCTACTACATCGACTATCGCAACCGCCGTCCGGATTACCTGAAGGCATTCGTCGATCATCTCGTCAACTGGGAATATGTCGACGAACTGCTCGGCAAGGCGAGCTGATAGTCACGTCATCATTCCGGGATCGGCCGCCAGGCCGAGACCCGGATCTTGAGATTCTATGGTGCGCTATGCGCACCATAGTTCGGTGCTGCGCACCGCGCCGGAGCGACGGATACAAAGAGTGGCGGCGGCGCAGGCTGCCGCCCCCGGCCACCGCCCTGGTCATCGGCAAGTCCTAACAGTTTGAATCCCTTGGCGATTTGAACGGCTTGGCAGATGTTATGTTATAATATAACATTCTGGGATGGTTCCTTCCGATCAGCACCAACACCATCCCGGCCATAGCCACGACCATCCGCACAGCCATGGTTTGGCATCGCCGCATCCGGCGCAGGCCGCACCGTGGTCGATCCTGCGCATGCCGGTCGCTTCGCGCCTTCTGGCGGCGATGGCGGTCAGCGCCTGCCTCTGGGCCATTGTCTGGCTGGCAGCGAGGTGAGCCGTGTCGACGCAAGATAAGCTCCAGGATAAGCTCCAAGATAAATTTCAGGTTGAGCTTCAGAACGTCACGCTCGGCTATGACCGTCATCCGGCGGTGCATCATCTTTCCGGTGAGATCGCTGCCGGCGCATTGCTGGCGGTGGTCGGACCCAACGGCGCCGGCAAGTCGACGCTGTTTCGCGGGCTCGTCGGCATCCTGAAGCCGTTCTCGGGTTCGATCTCGCTCGGCGGCCTCGATGCCCGCGATATCGCCTATCTGCCGCAGACCGCCGACATCGACCGCAGCTTTCCCATCACCGTGTTCGATTTCGTCGGCACTGGGCTATGGCGCGCCACCGGCTTTTTCGGCGGCATCGGCAAGGCCGAGCGCGACAGGATTGCATCCGCGCTGGCCGCGGTCGGTCTCACCGGTTTCGAGAATCGCACCATCGGCACGCTCTCCGGCGGACAATTCCAGCGCCTGTTATTCGCGCGCGTGATGCTGCAGGACGCGCGGCTGATCGTGCTGGACGAGCCCTTCAACGCCATCGACTCCCGAACCTCGGCCGACCTGCTCCTGCTGGTCAAACGCTGGCATGAGGAGGGACGCACGGTGCTGGCCGCGCTGCATGATCTCGAGATGGTGCGCGCGCATTTTCCCGAAACGCTGCTGTTTGCACGCGGCCCGGTGGCGTGGGGACCGACCAGTGAGGTGCTGACGCCGGAAAACCTGCAGGTCGCGATGCGCATGTGCGAGGCCTTCGACGATTCCGCTACGGCCTGCGTCGCCGATCCCCAATCGCGGGCCGCCTGACCGTGTCGCTGTACGCTGCGCTGATCGCCCCCTTCACCGATTTCGAGTTCATGCGGCGCGCGCTGGCGGCGATCATCGCGCTCTCGCTCGGCGGGGCGCCGATCGGTGTGTTCTTGATGCTGCGGCGGATGAGCCTAGTCGGCGATGCCATGGCGCATGCGATCCTGCCGGGTGCTGCGATCGGCTTCCTGCTGTACGGCCTCAATCTGCTCGCCATGATCCTCGGCGGCCTCGTCGCCGGCTTTCTCGTCGCCATCCTTGCCGGCGTTGTCGCGCGCTCGACCGGGCTGAAGGAAGACGCTTCGCTTGCGACCTTCTATCTCGCCTCGCTCGCGCTCGGCGTCACCATCGTGTCGGTCAAGGGCACCAACATCGACCTCCTGCACGTGCTGTTCGGCGACATCCTTGCGATGGATGACCAGACACTGCTGGTCGTCGCCTTCAACGCCACCATCACGATGCTCGTGCTCGCGGTGATCTTTCGGCCGCTCGTGATCGAAAGTGTCGATCCCCTATTCCTGCGCACGGTGAGCCGTGCCGGCACGCCTTCGCATCTGGCGTTTCTCGCACTTGTCGTCATCAATCTCGTTTCCGGCTTTCAGGCGCTCGGCACGCTGCTTTCGGTGGGGCTGATGATCCTGCCGGCGGGCATCGCGCGGTTCTGGTCGCGCGACGTGACCGGCATGATCTGCGTCGCGGTCGTAGCCGCCATCCTCTCGGGCTATGCCGGCCTCGTGCTGTCGTTCCAGACCCGCGTGCCCTCGGGGCCGGCGATCATCCTGGTGGCCGCGGTTCTCTACATCTTCTCGGTACTGTTCGGCGGCATCGGTGGTCTGGTGCGGCAGCTCTTCCCGGGCAAGCATCTGGAAGCTTGAACCATGCGAAAAGGGCCATTTCCCCACTTACATTGCGCAGGCAAGGCACAATATAAAGGCCCTGACCAGCGCGCCTGGCACTTAGGGCCGGGGGCCACCCCGGTCGCCCGCGCCAGGTCCTGCGCCAAGTCCCGAAATTTCCGGAGTTGTTATGGTTGAAGCGTCCAAAATCCCCGTGACCGTGCTGACCGGCTATCTCGGTGCCGGCAAGACCACGCTCTTGAACCGCATCCTGTCGGAAAACCACGGCAAGAAATACGCCGTGATCGTCAACGAATTCGGCGAGATCGGCATCGACAACGACCTCATCATCGGCGCCGATGAGGAAG
>Ga0310811_10005516_pt1 | contig 16014 bp, 11 predicted proteins | sample YCmetagenome_FD_207642 | JGI IMG/M metagenome (GOLD analysis project Ga0310811, IMG submission 207642) | Soil microbial communities from experimental microcosm in Duke University, North Carolina, United States - YC | ecosystem: Engineered > Artificial ecosystem > Soil microcosm > Unclassified ...
CCCGGGCGAGGTGCACGAGGCGCGGCAGCGCAAGCGCGTGCTCATCGCCGATCGCGACGATGCGGCGCGCCACATGCTGGTCAATTTGGTGGAAAGTCTGGGCTACGAGGCTATGGCCGCCCGTTCGACGGAGGAGGCGCTCGACATCGCGCGTCGCACGCCCCCGGAGGCGGTGTTGATCGACATCGGCGCACCGTTGCTGGAAGGCTTGCCCGCGGCACGGCACATGCGAGCGCTCGCTGGACAGTCGTCATTGCTGCTGATTGCCCTGACCGGTTGGGGCCAGCCGCAATACCGCGACATGGCTCTTGCGGCCGGCTTCGACGTGCACTTGGTCAAACCGGTCGGCATCGACCAGTTGGGCTTCTTGCTATCGATGACGCTCGTATGACGGAACCCCATGCCACCCTGGATGTTGCGCTCGGGCAACGAGGGGCTCGGCCTTCGAGACAGGTGTGTTGCAATGCATCAAACGGTTTGCTAGAGTGAAGTTGTCTCCTCCATGTCTCCTCTGATATGGATTCAGCCCGCCACTTGGCGGGCTTTTTTTTGCGCGCACGGCAAGTCGGTCCGTCCCCTTGGACGTCCCCTTAGAACTTGTACGACAGCGCGACATAGGTAATCAGCGGATTGGCCGTCAATTCGGCTTGCGTGGTCCCGAGCATCGTCCCGTCGGCCGCGCGCACGTACACGGTCGATCTCGATTTGAGCGGAATGTAGGTCACCGACGCGCTCACGCCCCAGTGTTCGGTGAAATCGTACGAGGCCCCCGCGTTGAAGACCGGCGCCCACGACGGAGACGCCTTGGCCGAAACGCTCGTGACGCCGGGCTTGTTCGCGCCGGCGGCCAACACCGACCCGAGGTTGTTCTGCGTCGACGTGACGAAATTCGGGTTCAATTCCAAGTTCGTGAAAAAGTTGTAGGAGAGGCCAATGCCCACGAATGGCCTGAAGCGCGCCGTCGCCGAATTGAAGTAGTACTGGATCATCATCGTCGGGCTCCACTGACGCACGCTCTTGACGATCGGCTCGTTGGCCGGATCGTCGAGATTCTCGGTGCCGAGCGCTCCGGCCGGGCCCGGCGGCACGATCGAACCGCGGCCTTTGATCTTGAACGTGGGCGGAACGCCCGCGACGGTCGTCACGGCGATGTGATCGGTGAGAAAGTGACTGAAGACGAGCCCGAGGGTATCGGCGTTCGTCGTCGAGAGCCCCGTGCCCGACGAGGTGAACGAACTCGGCAGCCGCAGCGGCGTGTCGATCGGTTGGGGGTTGACGTAAGTCGTCATCGGCGTGCTCGAGTCCTGCGGCATGATGTGAAACCAGCCGAGCGAAACGACGTTGTCTCCTGCCTTTTGCGCCTGTGCGCTGCTGGCGCACAGGGCGAGCAATGCCGCGCCCGCGGCGGCGCGCGTTGTCTTGTTCATGTTCTGCTCCCTGTTCTTTCGTTTTTTTGTGCGACATGTGTCACCCGATCGTTGCGCGGGCGACAAGCATTCCCATACAACGAAAGGGCGACGCCACGCAGCGCGGTGCAACGAGCGCTGCGCCGTGTGTTACTGGACGAAGGCGTTGATCGTGAAGTACGGCGCGGAATTCTCGTTGTAGAGATAGCCGAATACGCCGCCCGTGAAGACGAGCTTGCCTGTCGCGGCGCTCGACGATGCGCCGTGGACAGCCGAGAGCACCACGCCCGGCACGGCGTTGGCGAAGTTCAAATCGAGCGGGGTCGCGAGCGATGCGTTCGACGGCTGATACGGATCGAGCATCGTCGCTTCGGTGCCGATGAGCGCCGTTGCGCGATAGTCGAACTGGCTGTCCACGCCGATGTACTGGCCGTTTTGCGTATTGACCGCGATGGGCGTTTGCGGGGCGAGGATGGTGATGCCTGATTCGTCGTCGGCCGTGAACGTCGAGGGGTTCGCGTATCCCGTGCGGATCAGAATCGGCACGAGTTGATTGCGCAGCTTGCCGACGATCATGAAGCCCTTGCCGGCCGGCGCGACGGCGTTCGTCGCGGCTGCCTGGCTTTGGAAGCTGTCGGTCTCGAATGCACCGCTGCCGTCGCTCGATTGCGTCCAGACGGTCCCGGCCTGCTGCGTCTTGCCCGCGTTCACGCCGACGTTGTCGGTCTCGGTCCAGGTCCCGTCGGCTCGGATGACGATCGTCGCATCGACGGGTACGGTCGCATAGTTCTGCGAAGGGATGATGTGATAGCCGATCTGGTTGTAGGCGCCCGCGACGTTGGCGAGATTGGTCTCGATCGATGAGAAGCCGATGAACGGGAAGTACGGAAACGTCTTGTCGGGCACCGCGCCGAAGCCGACGACTCCGTTGTACTGGATCTCCTTGCCGGGGATCGTCCCACCCAGAACCCCTTGGCCGACGAAGATGCGCGCGGGCTTGTTGGGATCGAGGCTCGCCCCCTGCAAGTAGAACGCGCATTGATTTTGTTTTTCGGTCGGCAGCAGCGTCTCCGGAGCGAGGGCGCCGCTCTGCGTGGTGCCCGCTCGCGAGGGCGTCACGGTACCTGTCTTGGCGGGAATCGCGGATTCGACATAAGTCACCATCCACGTCATCTTCGTCGTGTCGATCTGCATCTTCACGAGTTCGCCGTCCCCGCCGCCGCCCGTGAAGACGGTGTTGTAATCGAGCGAAGCCGGGCAAAGCCGATCCGATGCGGCCGCCGCGCCGCCGCCGGCCGCCGTGCTGCCTGCACCGCCACCGCCGCCGCCTCCTCCACCGCCGCCGCATGCGGCCAAAAATGGCGCGGCGAGCGCCATTGTCAAAAGGGCGTTCCGGGTCATGACGTTCCTCCATTGCCTTATCGTTATCGGATGGCCGGCTCCCTGTCGGCCACCTCTTCATTTAGTTCGTTCTGCTAATCGACTCGCTGCGTCGTATTGCCTCCTTCCTCGAAAGGTGTGCAAGCGTTGCGCGCCCAATGCGCGTCTGTTCGATGTCGTTATGCTGCGTAATTTGGTCGCGCATTATTTCGATGTCAATTGACAAAGCCGTCTAAAATGACTAATTCAAAAAAATGCGTTGCAATGAAATCAAGACTGGATAAGGGATTCGGCGGCATATTGAAACAAAAAGAGCGTTTCAAGCGGTCGCCTGTGCGGGCGAGGCTGGCATGGCTTTGCACGGGGCTTGCGCGGGGCTTGCGCGGGGCTTGCGCGGGGCGGGCGGCGCCCGCACCGCGATGATCCGGAAAGTTGTGCGCCAAACGGTCTGACGAATGGGCAAGAGTTTCCGGGCGGGCGTAAATGCGTGAATCGATGATTTACTGCGTTGACGTGCGGGCTAGGGGTGACATTGACCTATATAGTCATTCGATGCTTGCGCGCGACTCCGCGCTGTTATTGCAATGCATCGAATAAAAAAGCCGGCTTGCGCCGGCTTTCGTTTTGCATTCATTCACAGTGCCGATCAGCGCTGCAGTCCGCTTTCTTCATCCGCGCCGATGGCCAAGTTCATGCATTGGATCGCAGCGCCCGATGCACCCTTGCCCAGGTTGTCGAGCCGAGCCACCGTGACGAACCGCTCTTCGTTGCCGAAGACGAGGAGGTCGACGCGGTTCGTGTCGTTGTTCGCTTGGACGTCGAAGAAACCCCCATCGAGGTTCTCTTCGGCATCGAACGGCGCCACGCGCACGAACGGTTCGCCGGCATAGTATTCGCCGAACAGCGCCAGCACATCGCGCGGGCCCACGCGCTTGGCGAGTTGATTGGGCGAGAAGTACGTCGTGACGGCGAGGCCTTTGTAGAACGGCCCGACGATCGGCGTGAAGATCGGCGCCGCGGCCAACCCCGTGTGGGCGGCCATTTCCGGTAGATGCTTGTGGCCGAGCGCCAGCGCATAAGCGCGCGGGCTCAGCAGCTTCGAGTTGGGCTGGCCTTCGTAGTCGGCGATCATCTTCTTGCCGCCGCCGCTGTAGCCGGTGATGGAATGAGCGTGCGCGGCGAAATGGGATGGCACGATGCCGGCGTCGACGAGCGGACGCATGGCCAGCACGAACGCCGATGCGTGGCAGCCCGGTACTGCGATGCGCTTGGCCGTACGCAGGCGCTCGCGCTGCGCGCGTGCGAGTTCCGGCAGGCCGTAAGCCCAATCGGCATGCGTACGAAACGCCGTGCTCGCATCGATGAGGACGGTCTTCTCGTTTTCCACGAGACCGGCCGATTCGCGCGAGGCCACGTCGGGCAGACACAGGAACGTGACGTCGGACGCGTTGATGAGCCTGCGCCGCTCGTTCAGATCCTTTCGCTTGTCTTCTTCGATCCGGAGCACTTCGACGTCGGTACGGCGCGACAGGTACTCGAAAATCTTCAGGCCTGTCGTGCCTTCCTGTCCGTCGACGAATACTTTGGTGCTCATTTCGATCTCGCTGTGTAGCCGGTTGTCGGGGCGCCGCGACCGGCCGAATCCGTCGGCGGGGGCGCGTGAAACCGTGATTTTACGGGTTAACGGCAGTTGAGGTGAAATTTCGACGCGACGCCGTGCGTTGCCGGAAGATGCCGGCGCGAAGCCGCGTGCCGGGGCCGCGCGTTCAACGCCTGTAGGTCACGGTGATATGGGCTTTGGCGAGCACCGAGGTGTTGATTTCGTGATCGAACATCAGCGCATGGCGCGCCGGTCCGAGCCGAAGGTCGGCGGTGTTCAGCGCGAACACCGTGACGACGTAGCGGTGCGGTTTGCCCGGCGGCGGGCAGGGGCCGCCGTAGCCGACGTCGCCGTAATCGTTGCGGGCCTCGATCGCGCCGATTCGCTTCAAATAGCCCGACGCGCTCGCGTTGGGCGGCAAGCTTTCGATGGTGTTGGGAATATCGGCGACGGCCCAGTGCCACCAGCCGGGCCCCGGCGCGTCGAGGTCGAAGACCGTCACGGCGAAGCTCTTGGTGCCGGCCGGGGCGTTGCGCCAGGACAACTGCGGCGACGCGTTGGCGCCTTTGCATTCGTCTTGGTTGTAGACCTGTGCATTGCCGACGCTCGCGCCGTCGCGCAAATCGCTGCTCGTCACGGTGAACATGCCTTGCGCGGCCGCCGGGGCGGCGCCGCAGGCAAGCCAAGCCATGCAGAGGGGAGCAATGGCGGCCACGGCGCGCTTCAATGCGGGCCGGGAGAAAACCGATGCAACCACGTCGCTGGACTTGCGCATGGGCCGATCTCCGGTCGACGGCCATCGAGGGGAAGGCCGCTTTCGCGGCGGCCGATTGCGCCTCGAGCATGCGCCAACCCGAGGGCCCGCGCATGCCTGACGGGCGGACTGCGTTACTGCGGCGCGGCCGTCGCGCCGCCGTGCGCGGCCGACCACTCGGCCGGCGCGTTCAGGAACTTCTCGACTTCGTCGAGCGTGTTCGTGTCGAAGTAGCCCGACGCCTTCGCGACGCGCAGCACGTCCCACCAGGTGGCGAGCGCATGCAGTTCGACGTCGATGTCCTTCAGGACCGACACGCTTTCCTTGAAGATGTTGTAGTGGAACAGCACGAAGCAGTGGTTCACGCTGGCCCCGGCGGTGCGCAGGGCGTTGATGAAGTTGATCTTGCTGCGGCTGTCGGTGGTCAGATCTTCGACGAGCAAGACGCGCGAGCCTTCCTCGAGATGCCCCTCGATCTGCGCGTTGCGGCCGAAGCCCTTCGGCTTTTTGCGCACATATTGCATCGGCAGCATCATGCGGTCGGCAATCCAGGCCGCGAACGGGATGCCGGCCGTTTCGCCGCCGGCCACGGCGTCGATTTGTTCATAGCCGACATCGCGCAGGATCGTCGTTTCGGCCATTTCCATGAGGGCGCGACGCACGCGCGGATAGGAAATCAGCTTGCGGCAATCGATATAGACCGGACTTGCCCAGCCGGACGTGAAAATGAACGGCTTCTCGGCGTTGAAGTGCACCGCTTGCACTTCGAGCAGAATTTTGGCGGTGGTATCGGAGATCGTTTGGCGATCGAAGCCTGTCATGGGCAAATCCTTGGAAATGAGCGTGAGGCGGGCGGGCTGGCCCGTTGGCGCAGGCGTGTTTCCTGCGCGCGTAGGCGGGCATTTTACCCGACTTCCGGATCGAGCCCCCTGGAAAGCGAGATTAGGGGGTGTACACTAGGCGCCCCGCGAAACGCTCCCGCGCCGTCTACGCTACCCGCGACAGACACCGCGCCGCGCCCACACGGCGCACGAGTCGACCGCCGCAGTCGCTACCTAGCCGATTTGCCAGGCGCGGCCCCGGCGCGAGCGTGCCGGCCCAAATTCAATTAGAACTCCCAGGTTTGATCATGGACGAACAACTGAAACAAAGCGCCCTCGCCTACCACCAGAATCCGAAGCCCGGCAAAATCTCGGTCACGCCCACGAAGCCGCTATCGAACCAGCTGGACCTTTCGCTGGCGTATTCCCCGGGCGTCGCCGCCGCGTGCGAGGCCATCCACGCCGATCCGCTCGACGCGCAGAAGTACACGTCGCGCGGCAATCTCGTGGGCGTCGTGACGAACGGCACGGCCGTGCTCGGCCTCGGCAACATCGGCCCGCTGGCGGCCAAGCCGGTCATGGAGGGCAAGGGCTGCCTCTTCAAGAAGTTCGCCGGCATCGACGTGTTCGATATTGAATTGGCCGAATCGGACCCCGACAAGCTCGTCGAAGCGATCGCCATGCTCGAGCCCACGCTCGGCGGCATCAACCTCGAAGACATCAAGGCGCCCGAGTGCTTCTACATCGAGCAGAAGCTGCGCGAGCGCATGAAGATTCCCGTCTTCCATGACGACCAGCACGGCACCGCCATCATCGCCTCCGCCGCGATCCTCAATGGTCTGAAGGTGGTCGGCAAGGATCTGGGCAAGGTCAAACTCGTTTGCTCGGGCGCCGGCGCCGCCGCCATTGCCTGTCTGGACCTGCTCGTGAAGCTCGGGCTGTCGAAGCAAAACGTGCTCGTGGCCGATTCGAAGGGCGTCATCTACGAAGGCCGCGGCAATCTCGATCCGTCCAAGGCCCGCTATGCGGCAGTCACCGACGCCCGCGCCCTGGCCGACGCCATCAAGGGGGCCGACGTGTTCCTCGGCTGCTCGAGCGCCGGGGTGCTCAAGCCCGAGATGGTGAAGGACATGGGCGATCGGCCCTTGATCCTCGCGCTGGCCAATCCCGAGCCCGAGATCCGTCCCGAGGACGCCAAGGCCGCGCGCCCCGACGCCATCATCGCGACGGGCCGCTCCGACTATCCGAATCAGGTCAACAACGTTCTGTGCTTCCCGTTCATCTTCCGCGGCGCGCTCGACGTCGGCGCGACGACGATCACGGAAGAGATGAAGCTCGCCTGCGTGCGCGCGATCGCCGAATTGGCCGAGGAAACGGATCAGGGCGACGAAGTCGCGAAGGCCTATGAAGGCCATTCGCTCGAATTCGGCCCGGAATATCTGATTCCCAAGCCGTTCGATCCGCGCCTCATCATCAAGATTGCACCGGCCGTCGCGCAGGCGGCGATGGACTCGGGCGTCGCGACGCGCCCGATCCAAGACATGGACGCCTACCGCGAGCAACTGGGCGCCACCGTCTATCGCACGGGCATGGTCATGCGCCCGGTGTTCGCCACGGCCAAGAAGAACGCAGCGCGCATCGTCTTCGCCGAGGGCGAGGACGAACGCGTGCTGCGCGCCGCGCAATTCGTGCTGATGGAGAAGATCGCCAAGCCGATCATCGTCGGGCGTCCGGCCGTCGTCGAAATGCGCTTGCAGAAGATGGGCTCGAAGCTGACGGCCGGCGTCGATTTCGAAATCGTCAATCCCGAGGACGATCCGCGCTTCACGCAAAGCTGGCAGCTTTATCACGAGATCGGCGCGCGCGACGGCGTGACGCCCGAGATCGCCAAAGCGGCCATGCGCAAGTTCAATACGCTGATCGGCGCGATCCTGATTCGCCTCGGCCAAGCCGACGGCATGATCTGCGGCATGATCGATACGTATCACAGCCACCTGAAATACATCGAGCAAGTGCTCGGCCGCGCGCCGCAAGCCGAGCATTACGCTGCAATGAATCTCTTGATGCTGCCGGGCCGCAATTTGTTCATTTGCGATACGTACGTCAACGAAGTGCCGAGCGCCGAGCAGTTGGCCGACATGGCGATTTTGGCCGCACGGGAAATCGAGCGTTTCGGCATCGTGCCGAAGATCGCGCTGCTGTCGAACTCGAACTTCGGCAGTGCGCCGTCGGCGTCGTCGCAGCGCATGGCGGCCGCACGCAAGATGATTGCCGAGCGCGCACCGCAGCTCGAAGTCGACGGTGAAATGCACGGCGATGCGGCGCTCTCGGAGCTCATCCGGAAGCAGTCGTTCCCCGGCACGACGCTTACCGGCGAAGCGAATCTGCTGCTGATGCCGAACGTGGAAGCCGCGAACATCGCGTACAACCTGCTGAAGATGGTGAGCGGCGAAGGCGTGACGGTGGGGCCGTTCCTGCTCGGCGCGGCCAAGCCCGTGCACATTCTCACGCCGGCCGCGACGGTGCGACGCATCATCAACATGACGGCCGTGGCCGCGGCGAACGTGCGGGCGGAGTAAGCACCTTCGTACCCCGGCGGTTCGGCTTCGGCGGGGCGCATTGAGTCGATCGAATGCGTCGCCGCCGGTCGGAACGGCGCCGCAGCACAAGCGGAATAAAAAAGGCGGCTGCCCCAGGGCAGTCGCCTTTTTTTCACTGACGCTCGATCGGCGTTACGCGTGGCGCCGGTCGAGTCGCGTCGCGATTTCTTACGCCGCGTGCCGTGTCGCACCGCCCGGCGCACGCCAACGCGCCAGCAGCTCGTTCCACTTCACGCGCACTGCCTTCAGGTTGTTCTCCTTCACGTGGCCGAAGCCGCGGATGCCGTCGGGCAGATTCGCAAGTTCGATTGCGAGCGGCAGATTCTCCGCCTTCAACCCTGATACGAGCTCACGCACCAGGCCCTCGTACTCGCCGATCAACGCACGTTCCGTGCGGCGCTCCTCGGTCTTGCCGAAGACGTCGAGCGCGGAGCCGCGCAGGAATTTCATCTTCGCGAGCAGCTTGAACGCCGATCCCATCCACGGGCCATATTGCTTCTTCACGAGGTGACCCTTCGCGTCCTTCTTCGCGAGCAGCGGCGGCGCAAGATGGAAATTGAGCTTCCAGTCGCCTTCGAACTGGGCTTGCAGCTTCGCGAGGAACGCCGGGTCCGTCTGCAGGCGCGCTACCTCGTACTCATCCTTGTACGCCATGAGCTTGTACAGATTGCGCGCGACGGCTTCGGTGAGCGCCTCGCTGGCGGCGTTGCCTTCCGTCACCCCGCGTTCCGCCCCCCGCACTTGCGAGACGAGCGTTTCATAGCGCTTGGCATAGGCCGCGTCTTGATAGGCCGTCAGATGCTCCACCCGCTTGGCGATCAGCGCGTCGACCGACTTCTTCGTATGCAGCGAAATTACGGACGCGCCGGCATCGGCCGAGCCGGCGGCGGGTTTGGCCGCCCGCTCGACGCTGGCGAGGTCGAACGCGGCCCGCCGGCCCCATTCGAACGCGGCAAGATTCTTCTCGACCTGCACGGCGTTCAGCTCGATCGCTCGCACGAGCGATCGATACTCGAGCGGCAGCCAACCGCGCTGCCAAGCGTAGCCGAGCACGAACGGATTCGTGTAGATCGCATCGCCGAGCAGCGCCACGGCGAAGCGGTTCCCGTCGACGAGATCGACGTGTTCCCCGGCCGCCGCGCGCACATCTTGCTCGGTGCTCGTGCCCGGGAACGTCCAATTCGGATTCTTGATGAACTCGGCCGTCGGCGTTCTCGAGCTATTGACGACGACACGCGTTAGACCGAACTTCATGCGCGACGTGCACTCGTCGCCCGCCGTCACGATCGCATCGCAGCCGATGACGAGGTTCGCCTCGCCCATCGCGATCCGCGTCGCGTGAATGTCGGTCGGCGCTTTAGCGATCTGCACGTGGCTCATCACGGCGCCGCCCTTTTGAGCCAAGCCCGTGACGTCGAGAACCGTCACGCCCTTTTGCTCGAGGTGCGCGGCCATGCCGAGCAGCGCGCCGATCGTCACCACACCCGTGCCGCCCACGCCCGTGACGAGCACGCCATAGGGGCGTGCGATCTCGGGCAACGTCGGCTCCGGGATCGCAGGCAGATCGTCGCTGGCCTTGGCGGCGAGCGCCTTCGGCTTGCGCAGTTGGCCGCCTTCGACCGTGACGAAGCTCGGGCAGAAGCCCTTCAAGCACGAATAATCCTTGTTGCAGCTCGACTGATTGATCTGGCGCTTCGTGCCGAACTCGGTGTCGAGCGGCTCGACCGACAGGCAGTTCGACTGCACCGAACAGTCGCCGCAGCCTTCGCAAACGGCCTCGTTGATGACGACGCGCCGCGCCGGGTCGGGGAATTCGCCTTTCTTGCGGCGGCGGCGTTTTTCCGTCGCGCAGGTCTGGTCGTAGATGAGGATCGTCGTTCCCGCGATTTCGCGCAACTCGCGCTGCACGGTGTCGAGCTCGTCGCGGTGACGGATCGTCACGCCCGGCGCCAGCAGCGTCGTGCCGCTGTACTTTTGCGGCTCGTCGGTGACGATGACGATCTTCTTCGCGTCTTCGGCCGTGAGCTGATGCGTGATCTGCGGCACCGTCAGCACGCCGTCGACGGGCTGGCCGCCCGTCATCGCGACGGCGTCGTTATAGAGAATCTTGTAAGTGATGTTCGCCTTGGCCGCGATGGCCGCGCGAATAGCGAGCAACCCCGAATGGAAGTAGGTGCCGTCGCCGAGGTTGGCGAATACATGCTTCTCTTCGGTGAACGGCGCCTGGCCGGTCCAAGCGACGCCTTCACCGCCCATCTGGCTGAACGTGCTCGTATTGCGGTCCATCCAGACCGTCATGTAGTGGCAGCCGATACCGGCCATTGCACGCGAGCCTTCGGGCACGTTCGTCGATGTATTGTGCGGGCAGCCCGAGCAGAACCAGGGCTTGCGCTCGGCGGTCACGCGCGGCTTGGCCAACGCCGTTTCCTTGGCTTCGATCACGGCGATGCGCGCTGCGATGCGCTCGCGCACGTCCGAAGGCAATTCGAACTTTTCGAGCCGCGTCGCGATGGCCTTGGCGATCAGCGCGGGCGAAAGCTCGTAATGCGCGGGCAGCAGCCAGTTGCCCATCGGCACCGACCATTCGCCGCCTGCGCCGTCCTTCTCGTCGAACTTGCCGAACACGCGAGGGCGCTGACCGTCGGGCCAGTTGTACAGTTCTTCCTTGATCGCGTATTCGAGAATCTGCCGCTTTTCCTCGACGACCAGAATTTCGTCGAGCCCGCGCGCGAACGCTTGAGCTCCTTGCGCTTCGAGCGGCCAAACGCAGCCCACCTTATAGAGCCGAATGCCGATGCGCGAGCACGTTTCGTCGTCGAGCCCCAGGTCGACGAGCGCTTGGCGCACGTCGAGGTAGGCCTTGCCGCCCGTGATGATGCCGAAGCGAGCGTGCGGCGAATCGATTTCGACGCGATCGAGCTTGTTCGCCCGCACGTAGGCGAGCGCGGCGTACCACTTGTAGTCGAGCAGACGCGCTTCCTGAACGAGGGGCGGATCCGGCCATCGAATGTTCAGGCCGCCCTCGGGCATCATGAAATCGGACGGCAGGACGATCTGCGTGCGGTGCGGGTCGATGTCGACCGATGCCGACGATTCGACCACGTCGGTCACGCACTTCATCGCGACCCACAGGCCCGAATAGCGGCTCATCGCCCAGCCGTGCAGGCCGAAGTCCAGATATTCCTGCACGTTCGACGGGAATAGAACGGGCAGACCGCACGCCTTGAAGATGTGTTCGGACTGGTGCGCGAGCGTCGAGGATTTGCAGGCGTGATCGTCGCCGGCGAGCACGAGTACGCCGCCGTGCCTGGACGAGCCGGCCGAGTTGCCGTGCTTGAGCACGTCGCCCGAGCGATCGACGCCGGGGCCCTTGCCGTACCACATCGAGAACACGCCGTCGTACTTCGCGCCGGGATAGAGATTGACTTGCTGCGTGCCCCATACGGCCGTCGCCGCGAGATCTTCATTGATCCCAGGTTGGAAGACGACGTGATTCGAGGCAAGGTGCTTCTTGGCTTTCCAAAGGGCGAGGTCGAGACCGCCTAGGGGGGAGCCGCGATAGCCGGAGATGAAGCCGCCCGTGTTGAGCCCGGCGGCTTGGTCGCGTGCGTGTTGCAGCATCGGCAGGCGCACGAGCGCCTGAATGCCGCTCATATAGGCTCGGCCGCGTTCGAGCGTGTATTTGTCGTCGAGCGTGACGGAAGACAACGCGGCTTCGAGCGAGGCTCGCTGACCAGCGTCTAGCGGGGCATTCATTATGTTGACTCCTCAACCCTGTTTGGGATCACCAAAACGTCTCAGCGGCCGGTTCGCATCTTGTGGATGCTCCGTCCGGGGCCGCCATATTGGCGGATTTTTTGGGATGGTAGCACTGGTGGAAACCCGCCGCATCGATCAAAAACAATGCCATCGCTTATCTGGCAAGCGTTTGGAGGAGGGGTGGCATCGCGGAAAGGGCCCGCAAAACGAGCGCGGCCCGCTTCGTATCCGTCTGTAACGGCCGTAACGTGTTGTTTTTAGGCTGGAACGCGCCAGGGCGACCTGGTCTAATTTCCCCACTCGCCGATGCATTGGCGAGCACGCGTCTTGGCGTCGCGCCGGCTCACCTAGCCGCGAGAGGCGCTAACGGCGCGCCAACATAAGGAGTACAGATGGAAAAGCGACACGTTCAAACCTTTTTGATGGTTTCGGCCGCATTTTTCGCGATGAGCTTGCCCGTGCGTCAGGCACAGGCCGGCGTGGTCGCGGCGGCAGTTTCCCGCACGATCGCGCAAGCCGGCCTCGGCGCAAGTCCCGCGGAGGCATGGGCCGCCTCGCTGGGCGAGGGTCGCGCGGCGCGCACGCCGTTCGCGCAGGCGAGCCACGCGCATGCCGCTTCGGTCGAAACGGCTTCGACCAAGCACGCCGGCGCGGCCAAGGACGCCGACGCCGCGCCGTTCGCCCTGATGTAATCGACATCGAGCCGTCGCGGCCCGGCCTATCGCGGCGCGGCCTATCGCGGCGCGGTGCTGCCGCACGGGTACGCCACGCCGAGCTTGCATACCGCCGGTTCGCCTTGCTTGCGCGGCCCAAAGCGGTCGCGCGCCGAAAGGCTCAGGCCTTGTCTTGCACGACCCCGCGGCGAATCTGATCGAGCTCGATCGATTCGAACAGCGCCTTGAAGTTGCCTTCCCCGAACCCTTGATTGCCCTTGCGCTGGATGATCTCGAAGAAGATCGGCCCGATCTGGTTTTCGGTGAAGATCTGCAGCAGCAAGTCGTCCTTCTCGCCGTCGATCAGAATCTTGCGCTTTTTCAGTTCGTCGAGCGGCTCGTTATGCCCCGGAATGCGGCGGCTCACCAGCTCGTAGTACGTGTCGATCGTGTCCAGCAGCTTGATCCCCGACGCACGCAGGCCATCGACCGTCCCATAGATTTCCGACGAGCCCAGCGCAATGTGCTGAATGCCTTCGCCGTGATAGGCGTCGAGGTATTCCTGGATCTGGCCGGCCGTCTCGGAACCTTCTTCGTTGATCGGAATGCGGATCTTGCCGCACGGTGAAGTCATCGCTTTCGACTTCACGCCGGTCACCTTGCCTTCGATGTCGAAATAGCGGATCTCGCGGAAATTGAACAGCCGTTCATAGAACGCCGCCCATTCCTGCATGCGCCCGCGGTGGACGTTGTGCGTCAAATGATCGATGTAAGTGAGGCCATGGCCGACGGGACGCGGATCGGCCCCCGGAATCGGTTCGAAGTCGACGTCGTAGATGTCGATGTCGCCCACGCTGCCCGCTTGCGCGCCGTTCTTGCCGCGCCAACGGTCGACGAAGTAGATCAACGAATCGCCGATACCCTTGATGGCGGGAATATTCAGCTCCATCGGGCCCGTCTTGTTGTCGAAGCCCCAGGCGCCGAGTTCGAGCGCATGCCGGTAAGCCTTCGCGGCGTCCTGCACACGAAATGCGATCGCGCAGATCGACGGGCCGTGCAGCCGCGCGAATCGTTGCGCGAACGAATCGGGCTCGGCGTTGATGATGAAGTTGATGTCGCCCTGACGGTAAAGCGTGACGTCCTTATGGCGATGACGCGCAATGGCGGTGAAGCCCATCTGCTCGAATAGCTTGCCGAGCGCCTTCGGATCGGGCGCCGTGTATTCGATGAATTCGAAGCCATCAGTGCCGACGGGATTGTCCCAGGTTTGAACCTGCATGCTCGTCTCCGTATCTATGTCTCTGCGACCCGGCGCCGCAGGCCATCAATAGACGCAAGTGTATAGCGGGCGTGCAGGCAAAAATTTGCGAACTTACGCGCCGTCAACTACGATTGCGCAATTTTGTGGCTATAAGAAACGACAGGGAGTTGAAAAATGGCCGAGATCGAGCTCGATGCCGTCGATAGGCGCATCCTCGCGTTTTTGCAGGAAAACGGGCGCGCGTCGAACCAAGACATCGCCGAGCGCGTGAACCTTTCGCCGAGTCCCTGCCTGCGGCGCATTCGGCGGCTGGAGGAATCCGGCATCATCCGCGGCTACGTGGCGTTGCTCGATCCGCAAAAGCTGGGCCTTGGTTTGCTCGCGTACGTCAACGTGCGGCTCGAGAAGCGAGGCGGTGCGACGGGCCACGCCGGCACAACGCACGCCGAGCTCTTTCGCGCGGCGGTGCAATCGTGGCCCGAGGTCGTGGCCTGCCACGCGATGACCGGAGAGATGGACTACCTGCTGCGTGTACAGGTGAAAGATATGGTGCACTTCTCACGCTTCGTGCAGGATCAGTTGCTCCACCATCAGTCGGTCATCGACGTCAAGACGAGCTTCGCGCTCGAATCGTTCAAGGAAACGACGGCCTTGCCGATTCTCTGATCGCACGTCTCGCACGCGCGGGTAGGGCGCTGCAAAAGACAACGAGGCGGCCGGAGCCGCCTCGTCGAGCGCGTCGCACAGGGGGGCACGACGCGCTAGGGAAAGAGGGAAAAGCGTTACGCGACCGCTTCGGCGGGCATGATCGCCTCGATGAAGCGCGCGGTATTGCGAGCCTGACGCTTGATCGCATAGTCGAACACGGCGGCTTGCTCTTGGAGCATTTCGCTGATGATGCTTGCTTGATCGGCGGGGGGAAGCGTCAAGTACGCGTCGGCGCTGCCGTACGCGTATTCGATCTTCATGCCGGCTTTCTTCGCGATGTGCATCATCGTCGTGTTGCGCGAGAGGCAGTACATGTAAAGCATCGTGACGCGCGTGTTGCGGCCGTGGATGGCGGCGCGCGCAAAAAGCTTGGAGCCGACGCCGATGCCGCGCGAGCTTTCGAGCACCGACACGCCCAGTTCCGCCGTGCGCTGCTCACCCTCGGCCGGCAGATAGGCGAGGTGGCCCACGCCGACGAGTTCGAGCCGATCGTTATAGACGCCAAATACCTTGTCGCGCGTGAAGTCGATCGAACGGACGTAGTTTTCCACCACATGGTCCGGCGCGGCTTGGCCGAAGCGCAGGAGACGGTCGTCCTCACCGAGCGCGAGAAAGTGCGCGAGCAGCGCATCGAGGTCGCCCGCCGTCAGTTCGCGTACGAGTACCGATTCACGATGGGCCGCCTGCGAACGGCGGTCGTGCTGCTCGATCGACGCGACGGTGCGAGTAGTAGGGTGCGGATTCATCGTGGGTTCTCCTTTTCGTCATGCGCGTTCATGCTGCGACGCAATGCGAATTCTACCCGACATGCATCGGTAGAACTAGGGAAAACCCGAATTTCTGACTGAGAACGACTTCTATTTCGGCCTGAAACGGAGCTAACTTGCTGATTTTAGGTAAAAATAATCTGTTGCTTTATCGCTTCAGGTCAATTTAACCGATCAGGGATGATCATCTGTGATGTTGCGGCGCGGCAATCACCGGCTTCACGGTCCAGTCAGCAGTCCCCGCTCGAGGACATCGATGACCTGATCGGCGAACGCTCGATAGCCTAGGCGGCCGCCAGGCTTGA
>Ga0310811_10005518_pt1 | contig 16013 bp, 15 predicted proteins | sample YCmetagenome_FD_207642 | JGI IMG/M metagenome (GOLD analysis project Ga0310811, IMG submission 207642) | Soil microbial communities from experimental microcosm in Duke University, North Carolina, United States - YC | ecosystem: Engineered > Artificial ecosystem > Soil microcosm > Unclassified ...
TGGAGTCAACCTTCACACGTGATGCGGCTGCCGGCGATCGGTATACGGAATCGATGGGACGGTTGGTAGATCGTTCTGGTTAGTAGGCGGCCAGCTGTCTACATACATCCGACGAGCGGTGGGCCGGCTCCTTCCTCCATCCGCATTGTGTGAGGCTGCGCCGCATCATAGACGATGACTGCCAACACGTAGCGAGGCGTCGATCCGGTAACCACAGCTCGCATCAGAGTCCCGGTAGGAAGAGCGATCGTCTCGCCCTTCTGCAGTTTGAAGGCGCGTGTCGGCGTCTCGTAGCACGCTTCGCCGTCGATTACATAGACCGCTTCGACACCCGAATGGTGGTGAATCAACGAGTACATGCCTGGCATGAACACAGCCGACTGGGCCACCATCGCGTACTTCTCTGCATGCGGCAGCGGCAGGGGTCCTACCTGCATCACATGCCTTCCACCGTGGTGATCCGAGGTCTGTGACTCAATCGTCATCAGCCATGATGTTCCGGCCGCGTCGAACGCAACGCTGGCTGGGCCAACGGCTGCGCGCGCAGTCTCCGAAGTATCAAAGCGATCGATATGCCAGAACACCGGGTCCGTGAGACCGTCGGGGAGTACCTTGCCCGGAATGACGCTGCAACCGATCTCACCTCGCCGCTCGGGCGAGTTCTCGACGCAGGTCGACATCAGCTGCGCCGCTGCTGGCTTCGCGGACATCGAGACGATCGCCAGTGCAATTACGGACGCAGTTTGTCGTGTCATGGCGACCTCGCGCATTCGAGATGAACGCCTGGATATCAGGGCAACGCGAAGACGTAGATCGCGTTATGTCCGATCACGGGTGACGGCACGCTTTTGGCGGCGACCGCGAGCGGTCCCGCCGTCACCGATTGCCCGCCGCCGGTGAACACCATCACGTACTGCTTGCCGTTGACCGCGTAGGTGATCGTGCTGTTCATGATCATCCCGCCGACGATCGTTTCCCACAGTATCTTGCCGCTTTCGGCGTCGAGCGCACGCAGCCGGCGATTGAGATCACCGAAAAACATCAGGCCGCCTGCCGTCGTCAGCGCCGAGCCGTTGGCCGGCTGCGGCTGCGAGTAGATCACGCGCATCTCCCCGGTCGCGGCATCGATCTTCGCCACGCCCATGTAGTGCTTCGGATCCCCGCCTGGACGGAGCACACCGGTCCGCGGCCCGTAGCCTGTCGGATTGTTGTTGGCGGCTTGCATCGACAGGCACTGATCGTGGAACGGCACGTAGACGGAGTTGGTCTCCGGGTCGTAGGAGATCTGCCAGAGCCCGCGCGTATTGTGATAGCAGCCGACGATCGTGTCGCCGTCCTTATTGAACAGCTTGTCGGGATTCACGCCGGTTCTCCCGGTGTTCACGTCAACGACGCGGATATTGATGTTCGGGTCGTCGTACGGAAACGGACGGGCCCACAGGAACCGACCATCCTGTTGAGAGATGGCGAACATCCCGCCGCCTTCGGCGACGGTGAGGATGACATCCTGTTCTATCCCCCGCGGGATGGACGGGTTGATCCACTTCACATGGCGCGGATCGGGGTTCACACGTGTGTGAACGAGAATTCGCTCCTGATTGTGATCCGCGTCCCAGTCGTCGCTCGGTAGCTCCTGGTAGTACCACACCAGTTTGCCGGTGGCGACGTCCAGAGCGACGGTTGAATTGCTATAGAGCTCGGAGGGTGAGGTGTTCGAGACCGCGTTGTAGCTGCTGTGCCGCTTGAACCGCGTGTACGCGTTTGGATTCGCAACGCCCCAGTAGACGATTTTGCGGACCGGATCGTACGAGCCCGGCAGGCCCCACGGACCGGCAGCACGCTCTTCGACCGGCATGTTGCCCCACGTTTCGCCGCCCGGATCGCCGGGTGCCACCGTGACGTAGAACTTCCAGACTTCCCTGCCTGTTCGCGCATCGTGCGCGGCGATGAAGCAGTGCTGCCGCTTGTTCTGATCGCATGTGCGGTTCGAGATCACTTTGCCGTCGGCGACGAGCAGTCCGCCCGCCGTGATTTGGCCTTCGTCGACTTTCGTCTGCCACCGCTGCTTACCGGTCACGGCGTCGATGGCGACCAGATAACCGTCTGGCGCGCCGAAGTAGATCATGTCGTCGTAGATGCCGAGGTTCTTGCTGCGCGAGGCACGCACTTGCACGCCGGTGGGATAGTCGCGCTTGTATTCCCAGAGCAGATCGCCGCTCGTCGCATCGAGTGCTTGCACGGTTGCGCCAGGCGCGATCACATACATCACGCCGCGATAGACGATCGGCGTCGATTCCTGCGTGCCGATTGGCAGCCCGCGCGACCACACCATCCGCAGCTGCCCGACGTTTCCCTTGTTGATCTGTTTCAGCGTGCTGAAGCGATGCTCGTCGTAGGTGCGGCTGATGTGCAGCCAGTCGGAAGGATCGGGGTGCGCCAGCATCGAGTCGGTGACCGGCACGAACCCTTCGTGTTGCGCGACAACACGCATCGCGCACAACGCGACGATTGCAGAAATTGCAGCGACCAGCCAACACGTCCTCATCGTCGCCTCCACGTTCGGGTATGAGGGACAAAATATTACTGTGACCGAGACTTAACAGTACACTCGCTTGGTCGGCACGTTTCAGGTGAACGTCACAGTCACCAACCCGCGTGACGCCTCGCGGGCTTTCGAGGAGAAGTTCTGGGTCGATACCGGCGCGCTGTACACGTTCATCCCAGAAGATCGACTGTCAGAGATTGGCGTCCAACCAATTCGTGCACGTGACTTGATCTGGGCAGATGGTCGCACGGAACGACGGATGCTCGGCGAAGCCGTTTTGACAGTTTCTGATCTCGAGGAATCGCTGACATGCCCGGTCGTCTTCGGACCGGCCGGATCGCTGTACCTTCTGGCGCGACAGCGCTCGAGATTTTCGGAGTGGAAGCCGATCCGACGACGCAGCAGTTGAAACCGATCGCCGCCATCATCGGTGGATTTCTCGGTTCGTCGCTTCACCGAACCCAGAAGTCGTAACCACTAACCACCACCAACGCTACTGCAGCCGATCGGCGAGCATTCCCACGCTCAACGCGTAGAGGTGCGCGCAGTTGTAGTCGAGGATGGTCTCGTAGTTTGGATACACGAGAAAGCTGCGGCCACCGACTTCGACGAGGCTCGCGACGACATCGGCGCGCGGCAGCGCCGCGCCTGACTTCAGCCGTACGCCTGCTTCGCTCCAGTCGCTCAACGGACGTCGCTCGGTCATCTGCCGCTTGGCCGAGCATCCGACGTCACGTATCGGGATCGAGGCAATCTTCTCGCGCGCCGCCGAAGAGACTGCGACTTCGCGTCCCCACGTTTGGCCCGCCTCCCATCCGGCGTTCTTCAAGTAGCTGGCGATCGATGCCAGCGTATCGGGCTTCGAGTGCCAGATGTCGCGCCGACCGTCGTCGTCGAAGTCGACGGCGTAGGCGAGATAACTCGATGGCATGAATTGCGGCTGGCCCATCGCGCCCGCCCACGATCCGGTCATCGTCTTTGCGTCGATGAAGCCGCTCTGCACGATTGACAACGCTTTGAACAGCTCGCCGCGGAAGAAGTCGGCACGGCGAGGCTCATAGGCCAGCGTGGCGAGCGCCTGGAACACGGGGTACGCCCCTGTGAACTGGCCGTAGTGCGACTCCAGGCCCCAGATAGCGAGGACGATACCCGAAGGCACACCGTACTCCGCGCGTACGCGGCGCAGCAGCATCTGCTCCTGCATGGCATGCTCGCGTCCCATGCGGATGATGCGCGGCGTCACGCGGGTGTTGAAATAGCGATCGAGGGTAATCGTGAACTCGGCCTGCGAGCTGTCGCGCTCGACGACGCGCGAAATCGGTGTCAGACCGGTAAGCGTTTGACCGATCAGTTCGTCGCTGTACCCACGCGAGCGCGCTTCGTCAATCACCCCCTGCAGCCACTCCTCGAAGGGCGGCTGCTGAGGCGGTTGAACGGCATCCTGTGGCGCCGCCAGCAGCGTCGTCGTCAGAAGCAGCGCAGCCACTCGCATTGGGATTATGTTGACTGAATTTTAGACCCTCCCGCTCGAAGAGCGCCGCCTGCATCCGAGAGGCTTCGGCAGGCAGGAACAGCCAGTCCCTGGCGCGTGCGTGCTGTAGTTGGTGACGCGACCACACAGCCCGCATCAGACCGCTCGCCGCGTGTGCGTTCGTGCCGAGGAGCAGATGCCCTATTTCGTGCGCGATGGCGAATCCAAGCACCGTGGCGGCATCGGCCCCGGCCTGATTCGCCAGCCACTCCACGCGATCGACGAACATCGTTGCGAGCGTGCCCGCGCCCGCCTGGGTGTTGACGAGGGAGTATCCGAGCTGAAGCATCCCGTGTCCATTCGGCTCCGCCGGCAGGCGCGCAAGGCGGACCGAGATCTCCGTGCCCGCCAACGGCGTCTCACAGCCTGCGGCCGCTGTGTCCGACGAGCACACCACCCAGGCAGTCTGGATACCGGCGGCGGCCAGGACCCCGGCCGCCGCACGCAGAGCAACCGTCTGATCCGCCGCCGGCACCTTCGTCATGTCGTAGACGCGTACCGTCAGTTGGGGAGCAACCTGCGGAGTGCTTTCGCGCGCGGCCTGTACGACACTTGAACTCGTTGTTGTCAGCGCGACAACCAGTGCAAAGAGGGTGGCGTTCCGCACGACGCTACTGTGCGACGCGGCGCCGGGTGCCTCAATGCATTGGAGGTGACACGAGGTGAAACGTTGGTGACCTGCGATTGTTTGTCTGACAAACTCGCAAGTTCACCGGAGATAATTTGCTATGGACGCCGAACACCTTCTCCGATTCGAATCCTTCGAGCTCGACGTCCGCTCCCGGGAGCTCCGGAAAGGCAAGAGTCGAATTCGTCTCCAGGAGCAGCCGTTCGAAATCCTGCGCTTGATGCTCGAGCGCCCTGGCGACGTGGTGACGCGCGAGGAGCTGGCGAGGCGCCTCTGGCCGCAGGGCACGTTCGTCGATTTCGAACACAGTCTAAACGCCGCGGTGAAGCGGCTGCGTGCCGCGCTTGGTGACGACGCGGACAATCCCAAGTATGTAGAGACGCTTCCACGGCGCGGCTACAGGTTCATCGCGCCGCTCGGCCAGGACGCGGCGATCGCCTTTCCGTTGATGGCGCCGGACTTCAAGGCACGGCTGGCTGTGCTGCCGTTTGCGAATCTGAGCGGAGATCCGACGCAGGAGTATTTCAGCGACGGTCTCACCGAGGAGATGTTCCTGCAGCTTGGACGGCTGGCTCGGGGACGTATAGGCGTCATCTCCCGGTCGTCGTCGAACCTCTTCAGGGGCAGCGGCCGTCGCGCGCGCGAGATCGGCGAACTGCTGCGCACCGACTATCTCCTCGAAGGCAGCGTGCGGCGCGAAGGCGATCGCGTGCGCATTACGGCGCAGCTGGTCGAAACAGCGAGCGAGGCGCACCTCTGGACAGATGTCTACGAGCGGAACCTCACGGATAGTCTGTCGGTGCAGGCGGAGGTCGCCGCGCGGATTGCGCAATCGCTGGCCGTCGAACTGCTGCCGGAGCAGTCAGTCCAACCGGCGCACGACGCAGCCGCCTATCAGACGTACCTGAAAGGCCGTTACTACTGGAACCTCCCGGGCGATGCCGGATTCCCGCAGGCGATCACTTTTTTCGAGCAGGCGTGCGCAGCAGATCCGACGTTCGCGGCAGCGCACGCGGACCTGGCGCGGACGCACACGGCACAGGCCGAGTACTACAACATGGTTCCTCGCGCGGCGCTGGAAACCGCGCAACCGATTGCTGAGCGCGCACTGCAGCTCGATCCACACCTCGCGCACGCGCATCTGGCGATTGCCAATATCCACGCCATGCTGCGCTGGGACTGGAAAGCCGCCGAGGAAGGGTTCAAGCAGGCGATTGCGTTGAATCCGAGCAGCGACGGCGCGCACCGATGGTACGGGCTGCTGCTGGCCGGAATGGGTCGATGCGAAGAAGCGGTACGCGAAGCGCGGCGTGCGCGCGAGCTGGACCCACTCTGCCTGGTCGTCGGCACGAGCGCCGCGTGGATTCAGTTCATGGCCGGCGACTATGAGTCGGCCATCGACACGTGCCGCAACGTCCTGGACATGAAACCTCAATTCCCACCGGCAACGCGCGTGCTCGGCGCCGCGCTGCTGCAGATGGACCGCGCCGCCGAAGGGATCGCGGAGATGGAAGCCGCTGCCGCGAACAAACCAGGCAACCCCGTGCTCCTGTCGTGGCTCGCGCACGCCAAAGCGATGCGCGGCGAATGTGGCGTCGCGCGTACGCTCATCCAGGCGACCGATCGCCTTCGCGCGGATCGTTTCGTCCCCTCGCTTCACGTCGCCCTCGCGCACGTCGGCCTTGGAGAAGCGGATGAGGCCTTCGCAATGCTCGATCGAGCCTGCGAGGAGCGCGACCCGATGCTGCTCATGCTCGCCGGCGACCCGCGGTTCGACCCCCTGCGCCGCGACGTGCGTTTCGCTCGTCTGCTCGTCCGCCTCGGCCTATAAACCAATCGGCCGCGTGCGCCGTATCTGAAGAGTAGGCGGAGGGCTTTATATGTCTCGACGTGTGATCGGATTTCTCATAGCGCTGGCGCTGGCGTTCCCCGCGCTGGCGCTGGCGCAAGCGGCACCCAGGCATCCGGACTTCAGCGGCACATGGAAAGTCACGAACATTGATATGCCTGACGCAGCCGGCGGCAGCGCTGGCTTTGGCGGGCGAGGTGGGTTCGGCGGTCGGGGTGGACGTGGCTTTGGCGGAGGTGGCCGTCGCGGCGGCTACAACCGTGGCGGTGGCGGCGGGGGTGATCAGGCCAACGCCAACGCCGATGCCGAGCGGCCGCGGCGCCTGGAGGTTGGTCAGACGGTGCGTATCCGTCAGACCGACGATCGCCTCATCATCACCGACGACGACGGGCAGGGCGTGGCGACGATGAACAGCTACAACCTTGACGGGAAGGAAACGACGAACAAGACAGCGCAGGCGACAACCAAGAGCAAGAGCAAGTGGGAAGGCGTCGCGCTGGTCACGGACGTGACCCGTTCGATGCAGACACCGCGCGGCAACTTCGACATGAAGAGCCGCGAGGTGCGCAGTTTGAGCGCAGACGGCAAGGTGATGACCGTGCGCACGGAGTTCGATACGCAGCGGGGCAAGCAGGCGATGACCGTCACGTACGAGCTGGTTGGCAGTTAGTAGTGGCTAGTGGTTAATCGGTTCGTCGTTGGTGGTTGGTGGTTTTACACTAACCACTAACTACGAACCGCCAACGACTATCCAGATGAGAGTGCTTGTCGTCGAAGACGAACAGAAGGTTGCCAACGCCCTGCGTGAGGGCCTCGAAGGCGAGCGCTATGAGGTAGTCGTTGAACGGACCGGCGAGGATGCGTTCTTTCGCATCACGACGGAGGCGTTCGACTTGATCCTTCTGGATCTCGGCCTTCCGGGCCGCGACGGCCTGCAGATTCTCACCACGCTGCGCAGCAAGAGTATCAAGACACCCGTGCTCGTCCTCACGGCGCGCGACACGCTGCAGGACCGGGTCGCCGGTCTCGACAGCGGCGCCGACGACTATCTTGTCAAGCCGTTCGCCTTCGCCGAGCTGCTCGCACGTATTCGCGCGCTGATGCGCCGTGGTACGGCGGAGGCGCCCCGCCTCGCGGTCGGCGACCTGGCGATGGATCTGATCACGCGGAAGGTAACGCGCGGCGGGCAGCCGGTCGATCTGACGGTGCGCGAGTTCGAGCTCCTGGAATACCTGATGCGCTACGAAGGCCAGGTGGTGTCGCGCGAGACGCTGGCGCGCGATGTGTGGAAGGAAACCGCCCGGACCACGCCGCTCGACAACGTCATCGACGTGCACATCGCGCGGCTGCGGCGGAAGGTCGATCTCGATCGGCCGGTCAAACTGATTCACACCGTGCGCGGCGTCGGTTTCATGCTGCGCGAGGGCGAGCCGTGAGGAGGTGGTGGCGATCGCACAGCGTGCGCGTGCAGCTCACGCTGTGGTACGTCGCCGCCATGACGCTGGTCCTCGCCGTCTATGCCGGCGCCATCCTCGCCTACGTCAGCCGCAGCGCTTCCCAGCTCCTCGATCAGCAGCTCCGCGCGGACTTCCAGTGGGCGACGGTCATGGTGGAGCAGACGCCCGAGGGTGGCATTACATGGAACGGCGAAGAGGCGATTGAAGAGCACCCGTGGCTGCAGATATGGAGCGCCGACGGCAAGCTCCTGTTTCGCAACGATGTCGCGCTGGGACAGCCTGATGTCGGAATGAATCTGGCGAACCTGGCCGACGATGCGATCGTGCGCGTACCGACGGATGGTGTGGCGATGCGCGTGTTGAGCAGGCGCGGCGAGATCGAGGGAGGGCCGGTCGTCATTCAGGTCGGACGCTCCGAGGCAACGATGCGCGAACAGATACGGACGGTCGCGCTCATTCTGCTGCTTGGCCTGCCGCTCGCCGTCGCCACCGCGGGATTTGGCGGCTATCTCCTCGCACGGCGTGCGCTCGCACCGATCGAAAGGATGACGGAGCGCGCGGAGACAATCACCGCGGAGCGATTGAGCGACCGGCTGCCGGTCAGCAATGCCGACAACGAGATGGGCCGCCTGGCGACCGTATTCAACGCGACGCTCGCCCGGCTGCAGGAATCGTTCGAGCAGATGCGGCGTTTTACGGCGGACGTGTCGCACGAATTGCGGACACCGCTCACCGCGATTCGCAGCGTCGGCGAAGTGGGGCTGCGCGGCAAGCGTGACGAACACGACTACCGCACGATCATCGGCAGCATGCTGGAGGAGGCGGACCGCCTGGCGGTGCTTGTCGATCGTCTGCTGACGCTGTCGCGGACGGAGACCGGAGAGTCGAGGCTGTCGATCGAGCCGATCGCGCTGCAGGAGCTCGCCGAGAGCGTCATCGCGGATCTGGCGGTGCTTGCGGAAGAGAAGTCGCAGCAGCTCGTCGTCGAGGCGCACGGTGCGCCGTGCGCCTCGGGCGATCGCATGATGCTGCGGCAGGCGCTCATCAATCTGGTCGACAACGCCATCAAGTTCTCGCCGCCTGATACCGCCATCGTTATCCGCATCGCGGATGCGCAAGGCAAGGCGACAATTGATGTGATCGACCGGGGCGCCGGCATTCCGGACGCCGCGCGCGATCACATCTTCGACCGCTTTTACCGTGCCAGCGGCAGCGCGGATGTGATCGGCACGGGGCTGGGACTATCCATCTCGAAGTCTGCCGTGGAAAAGTCCGGCGGGTTGCTCACGCTCGAAAAGACGGACGGCAACGGCAGCACGTTCCGGATCACGCTGCCGCGGTCTTAACCACGAAGGTCCGGAAGGCACGCGTTCTTCCTACCTTCGTGGTTGAGAGACCGGAACGCCAGCGCCAACGCCGCCAGCAGCATCGCCGTGAGAAATACCGCGACACCGGGCCAGGCGTACGCGGTCCAGAAAAATCCGCCGACCGTCCCGGCGGTGCTCGCGCCCATGTAATAGAAGAAGAGGTACAGCGCCGATGCCTGCGCCTTCCCCTCATATGCGTGCAGCCCGACCCAACTGCTCGCGACCGAATGCGAAGCGAAGAAGCCGATCGTGACGAGTGCGATGCCGACAATGACGAGCGGCAGCGGCCGCAGCATCGTCGCCCCGACGCCGAGCAGCATTGTCGTCAGCCCGACGCGCAGCAGCACGGGACGCTCAAAGCGATGTGAGAGGAATCCCATCAGCGACGAGCTGAAAAATCCGAACACATACAGACCGAACACCGATCCGACCGCCGTTTGACTGAGCCCGTACGGCGGCGCGAGCAGCCGGAACGAGCTGTAGTTGTAGACGGTCACGAGCGTCCCGAGCACCAGACCAGCCTCCATGACGAGCGCCAGTATCACCGGATCGCGGAGATGCGACTTGTAGATGCCCATCAGCGTCGGCATTGAGAACGATCGCGGTTGAAAACGTGCCGACGCGGGGAGACTGACCGAGAAAATCGCGGCGGCGAGGACTCCGAGAACGCCGATGGCGGCAAGCGTGGGCCGCCACGAGAACAGATCGGTCATGAGGCCCGTCAGCAATCGTCCCGTCATCCCGCCAAGCGCACCGCTGCCGACATACAGGCCCATCGACACACCGACATCGTCCGGATGGATCTCTTCGCCGAGGTAGGCCATCGCGATTGCCGGAAGTCCGGCGATGGCGATGCCTTCAATGGCGCGAATGAGGAGGAACGTCGGCCAGTTGCCGACGACCGATGACAACAGCGTCAGCAGCGCGGCAGCGAGGAGCGACACCGCCATCAGCGGCTTGCGCGACCAGGCTTCGGCGACAGCGCCAATGACGAGCATGGAGACGGCGAGACAGCCGGTTGTCACCGACAGTGCAAGACTGCTGGTCGCCGCATCGACGTGGAACTCGCGGGTGAACACGGGGAGCAGTGGCTGGACGGCGTACATCAACAGGAAGACGGAGAACCCGGCGGAGAAGACCGCGAGGTTGATTTTCCAGAAGGCGCGGCTGCCGCGCGCGACGCCTGTCACGTCAGCGGCGCGCCAGGGCGAGACGGATGCCGAGCGCCATCAACACCGCGCCGGTCGCTGCTTCCATACGTCGCTTGACACGATCCGTCAACAGCACGGCGGCCATCCGATCGATGAAACGCGCATAGAGGGTGAGCCAGAGCAATCCCATCGCCACGTGTGTCGCGGCGAGCACCACGGACTGCGTCAGTACGTTGCGGTCCGGCACGATGAACTGCGGCAGAAACGTCACGTAGAACACCGCGACTTTCGGGTTGGTCAGGTTGGTAAGCAACCCTTGTGCGAACGCGTTGACCGCTTTCGCGCTCGTCGCGGCTGTCGCAACCTCCACGCGTGACTGCGCGCGCACCGCCGCGTGAAGCGCGCGCCCGCCGAGATATACGAGATACGCGCCGCCAGCATACTTGAGAACGGCGAATGCCAAGTAAGAGTGCGCAAAGATCACGGCCACACCGAGCGCCGAAGCGGCGCCCCAGATGAGGCATCCGAGCCCGATGCCGAGCGAGGCGAGAAACGCCGGCCGGGTGCCTCCGCCGAATGCGTGGCGCATGACGAGCGCCATATCCGCGCCCGGTGTGATTGTCAGCAGACCAGCCACTGCGACAAACGCGAGAAGCTGCGGTGCCGGCGGCACCAGCGAACTCATCAAGTGACAAGTGTATCCGCGCCGGGCACTTCCCTTGCACCGCGCGGCACATATGCGTCGGCTGACGATCGCACTTGAGCTCGCGGCAATTGTTCTCTGTATTGGATGCAGTCGTCAGGACGCGCGTCTTGAAGAGCACAAGAAGAATTTCGAATCGCTGGGCGCTACGACCAAGGTAATCGGTGAGGCGTGGCTGTCAGGCGACGTGTCCGGTACCTACACGCGCACAGCATTAGAGCAGACGTTCTATCTCGTCGAGCAGGAGCGGACCAAACTGGCGTCCAGGCCCGAGATGCTGCAGGACCCGCGCGGCGCCGCGCTGTCGCAGGAGGCCGAGCAACTCTCGCGTGTGATCGCCTCAATGATCGGCGATGTCGGGTCCGCGGACGGTGATGCCGCACGCCAGCGTCTCGCCTCGCTCCCCATCGTGCCGCAGGAACGCCCGTGAGCGCGATTGTCGATCTGGTTCTCGGCGTCGTTACCAGCATCGGCGGCTTCGTCGAAGTTGGTTCGATCTCCACCTCGGCGCAGGCCGGATCGGAGTTCGGTTTTCAGTTGTTGTGGGCCGTCGCCGCCGCGACGGTCATGCTGGCCATGCTCGCGGAGATGTCGGGCCGCCTCGCCGCCGTCGGCAAACAGAGCGTGGCGGGAGCGGTGCGCGAGCGGTTTGGCATTCACTTCCAGGCGGTGCCGCTCGTCGCCGAGCTCATCATCGACGTGCTGCTGTTGACCGCAGAGATCGGTGGAGTGGCGATCGCTGTGAAGCTCCTGACAGGCATCGCCTTCCAGTGGTGGCTGCTGCCGATTGGGGTGGTCGTTTGGCTGGTCCTTTGGGTTTCGGGATTCGCGGTCGTCGAGTACGGCATCGGCCTGCTGGGGTTGGTGACGCTCGCCTTCATCGTCGCCGCATGGAAGCTCGGTCCCGACGTCTCGGACCTCGCCAAAGGACTGGTGCCAACGATGGCGGACCACGACATGACGCGCTACGCGTTTCTGGCGGTCAGCATTCTGGGTGCGACGGTCAGCCCCTATCTCGTCAACTTCTATTCGTCGGGAACGATTGAAGAGAAGATGAAGGAACAAGAGCTGTGGGTGAATCGAGTCACGTCGTATGCCGGAATCTCGTTCGGCGGCGTCGTCGCCATGGGCGTGCTCGTCACCAGCGCAATGGTGCTCGAGCCGCGCAGCATTCTTGTCAATTCGTACGAGCAGGCCACGTTGATGTTCGTGCCGACGTTCGGTCGGTGGGCGGTCGCGCTTTTCGCCTTTTCCCTCGGCATCGGATGCCTGGGTGCCGCACTCGAAATCACGTTGAACGCCGGTTACCTGCTCGCACAGGTCTTCGGCTGGGAGTGGGGCGCGAACAAGCCGCGCCGCGACGAAGCCCGCTTCACCACGGCATTCACGTTCATCCTCGTGCTGGCACTCGCCATCGGCCTGATCGGGTTCGATCCGCTGAAGCTCACGATGATATGTGTCGCGCTGACGGTCGTGATCATGCCCCTCATCGTGCTGCCGTTCCTCGTGCTCATGAACGACTCGCGCTACGTCAAGGGGCACACTAGCGGGCCGATCGGCAACGGCTTTCTCGCCGCGCTGACGATTCTCGCAGGGCTCCTGGCGCTGGTCGTCGTCCCGCTCGAGATTCTCGGAGGGTAACGGATGCCGTCACGGGTCGATCTCATTCGCGACGTGCTCGACAAGGGAGTGGTCGACCGACATGGGCGTGAGATGGGGCGCGTGGATAGCATTGTCATCGCGCTGCGGCCGAACCGGCCGCCGCAGGTAACGGCCATCGAGATAGGGCCCGCGGTGCTTGCTTACCGCGTGCGGCCGGTTCTCGGCCGGCTGATGTCGGCCGTGGAGCACGCACTTGGTATCGACCAGGGGCGGCCATTGCGCATCCCCTTCGGCGACATTCTCGGCATCCACAGTCACATCAAGGTGGATCGCGCCTTCGGCGAAACCGTGGCCGCGACCGTTGAGCAACGGCTGCGGGCCTGGGTGAGCGCCCTTCCAGGATCGTCATGACGGCAACTGGTGAAGACTCCTCGAATGCACTGAAGCCTCACGAGCTGCGCATCGACCGGCTGCTCGGCCGTCAGGTACTTGCCGCGAACGGCCGTCCGGCGGGGCGCCTCGAGGAGTTCCGCGCCGAAGTCCGCGACGGACACTGCGTTATCACGGAGTACGTCATCGGCTCCGCCGGATTGATCGAGCGGATGGGCGTGGTTGCGCGGGGCCTCTTCGGTCTGCCCCGAAGAGGTTATGTGGCCCGGTGGAATCAGATCGATTTCAGCAACTTCGAGGCGCCGCGTCTGACGTGTCCAGTTGAGGAACTGGAAAAGCTCGGCGAGTAGATGTAAGCTCCGCCCCTCTTCCGAGGAGGGATCATGGAGCTCTCCGTCAGCGTTACCGTCAATGGGCGGCGCTACGACCGTCAAATCGAACCTCGTCTTCTGCTCGTTCACTTCATTCGCGACACGGTCGGCCTGACCGGCACGAAGATCGGCTGTGACACGAGCCAGTGCGGCGCGTGCACCGTGCTGCTTGATGGCGTCGCCGTGAAGTCCTGCACGTGCCTGGCGGCGCAGGCGGACGGCGCCTCCGTGACGACGATAGAAGGCCTCGCGCCCGAAGGGAAGCTCGATCCCGTTCAGGAAGCGTTCTGGGAAAAGCATGGCCTGCAGTGCGGCTTCTGCACCCCCGGAATGATCTTCGCGACGAAGGCGCTGCTGCAGACCAACAACAATCCGTCGACGGAGCAGATCCGGCACGCGCTTGAAGGCAACATGTGCCGCTGCACGGGTTACCAGAACATCGTCCGGTCCGTTCAGGCGGCGGCTGCCGCGGGAGCACGATGATGGCGACGACGGTTGCGGCTCCGGCACGCGTGTTCGGCTCGGGCATCAAGCGCCGCGAGGATCCGAGGCTGCTGACAGGCACGGCGCGCTACACCGCGGACATGACGCTGCCCGGGCAACTTTATGCGTCGATTCTGCGCAGCCCGCACGGGCACGCGCGCATCAAAAAGATTGATACGGCGGCTGCGAAGGCCGCATCCGGCGTCGTCGCCGTGTTCACCGGGGCGGATACAGAAGGCGTCCTGCAGTCGATTCCGTGCGCGTGGCTGGTGCCGAATTCCGATCTCAAGACGGCGCCGTACCCGCCGCTGGCGAAAACGACTGTTCGCTATGTTGGCGATTCGGTCGCTGTAGTGGTCGCCGACTCGCCCGAGCACGCTGCCGATGCGGTCGATCTCATCGAGGTCGACTACGAGCCGTTGAAGGCCGTCGTCGATCCCGAGAAGGCAGTCAAATCAGGTGCGCCGCAGCTGCACCAGGAAGCGGCGAACAACATTGCGTTCCACTGGGTGGTGGCTGGCGGCGACGTCGATGCGGCGTTCAAGAATGCCGACGTCGTCGTTCGCGATCGCATCATCCAACAGCGCCTCATTCCGACGGCCATGGAGCCGCGCGGTGCGCTGGCGCATTACGTCCCCGCAACCGGTGAGCTGACGCTGTGGAACACCACGCAGAATCCGCACATCGTCCGCTTCATCATGTCGCTGGTCTGCGGCATTCCGGAAGATCGCCTCCGCGTGATCGCACCGGAAGTTGGCGGCGGCTTCGGCAGCAAGATTCCGCAAATCCAGGGCGACTTCATCACGGTGTTCTGCTCGATGAAGCTCGGTCGGCCCGTGAAGTGGATCGAGACGCGATCTGAGAACTATCAATCGACAACGCACGGAAGGGACCACGTGCAGGATGTCGAGATGGCGGCGACGAAGGACGGCAAGATCCTCGGGCTGCGCTGCACCGTGTGGGCGGGGATGGGCGCGTATCTTTCAACCGCCGCGCCCGGCATCCCGACCATTCTGCACGGGCTGATGTTGTCCGGGCCGTACCAGATCGGCGCGGTGAAGGAAGACGTTTACGGCGTCTACACCAACACCACGCCGGTGGAGGCGTATCGCGGTGCCGGACGGCCCGAGGCGACGTTCATGCTCGAACGCGTGATCGATCGACTTGCCGACGAACTGAAGATGGACCCGGTCGAGATTCGCAAACGCAATCTGATACCCGCGTTCGACAACGGCCACGACGTTGTCACCGGCCTGAAGTACGACAGCGGCAACTATCAAGGTGCGCTCGACAAGGCGTTGACGCACGTTGACTACGCCGCCTTGCGCAAGGAACAGGCGGAGGCGCGGAAGAAGGGGCGCTACATCGGCATCGGCGTCGGCATGTACGTCGAGATCTGTGGCCTCGGCCCGTCACAGGTCGCCGGCGCCGTCGGCTTCCAGGGCGGCCTCTGGGAAAGCGCTATCGTCCGCTTCCATCCGAGCGGCAAGGCGCACGTCTTCATCGGCTCGTCGCCGCATGGTCAGGGTGAAGAGACGACGTTCGCGCAGATCGTCGCGGACGAACTCGGCGTCAGCGTGAACGACGTGAAGATCGTCCACGGCGATACCGAGAACACGCCGATGGGATGGGGCACGTACGGCAGCCGCACGACGGCCGTCAGCGGCGCGGCGCTGGCGGTGGCAACGCGGAAAATCAAGGAGAAAGCGAAGCTGCTCACGAGCCACCTGCTCGAAGCGGCGGTGGAAGACATCGAGTACGCGAACGGCAAGTTCTTCGTCCGCGGCTTCCCGGACAAGGCGAAGACTATTCAGGACATCGCGCTCATGGCCAACGTCGCGTGGAACATGCCGCAGGGGATGGAGCCCGGGCTCGAGGCGACGACCTTCTACGATCCGCCGAACTTCGTTTACCCGTTCGGCGCGCACGTCGCCGT
>Ga0310811_10005519_pt1 | contig 16012 bp, 14 predicted proteins | sample YCmetagenome_FD_207642 | JGI IMG/M metagenome (GOLD analysis project Ga0310811, IMG submission 207642) | Soil microbial communities from experimental microcosm in Duke University, North Carolina, United States - YC | ecosystem: Engineered > Artificial ecosystem > Soil microcosm > Unclassified ...
AACGTCGAAGTTGGCGCCAATACTGTAATTGGCCCGCATGTTGTCATTGATGGGCACACCAAGATTGGTGCTGACAATCGTATCTTCCAGTTTTGTTCCATCGGTGGACAGCCACAGGACAAGAAATACGCGGGTGAGCCTACTCGCTTGGAAATTGGCGACCGTAATACCATTCGCGAAAGCTGCACTTTCAATATCGGCACGACGCAAGATGGCGGTATCACGCGTGTTGGTAACGACAACTGGGTGATGGCTTATGTACATGTGGCGCATGATTGCTCCATTGGTGACAACTGTATTTTCGCCAATAGCGTTCAGCTTGCCGGCCATGTGCAGATTGGTGACTTCGTCATCATCGGTGGTATTTCGGGCGTGCATCAATTTGTGCGTATCGGTTCGCACAGCATGGCAGGGATGACGACGAGTCTGTCGCAGGATCTGCCGCCGTATGTGATGGCGTCGGGCAATCCTGCTGCTGCCCGCGGTATCAATGTCGAAGGCCTGCGTCGGCGCGGTTTTTCTGCCGAGGCAATCGCGGCGATTCGACGCGCCTACAAGACAATTTACGTATCCGGCATGCGCCTTGAAGAAGCACGCGAGGCCATTGCGGCGGAGCAGGATGAATATCCTGAACTCAAGCCACTCGTTGAATTCCTGTCCGTGTCTGGGCGCGGTATTGTTCGCTGAGAACGAGAATATCCATGCCTGTACGCATTGCGATGGTGGCCGGCGAGGCCTCTGGGGATCAGCTTGCAGCGCATCTGATTGAAGCTTTGCGTGTGCATCTGCCCGATGCCGAGTTCTACGGCATTGGCGGGCCGCGCATGCAGTCTGTCGGTTTCAAAGCACTGTGGCCGGCGGAAAAGCTTGCCGTCAATGGTTACGCAGAAGTTCTGAAACGCTATCGGGAACTTTCGGGCATCCGCAAATCACTGCTTGCGATCATGCGCAAGGACAAGCCTGATGTGTTTATTGCCGTTGATGCGCCGGATTTCAATCTGTGGCTTGAAGAGCGCATGAAGAATGCCGGCGTACCGGCAATTCACTTTGTCAGTCCGTCGATCTGGGCCTGGCGCGGTGAACGCATCCACAAGATCAAGAAGGCTGTTTCACGCATGTTGGCACTCTTTCCGTTTGAGCCGGAAATCTACGAGCGTGAGAATGTGCCGGTCAGTTACGTCGGCCATCCTTTTGCCGATGCGATTCCTGTTGATCGAGATCGAGCCGGAGCTCTGGAGCGTCTCGGTCTAGATGCCGATGGGCAATACATAGCGTTGTTACCCGGAAGCCGCCAAAGCGAGCTCGACAATATGGCCGAGTCGTTTATTGAAACGGGCAAGCTGTTGCTGCAACGGTTTCCTAAAGCACAACTGCTGGTTCCCCTGGTCACACGCGAAACGCGTGATCGCTTCGAGTTGGCGCTGTGGGAGTGCAAGGCGCAGGATTTGCCGTTCAAGATGATCTTCGGCCACGCACGTGATGTGCTCGCTGTTGCCGATGCAGCGTTAGTAGCCAGCGGTACGGCAACGCTGGAGGCGGCTTTGCTGAAGACTCCCATGGTTGTGACCTACAAGGTTGCACGGATGACTTATCGTCTGATGAAGAACAAGGGCTATCAACCGTGGATTGGTTTGCCCAATATTCTCGCAGGCGAATTTGTCGTGCCGGAGTTCGTTCAAGATCAGGCAACGCCGGAAAACATGGCGCAGGCCGTTGGCAATCTGATTGTTGACAAGGTTGCGCGCATGCAGATCGTTGAGGTATTCCGACGTATTCATGAAAGTTTGCGCCAAGGCACGGGCGAGCGTGCAGCAGCGGCTGTATTGCCGTATCTGCTGCCGAAGTAAAGTGGCCTATCGTGACTGCCGCCGCGCGCATTGATAAGGCCGCGATATTCAAAGTTGCTGGCGTTGACGAAGCCGGCAGAGGCCCTTTGGCCGGTCCGGTTGTTGCTGCTGCGGTCATTCTCGACCCGATGCGCCCCATTGAAGGCCTGAATGATTCGAAGAAGCTCAGTGAAAAGGCGCGTGACCGTCTTGCGCCCTTGATTCGTGAACATGCGCTGGCATGGGCTGTTGCGGAGGCCAGCGTCGAGGAAATCGATACGCTCAATATTCACCATGCCACGCTGCTGGCGATGCGTCGTGCTATTGAAATGCTGGGGGTCGTACCCGATGCCATTGAAGTTGACGGACTGCATTGCCCAACAGTAACCATGCCGGCGACGGCGATCGTCAAGGGTGACAGCAAAGTGGCCGCGATTGCTGCTGCATCGATTCTTGCCAAGACCGTGCGCGATGCGCAATTGCTGCTGTTGCATGAACGCTATCCCATGTACGGCCTGGATCGACACAAAGGATATCCGACGGCTGCGCATCTGGCGGCCTTGCGTGAGCATGGTGTCGTGCGTGAAATTTACAGAGCCAGTTATGCGCCGGTACGTGCCTTGATCGAGCAAGGTGCAGTGCAATGAAGCACATTGCTTCGCGTGATAACGCAACCTTCAAATCCCTGCGTGCGCTGGTCGAGAGTGCTCGTGAGCAACGTCAACGTCGGCAAACACTGATCGATGGTCTGCATCTGCTCGAGGTTTATGCACAGCGCGGTGGTGTGCCTGCGACGATATTGCTCGCAGAATCGTCGCTCGATAATACCGAGGTCATGACGCGGGCTGCAGCCTTTGCCGATGTGGATGTCCTAATCTTCAAGGATGCTTTGTTTCGTGAACTCAGCGGCGTCGCAACACCAACCGGCGTTGCCGCCGTGATTGCGATTCCCGACGAATGCGATGCCTTGCCGACGGAGACCTGCATCATGCTTGATGCGATACAGGATGCTGGCAACGTCGGTTCCATTCTGCGCAGTGCAGCAGCGGCAGGTGTACGAGATGTACTGCTTGGGCCAGGTTCGGCTGGTGCATGGACGCCTCGTGTTTTGCGTGCTGCACAAGGCGCCCATTTTTCGCTCAATATCCGTGAGCAAGCGGACTTGCCATCCTTGCTTGAGCAATTGTCCATGCCTGGCGTGGCAACGGTTGTGGAGGGTGCATCCAGTGTGTATGCGCTTGATCTTTCTCAGCCGGTTGCCTGGTTGTTTGGTAACGAAGGGGCGGGCTTGTCGGATGAATTAATTGCTGCCGCGAAATTGCGCGCGACGATTCCGCTGGCCGCGGAAACGGAATCGCTCAATGTTGCCGCCGCCGCCGCGATTTGCCTGTTTGAAGGGCGTCGGCAACGCGCGCAATGAGGCTACAGCTAAGGCTGTAACTGCAGTAAGCTTCTCCACGTTCTTCTATAGCGAAGGGGCCAGAATGCAAATCGAGTGGTGGCATTGGCTGGTGGGCGGTATTGCGCTGCTGTTATGCGAGCTCGCGCTGCCCGCTTTCGTTCTCGTCTGGTTCGGTTTGTCGGCACTGGCTGTTGGTGTATTGCTGGTGGTGTTACCTGATATCGGAATAACCGCACAGCTCGTTTTGTGGCTGGTGTTATCGATTGCCTTGGTGGCGTTGTGGTTCCGCGTGTTTAAACCCGAGCAATACAAAACGCGTATCGGCATGTCCGATGCCAATGTCATTGGTGAAGTCGGCTTGCTCGCCAAGCCGGTATCTCCTTTCGGCAAGGGTGAGGTGCGTTTTCAGAAGCCGCTGCTCGGCAGCGAAGTGTGGGTGTGCGTTGCCGATGAGGCAATTCCGGTTGGCGAACGCGTGCGTATCGTGAGTGTTGAAGGCAGCTTGCTCAAAATCGCCAGAATCTAATCAAGGGAGAGGTCGCATGGGAGATGGCATCATGGTTCTCGTCGTCGCATTCATCATCTTTGTCGCAGTTACCCTCGCCAAAGGCGTACGCATCGTGCCGCAGGGTGAGGAGTGGATCGTCGAGCGGCTTGGCAAATATCACGGTACGTTGTTGCCAGGGCTTTCCGTCATCATTCCTTATCTCGATCAAGTTGCCTACAAACTTGTCACCAAGGACATCATTCTCGACGTGCAGAAGCAGGAGGTGATCACTCGAGATAATGCTGTCATCGTCACTAACGCCATTGCATTCATCAAGGTCACCGATCCCGTCAAGGCCGTTTATGGCGTCGTCAACTTTTCCGAGGCTATCCGTAATCTCATCATGACCACATTGCGCTCGATCATTGGCGAGATGGAGCTTGACTCGGCGCTGTCCAGTCGCGACAAGATCAAGGCGCGCTTGCGTGAAAGCATTGCCGATGAAGTTTTGGACTGGGGTCTGTCGGTGAAGTCGGTGGAGCTGCAAGACATCAATCCGTCAGAATCGATGCAAAAAGCGATGGAAGCGCAGGCTTCTGCGGAGCGTGAGCGCAAGGCGATGGTGACGAAAGCCGAAGGCATCAAGCAATCGACGATCCTGCAGGCTGAAGCACGTCTTGAATCTGCACGTCGCGATGCGGAGGCGCAGGTGACCTTGGCCGAGGCGAGCGCCGAGGCAATTCGTCGCGTCAACGCTGCGCTGGGTGGCCAGGAAATTTCGATGCGCTATTTGCTTGGCGAAAAATATCTCGACGCAATGCAGCGGCTTGCCACTTCTCAGAATGCGAAAACCGTTGTGCTGCCGGCTGATGTGCAGGATGCAATTCGCGGGATGTTCACTCGAGCAAAAGAATGAGGTGGGTTTTTCAGCGGAATCCTTGACAAGAAAAATTTAGTCTCTATAATTCGGCCCTGTTCTGCGGGAGTAGCTCAGTTGGTAGAGCGATACCTTGCCAAGGTATAGGTCGAGAGTTCGAGACTCTTCTCCCGCTCCAGAATTCAAAAACTACGGCCCTCTTCGGAGGGCCGTAGTCATTTCTGCGTCGGTTTTTGTGCATGAGCATTTTTGGATTTCAGCACAGCTTCGAGGCGCTGTCAGAAAGGGCCTTGCGAATCAGTGTCTTGCCAGTTCCAATGGCGATATATCCTTTCTCGCGGCATCGCGATGCCTGTACGTCTGCCCACTGAAGTTCGCAATTCCGCGACACGCTGAGGCATTTTCGTCTTCCACAATTGAATGCCTTGCCTTTGCGTAAAAGCGTCGGCATACAATGCTTCGTCAGAGTTCATCGTGCATGCTCGTTCAGGGAGGCGGCAAGCATGGGCATAAAAAACAAGCTTGCGCTGCTGGTTACTCTGCTCTTTGGCATTCTGCTGTGCACGTCCGCTGCACTGTTGGTTGAGTCAAGTGAAGTGCGGTTGCGTGAAAGTATCATTGCGCAACAGGCTGCACTGGTCAAAACACTGACCTATGGTTTTGATCAGCAGGTGATGGCGCGTCACAAGATGCTCATCGAGGTTGCCAAAGCCTTACCCCCTGAGTTGGTGCAACAACCTGCGCGGTTGCAGGCGTTCCTCCAGGAACGCATCATCTTGCCCAAGATGTTTACCAACGTGTTGGTTTACAGCCCCGATGGCACCGTGCTCGCAGCTTGGCCTGCCCCGGAAAAATATGTTGGCAGCAGGCGCATGGCCGGTATGGAATATATTGCGCATACGGTACAAACCCGCCAGCCCTATATTTCACGCTTGTTCAAGAGCCCGGTTTCCGGTCAGCCGTTGGTCGTGATGACTGCCCCTGTGCTCGACAAGGATGGCAACGTCGTTGCCTTGTTCGGCGGCAGTCAGTACATCCTGACTGACAACCTGTTTTCAGGTTTTACGGACACTCACATTGGGCATAGCGGCAATCTGTTCCTTCTCTCACAGGATCGCACCATCATTGCGCATTCCGACAAGACGCGCGTGATGGAACAGCTTGAGCCTGGGGCCAATAAGGCAATCGATGCGGCGCTTACCAGCGGCGTCTTTGCTGGAGAGGCGGTGACGAGTCGTGGAACGCCCGTTCTGATCACCATTGAAACGATGAAAACGACCAGCTGGCTCTCGGGGGTGTTACTCCCCTTGGATGAGGCATACGCACCGATCAATGCCATGCGTATTCATGCCTTGCAACTGCTGGCGTTGCTTTTACTGATGCTGCCGCTGCTGGTCTGGTGGGGCGCCGGCTACATGACGCGACCGTTGCTGCTGCTTCGCGATCGCATCAAGAACATGACGCGGACACCGCAAATCGGCACGCTCGTTGCGCTGGATCGGCACGATGAAATCGGTGAGCTGGCACGAGCTTTTGATGAGCTTACTCTGGCGCGTCATTCCGCCGAAGAGGCGCAACTTCGGTTGAATCGCGCATTGCGCGTGCTGAGCGATTGCAACCAGACACTCATTCATGCCGACAACGAAGCGAAGTTGCTCCAGGACATTTGCACGCTGATCTTTACCAGCGGCGGTTATCCCTTTGTGTGGATAGGCTATGTCGATCCGACCGGCCAGGACAAAATCATTCATCCGATGGCCAAGGCGGGGTCCGGCGCGCAGATTCTTGAAACGCTGGTGCTGTCGATGGATGAAACGGCACATCCGTGCGAGCTCAGTTACCTGACGTTGCAAACCGGAGAGCGGCAAGTCTGCCAAGAGATCATCGGCGATCCGATGTTTGGCGTGTGGCAGGACATTGCCTTGGCTTACAACTACCACTCCGGCATTTCACTGCCACTGAAAAACGAGCAAATCACGTTCGGCATTCTCAATATCTACGCGCACGAAAGAGATGCGTTTGGCGTGGATGAAATCAAGTTGCTCGATGAGTTGGCCGCCGATCTTTCCTTCGGTATCAAGACATTGCGAGCCCGTGCAGCGCATCAGGCAGCAGAAGAGGAGTTGGCGTTCCTCGCGCATCATGATCCGCTGACCGAGCTTCCCAATCGTTTATTGCTGCGCGACCGTTTCGAACAGGCGGCGGCGCTGGCCGGGCGCAATGGAACTCGGGTTGCGATGCTGTTTCTCGACCTCGACAATTTCAAGGAGGTCAATGACAGCCTCGGTCATGGAATCGGTGATGAACTTTTGATCGCTGTTGTGCAGCGCTTGCGGGCAACGTTGCGCCAAGCCGACACGATCAGTCGCGAAGGGGGCGATGAGTTTGTTGTGCTGGTACCGGGAATCAATTCCATCAACGATGTCGGTCGCGTTGCACAGACCATTCTGGATGCAATGACACATCCGTTCGAAATCGAACACCACACTTTGCATACCTCGTTCAGTATTGGTATCAGCGTATATCCGAACGATGGTGAGAATTTCGATACGGTACGCAAGAACGCAGATACGGCACTCTATCGCGCCAAGGATGGTGGACGCCGTAACTACCGTTTCTTTGCGGGGCAGATGAATGTCGATGCGCAGGTACGCATGCAGATGCAGATCGATCTGCGCAAGGCACTACAGAACGACGAATTTGAATTGCTTTATCAGCCGCAAATCAATTTGCGTACCGGACGCATGGTCGGTGTCGAAGCCTTGATCCGTTGGCGCCGCAACGGTGAGTTGGTCTCGCCAGCCGAGTTTATTCCGGTGGCCGAGCACAGCGGCCTGATTATTCCGATTGGCGAATGGGTCATCAGCGAGGCGTGCCGGCAAGGCGTTGAATGGCGACGACAGGGCTTGGTGGACATGGTGGTGGCAGTCAACTTGTCGGCGTTGCAGTTCAAACACGGCAATATCGTCGACACTGTGCGCTTGGCACTGGAAAACTCGGGATTGCCAGCAGGTTCGCTTGAGCTCGAATTGACCGAGTCGATTCTGCTGCAGGACGTGGATGCCGCCATGAGCATCCTGCATCGCCTGAAGGAGCTTGGTGTGCATTTATCGATCGACGATTTCGGTACCGGCTATTCCTCACTTAGTTATCTCAAGCGTCTGGCCGTCGACAAGCTCAAGATCGACCGATCTTTTGTCGGTGATGTCACTGAAGATACGGACGATGCCGCTATTGCGCGCGCTGTAATTCAGCTTGGCCACACATTGCAGTTGACGGTAATTGCCGAGGGTGTTGAAACCGAAGGGCAATGCGCTTTTCTCCGGGAGAGTGCCTGCGACGAAGCGCAGGGCTACCTCTTTTCGAGGCCGGTGCCACCGAGCGACATTCCTTCGCTCATGACTTCGTTGGGTAAAGCCGTGTTCTAGCCGCATGGTGGGAATGGTAGAGTGCCGCCTTTCGGCATCCACAGCCGCATCAATACTTCGTTAACGCAATGAGCCAAAACACTGAACCTCTCGATGTCCTGCTGGTTGGCGCAGGCATCATGAGCGCAACGCTGGGCGTGCTGCTCAAGGAGCTTGATCCATCGCTGACGTTGAAGATCGTGGAGATGCGCGATTCGGGCGCAGCAGAGAGTTCGAATCCCTGGAATAACGCCGGTACTGGCCATGCCGGTTTGTGCGAAATGAATTACACGCCGCAGGCGGCCGATGGCTCGGTGAATGTCAGTAAGGCGATTCAGATCAACAGCCAGTTCGAGGTGTCGAAGCAATTCTGGGGGCATCTTGTTGCCACGGGTGTTTTCGGTGCGCCGCAGAACTTCATCAATTCTGTGCCGCACATGTGTTTCGTGCGTGGCGAAAAAGATGTCGATTTTCTGAAAAAGCGTCATGCAGGCATGAGCGCGCACCACGCTTTTGCGACGATGGAATACAGTGAAGACCGTGCTCGCATGCAGGAATGGATTCCGCTGACGATGACAGGCCGCGCTGCGAGCGAAAAACTTGCCGTGACGCGTGTGGAGCAAGGTACTGACGTGAACTTCGGTTCACTCACTACACAATTGCTGGGCTATCTGGATCGTGACAACGATGTCGCCATCAGCTACAACCAGCGCGTGACGGCGCTGTCGCGCACTGACAAAGGTTGGCGCGTGAGTATGCGCGATAGCATCAACGGTGAAGTACAGGTTGTCGAGGCACGTTTTGTTTTTCTCGGCGGTGGCGGCGGGGCGCTGCCGTTGTTGCAAATGTCAGGTATTCCCGAAGGCAAGGGTTTTGGCGGGTTCCCTGTGAGCGGTCAATGGCTGCGTTGTGACGATCCTGCCATCGTGGGCCGTCATCAAGCCAAGGTCTACAGTCGCGCCGAAGTCGGCGCGCCGCCGATGTCGGTGCCGCATCTTGATACGCGCGTAGTCGACGGTAAGACATCGCTGCTGTTTGGGCCGTTTGCCGGTTTCTCAACCAAATTCCTCAAACAGGGTTCGTATCTTGATTTGTTCATGTCGATGCGACCGGACAATGTTGGCCCAATGTTGGCTGCGGGTCGGGACAATATGGATTTGACCCGGTATCTGGTGCACGAGGTCAGACAGTCGGACGAAGAACGGATGACGGCTTTGCGTCGCCTCTATCCTGAAGCCAAGGCGAAGGATTGGCGTCTCGAGATCGCCGGTCAGCGCGTCCAGATTATCAAGCGAGATGCCAAGAAGGGCGGCATTCTGCAATTCGGAACTGAAGTCGTCGCTGCAGGCGATGGCTCGATCGCCGCCTTGCTGGGTGCGTCGCCGGGCGCGTCGGTCAGTGTGCCGATCATGCTGGATTTGATCGAGCGTTGTTTTGCTGATCGCATGCCTGCATGGCGTGCGCGTATCGAAGAGATTTTTCCGGCTCGGGAAACGGCCCTGCAAACAGACGCCGGCCTCTATCGCGAGATCGGTGCATTGAGCGCCAAGCGACTGGGATTGGTTTGAACCGGATACGCGTCAGTGTGACTCAATAAAAATCGGGCCGCTCGGTATGGTACGTGCAGCGCGCATGCGCTCAAAATCCAATCGGCGCTGGTCGTTCAATGCCTGTATTCTTTTCTGCTGTTCAGCCTGTGCAACTTCTGCTGCATAGCGGCGTGAGTCTGCTCGGTTTTGCATGGCTTCGATTTCATTCAGGATTGCAGCCTGGCGCTGTGCCTTGATTTGTTCTTGCTCGGCTTTGGCTTCTTCAGCCGCTTGCTTTGCCGCTTCCTGCTTGGCGCGAGCTTGTTCCTGTTCCAGCTGGATTTGCTGAAGGGCTTGTTCTTTTTCTATTTGCATGTGCTGGTACTGAAAGTAGGCCACGATGCTGCCAGCAACAAGCAATAGAAACAGCGCAATATGTGAAAGTGAAATAGTTCGTGGTTGATGCTCAAAACTGTCCGTTAGATAACTGCTCTGACGATCATTGATCAGCCGTTGATCGTAAAGCTGGCGCCTGATGGGTGTAGAGAGAACCGCGAATGCTTCGTTGATGGCCTGGTATTGAATGTTGCTGATGTGACGAGGTTCGCTTTCCGGTAAGTCTTCTTCGTATTGTTGTTTCAATCGCAGAAAAGCGCTTTTGATCCTGCTTGGGCTGGCATCTTCTTCAATATCGAGAATTTCATACAGATTCTTCCCCACTGCAGACTCCCCATAAACTTGTTTGAGAATTGATTTAAGAAATATCTTTTTTTGAAAGATTATATGTATTGTTTTTTCATTTGTATGAAATGGATTGATTTCCCGCACGCATTGGTGGCTGCGGGGCCACTGATATAATCCCGGCCGATGGACAGTCTGATTCAGGCATTGGCGATTAACGCCTTGCCGGTGATTTTTGCGATTACGCTGCATGAAGCGGCGCACGGATATGTGGCGCTGCATTTTGGCGACAAGACCGCTTGGCAATTGGGTCGCATCAGTGCCAATCCGATGCGGCATATCGATCCGATTGGTACTTTGCTTGTTCCGGGGCTGATGTTGCTCATTTCCGGTGGCGGGTTTCTCTTTGGCTGGGCCAAGCCCGTACCGGTGAATTTCGGGCATTTGCGTCATCCCAAGCGCGACATGCTGTGGGTGGCAGCGGCTGGACCGGCGGCGAATCTGGCCATGTTGCTTGGCTGGGCCTTTCTGTATAAATATGGCGTCGATAATCCTGATGGTTTGTACGGCTCAGCCTCGATGGCGATGGGCAAGGCCGGCATCATCATCAATGCGAGCCTCATGTTGTTGAATTTACTGCCTTTGCCACCGCTGGATGGCGGTCGCATCATGGTGAGTTTGTTACCTAACCGGATGGCGTGGCGTTTTGCGCAAATCGAGCGTTATGGCTTCATCATCCTGCTGCTTTTGATGTTTTCCGGCGCCTTGAATGCGATACTCTTGCCGCTTATGCAAGGTTTACTTGCCCTGATTTCTTCCCTTTTCAACTTCTAATGTACGCAGAACGAGTTCTCTCCGGCATGCGCCCGACCGGGCGTTTGCATCTTGGTCACTATCACGGCGTCCTTAAAAACTGGGTGAAGCTGCAGCACGAGCATCCATGCCTGTTTTTCGTGGCCGATTGGCATGCACTGACGACGAACTACGACGATACCGCCGGCATCGAGCAGAACACGTGGGATATGGTGATTGACTGGCTTGCTGCGGGCGTGGATCCGGCGCAGGCGACGATTTTCATTCAGTCGCAGGTGCCAGAGCATGCCGAGTTGCATCTGCTGATGTCGATGATGACGCCGCTCGGTTGGCTTGAACGGGTGCCGACCTACAAGGACCAGATCGAAAAACTGAGCCACAAGGATTTGACGACGTACGGCTTCCTCGGCTACCCACTGCTGATGAGCGCAGACATCCTGATCTATCGTGCCGACAAGGTGCCGGTGGGCGAAGACCAGATTCCGCACATCGAATTCACGCGTGAGTTGGCGCGTCGGTTCAATCATTTGTACGGCCGTGAACCGGGTTTCGAGGACAAGGCAAGGGAAGCGGTCAAGAAGCTGGGCAGCAAGCGCGCCAAGCTCTACGAAGAGCTGCGCAACCGTTATCAAGAAAAGGGCGATCAGGAGGCCATTGCACAAGGGCATGCATTGCTCGACGAAGCACAAAGTTTGTCGCACTCCGATCGTGAGCGCCTGTTTGGCTATCTCGAAGGCGGCAGCAAAATGATTTTGGCTGAGCCAAATGCCTTACTCACCGAGGCGTCGAAGATGCCTGGGCTTGATGGGCAGAAAATGTCCAAGTCGTATAACAACACCATTTTCTTGCGCGAAGATGCCGATTCCATCAGCAAGAAAATTCGCACCATGCAAACCGACCCGCAGCGCGTGCGCCGCACTGATCCTGGCGATCCGGACAAATGTCCGGTGTGGCAGTTGCATCAAGTGTATTCGGGTGATGACGTCAAGGAATGGGTGCAGCAGGGTTGCCGTAGCGCCGGTATTGGTTGTATTGAGTGCAAACAGCCGGTAATCGAAGGCATGCTGAAAGAGCAGGAGCCGATGCGTGAGCGTGCGCGCGTGTATGAAGAGGATCCGGGGCTGGTGAAAAACATCGTTGCCGATGGCTGTGAACGTGCTCGCAAACTGGCGCAGGAAACTATGCGCGATGTACGCGAAGCAATGGGATTGCATTACTCCTGAATCTTTGGCGGAGAGTTGCCGTGGAAACCGTACAGACCGACATTGATCCGCCCGAGCCTATTGAATCGGCGACAACGCCGCTACAGGAGGCCGAGGCTGCTATCGTTGCGGATACTGTCATTGAGCAGCATCTGGTCAAGGTGTATGGCGAGCGTCTGGAGACGATGCCGAAGGATCTCTATATCCCACCGGATGCGCTGGAGATCATTCTCGAAAGCTTCGAAGGGCCGCTTGATCTACTGCTGTATCTGATTCGCAAGGCCAACGTGAACGTCCTCGACATTCCGATGGCGCCGCTGACCAGGCAATATTTGACGTATGTCGAGGCCATGCGCAAGCGCAACCTCGAACTTGCCGCCGAATACCTGCTGATGGCGGCGATGCTGATCGAGATCAAGTCGCGCATGCTGTTGCCGCGCGTGACGAAGAACGAAGAGGGCGAAGCTGAAGATCCGCGCGCCGAGCTGGTTCGTCGTTTGGTTGAGTATGAGAAGATGAAGTCCGCCGCAGCCAAGCTGGATGAATTGCCGCAGGCTGGGCGCGACTATGAATGGGTTTCGGTCTGGGTAACGGACGATGTAATCGAAGCACAGCCTGAGGTGAATCTGCACGACCTGCAGGTGGCATGGCTAGCCCTGATGAAGCAGGCGAAGGTTACGCAGACCCATAAGATCAGGCGCGAGGAATTGTCCGTGCGCGAATACATGACGGGCATCCTGCGCAAGTTGTCGGGCAAGGGCTATGTCGTATTCGAGAGTTTGTTCGACATTGGCGCTGGTGCGCCGCAACTGGTGGTCAGTTTCCTTGCCGTACTTGAATTGGCACGCGAATCGCTGATCGAAATCACCCAGAACGAGGCGCTTGCGCCTATCTATGTGAGGCTGCCGGAAATCGATGCTGCAACTGTACAAGCCTGACGATTACAAGCGTGTGCTAGAAGCTGCGCTGCTGGCGACCAGCGAACCGATGACGCTGGCCGACCTGAAAAAGCTCTTTGACGAGCAGTTTGATGATGAAACCTGGCGCACGCTGCTCGACGATTTGCGCCGCGATTGGTCACAAAGGGGTGTGGAACTGGTACAGTTGGCAACCGGCTGGCGTTTCCAGACCAAGCCTGAGTATCAGGCCTACATTGACCGACTCAAGATTGAGAAGTCTCCGCGTTACTCGCGGGCGGTCATGGAAACCTTGGCGATCATTGCCTACCGTCAACCGGTAACTCGTGGTGACATCGAAGACATTCGTGGCGTTGCCGTATCACCGAATATTTTAAAAACCCTGGAAGGGCGTGGCTGGATCGATACCGTTGGGCATCGCGATGCCCCCGGCCGTCCGGCACTGTACGCGACGACGCGTGCATTTCTAGACGACCTCGGCCTGCGCAGCCTCGCCGAATTACCGCCGCTTACCGAAATCGAAGGGATGATGGATCTTGCCGAATCCGCGTCGCAATAGTAGTAACAAGAACACGCCGTTCCGCTCTGGTGGCGGTCAATCGCAAGGCGAGCAGGGGGCGGGCGCTGGCGGCCGCCGTGGTGCCGGCCGTTTCAACAAGCAACGCCCAGGTGGACAAGGTGGTGGTGCTGGTCGCAACATGCTGGTCACCGATCCGGAACCCAAACTGCACAAGGCGCTGGCAGATGCCGGTTTGGGGTCGCGCCGAGAACTGGAAGACTGGATCATCGCTGGCCGGGTCAGCGTGAATGGCATGCCTGCGCACGTTGGCCAACGCATCGGCCCGGAAGACAAGATTCGCGTCAATGGCAAGCTGGTACAGCTTCGTTTTGCACAGACGCGGTTACCGCGTGTGTTGATCTATCACAAGCCTGAAGGTGAAATCGTGTCACGCGATGATCCGGAGGGGCGTCCAAGTGTCTTCGACAAGCTACCGCGCCTCAAGGCCGGGCGCTGGATTACCGTTGGTCGGCTTGACTTCAATTCCTGCGGCTTGCTGGTAGTGACGAATAACGGCGATTTGGCCAACCGCATGATGCATCCGCGCTACGAGCTGGAGCGAGAGTACGCCGTGCGTGTCCTTGGCGAATTGACGGAAGAGCAAAGACAGCAATTGCTTGATGGCATCATGCTGGAAGATGGCCTTGCCAAGTTTCATACTTTGATCGACAACGGCGGCGAAGGCAGTAACCATTGGTACAAGGTCACGCTCAGCGAAGGGCGTAATCGCGAAGTGCGCCGGATGTTTGAGTCGATTGGCTTTACCGTGAGCCGCCTGATGCGTGTGCGTTACGGCCCGATCAGCCTGCCACCGCGTTTGAAGCGTGGTCAGTGTCGTGACCTTGAGCCGCAGGAAATGACTCAGCTCATGGAATGGGCGAAAAGCCTGCCCGAGCAGGAATTGGACGAGCTTGACGATGATGAGCTGATGCCGCTGGAAACAAGTGACGACGAGCACGAAGAGGGCGATATCAACGGCAACCTGATCGATTTCCAGCCCCGCGGTGGCGAGCGATCGGCCGGCGAACGTACTCATGGCGGCCAAAACGGTCGTGGCAAGCCGCAAAACAAGCCTCAGCACAATCAACAGCGTCGCCAGCAAAGTCAGCGAAATCAGCAAGGCGGCTCGCAGGGCGATCGGTCAGCTGATCAGGATCAGGCGCTGCGTGACAGCCAAAACCGTGAAGGACAGCAGCGGCGTGGACAGGGCCAACATGGTAAGCGTCGCCCCCAAAGCACGCAACGTCCGTCGCAAGATGGACAAGTACCTGTAGTTGCCGAAGGTGCGTCAGTAACTCAACAATCGCAAGGCGAGGCTGGCACAGAAGGTACCGTAAACAAACCACGTAATCGCCGTCGCCGCTTTGGTCCGCGCAAAAAGCCGGAAACTTCAAGCTCGGAGGTATGAAACCGAGGCCGGCTCTGATATAATCTTTCGGCTTTGGTGGTGTAGCGTTTTCGCTGATGCCACCCGGTTCGGGTTTTACTCAGAGCCGCACAGAATTAATAAGAAATGGGCATTGCGCCCATTTTTTATTTGTACGAACGGAATTGGCGATTTTCATGCAACTGGTTGATTTAATTGAACAGACGGTAACGGGGTTGGGCTACGAGCTCGTGGATTTCGACACGAGTCCGCGCGCGCGCCTGCTTACTGTTTATATCGATAAGCCGGACGGCGTGAATATTGATGATTGCGCTACGGTCAGCAATCAGCTGACGCGCGTCTTTACTGTAGAAAACATTGATTTCGATCGTCTCGAAGTGTCATCCCCGGGTCTTGATCGGCCACTCAAGAAGTTGAGTGACTTTGAGCGTTTTGCTGGCCAGCAGGCAAGTGTTCGCTTGCGCGTGGCGGTTGATAATCAACGGAATTTCACTGGAACCCTGCTTGGGGTTCGCGATGGGCGTGTTTGTCTGGATACCGAGAAGGGCGAGTTGTTGATTGCGCTCGAAGAATTGGACAAGGCGCGTCTTGTCCCTAAGTTTTAATGCCAAGTTTTGAAATAGCGAATTGAGAGTTCGGAGGAATACTGAATGAGTCGCGAATTGCTGCTGCTGGTCGATGCACTGGCGCGTGAAAAGAACGTACAGAAGGAAGTTGTCTTTATTGCGCTGGAGATGGCGCTCGCCTCGGCGACCAAGAAGCGCGTCAATGACGATGCCGACATTCGTGTTGAAATTGATCGCGAGACCGGCAACTACGAAGCATTTCGTCGCTGGCATGTGCTGCTTGACGCCGATGTCGAAAATGACGAAAGCCAGGTCGGTTTGATCGATGCCCGCGAACAACTGCCGGACGTGCAAGTTGA
>Ga0310811_10005520_pt1 | contig 16011 bp, 13 predicted proteins | sample YCmetagenome_FD_207642 | JGI IMG/M metagenome (GOLD analysis project Ga0310811, IMG submission 207642) | Soil microbial communities from experimental microcosm in Duke University, North Carolina, United States - YC | ecosystem: Engineered > Artificial ecosystem > Soil microcosm > Unclassified ...
GGTGCAGTGGTCTTGTGGCGCGACAATCCAGACTGTCAGCCTGCCGAGCTTAGTGTGATGCTGTGGGTATCAGTGATGGTACACATAGGACTGTTGGGTTTGAAATAGGAATAGAAATGCATTCGTTTATAGTGGTCATGGTCGTATCAAGCTGTCGAGCCACGAGGTCAGTGAATCCGGTGTCTCGTTCAGATAAGTCAACATTTCTGTTTGAGTGAGACCTCGTTGACTGCTCACCCGCATCCACGTGTGATAACGTCTTGCCAGATCAAACAGTTCTTCTCCTGTCAGTCGTTGCCAAAAATGCAACGATGCCCGTGGATCCACAGTATCCAAGCTCAGTCTCAGGTGTAACCACATCATTGAATACAACGCACAAAAGCCTCCACCCTCTGGACAATGCTGTTTGAAATAAGCACTGGACGCATGGCGATCATGTGTCTGAGGACCAATGTATGGACACTCGAAATGGTCTGGAACGGGTAAGTACCCTGCCAGAGCTTTGCGAAATCGCTTGCTGTGCCATAGTGTATCACCCAGGCGCTTGGTGTAGCTCGAGATGACCCCGTGTGGTTCAAACCGCTCGTACGTGCGTGTGCGTTTGTCCACCAACAGGATATTGCTGTGGCCTACACGTTGACCCTCTTTGCGTATGGCCAAGAAAAACACCACCCACCTGTGTGTGCACTCTTGGATGGCACGGGGGACTTGATCCAATCCGCGAACGCCAATCAGACCATCGTTTCGTAACAACACTGATAGCGTTCCCAGAGTACCTAGAGATAGTGCTAATCTGCCTTGAGTATCGTCAGTCATACTACTAGCACGATGGGTGAGTATATCTCGATGCTCTGGGAAGAACGAGTCAATTTTTGGAATACATACTAGTGGTAAGTGTCCCTGAGTGTACAGGTACATAAGCCAAGCTCGACTGGTTTTACTAGCACAAATATCACTAGGAGGGAACCTTCGAATCAATGCAGTGAAACGGTCGAACAAGTCATTCCGTACAGCCTCAGCATTGGGGAGAACCAGGCTGTTCGGGGTGAAAAACGGCAGTGCATGTGACGTCCCGGTCGACATCTGGTTTTATTACAGTCACAGACACAGTTCATCTATTATACCACATCATGTCCATTGCACAAGATGACGATCTCCTTGCTGGAGTGATCCTTGTCAGGACGCTGTGCGTTGTTGTGCATACTGTATGCCCATTTGACCTTGATGATCTTGTATCCTCGATACATCCTTCGGATCTCAGCCGAGTCATTGTAACACAGCATCCAGTAGGTGCGTTTGCCTAGTGCTTTTCGAAGTCCGACATGATCAAAGCTCCTGTGCAGTTCACCACTGAACCCATACAGATGCTGTCTACTATCAGCTTGCTTGTAAGGTGGATCCAGAAACAGCGGAGTTCTCGGTGTGCGTCCTGCACTCCTGTATCGTGCGAGAAAGGCTGTCCAATCCTCACACTGGAATGTGAGATGTTGGAATGTGCTGTCTCCATCCGCGTTCTCATACCATTGTTCAATGTCAGTTACAGAGCGTTCCGCTTGAGCCTTACTCCATCCACCTGCCAGCCTGCTACTGAAACTCGCTCGAGTAAGCAGGTACAGAACAGCACCTCGAACCCCCAAGCTGTAACTCTGTGCAAGCTGGTCATAATCTCTGCACCGCTTCGACCACATGGTGTACTGCTCTCGTGTGAGAGGAAACCACCTTCGAATGAACGTCACCATCTTCTTGCGTTCAGGTGTGGATTTCATGGCGTTCCAAAAGTCCATGAGCAGACAGAACTTGTCATTAACATACACCTTCAATGACATCTCGTGAGCCAAGTAGATCTCGAACGAACCGTCACCCAAGAACGGACTGTAGACACGCGTCGCCTTGGGGAACGTTTTCTCAAACAGAGGAGCCAATGTGTGAATCGCTCGTGTTTTCGCACCTGGGAAGGGCAAGAGCGTCTTGTTCATCCTGTCTGACCAGCTTGCTTCTGATCTAACACTTTTTAGGAGACACAGTGCAAATGGGTCGGCATTTTCATGTTGTAGTAAGTCACTATATCATCACACTCCGATCCACCACTATGAGAACCCTGTGTCATTACTCGTGTCATCATGTCCTTATCTCTGGGGTCAGCTCCGTTCGTTCAGCTCCAGGATGGAGATCACGTTCACTTCCACCCTGTAACCGCCTGTGACTATGTACTGAAGTATGAGGGTGTATTGTTCCATGTCCATCGTGTCAAGCTAATGGAGCAATCCACGTTCTTTGAAACAGCTCTCCAGAAACCATACCAGGACAATGATAGTGAGCCATTGGAGATTCAACCCATCGAGTACTCCACCATGGTGCACGATGACAACGCATCCATGGCAATGTGCGACTTCTTCTTCCAGGACTCCAAATTATACGAGGAGAGTACGTACAACTTTCAGCAACCCGTTCTAGTCAAACCTGGGGTGAAGACAACGCTGATGCAGTTTCTCGAGGCACTCGCACTGGTGTACTATTCATACAAGTTCATTGGTGCGGACGACGTGCTAGTACGTGGAGTACGGGTGGATCTACAGGGTGCGCTTGTCTCAGAACATACATACCACATTAGTGATGGACAAGTCCATGTAGCAAGCGAACCGGGTAAGCGGAGTGACATGTTGCCCTTCTCCCATTTTGCATGGGTGTTCAAGTGGGAGTGTAAGCATCTGTTGAATGGTGCGTTCGGGTGGTTGTTGAATCTGTTGATCTCTGACCTTGGTGTGGTTCGTCGGCTGGATATCGTGGTATCTATCTGGTTGTTGGAAGAGTATCGGTCTCCCGTAGTACACATGCACCTTGCACACGCTCCGGATCGGTCGGCCGCTCATGCACTGACAACGTGTATGCATGCTGGTCTACCTGTTGTACACATGTTCCATCCATCGCTGATCTCCAGAGCGACCCTAATGAACATCATTGATACGCTGGCAATGCAGAAGATTCGGTTGGTCGAACAAACGAATCGAGTGACTGAACGTGCTCGTGATTTATCAATACCTAATAATTGTGCTACTATACCACTACGGCTCATGCATGATTCATTTGATTCCACTCCTTTTCCAAATGAAGTGTATATAGGATTGAGGTCAGGTGCTTTAACCACTCGAGATATGTTACCAGGGAGATGATTGATACCAGCGTCTTTGTATGTAATCTGAACAGCTATGTCTCTACATAGATAGCAACCGTGTTCTCATTATTCGTGTGCTAACGAGCTCACAGAGGCGGTACTTCTCCACCTCAGAGTACTGATTGCATATAATGACGCCACGCCGGACAGGCGCGTTCACCTGTGTTCCTCTCGCACACGCCTCACATACTCGAATGGTACGAGTCCAGTAATCCAAGACAGTGTACCTGTGAGAACGCTGACCATCCAAGTGGATACCACACGTACTACAGATATCAGGAAAGTCAAAGTACGCCACTCTCACCTTCACATAGGAATAGGCAATCGACGTGGTAACAGTGCCTTCCCATTCAAGAGATAAGGTAGTTTCCGATCCCACTCGTCTCTGAACGACCAAACCGTCCCATTCGGGATATTCAGGGTGGTACGCCCATATTCTCACCACCATACACTGACCATCGTTCCACATTTTGGAGAATGTTCGCATATTGACCATGCGTATGCCGTACTCTGTGAGATGACTGTAGCAAGATTTGAATTGAAACTCATGGAGAACGACAGAATACCACGCCTTAGACGTGTGCAAAGCAGGGAGGACAAACGGAGGGAACACATTCTCCCACACATCCACCAAACTGGGATAGCAAGAGCACAACAGCCGAACGAACAAGGACATTGATCGGATCGGATTTACTCCAAGACTAGTGTCCATCCCGGATTGTAATTCTACACACCGTCCTAACAGAGACACGAATGTGGAGGTGGTCGGCATTTTCATGCTGTGCACACAGCATCCCCATTCCATTCCTGTACACCATCAGCACCTCTCGTTCTGAACGCACCATACAGTTCATTCTTCAAACTTCTCACTACCCTGCCTACCTCTCTCTGTCTATCATGTCTGTTCACACCGCCTACCTTAACAAATACAAACCCCGCGAATGGGTGGAAGCACAACTGGACATGCTCTTCCCTGGTCAACGGCTCATTATCGAGGTGACCAATCGCATGGCTATTCAAGGTATGATGCTCACCAAGATGCGCAAACCACCGTGTGCGGAACTGAATCAGGTGCTTGGTTTGATTGGCTACACCGCACTGGAAATCAAGAAGGCTAAGACATGGTTGCTCAAGGCTGAACTGATCATGACTTGGCTCCGTCATGAATCGATTCACCGACCACAGCAACCAGCGATTCACAACATCATGTCCAATGTGGCGGTCAGTACTTGGTCGAAGCGAGCGAGAGTTTGAGAGAGAAGGGGGGATAGATTGGACTGACCATGTGTATGTGTCTAGAATAGAATTGCCTCGGTTCACTTCTCATCCGTCTCTCCTGTCTCCTGAACAACCATGACTACGCCACCTGTCTCCTCTGTTCCATCTATTCCTGATCCTCCACCACCCAATGCCATCGACGTTCTCATCTCTCAACGTATTGGTCATCCTGTATGTTCACCACACGCAACGACGTACCAGTCATCGTATTCGGATGCGAACATCAAGAAGAAACTCGGGAAGCAGGATCCATCTCATCCATGGGTTATGTTGGACATGCTGAGAGGTGGAGACAACAAGCTTGAACATGTACTCCAGTTTTGGCGTTCTGGGATGGTGACCTCTGAACAGGTTCACTCTCTTTACCAGACTGTTACTGGCACTGGTCTGGATTGGAACGCATTGTCTGATCAGACCAAGCGCGTCTTTTACACAATTAGAGAACGTTTGCGCATGAACTCTCCTAGTCAACCGTTTCTGAACACCAGGGAGGATTTGGAACAACGACTCCGTCAGTCCTTGTTCCAACTGCCTAGTGAGATTCGAACGCTGACCACACAGATCCTTGAACAACAACGAGTGAGTATGCTGAAGGTGAATCTAGGGACAGTGAAGCTGTTGAACGCTCTCCACAGGAGTGGCAACAGTGAACTGATTGACTGGTTGAACATCACACGAGTGTTTGATGAGCTGGATAGGACAGAGAAGATGCTTGGTCAACGTTACCATGACATGGAGACGGTACTCAATACCCTCAGATGTGTACACATTGTTCCAGTGCAGTTGTGGTCGTATCTGAGAGAAAGGTATGGGATACCCGACGTTCCATCTACGAATCGAACTCATTCTGTCGATCTGAATGTGGATGGCAAGGTGATTGCTCACTCGGATGTACGTCCGTTCTTGGAGTTTTGTCTGGGTCAATTGAAGGACAAGCAGAACCCGACTCCACTCACTGATGCACCCGTAGTTAAACATGTCGAATCATCGATAGAACGTCATCCATCTGAACCAGATGTAGTAGCTGTTCTCAGGGAGATGATGAGCCGATTTTGGCACAGGTATGTTCAATACAAGGCGGAACGTGAAGCTGAGAACGCTATCAAACGCGCATGTGAAGAACGGGTGGAAGCGCTGATGAAGGAGTTCCGTGAACGTATACGAGGTGTGATTCAGAACGAAGGGAGAACTGGAACTCCTGTGGAAGAGAAGAGTGGTGCTGACTTGACCGTGTTGGCTCGGATCTCGTCGTTGAGTGAGGATGAGATCAGGGTGAAACGTGAACGGTTAGGCGACGATATAGTGGATCTGAGTGGAGACAACGAGGGTGGTCGGGTGAAGCGCGTAAGAACGTTGTAAGGAGTGGATTGGAATAGATTGGAATATAATTCTATGTACAAATCATCATAATAGAGATCTCATTGCTCTCCTGACTCGTTTGGTGACATGCTCCGCGTCGCCATCCACCCATTCAGGCAACTCATCACCACGTTCATGATGACTGGATTTATACATGGGTTGTCCATATATAAACCTCATTGGAGCGGAGCGGACTCTGATAGTCGAACGAAACTCCTCGAAACAGCCATCCACAGGTCTCTTGAAGTATTCGCGTCCGTACACCTCGTCTACATCATCCTCATAGGTCATACCCTCCTCCCAGTGCAGGCGTCTCAGATAGGCGCGCTTGATACGCACCTCTGACTTCGTCTCCACACGTGTTTTGGTGTCATAGAGTGCACGGCTCATGTATCGAGACTCGACCAGATCCAGATATTGCTGTAGTGTCCCCACACCTGACTCGTTGATACGTTTCTCCAGCTCATCCGACCATTGTGTCAAGAGGGTAGACTTGAGTTGGTTGGTCGGCAGTGCATTCACCCAGCAACACAATTGCTCCCAGTCCACCTGGAGAACCACATCATTCCAGACCTCGAGATCTTGCTCAGAGACATCCACAGACATGTAACTGCCACGGATCATCATATCAATGATTTCACGAATAGTAGGAAGCGACATTTGAGTAGGAGTGAAACAGGTAGTAGAGGACAGAGTAGAGTAGATAGAGGGAGAGGGAGGAATGCTCTGGATGAGGAATGAATGGGGATTATAGACTGAGAACAAGTGTTCAGGTGGTAGTGGTTGGGACACTGTGATCACAGTGGCTCATTCTGGTACTGCGCACAGCGTGTCATTACACGTTCGACCACTGCGCACAGCGTGTAATCCTACCCCTGAACTCCTACTTACCTACCATATCATGAGTCATTCCTGTCTGAACAACTGTCTCATTCTTCACTCTTACCATACACGACTCCTTACCCTTCCCATTCTCTCTCCTACCTCTCCTACCTCTCTTTATCATGTTCACTCTACTCGTTCTCACCGTGATTCTATGTATCACTCTACTCCCCACGGTCGTTCCATCCTCTGATGTCTGTTCGTTCTCCTGGTCGTTCGGTACTACTGTACTCGGTTCTCGTGCATCTGGTACGTTCGGTCTGGATACGGAGTCCTGTTCACTCTCCGTTCAGGGCACTCCACCCCAGTTGGCTGGTCAGAATATTCTCCAATGCGGTTGGCCAATGACCGCGGTGACAGCCAATGTGACGTTCTATGGAACATCAAACCCAGGCACGTACGTCCTCACACAGGCCGAATTTGGGGATGCGTTTGTGTATGACATTGCGTGCAACTTGAACACTGGCTACCCATTTGGATTGGACAATGCTGGGGTGCATGTCAAGTTCTCGCATCCCACGCATCAGCCCGGGGTGTTTCAGGAGACCAACTTCCGTATCCATACCAATCAACAGTATGTTCACAGTGCGGGTGGGAATCAATCTGCTCCCTACTATGAGACATTCAATGCATACTATGATGACCTTACCAATACCCACGGAAACCTGACCCTGTGTTGCTCGAACTTCCAAACAGCGGATGGGTGCTATAGTCCTCAGACACCAAACGTCATCGTCTCCTTGAGTAAAGTCCATCCCGTACCTAGCTGTCAGTCTCCAGCTCCGTCCATTCATGGGGATCCCATGTTTATTGGACTACGTGGACAGGAGTACCAGGTGCATGGAATTGATGGACACGTGTACAACATCATCTCGGAGCCATCCCTTCAGATGAATAGCCGGTTCGTCTTTCGAACCGAGGGCAAGTGTCCTGTGGTGCAAGGTCAGTTGCTAGACAATTGCTTCACTCACCCAGGAACGTATTTTGGAACGATTACCATCATGACAAGGGAAGGACGTCGTGTCATGATTCGAGCCGGTTCAGCGGACAACGGGTTTGATGAGGTCAGTGTGGATGGAGAGGAAGTGGATGAACTGGACATTGTGTATGGAATGCGTGGAGATAGGGTAGTGGAGCTGGTCAGGCGCGTTTCGTCTCACGAACTGGTCTTCCAGTATGGTCTGTATGAGATTGTGGTGGAGAACAGCGACTGGTTCCTGAATGTCAAGTCAGTGTGGATTGCAGACATGAGGATGCTGGAGAGAGTCATTCGGCCACACGGGTTGTTAGGACAGACGTGGAAGCGTGGGGACTGGAAACTGGTCGGCAAGGTGGAAGACTATGCTGTGGAAGGTGATGAGTTTGGGTGTGAGTTTCTGTACAACCAGTTTGTGTGTTGAGAGATAATTTGTGGGTTCCTAAATCCGAATACACTTGTGTGATGCTGTGATGCCACTATGTGACCTCTGAACCGAGTGTTGTGACAATGAGGGTAGATGCGTTGCAGACTAGATACAATTTGATCTAATTCACTCTGATTCAGGCTCCTCTGTCCTCCGCCATCTCGCACGCTGGTGCTGAATAGACATACAGAAAGGGAGAGAACACCATGCGTCTGACCATGATCGATCTGTGCTGTGGAACGGGTGCGTTCTCGATTGCAGCCAAAAAGACTGGCTGTTTCCGCACTGTCTATGCGAACGATGTAGACCCGGTGTGTGCGGAGATGTTCCACTCCAACTTTCCACGAGTCAAGATTGACATCCGTCCGATTGGTCAAGTCGATGTGGACGATTTACCCACACCTCATATTGATCTTATCTGTGCGGGTGCACCATGTCAGCCGTACTCGATCGAAGGGAAGCGACAGGGACTGGCGGATCCGCGAGCCAACGTGTTTCGCCAGATTCTCATGCTCGCTGGACAGTTGCGACCACGTTGGCTTGTGTGTGAGAACGTATCGGGACTATTGACCATGAATGGTGGAGCGGTGTTTCGGACTGTGCGTAACAATGCCAGCAAGCATTTGCCTGGATATCAATGTGCATGGCAGGTGTACGACACGGCAAAGCACACGGGGATACCTCATCACAGACCGCGTGTGTACATCATCTGGTTCCGAGACGACTCGGACTTCAAAGCTCACCAATTCATTGTTCCGCAGAACGTCAAACTCAAACCCGTTAGTAGTGTGTTACAATCGGTGAGTGCTGTTCAATCTCAAGAACGAGCGAACGAGGAGCCGTTCTATTACAGTGGTTCGAATGGACGTGAATCCGCCTGGTCTCGTCGATTCCTGCAGACCGTGCGCTCACCCGTTCACGGTACGAACGTTGTGTATCAGAGGAGACGAGATGGGGTTAGACAGAACAAGAGTGGGATGGTACCCTGTCTGACCGCATCCATGTCGTCTGTTCGCGAGGTACCCGTGATTAAAGATACTCACGGGGTGAGAATGTTGACTCCGCGCGAGTGTTTCCGACTGCAGGGGTTCTCGGATACGTACAAACTACCCACCACGTTGCGTCCTTCTCAGTTGTACAAGCTGGCTGGAAATGCCGTCACGGTGGCTGTTGCGGAGCTCGTTCTGAAATCACTCGTTAAGAAGGGTGGATGCAAGACATCACAGAGAGCAAGTATAGAACAGATCGTATCCAAATCTACCAGGAGAACGAGAACACCATCTATCAAGAGACACAGAGCAAGTAAACCAGGTACAAGAAGGAGGACACAGTGAGGATCAATTGACGCACATTCACACACAGTACTCAATTTCTCTTGCGAGATATCACCAAACACAATTTTGTGGCACTGAAGCTCCGGTCGTATGCGACTGACATGCGTCCGTGATCTCCTTTAGCACCAGAACTGTGTCTCTTGACTTTGCCAGATACCATCTCCTCCACCAACACAGCACGCTGGTACCTCGTAGCCGAGTTCAACACGCGTCTATCCCTGAAGCGGTTCGGCTGTGACAACACATCCTTGTCGAGTGGATTGGCGTACCCCTTAGCTCTTTCCCATCCGTGAACCTGTTTCACCGTATCTCTGATGATTTTCTTGAACTCTTCGTTACTCAAACGGCTAGTGTTCGTGTCCACGTGCGACGACACAGGAATGATCAGCATGTCATAAGATGGTGTTATCACATGCACAACATCCAAACCAGTATCCAATGCCGAATTGACACCATCGATTGCTGTAGACACGACCACACGATCCGACAGATTAGAGATAGACACCTGCCGAGTACGCACAGCTCGTTCCACTGGATCAATATCCATTGGTTGGGTACGTCTTTGACTACGTGGTTCCACACGAACAATAGTAATGGCTGATCCAGCATTCATGGCGCGCCGAATAACGTTACGGAACATCGAGTTGCGTTGACCCTTGGGTTTGCTCATCTGGCTATCATACTCACGTGCTCCATCAAACCCGGCTGGGTGAGCCAGTAAGGAACGGTTGTTCACGCGTACGCGGTGTTGATTGGTATCTTTGTCTACACGGAGCTGAGAGGTTTTGAACTGAACACCAAGGAACGGATTCAAGAATCGACCATCGCGTGTAGTCACTTCCTCTCGCAAATTGTCCACCCACTGACAGTATTCCTTCAGAACCGGGATGTTCGTATACACGAGTGGCAAAGGATTGCTCTCCGAGTGCTCATTGACTCGAACATAGTGAGACCACCGCCCAGGCAATTCCTGAGGGAGGGAGTTCATGTCATCAGTCGGTCGACCATACATGATTCCAACATGCCTTTTCCTGAAGTCGTGACCATATCGTAACAGCTCCTTCAGTAGGATGTACTGATCCTCCTCTGGAGCCCGATTGGAGTTGGTCATCGAATAGAAGCGCTCCGCATCCTGCTCCGAGCTAGTACCGTCAAGGTTCATGAAATTGGCACATTGAGCACGGTGTCGATTACACCACTGTCTGTATCGATTGACTTCCTCGATGACACGTTCAGTGAACACGATGTCACTGTGACGAGTCGAGTGTGGTCGCAGATCTTGTAGGCGCATCCACATGGCAGGAGACCATCCCAAGATCGCGGTCAGTCGTTCCTCTCTTGTTGATGTCATCCAGTCATCCAGTATGATTCTGTGCGCCTTGGTGGGGAACCTGGATGTATCTTTGTTCGGATTTTCCTGGATGTAACGATCCAACACCGCCAGCCGACCCAGGGAGTCCCACCAACTACTCATGTCTTCTTCGACACACGATTCCTGTGCGCGAGTAAGTACATCGAGCATCATAGTTCTCTGAGTGACTGCAGATTCGTATATCTGAACATTGAACTTGACCAGCTCAGTCGCAAATAAGGACTCACTGACTCCACTAGGTAGGCGAATCAAATTGATCTTACCCACATCTGCACTCCAACGTTGGAATCGCTTGATTACCATGTCACGGATAAACTGTCCTCCCCACAATGGGTGAGCAAGATCTCGAGCTTGTTCAACGTGACCATGTTCGAGCATCCAATGAGCACCACGATACTCGACACCACCTTCGAGGATCACCACACGGAAATGCTCTTGTGACCACGATGCACCATCATTCAGCAATATACCAGGAGTAGCAGTCACACCTAGATATCTGTATGCCGAACCGGGCTTGAGATTGTCTTTCAACAGTCTACCCATGCGACTTGTCTCATTGCTAGCAATGTGAGCCTCATCGTTCACAATGAGCCCTGTTGGGAAGATAGCCTCGTCGAACATCTCATCAATTTCCATGGATTGCGCGTCGTTCTCACCACGCTTGGCAAAATTGGGACGATTCATCGTGATGATCTTGATATCGTCCCAAGACACACCAAGATGCATGGTGTAACTCCATAGCTTCACCCTCAATTCTCGCATTAATTTGGATTCATTGGCACCACTGACAAATCGCACCAGTCTCCTCAGTGCGTCAGAGAACGATTCGTCCGGCCGTTTGTGATGCAGAACATATAGCTCAATGACATAAGCCATACACCTGCTCTTGCCCGACAGAGTCATTCCAAAGATCAGGACGGCTGACACACCATTCCTGAAATGACGCATAACAGTAGTGGCAGTACTTTCCTGAGTCGAATGCAACCTGACGTCAGCAATTGGTTCAGGGTGAAGATCACGCACTCTACGAAGACGTTTCAAGTGCAACTCAGAAATACGCTGTTGCAGACGAGCACGCCGACGAGCCTGAGCATCACTGTCGTCTGGATGATGTCTGTGTTGTTGCAAGATCATCTCCCGTTCTTGGCGACGAATACGATTGGCTTGTTGTTCCACCAACACACGAGAGACTGGGTCTCGATGCTGAACAGGACGACGCTCTGTTCGCAGTTGTTCGAGTTCTCGATCTTGTCGGAGGATAAGATCTCGCAAAGCTTCTGGACTCATAGAGTTAATTTGTTCTACGAGAACAGGATGTGAGAGGGAGAACATCGTGAGAGAGGGAGAGTAGACAGAGATCAAGGTGATTTGGAAAGTGATCAAGTGAGGTTCGGACAAACAACTAGGCGGTAAAACACGTTCAGATCAATCTATATTCATTCACTACTCAAGTCAATCTGGTTCAACAGTCTCCTCTTGCGTCCATTCAACTGGGCGGTGCGCTCATTCAATCGCTTCTCCTCGTCCTCCATCTCCTGAATGATCAACTGCTTCTCCGATTCCAGACGTGAGGCACTCTGTCGGCTCTCACACAGCCGTTTGCTCTGCTCAATCACCAACCTCTGTATGCGCTCACTCAGTTCCTGGTCAGACAACGCACTGGCATCCAGAATGTCCGGCACACCTGTATGTCTCCCATTCAACCCACCTGGTTCGGATATATCTACCTTCTCTTCCTCCTTGTGCTCATCCATACTACGAGGTGAATACGGTGGTGGCGGAGCATCACCTGACTGGTCAGAATCATGCCCGTTCTCCTCATCCTCATTGTCCGTGTCGGGATCGAGCACATCAATGTCGACATCAATGAACTTCTCCTCCTCGGGCTCCATGTTCAGGTCATCTGCACCCAGCTCACCAGCGAGCTCAGCTTGACGAACCGCCTCGTGATGTGCCTTTGACCAGTGTAACATGAACCGTGTACAGTAAGCAGTTGATATGTTCTCAACGGATTGCACCTGCACCATCACCGTAGACTGCAGACAGACACAGTGTCGATCTGTGCACGTTTGCCACTTCGAGAACAACTCCTGATTAGCACGATCTTGTTCTCTCGCCATATCCGCCTTGACACGAAGATGAATGTTCTTACGGTTGAACAACGCGAGTTCTAGTATCAGAGTCCTAGTTTGGTTCGCTTCCTCCCAAATACATGGGAACCGGTCGTACACTGCCAACCGGTTCATCGTATGTGGAAACACGTCCGTACTGTTCACCACCACAACCGCAATGGTCTGATCGTCCATGAGACCTCTGAGGAACGACTGTAAATCACCGAGTTTCCTGGATTCAGACACCGTGAGCACAGACTCAGGAACCGCCTTCGTTCTCAGCTTGGCAATAATGTCATTGTAGTGACGTTCAAGATCAGTCCTCTGCAAAGGCCACATCATCCGAAACAGGGTCTCACACACCTTGCGAAGTCGTTCACGTGGATGCATGGCCAGAAGCTTCCGTTGTTCCGGATCTGTGGATGCCGAGGACAGGCATGCATAATACTGTCGTCCGGTGCGCTTACCGTAGTCAAAGAGAGCTCGTGTGAACGCACCAATACTACCACGGAGTGTCCTGGAAAAGTCTTCAAACACAGGGTCTGGAGACTGGCGATTCAGCGATCTGAACATGAACTTGATGAACTCCGGGTTGAACTGACCACCAGAACGAGACACCGCATGCAACAGCAACTCCGAACTGGTCTCACGTAGACTGGAACGGTCTCGATTCATCTTGATAGACTTGTCCAGAGCCAATCCAAATGGTAGATCAGCACGAGAACAGACCAGCACATCTTGAACATACACCTTGTGTAGTGTGCGACTCTCACCACGTAACAGGACTGGCTCACGCATGTTCCGGTAGACAGGGATGCTGGCGTTTCCACGTGGGAGCAAGAACAGGAATGAATCCCAGGCAACCTGGTTATGTTCCTTAATGTTGGTGACAATCACACGAGTCCATTCATCGGAATCCACCCAAGACGGAAGGGGAGACGGGGATACGCCATCCACCATGACCATAACACGGTCGGCTGGATTACTGGTATTGACCTGAGAGACGAACGACTTGGTGAACGAGGGCGTCTGGAACGTGATCGTGCATCCAGAACGGATGAATGGTCCCAGAGCACTCTTCAGACCCTCACCAAACTGACCCACGGCTGACGTTCCTCGCTTCTTGGATGTTCCAATGTCCGTCAAATTGTCTACAGTGATAGATACGCCCTGATTGATGAGTTCCAACACTGCAGATGACTTCCTCCAGGCAATGGAGCCATAAGGGACGTTGTTCACACGAGCCACACAGTAGCGCACGTCAGGAATGGACACCTCATGTACATACGTGGGAGCAGAACCAGAGGCTTCGATGATGGCATCATTCAAATTGGCAATGAGCTCACGACTAGCCTCCTCGGTTGTCCAATCCGGGCAATTGGAGATTGAGAGACGAAATCCACTCATGTTGTTATAATGGAACGAGGAGGGTGCGAACGAGGAGGGTGTGTGGGAAGTTTGAAGAATGATCTACCGCGCACACAACAGTTGTAGTTGAGACAGGCGTTGCAAGAGATTTGGACACAGTGGTGTCGAACGTGTAAATCGATGCTGTGTTGGACAGGAATACATGTGGATCAGAGAGCCAGTAGATCTCATTGATAGAGACATCCATGGGCAGAGTCTGGTCGACCTGATACACATACAACAACTCATCCATCAACGTGTGTGGAGTGTCCAGCATCGACTGAATGACATGGGAGACCACATCGGTAAGGGACTGACCGGACATTGGGAAGTGGTAGCATGTGAATCCATATATTCACAAGAGCGGAATCTGGATGCTCTGCATCCAGATTCCGGAGAAACGTGGTGTAGTCATTCACATGGACAAGTACACTGAGTCTATGTAGTGTATGTGGTTATGCGACCATCTGGACTATCGTATCTCGGCACTGACGCAAGATGAAACACTTGTCTCTCGTGATCTCCTTCTTCAGTGCCTGGATTTTATCATCCTTCCAAAAACCACCATCTACTAGAACGATCAATCTCTGCTTACAAGGCATACCGCGTGCGTGTCTCAATGTTCTGAGTACATCATCAACCACGTTATTCTGAGTACCACCAGCTTCTCGAGTGCACTTGGCTGTGGTATATTCGGTGATTTTGTGCTCCTCAGAGCATAGCTCACACTTCCTAACACCACACTCGTTGACAAAGTCCAATGACGATGGAACGCGAATATCAGTGTGTCGATCCTGTCCTTCAGTGTGTATACCTGATATCTCAGTTTTGTTTGAAGATCGAGCTCTGTTGGCCTCACCTTTGGTCTTGGACACGAGGGCTTTGAAGCAGGATGTCCCGTGTACGACCTTACCACCGTAGATGTACATAGCGTTACAACCACTATTGGGGAGTTTTTCGAGATTTGGTCGACCTGTTCTTTGTTCCCACACCATCTGAGTCCACTCGTCTATACCCTGCTTCCCTACGTTCTTGGTGTAGAGCATAATAATCGATTTGTCTCTCTGGATGATCCGGTTGAGATCCTTCTCTATGTCTGCGTCAGTGAATGGAGTGTAGCATAGGTCTGCTTTCTGACGCATCCGCTCGATCAAGTCCGGATCCTTGTTCTCAGCTTCGAGAACAAGGATATCCTCGTTACAAGTGTGCTGAATTCGACGACACTCATGGTTGAAGTCATCGAACCTAGGACACTTGATCTGGTTAAGTTCTTTGTCGCGCTTCTTCTCGCGTGCGATAATCTGATTCTTGTACTCAGGTACTGAGTTGTTCTTGTCTTTCGACCGTTCCTTGGCTGGATGCACCACCTGTTGACTACCGTGATGACGACAGTACAGGTCATTGGGGAGAGATACGCGGTTCTTACATGGTCGATTCTTCCTCGAGGTGCCTTGGCACACATTGTTCTTCTGTTTGCGTGAGGAAGATGGACGAGCCATTTCATACTAGACAGAGTGAGTGAGTGAGTGAGTATCAGTGAGTGTGTCAGTAGTGACATAACGAGACGATGGAGATCATAAGCTCCGGTGCTTCACCATGGTGAAGCACCGGAGCTTATGATCTCGAACAACGACCGTAATACCACACAGTGAGTCCATTCAGTGAAACGCGCTTGAGAGAGTATGGGGAGCGT
>Ga0310811_10005521_pt1 | contig 16011 bp, 12 predicted proteins | sample YCmetagenome_FD_207642 | JGI IMG/M metagenome (GOLD analysis project Ga0310811, IMG submission 207642) | Soil microbial communities from experimental microcosm in Duke University, North Carolina, United States - YC | ecosystem: Engineered > Artificial ecosystem > Soil microcosm > Unclassified ...
GATCGTGAGCGTCGGCGCTCGTGACGCCACCGCGCGGACGGTGGAATACGTGATCGAATGATCGCCGCCGAGCGACAACGGTCGATCGCCGCGGTCGACGATCTCGCGAATCGCTCGTTCGATCAGCTCTCGTGCCTCCCCGGTCGGCGGAAGATCCAGATCGCCGGCATCACCAACCACACCGTCTGCCCAGGTATCGATTCCCGACTCGCTCCAACCATTGGCGGCCGGCGAATGAAACGCTTCACGGATTCTGGATGGCGCGAGCGCCGCTCCGCGAAGAAATGACGAGCTGGCGTCGTACCCCAGGCCGATGAGCGCGGGGCGTCCGGGAAGGGAAAGGGATGACATTCGAGCAAACTACGTCGAGTTCGTCGCCGGCGCGGTCGGCGCGTTACACTTTCGACATGCCAACACTCGCCACCATCGGCTACGAAGGTGCGACGATTCGCGAAGTGCTCGACACGCTCGAGGACGCGAAGATCGAGACGCTCGTCGACGTGCGCGCCGTCGCCATGTCACGGCGGCCCGGCTTCGCCAAGACTGCTCTCTCGGCACACCTTCGCGAGCGTGGTATCGAGTACCTGCATTTCCGAGCGCTCGGCACGCCGGCCGAGGGGCGCGCCGCCGCGCGAAGCGGCAAGAGTGACGTGATGCGGCGCATCTTTCTCGAACATCTCGCCACGGATGCGGCGCAAGCCGAGCTCTCGCGCCTCGTAGAGCTCGTTCGCGGTCCCAAACGCGTGTGCATCCTGTGCTTCGAGGCGGATCCCGCGAAGTGTCATCGGCGCATCGTCGCCGAGGCACTTCGCAAAAAGATCCGCGTGACGGTCACCGACCTCCGCCCCGCCGCCGACGAGTAACTGATCCGCCGAGTCGCCGAGTCGCCGAGTCGCCGAGTCGCCGAGTCGCCGAGCTACGGCTGCGGCTTTCGCGCCACCGTCACCGTCACCGCCGACGGATACTCGGTCGAGTGATGCACGACGTTGTGCGCCACGACGGGCTTGGACTCGTCGTAGTTCTTCCCGCCGGTGTTCAGGTTCCGGTCGAAGCGCGGAAAGTTCGAGCTCGAGACCTCGATCCGAAGGCGATGTCCCGGCGCGAACCAGTTGCTCGTGTTGAGCGGCTGCAACGTCACCTTGTAGACCTTGTCCTTCTCCATCCAGACGAGCGGCTTGTCATAGCCATTCCGGTAGCGCATGCGCTGGATCGACTCGTCGAGATTGTACGCTCGGCCGTCCGGGTAGACGTCGAGAATCTTCACGCTGAAATCCGTGTCCTTGGCATCCGACGACACATAGAGCGTCGGAATGATCGGCCCGGACAATTCGGTGCCCTCGTTGAACGGCTCCGACGTGAACACCAGCACATCCGGTCGCTGTTCCGTCTCACGCTGATCCATCGCTCCCGCGCCGACGGCGTTGCCCTGGCAGCAGACGTTGCCGCCGTGTGACATCACCGGCTTCGCCGGATCGTACGTGAAGCGATCGGGCTTATCGCTCGTCGGCGCCGTTCGCGTGAGCACACCGTCGCCCTTCGCCGTGTTGGCGCTTCCGCCGCTGCCGAGATAGAACGTCATCGGCGCCGCGCCGGCCGGCGGCCACGAGTTGGACGACTGCCACTTGTTCAGTCCCATGGTGTAGTAACGCACCTTCGGCATCGTATCGAGCACCGGACTGGCCACGCCCTTCAGGAACTTGTCGAAGAACGCATACATGATGTCCTGATAGCCGAGCCGCGCGTCGCCCATGTCGCGCTCGCCGACGATTGTGTGCTCGGTCGCGCGCGTGTACGCGCAATGGCCCACCGGCGCGATGATCGCCCACTGCTGATTCGCTGCGTCGCCCTTCGCCGTTCTTCGAACGAGGTTGTACATCTCCAGATTCGGGCCGACCGAGACGTCATACCACGACATGAACCACAAACCGGGAATGTTGATCCGCATGTTGTCGTGGAACAATCCGCCGCGATACCACGCCGGATCATTCGGAGCGCGCTTGATCATCGCGCCACCCGTCGCCACCGGCATCGAGTCGGCGAAGATCCCCTTCGGTCCATCGACATTCTTGATGATGTCCTGCTCGGGCAGCGTCCAAAACGCCTTCGACCAATCGACGGGCGGCAATCGCTGTGCGAGATCGAACGACTTCGATATTCGAATCAGGTCGGCCTGCGTTGCGTTCTTCGGGAGCATCGGTCGCACCTGATTCTGCTCGCCGTACAACCAATCGATGAACAGCATCTGCACGGCCCCGCCCCGGTACCAATTCCCCTGCTCATAGTACGGGCCGACACGCCCGACTCCCGCGCCAAAACCCTGCACATTGAACGCGGCGTAGCCCGGATTGCCGAGCGCCGCCACCGCGCCCTGCCACTCCGCGGTCGACGAACACCCCGTCGTTCCGATTTTACCGTTCGACCACGTCCGGGCGCGCAAATAGTTCAGCTCATCGTCGCCGTCCGTGAGGGGCGGGCCGAGGATGTCGTAGTTGCCCTCGGAGAAGAAATGCCCGCGCTCCTGCATGTCGATATAGGCATACCCGCGCTTGATCGCGGTCAGCGCCGCGGTCATATCGCGTGGAACCCCGTTCTGGACGTCCCAATAGTTGAAGTTGTACGGCGTGCGCACCCAGATCGCCGGATACTTCTTTCCGCCTCTTGGATAGTAGATGTCGGCCGCGATGCGCACGCCGTCGCGCATCGGGATCATGACCTTGCGGTCGACGACGGCAAGCGACTCGAGCTCGTTCTCGAGCGCCCAACGCCTGGCCTTGATGCTGTCTGGGAGTCCGGCTGGACCTTGCGCGGCGACCGGTCGATTCGAAAACGCCGCGAGGGCGACAATGACAAGTCGAAGTGCAGTAGCGCGACGCATCGGCGCTCCACGAAGAGGGAGACAAAAACGGCGACGGATCATCGCAAGCTACCGATGTCCGTCGCCGTGAATATGAGGAAGACACCTGGCGCCGCGTGAGGGAACGCCCTCCTGCCGCTATCCCTTCTTTGCTTTCGAGTCCGCCTTCTTTACTCCTCCGTGTCCGGAGCAGGCGCCGCGTCCCGGCTTGCTCGTCGTGCCGTCGGTGCAGGTGACCTCCTTGGCTTCAGCCTTCGAGGCGGCCTTGGTCTCCGCCTTCGCGGTCTTTGCGGCGGACTTGGTCTCGGTCTTGGCCGACTTCTCGGCGGCCTTCGCCTCGCCCTTCGAAGCCTGTTTCGCCGATGCCGTCCCCATGGTCTTGACGCCGCCATGGCTCGAGCATGCTCCCCGTCCGACGGCGTTCGAGGTCGTTCCGTCGTTGCATATCGTCTTGGTGCCTTGAGCCGTCGCCGGCCGCGCGACGAAGGTCAACGCGGCTACCGACAACGCGGCTAGTGCCGTCCGTATGCGCATTCGCTCTCCGTAAAGGTTGGTCCTCATCGCCATTGACCCGCCTTTTTGTCTCTCCGCCACATCGTGCTTCCCACTTTTCCGCAAACCCCGGTAAGTTGTCGCCGAGTCCGCCAGCGAGGCTGAATCCGTGTTAGTCAGCGACATGAACTGGATGCAGGTCGAGGAATACCTGCGACACGACGACCGCGCCGTGCTGCCCCTCGGCAGCACCGAGCAGCACGGATATCTCCGGCTGACCGTTGACTGCATTTTGCCGGAACGCGTCGCGGCCGAAGCGGCCGAGCCACTTGGCGTTCCGGTTTTCCCGGTCGTGACGTACGGAGTCACGCCGTATTTTCGCGCGTACCCCGGTTCCGTGTCGCTGCGCGTCGAGACACACCTGAACGTCGTCCGCGACATCCTCGACAGCCTCGCACACAGCGGCTTCCGGCGCATCCTCGTTGTGAACGGACACGGCGGAAACGCGGCGGTTCAACAGTTCGTTCCCGAGTGGACCGCCGACCACCCGGACTGTCGCGTGTTGTTCCACAACTGGTGGAATGCTCCACGGACATGGGCCAAGGTCCAGGAGATCGATCCGGTCGCATCGCACGCGTCGTGGATGGAAAACTTCCCGTGGACTCGGCTTCCCAACGTCGCGCTTCCGTCGACCCAGCGTCCGATGGTCGACCTGGCTCGCGTTCGCGCGCTCGATCCCGTGGCGCTGCGCGAATACCTCGGCGACGGCAACTACGGCGGCCTGTACCAGCGCTCCGACGAGAACATGCTTGCGCTGTGGCAAGTCGCCGTCGATGAAACACGCGCATTGCTCACGGGGACGTGGGGCGAAGCGACAGAGCAGCCGGCGAGCCGGGCCGCCAAGTGAACGTTGCTTTCGCGGGCCGTGTCGCGATCGTCACCGGCGCCGCGCACGGTTTCGGCCGTACGATCGCCCTCGCCTTCGCCGAGCGTGGCGCGACCGTGTGGGTGTGCGATGTCGTCGAAGACGAGCTGCACGAGACGCAGAATCTCTGTGCGACCGCGGGCGGCCGGTGTGAGGCGCGCGTTGTCGACGTCGGCGACAAAGAAGCCGTCGGTCGTTTCGTGGGCCAGATCGTCGCGGCCGGTCGAATCGACATTCTGGTGAACAACGCGGGCGGCGTGCTCGGGCAGGTCGGCCGGCCACTCGAACAGATTGCCCAGCGAGACTGGCAATCGATCTTCGACGTGAATGTCTCCGGCGCGTTCTTCATGTCCCAGGCCGTCGCACCGTCGATGAAAAGCGCGCGGTACGGACGCATCGTGAACATCTCGAGCGGCGCCGGACTGGGAATCAGTTTGACGGGGATTCAGGCCTACGCGTCGGCGAAGGCCGCACAGATCGGGCTCACGCGTCAGCTCGCGCACGAGCTCGGACCGTGGGGCATCACCGTCAACAACGTCGCGCCTGGCTTCGTCCGCTCGAACGAGGCTACCGAGCGTCAGTGGGAGTCGTACGGCGAGGAGGGACAGCGCGAGCTCGTCGAGCGAATCGCGCTCAAACGCCTCGGATCACCCGCGGACATCGCCCACGGAGTGCTCTTCTTCGCCTCGGACTACGCGGGATGGATTACCGGGCAAGTGCTCTCCATCGACGGCGGGAAATGACGGCGCTCGTCAGCGGAACAGATCGAGTGATCGCTGAATGACCTGCCAGACGCCCCAGCCGAGCGGAATGCCGACTAGTCCCCACGCGGCCGCGAGGCGAAGGTAAAAGGCGGCGGAGCGACGTCCCTTGTCGGTCTCGATCATGGTCGCTCCTCGTTCAGGCCGTGGCGGTCGCCGACGCCGGCATCTCGGTGGTGACGTGGCGCTCGTGCACGCGCCGCACGAACAAGTTGCAGAAGAACCCGACGACGAGCAGCCCCGCCATGATGTACATCGTCGTCGTGTAGGCGTCGGCCTTTGCGACGCCGTGCCCGATCTCGTATTCGCGGATGTAGTTCACGAGCACCGGCCCGAGCACTCCCGCGGTCGACCATGCGGTGAGCAGCCGTCCATGAATCGCTCCGACCTGAATCGTCCCGAACATGTCGCGCAGGTACGCCGGGATCGTCGCGAAGCCGCCGCCGTACATGCTGAGAATCACCACGTAGCCGGCGACGAACAGCACGACATTCCCCGCGTGACCTGTTCGAGGTACCAGCGCGTAGAGCAGCGCACCCAGGAGAAAAAAAGTCGCGTAGACCGCCTTCCGTCCGATGAAATCGGACAACGACGACCAGAAGAAGCGCCCGCCCATATTGGCGAGGCTGAGCAGTCCGACGAATCCCGCCGCGGCGCTGGCGGTGATCGCGCCCGGAAACATCTCTTGGATCATTGGCGACGCTTGGCCCAGGACGCCGATACCCGCCGTCACGTTGAGGCACAACACCGCCCAGAGCAGCCAGAACTGCGGGGTTCGGATCGCGCGATCGGCGGTAACGTTGCCGGTCGTGACGAAGGGTCTGCGCTGCTCGGCGCGCGACGAGAGGCGCGGCCGCCAACCCGCGCGCGGAACGCGCACTGTGAAAACGCCGAACATCATGAACGCGAAATAGAGTAAGCCCATGACGACGAACGTCGCCGCGACGCCGGTCGACGCCGGCGTTCGGAAACGCGCCATGAGCATGGTCGAAAGCGGCGACGCGATCATCGCACCGCCGCCGAATCCCATGATCGCCATTCCGGTTGCCATGCCCGGTCGATCCGGAAACCAACGAATGAGCGTCGTCACCGGCGAGATGTACCCGATCCCGAGACCGATGCCCCCGAGGACGCCGTACCCGAGAAGCAGGAGCCAGAATTGATGCGTTGCGATGCCGACCGCCGCGACTTCGAAGCCGCCGCCGAAGCACACGGCCGAAACGAACATCGCTTTGCGGGGACCGACCCGCTCGAGCCACGGGCCGAATAACGCGGCCGAGAGACCCAGAAACACAATCGCCACGCTGAACACCCAACCGATGGTGCTCAGCTTCCAGTCGTTGGGGGCGGCGTCGGTAATCCCAATGGCGTGCGATAGCGGCAGGTTGAAGACGCTGAACGCGTAGGCCTGGCCGATCGACAAATGGATGGCCAGCGCGGCGGGGGGAACGAGCCAGCGCGAGTAGTCCTCGGCGGCCACCGAGTGATCGCGGTCGAGAAAGGCAAAAAGAGACATAAGTGCCTGATTTTGCCGAATCCCCGCCCCCTTGGCGAGGGTCCGCGCCAAGCGTTCACTGTCGCGCGGCCTTTTCTGTCGGTTTTTCCCCGGCAGAGTATCCGAAGGTCGCCTGATGCCGTGTGCCGCTCTGGACAAGCAATCTTCGCCGTGTGACGTCGTGCACCGGAGGAGAGATGACGACTGACGTGATTCGTGTTTTGCTTGCCGACGACCATCGGGTAGTCCGCGCCGGCCTGCGAGCCGTGCTGGGAACAGCACGCGACATCAGTGTAGTTGGCGAAGCGAACAATGGCCGCGAGGCGGTGGAAATGGCCGCTCACCTGCGGCCCGACGTAGTCGTGATGGACGTCGCCATGCCGGAAGTAGACGGCATCTCCGCTACCAAGGAGATCATTGCCGCCGGTCATGGTTCCCGTGTCCTGTTCCTCTCGATGCACGCCGAGCAAGAGTATCTCGTGCCCGTCATGGAGGCGGGTGCTTCAGGCTACCTCCTGAAGACCGAGGCAGATCGAGAGCTCGTCAACGCCGTACGCGCCGTTGCTCACGGCGACATCTTCGTTCGGCCGACAGCGGCCCGAATCCTCGCTCGGAAACTCGTCGCCAAGGATGCCGAACACTCTGACCACGACAAATATGCGCGCCTCACCGTGCGTGAGCGCGATGTGTTGCGTCTCGTCGGCCAAGGCTATTCGGCTCCGGAGATCGGGAATCGGCTTCTGATCAGCCCGAAGACCGTGGACACGTACAAGCAAAGGATCCACGAAAAGCTGGGGCTCGGACACCGCTCCCAGTACGTGCAGTTTGCGTTCAGGCTCGGGCTGCTCACCGCCGAGTAGCAAACGATTCGTGAGACCTTCGCCTTCCATCGAAGGGTACGCTAGCGCTTTGGCTTAACCGCCTGCGGCTTCTTGGTGTCGCGTTCGTCGTCGTCGATGTCGGTGCTCAACGGGAAGAACAACGCCGACCGCACCCCCGGGTACTTCACGTCGTAACCGCGCGCGTCGTGCCACAGGATGCGATTGAGAGCCCCGCTCGGCGCGGCGTCGGGCTCGTCGAAACGCATACGTGAAGACGCGACCGCCGCCGCGCGCCGCTCCTTCACGAACGCGCCCCGCATCGACGCCGGGCTGGGATTCGTTTCGGCGAGCGATTGTGCCGGGACGATCGCGGTGTACGGCGTGAAATCCGGCTTGTCGTTGGGCCCGATAAAGCTGGCGCGCATGTCGGTCGCGACGAGGTCGAACAATGACAACGCCGGCAAGCCGAGCATGAGCTCGATCGTTTTCACCATGCTGGCCTGCGTGTAGACGGTCGAATCGACGACACCGCGCCGGGCGAACGGCGAGATCGCGAGCGCCACCGTCCGATGGCCGTCGATATGATCGACGCCATTCTGCGCGTCGTCCTCGACGACGAGAATTGCCATGCGCTTCCAGAAGCTCGACGCGCTCAAGCCGGCGACGATCCGGCCCAGGGCGAGATCGTTGTCGGCAACACAGGCCTTCGGTACGCACCACCCCGGCGACGTGCCAACCGTGTGGTCGCTCGGCAGCACGATCATCACGAGGTGAGGCATACGTCCCGCGCGCTCCCAATCGGCGAGGTGCGCGAGGATCACGTCCCCTTTGACGACGTCGGGCACCTCCTGCGTCCAGCCGGGATATTCGCGAACGAGCACGCGGTCCAACGACGGGATCGCCGACTTGGTCCGGTAGCGCTGTCGTAGGAGATCTCTAAATACCGCCGGGCCCTTGCCGGAGTCGGACGTCCATCGGGCGAGCAAGTCGGCGCGAACGCGAGCGATCGAATCGGATGCGGCCGGCGCGTACTCCCCGAAGACGGCAACGCGTTTGCCCTTGGCCTGTGCCGTCTCCCAGAGGAACCCGCCCGGCGAGTAGGCGAGGGGATCATTGCCCTCGGACGGATAGGTGCGGCCCGAGTAGAGCGGCCACATCGGATACTCCGTTTCGTTCGCCTGCGTGAGCCACTGATGCCCATCCGCCGAATTGCCGCCCGATGCGAAGAAATGGTCGAGCGTGACATATCGCTCGGCGAGCGCATGCGCGTTCGGAGTCACGTTTCGCCCGTACATCACGAGCGAGCTGTCACGGGCGCCGCGACTGAGATCACCGAGCACCTGATCGAATGTCCGGTTCTCTCGGATGATGAACACCACGTTCTCGACCGGCGACGGCTCGCCCGGTCGCTCCGGCACCGCCCGCGACGGTACGCCGGCGCGCGGGCGAGCGACCGCCAGCGCAGTGCCCTGTGCGTTCACGGTCAGGCGATTGTTCGCGGCGACCGCCGCGGTGTACGCCGCCAAGCCGGTGGAGTCCGGAAGTTCGATGACGTGAACGGTCCCGCGTTGCGCGAAGACGTACCGCCCGCGCAGCGCGCCGCCCGCACTCCCCTCGCCCGAGCCGACGCCGAATAGCGTGCCCACCGCGATGCGCTTTCCATCCGCGCTGACGTCGATTGATGACGGATACCACGCGGTCGGCACGAGGCCGAGCAATGAAGCCGGCCCGGCGTCGAAATGGACGCCGTAAATCGCCACGGCGTTCGCCCCGCCGAGTGCGACATAGAGCCGGTCGCCCGACGGCGAAAGAGCGATCGCCGTCGGCGCGACGCCGGCGGTCTTTTCGCGAAAGGGTGACACGCGAATGGTCGAGAGCACGCGCGCCGAGCGCGTGTCGATCACCGTCACGGCGTCGTCGACCCCGCTCGACACGTACAACCGTTCGTGCGCTTCGTCCCAGGCCAACCCGTTCGCGTGCCGGCCGACCGGAATGGTCGAAGTGATACGCCCCGTTGCGACGTCTACACGAACGACGCTCCCCGTCATCGCCACGCCTCGCGCATCCACACGCACACGTTCGGCGCGGCGCAGGCAGCACTGGAGAACGGCGCGCTCTGCCTCGGTCGGCTGGCCGCCGCCGAAGTTGGCGATCCACGCGACGCTGCCGTCGTGCGACAGCGCGGCGCTCAGCGGCAGAACGCCGAGGTGGATCCAGCGGAGCAGGGAACCGCGGTCAGCGTCGATGACCAACGCCGCATCGTTCGCCGGTAGCAGTACAAGTCCAAGACGACGCCCATCATTCCCCGCGTCACGAGCCAGAGTGGGGGAAGCGGTGAGATAATCTCCCGGGAGGGCAACGGCCTGCGCGGCGCGCGCTGAGTCCCCGGCGGCATCGGGCGCGATGACGAGCAGGCCGGCGCGCTCACTCCGCACGAGTGTCGCGCGAGGTGGGGATCCTTGTAACGTCGCGACCGACGTGTCTTCGTTGATCGCGCCGATCGTCGTGACGAAGGCGCGCCTGGTCTTCGGGTCGATCGCCACGCCGCCGACGCCCACCCGACCGCGAAAGGCGACGCGTGTCAGCATGCGGCCCGCCGACCAGTCCAACCGATACGCAGCGCCCGCCGCGCCGACCCACAATTCGTTGCCCGAACCGAAGCGCACGCCGCCCACGCGTCCCGGAACCACCATTTGCAGACCGGCGGGCGTGATACGCTGTCCGGTCGCGACGACGCCGGGATCATCCACGTCGCGCGCGGGCAGAGGCGTGGTTGCGCGCGCGGCCTGCGCGTACGTCTGCGGCGCCGCGGCGAGGCTCATCGTCGAAAACGCGACAATCGCGATCGACCAGGCGTTGCTCATTGCTCGATCGAATCTCATTATCCGGCCATGTCTCAGGTTCGCGAGTTACTGGCGGGCGCCGCCGCGATCGTCATCGTCGCGGCCTGCGGACCGTGGCATCGGTCTCCCGCAGTCGATCAGTCCATCCGGGTCATGACGTACAACATTCACGCGGGCCATGGTGATTTGGCGCGGACGGCCGAAGCCATTCGCGCCCTCTCGCCGGATATGGTCGCGCTACAGGAGGTCGATGTCCACTGGGCCGAGCGGAGCGGGTTCGTGGATCAAGCCGCCGCCCTGGCGACGGCGCTTGGCATGGAAGCTCGCTTCGCGCACATCTATCGCCTTCCAAATCGAGATAATAGTGCGGTGCCGCGGGAGTTCGGCGTCGCCCTGCTCAGCCGACACCACATCGTTACATGGTGGAACGATACGTTGACCCGGCTGTCGACACAGGACTCGAACGCCGTCCCCGCGCCGGCGCCGGGATTGCTCGAGGCGGTCGTCGATGTTCGCGGATCGCGAGTCCATGTCTTCAACACGCATCTCGACTATCGCGCCGATCCAACCGTCCGACGAACCCAAGGGCGCGAAATGGCCCGGGCGATCGCGCGCGTCAATGAGCCGCTCATCGTCTTCGGCGACTTCAACGCGACGCCGAACGCGCCGGAGCTCGCCCCCCTCTTCGAGCGTCTGCACGACGCCTGGCCGTCCGATTCGGGAAAGGGCTATACCTATCCCGCCGACGCGCCGGCCAAGCGCATCGATTACGTGCTCACCTCGCGCGAATTCACCATCGTCCGCGCGCGGGTTCCAGTGACCGATGCGTCCGATCACCGTCCGGTGGTCGCCGACCTGATCCTGCGCCGCGACTGACGCTTGCCGAAACCGCGTCGATTGTCGGCAAAGTCCTCACGCATCACACTGACGTTGCCTGACTGAAACACCGCCCCTTCCGCAGAGCTTTCGGCAATTACTGCGCGGGGGAGACGATGCGTCGACAGAGTTGGGCGGAGCCGTGGAAGATCAAGGTCGTCGAGCCGATTCGCATATTGACGCGAGTCGAACGCGAAGCCGCGGCACGCGAGGCCGGATTCAACACCTTCCTGCTCCGTTCGCAGGACGTCTACATCGACCTGCTCACCGACTCGGGCAACAGCGCGATGTCCGACCGTCAGTGGGCCGGAATCATGCTCGGCGACGAGGCGTACGCCGGATCGCGCAACTACTACAACCTCGAGCACGCTGTCCAATCCTTTTATGGCTACTCCGAAGTCATTCCGACACACCAGGGACGCGGCGCCGAGCACATTCTGTCGCAGTTGCTGATCGAACCGGGCGATCACGTCCCGGGCAACATGTACTTCACGACGACACGTGTGCATCAGGAGCTCGCCGGCGCAACGTTCCACGACGTGATCGTCGATCAGGCGCACGATCCGGCGTCGGAGCATCCGTTCAAGGGCAACGTCGACGTCGCGAAGCTCGACGCACTCGTCGCCGAGTTCGGCGCCGAAAAGATTCCCTACATCTCCGTTGCGGCCACCGTCAACCTCGCCGGCGGACAGCCGATCAGCCTCGCCAATCTCCGCGCCGTGCGTGCGTTCACCGAACGCCACGGCATCAAGATCGTGCTCGATGCAACGCGGGCCGTCGAGAACGCCTTCTTTATTCAACAGCGCGAGCCCGGCAATCGGGACAAGACGGTCGCCGAGATTCTGCTGGAGCTCTGCTCGTTGACCGACGGAGCGACGATGTCGGCGAAGAAGGACAGCCTCGTCAACATCGGCGGCTGGCTCGGACTCCGCGACGCGGAGCTCGCGGCGCGCGCGCGCAACCTCGTCGTCGTGTACGAGGGACTTCATACCTACGGCGGACTCGCCGGGCGCGACCTCGAGGCGATGGCGATCGGCATCGAGGAATCGGTGCAAGAGGATCACATCCGCGCGCGCGTCGGCCAAGTGATGTACCTGGGACGCAAGCTGCTCGACGCCGGCGTACCGATCGTGAAGCCGATCGGCGGCCACGGCGTATTTCTCGACGCCGCCGCGATTCTGCCGCATGTGCCGCGCGACGAGTTCCCGGCGCAGACTCTCGCGGCGGCGTTGTACATCCACAGTGGTGTCCGCGCCATGGAACGAGGCACGGTGTCCGCCGGCCGGGACCCGGCGACGGGCGTCAATCGAATTCCGAGACTCGAGCTTGTGCGACTGACGATCCCACGGCGCGTCTACACCCAGGCGCACATGGACGTCACCGCCGAAAGCGTGATCGAGCTGTGCGAGCGTCGCGATCGGGTACGCGGCCTTCGATTTACGTACGAACCCCAGCTACTGCGTTTCTTCCAGGCTCGATTTGCTCCCGTCGTCGGCCGGTCGGTCCTCGAGCCGATGCACGTCGAGACGCGTCGACCGGGATACGGCGAGCCTTAGCGCGGGCGGTATGCGAGTTCGCGGCGGGATGCGATATCATTCGCCGCCATGGAGATCACGTTCTTCGGGGCGGCAGAGGAGGTAACCGGATCCTGCCACGTCGTGCGCGTCGGCGATTCGGCGGTCGCGCTCGACTTCGGCATGTTCCAGGGGCACCGCGCCCAGACGCACGAGAAGAATCAGACGCTGCCTTTCACGCCGGACCAGATCGACGCCGTCGTTCTGTCGCACGCGCACATCGATCATTCCGGACGGCTTCCGCTCCTGGCGCGCTATGGCTTCGACCGTCCGGTTTACGCGACGCCGGCGACGCGCGATCTCTGCGCGATCATGCTCGCCGATTCCGCGCACATCCAGGAGAAGGACGCGGAATTCCTCGCTCGGCGACAACGATCGTTCATTCAGCCACTTTATGGTCAGGCCGACGTCGCTCGGCTGATGCGCCGGATGATGAGCATCCCCTACGACGTGCCGTTCGACGTGGCGCCGGGAATTCGCGCCACGTTCGTCGAGGCGGGCCACATTCTCGGCTCGGCGTCCGTGGTGCTCGAGTGCACCGACGGGAGCGTTTCGCGACGGCTCGTGTTTTCGGGCGACATCGGACGCTGGGGACTTCCGATCATTCGTGATCCGAACCCGCCTCATGGCGCGGATGTCGTCATCATGGAATCGACATACGGCAACCGTGACCACGAGCCCGTGTCGGACATGCCGAACGAACTGGCTCGCATCATTCGCGAGACCGCGGCGAAAGGCGGCCGCGTGCTGATTCCGGCGTTCGCCGTAGGCCGAACCCAGGAACTGCTCTACGACTTGCATCGATTGTCGCGGGCCGACGCCATTCCTCCAATTCCCATTGTCGTCGATAGTCCGCTAGCGATTGCGGCAACGTCCATATTCGCCACGAACCCGGACGAATATGACCGGAGTGAAGAGCTCATCGGAGCGGTGAACGCTCTATTCGACTTCGACCGCCTCCAGTTCTCGCGCGATACCGCGGACTCCAAAGCCCTGAACACGCGAATCGGTCCGATGGTGATCATCGCGGCGTCGGGGATGGCGGAGTCCGGGCGGATTCTCCACCACCTCGCGCACGGCGCGCCGGATCCGCGCAACACCATTCTGATCGTCGGCTTTCAGGCCGAACACACGCTGGGACGTCGTATCGTCGAGCGACGCCCCGCGATTAAGATCTTTGGCGAGGAAATTCCGCTTCGGGCGCGCGTCGAGGTGCTCAACGGCTACAGCGCCCACGCGGATCGCGGAGAGCTGGTCCGCTGGCTGTCGGAGGTGCGGGGGCCCAACGCGCGGGCGCTACCTGTCTACCTCGTCCACGGCGAGCCGGAGGCTCAGGCGGCGCTGCGGGATAGGCTCGTACAGGATGGGTACAGCGTGACGATTCCGACGCGAAATTCGACGCACTCGTTCTGAAGTTGGCTCGCGGCGGACTCGGCGGCATGGCACCTGCTGTGAGACGACCGATTGCCCGCCCGCCCCCACTCTGGAGATGTGTGACGATGCAGTCGACCCCGGTCTCGTCCACGACCGATGATGGCGTTGTGCCGTCCGCGATGCCCGCGATGCCCGCGGTGCCCGTAGTACCGCCGGCGAGTGCGGCGGCCTCCGCGTCGTTCGAGCGTCGGCGGGCTGCCGGCTCGGCCGCGGAGCAAGCCCTGGCGTTGTACCGCGCCATCTTCGTGAACGCACCAGAAGCGATTGCGATCGTCGATACGAACGGCCGATACCTCGAACAAAACGCCGCCCACTTGGAGCTGATCGGCTACTCGGATGAAGAGCTGCGCGGACAAACGCCGGCTGTTCATCTCGGCGACACCGAATTCCAGACCATCGTCGCCGAGCTCGTCCGGACCGGCACCTGCCACCGGGAATGCGTCAGTCGCTCAAAGGCGGGCCGCGAGATGACGATCGAGTTGTCCGCGTTCGCCGTTCGCGAGGCCGACGGCGAACCGGTGTGCTACGTCGGGGTCAAGCGGGACGTCACCAGCGAAAAGCAGAGCGCCGTCGCGCTCCAGCACAAATTCGAGGAGCTCCAGGCGATCTACCGGATGTCGAACGTCGTGAGCCGCGCCGGGGCGCTCGAAGAGATTTACAACGTCGCGTTGGACGAGCTGCAGCGCACCGTTCATACCGATCGTGCATCCGTGCTGCTTTACGACGACGCCCGCGTCATGCGCTTCAAAGCGTGGCGGGGACTATCCGCCGCGTATCGCCGGGCCGTCGAAGGCCATTCGCCCTGGTCCCCTGACGATCCCGATCCGCAGCCCGTCTTGATTGGCGACGTTCGCGCCGACCCGCACCTCACGGAGCTTCTGCCGGTCTTCGAGCGCGAAGGAATTGTCGCGATCGGATTCATTCCGCTCGTCTCGAGCGGTCGGCTGCTCGGGAAGTTCATGATCTACTTCGACCGACCGCACGAGCTCTCGGCGCCGGAACTTCAAATTGCGCAGACGATCGCCAGCCACATCGCCTTCGCCATCGCGCGCAAAGCCGACGAGACGGCGCTGCGGGAGAGCTGGCAAGCCCACCGGCTGCTCGCGGAAGCCGGGGCGCTGCTGAATTCGTCGCTCGACGTCGAGGATACGCTGGCGAGTATCACACGGCTTGCGGTGCCGGCAATTGCTGACTGGTGCATTGTCGACCTCTCCGACGACAAGGGCGGCTTCAAAAGAATCGCGGTGGCGAGCGGCGACGGGAACGACGCCATCGCGCGGCGGCTCCTCGGCGAGCATCGCCCTCTCGATCCAACCAGCGTATCGCGTGTTGCCCAATCCGGGCGGGCGGAGATCAACGACAACGTCGACGACGAGTTCCTCCAGTCGGTTGCTCGTGACGCCGAGCAGTTGGAAACGATGCGGGCGACGCGAATCACGTCCTACATCAGCGCACCACTGGTGACGCGCGGGCGAACGATCGGCGTGCTCACCTTTGCGACGTCGACGTCGGGTCGCCGCTACTCGAATGAGGATGTCTGGCTCGCCGAGGAGTTAGCCCGGCGCGCCGCCGTCGCCGTCGACAACGCGCGACTCTACCGCGAAGCACAAGAAGCCAATCGCGCCAAGAGTCAGTTCCTCGCCACGATGAGCCACGAGCTGAGAACTCCGCTCAACGCGATTGGAGGGTACGCGGAGCTCCTCCAGATGGGGTTGCGTGGGCCGCTTAGTCTCGAGCAGCAGGACGACGTCAATCGCATCCAGCGCAGTCAGCGTCACCTGCTCGGGCTGATCAACGATTTGCTCAGCTTTGCCAAGATCGAAAGCGGCCACCTCGAGCTCCACATCGAGCGCGTGCTGGTGGACGATGCTCTGTTGTCGGTCGAATCGCTCATCCAGCCACAGGTGCAGGCGAAGCCACTCCACTACTCCCGGAT
>Ga0310811_10005522_pt1 | contig 16004 bp, 15 predicted proteins | sample YCmetagenome_FD_207642 | JGI IMG/M metagenome (GOLD analysis project Ga0310811, IMG submission 207642) | Soil microbial communities from experimental microcosm in Duke University, North Carolina, United States - YC | ecosystem: Engineered > Artificial ecosystem > Soil microcosm > Unclassified ...
CAATGTCGTCAGAGGGTGGGATGTACTGCGATTGCAAAACAATATTAACGCAGATTATTTATTTTTCCAAATAGCATCTGTCGAAAATAAATAAAAATTCTGCAAACATGTATAATCGTGTCGATGAGCCATATTTTCGTGTCATTTTCAGTCGATATCGTGCTAATCATACTCAAAATTATTTTCCTTCCCACTAACATTTGGATTAGTTAAAACACCTGTTTTACATTTGCCTAAGCCTTATCGCTTACACACTATCACATTAAAACATCCCCCCGTTATGATAGCAGCAAAATCTTACGCCGCGCAGTCGGCCACTACCCCTCTGGGACCCCACTCGTTCGAACGCCGCGAACCGGGAGAACACGACGTAGTCATTGATATTCTTTACTGTGGCGTCTGCCACTCCGACATCCACCAGGTCCGTGACGAATGGGGCGGATCGATCTTCCCGATGGTACCCGGCCATGAGATCGTAGGCAGGATCAGCCGCATCGGTAGCCAGGTAAAAGACTTTAAAGTAGGCGACCTCGCCGGCATCGGCTGTTTCGTCGACTCCTGCCGCGTCTGCAACAGCTGTAAAGAAGGACTCGAACAATACTGCGAGACCCATCTTAGCCAGACCTACAACGGCTACGAACAGGATCGGAAGACCCCTACCTATGGTGGTTATTCCAGCCAGATCGTAGTCGACGAAAAATACACCTTGCATGTCTCCCCCAATCTGCCGCTGGAAGGAGTAGCCCCGCTCTTATGCGCCGGCATTACCACCTGGTCCCCTCTCCGCGAATGGAAGGTCGGAAAAGGACATAGGCTCGGAGTCCTCGGACTCGGCGGTCTCGGACATATGGCCGTAAAGCTGGGCGTAGCCCTTGGCGCAGAGGTCACCATGCTCAGCTCTTCCGCTTCAAAAGAAAAGGACGCCAAAAGACTGGGAGCCCACAAGTTCGCCCTCACAAAAGATCCCGAGGTCCTGAAGGGCTATAGCGGATACTTCGACTTCATCATCGATACCGTCTCCGCCCAGCACGACTTCGATATTTATCTGAACCTGCTGAAAAGGGACGGAACGCTCATCCTCGTAGGCGCCCCCCCAAAGCCTAACGACTTCCAGGCATTTAGCATCATCCCCAAACGCCGGCGCATCGCAGGTTCGATGATCGGTGGCATCAAAGAGACACAGGAGATGCTGGATTTTTGCGCACAGCACAACATCGTATCGGATGTAGAGGTCATCCCGATGAAGGAGATCAACAACGCCTACGAACGCGTCTTAAACGGCGATGTCCGTTACCGTTTCGTCATCGATATGGCTACGCTTTAACCCGCTCGCCGGGCCGCAAAATAGATTTAAAAGATATCATTCGCCGATGGCGGATATTAGAAATGGGCGATCTGGTAATTCCGGGTCGCCTGTTGTTTTAAGCCCGGCCGGAACATATTTTAACCCTCGCCCGTCTTACGTATTGATAAAAATGCACTAAATTGTTCTTTCATTTAATTCCATGATTATGACGCAATTTGCTTGTTCCTTGCTTAAACGGACCCTCTTTTTATCAGCGCTTGGCCTCCTGGCCGGAACCACTCTCGTCCACGCTCAGGCCGACTCCCTCGATGATCACAAGCTAACAGAGATCTATACTCCCGTACCCCCGGTAGTCACTCCAGCCGCCAAATTCGGAGAGGCGCCTTCCGACGCCGTCATCCTGTTCAACGGCAAGAACCTCGACGAATGGGTCAAGGTATCCGATGGCAGCCCGGCAGACTGGATCGTCTCAAAAGATATCCTGACTGTAAACAAGACTTCAGGTAATATCCAGACCAAACGCACTTTTACGAACTACCAGCTCCACCTCGAATACCGCATACCCTCCAACATCACCGGTTCCGATCAGGCACGCGGTAACAGCGGTTTGTTCCTGGCCTCTACAGGCAAGGGCGATGCCGGCTACGAGCTGCAGATCCTCGATAATTACAACAACGCGACCTATACCAATGGCCAGGTCGGCAGCATTTACAAACAAAGCGTTCCCCTCGCCAACCCCTGCCGCAAACCAGGTGAATGGCAGACCTATGATGTCGCCTGGGTAGCTCCCGTATTCAATACGGATGGCAGCCTGGCCTCACCGGCAAAGGTCACCGTGTTCCTCAACGGCGTTCTTGTCCAGGACAACTATGAACTAAAAGGAGAGACCCGCTATCGCGGAAAACCATATTATAAAGCGCACGGCCCCTCGCCCATCAAGCTCCAGGCCCACGGCGACAAAAGCGAACCCATCAGCTTCCGGAATATCTGGGTCCGCCCTTCATAAAAAATTATTGAGCCCCTCTGGCGGCAAACTTTTCAAGCCCCCAACCCGGGGGCTTTTTTATTTCCCCGCCTTTTTCATCCCCGAAAAGATCGCATCGATCCCGCCCGCCAGGTAGACCAGCGGCGCATTCCAGTTAATAGCGATCTCATTCGAAGCATACGCCTGATCATTATCAATATACGCCAGCTCTGCATCAAAAAATGGATAGACCTGGTGATCCTGTCTTCCCGGATTCGGGCCCCCAACCAGCAACCCCGGCACCGGCGCCATAACCCCGTCCGAGATCGAAGGCCGGTGATGCGGATGCAACGGCGAAAAGCCGCCCAGACCCGTTACAAAACAATACCCCGTAGCATTCCTCCCGAGGATATAGTCGAGATTATCCAGCGCGGCGTTGAGATACTTCTTATCCTGCCTCAGTAAAAAGGCCTTTAACAACAGCATTCCCTGATTCGCAGCCACAGAATTGCTTCCCCAGACAAAGTCGCTCTTTCGAGCGCCCATGACCGTGTGAAAAGCCGATTGCCGCCTTACCAGGCTATCCGCAAAATGCAACATCCGCTGCTGCAAAAGATCCAGCTCCGGCGCCAAACCCAAACCTAAGACCAGGCTCGTACCCTTCCTGGCCTCCCGCTGCTGCAGCAGGCTGTACACTCCCATCATCCCCACGCTCCCCCATGACGGCACAGAAAGACGTAACCCCAACCCCTGCTTCACACCTATCTCATATTTTTTATCCCCGGTACTGACAAACAGCTCCGCCGCAGCCCAAAAACGCTCGTCGTCCATTATCCTGTCGCCATATGCCCCTGTCGTTATCGCCGGCTGATACAGCTTATTCATCGAATCCTGATCATAGACCACCGCCGGATGTTGAACCGCCCATCCCCAGGCGCCGACGGCGGCCCCCAGACAGCTATCCGCAAGCCCCGGCAACACTCCCTCATATTTCCGGAAAACCCGCGAAGCCTGAGCCATCACAGCCGCAAAGTCCAGCGTCGCAGCCGTACTCTTCTGTACCACATAACGCGGAGCCTTCGTGGCACCCGGTTTCACCATCCCGTCAAAAGCTGCGTTTGTACATTTATGATAGACACCGCTGTCCACCGGGTCCTGCATGGTCAGCATCCAGCGGAGATTATACAAAGCCTCATTCAAAATATCAGGAAGCCCCTGCGCGGCGGCCCTCCCTTGCACCGGAGGAATCAAAGCATGTAACGTATCAAAATAAATAGTATAATCCTCATAGGCACCCAGCAAAGTCCCCATCGTAATCCCCGAATTGACCACATATTTATTATAATCTCCCGCATCATACCACCCTCCCGGAGACGATATCACCGTACCCGCCGGACGCGCCGTCGTTGCAGCGGAAGGATGCACAAAAACAACCCTGTCCGGATGCCCCGCAGCCCGCGCCCAGACTCCCGCATAAACGGATTCCAGCGGCATCGAAGCCCGCTGGAAATAATACCCCTTCAACGCCGCCGCAGCAACCGGTCCCTCCACCCCCCTCCCGATCACAAAAGGCAAAGAATGCGGCAGACCAGGCACCAGGATATTATAAGTTCCTTCCTTATTTAAACCGCTGAGATCCGCAAGGCGCACCTGAAGATTGGAGTTCGCAGACGCCGCAGCCACACCCAGTTTGCCGGAAAAGGCCGTGTCTCCGGCCGGCCGGCTGATAACATAAAAGCTATCCGATGACACCGGCAATATCACCACAGCCAGTTTTACCCCTTCAGGATAAAAACCGATCTGGTTGAGGACTATCGACGGCGAAGGACTGGCCGCGCCCACAGCAGCCGAAGCGGCGGGCGCCGGCACTTGCGCCCGCAAACAAAAAGATATCAAAACAAGCCAAACAAGCAGCAAAACTCGCATGTAAGTGTATTTTACCCGCTAAATCTACCTATTTATTGGCTTCAAAACAGGTATAAAATATTGGCAAAACATCTAAAAAAAGTGTAAATTGAGTAAAGCGATTCCTCACCAAAATAAACAGGCTGTATGAAAAAAGTAAGTGACATTCTTTCGCACAAAGGCGCACGTATCACCTCGGTGACGCCTCAAACCACTGTTCTGGACGCACTGCGGATCATGGCTGACCAGAATATCGGATCTGTCCTGGTGCTGGAGGGGAACGAATATCAGGGTATCATGACGGAAAGAGATTATTCCCGGAAGGTTATCCTGAAAGGAAAATCGTCCACTGATACCCCCGTCTCTGAGATCATGTCAAAAGACTTTCCGACTGTCACACCATCGGATACCGTGGAATTTTGCATGCAGCTGATGTCCGACAAGAACATCCGTTATCTGCCGGTCTTCGACAAGGGAGCCCTCAGCGGGATCGTCTCGATCAACGACGTGGTCCGGGAAACGATCCTGACACATGAAGAGACCATTACCCACCTGAAGGACTACCTGCATTCTGGAAGATAACCGCTGGACATCAATGCTGCAATAGCTAAGCTGCTTGGCGCGCCCCTCCATTAATTACTAAAATATTTCTTCAGCAACTCCTGCAGGCGTTGCTGACTAAGCGGCTTATTCTCAAACCCCGCCACCTCGGGGATCGTCCTGGTCTTTACCTCGTCGTCGGGATTCAGCGACGTTGTCAGCATGATCAGCACAATGTCCGCCTTTTGCTCGGATGGTAACGTCTTGTATCTTTCGAGGAACTCCCAGCCATCCATTGCTGGCATATTGATATCCAGAAAGATCAGATCGGGCCGGGGAGACATCCCCGAACTACCGTTGCCAGGACCGCATCCCCGAAGATAGTCCAGCGCTTCCTGGCCGCTCTGGGCTACGAAGATATGACGGGTGCAGCCCGTCTGCTCAAGGGTCATTTTGTTAAGGAAATTCGTCGGCTCATCATCATCGATGAGAAGAATACAGTTGAGTTGTGGGTTCATGTTCTTACCGGTATTTTGTTGTATCTCGGCAAAAAAAATTCAGATCGTCCTTTACGATCCAGGAGAGATCGTGCACTAATGAGCTTAACCGGAAGGATCGTTTTATCAAGGGTTTGAGGACTATGACAAATGTATAAATAGTCTTCCAGAGATGCAAGATTCACTAATGATTAACCGAATTTGGGGAGGAAAATATGTAAATTTGGTCGTACAAAGGTTTAAAGAGTATGGCTGAAACGCTTCAACGGGACGAGATTGTAGTTAGGGAGATCCTTGACACGGCAAGGGCACTTTTCCGGCAATCCGGGTTCAAAAAAACGACCATGGGCGACATAGCCAGAAGCCTCGGTAAAGCCAAAAGCTCCCTTTATTATTATTACCCCAGCAAGGAAGATATCTTCGAAGCTGTTTTGTACAAGGAAATGGACGAACTGCTGGAGCAGATCCAACAGGCCATCCGCCTGGCCGGCTCCTCCAAGGAAAAACTCATCATCTACTGCCGCAGCCGCCTCCACAAGCTGAACGAATTGTGCAACCTCAGCGACGCCCTGAAAAGCGAGATCGCTGAATTACATTGCATTATGGCCGACCTTAAAAACAAGTTCGATACCTCCCATGTCGAGCTGGTAAAAGGCATCCTCGCCGAAGGCGTTTGCAATGGAGAATTCAAACAGATCAGTGAAGATAATATAGAGTTGATCGCCTACCTCATGGTCAGCAGCTTCCGGGGCCTGGCCATCCCCCTCATGGTCGGACAAAATCGCAGCCCCCGCCTCGACCTCCAGATCGATTCCATTGTGGATATTATGGTCGAAGGCATCGGACGGTCCATCCGCTAAAGCCGCAGGCCACTGCAAAATCTACTCACTAATTCCCCTCACCCAACTTTTAACCCTCTGGTTAATCCATCCCACATTCTCATATAAATAATTAAAGAGAAAAACCCCAAAAAGCCCGCAACTTATCCCTGCCAACACATCCAGCACATAATGATGACTGCTATAAACCGCAGCAAACCAGATCCCCACCATGACCAATCCAAAAAACAAATTCGCCCAGCGCAGTCTATACTTCACCCCATAAAACAACACCGTCAGCGGATAAGCCGCATGCAGCGAAGGCATAGCCGCAAACACATTCGAACTCTTCGCATACAAGCCCGCAAACACCGAAGCATGAAAATAGGCATCAAACCGGCCCAGACCCGCAGTATTCCCCGGCGTATGCGCATTGAAAACAAACCCATAATGCTCCACATACCAGGGCGGCGCCGCAGGATAACAATAATAAACGACAAAACCGACCAGGTTCACCACCAGGAAACTCAGGGCGAAACGGAAAAAAGCCTCCTTGTTCTTGTAAAACAAATACCCCGCAAACCCCAGCGGCAACGGCATCCAGCAGAGATAAAAACATCCCGCCATTATATCCAAAAATGTATGCTGATGTATACGCCAGTATTCATTCGGCGTCAACACCCCATCGGCAGTATGGATCCCAAATAGACTTTTCTCCGCATTATAAAGACTGCCGATATGAACGGTATTATACCGGAAATTAGGAAAGGCCTTCATAAAATCGAAGATCACCCAAAACACAATAAAGACCGAAAAGCCCAGAATGAAACGCCTCGTAGGACCAGATAAATAGAACAGCACATTGAACAACCCCACAAGGAACAACTGATCCTTCTTAAAGCCGATCAGCAGGGCAGAAAGAATAAGATACAAAACCGAAAGACCTGTAGCAATAAGTATGTTGCGAAGAGTGAGACGTGTGCCGGTTTCCATTTAGACTTTTATTCTTTGTACAAGCTCTTTGCCGTTCTGAACGTCCACCCCCTTCAATTCAAGATATTTTACATTCGGCGCCCAAAAAGTTCCACCCGGATCGATCCGGAGATACACCCGGTTTAGAATGGCCTGCCTGCCCGAGATAGTAACAAATACATGGAACCGGTTGTCCGCAGCCGACTTCTTCAGATAAAGCGGCACCTTTTTATAAGAGACAAAGTGCAGCTCCCAGCTGCCATCCCCAAGATCACGCTGCTTGAGCCCATACGCAAAATGACGCTGGATAAAATTCAGCTCCTGGCGCTGGTTCTGCTCCGTATACCGGATCCACAACACATGCACCGGCTCATCTTTATCAAGCACCCCATCTTTATCATTCAGTTCGCAGATGACGGTATTGCTATTCGGAGTACGCTGTAGATAGAACAATGACTTCGCATTTGACGGCGGAATAGGAAATGTCTCGACAGTGTCCTTGACCGCACCCGAAATAGCCGAATGCCCAGCCGATGGACCCGAAGACTGAGCCGAACCAGGAACAGCAGAGAACGCTGCCAGCAAAACAACAATGATAGCCAACGGCAAAGAAGACTTCGCAGCCGCATCAGCCTTGCCGGCACCCGCCGTATCAACCTTTCCGGCACCCGCCGCCTCAACAACCCCATTGCCGGCACCCGCACCACTCGCATTCGCCGCAGCCCGCGCCCTCGCATCCAGCGTCCGCTTCGCATCCCTCAAACGCCCAATCGCCGTCCAGTTCGCCAAAAACGCCATGATGGTCAACGGTATAGTAAAAATAGAGATCGTCTCAAAAATCGGAAAGTTCGTAGCCGGATAAGCAATCTTATAATCCCCCCCCATCCAACGCGAAGCCACCCCGCAGGCCAACGCCGAAACGCCGGTAATGATAACCCGCTCCGGCCTCTGCATCAGCCCATCCTTACACTCGATGCCCAGTCCCTCGGCCCGCGCCCGCGTATAGCTCACCATCATGCTCCCGATAAGACCGATGAAGGCAAACAATGAACTAAGGAAATAATGGTGAGAGACCAGGTAATAACAAATGCCAAGAAAAAGGATCAGCTCGCTGTAGCGATCGAGCACAGAATCATACAAAGCCCCAAAGGGCGAGCTCATATTTCCCAGCCGCGCCACCTGCCCGTCAAGCATATCGAACAGACCGGCAAAAAGGATCAGCGCCCCCGCCCATCCGACATAGGACAGATCGCCGCGTCGCCCTTCTTCAGCACCGGAAATAAAAATGATAGCCACTCCGATATTGAGCAATAGCCCAATCGTAGTAACCATATTCGGGGTCAGGCCCGCCCGGATCAGTAATTTAACTACCGGATTGATGACCTTATAAATACCAAGCTGCAAATTTTTTCGCGTGCTCATTGCTCAATTACTCTCCTCTTTTGACAATCTGTAAAGATACTATGTTCAGACTGAATTCAGCGCCCTAAAAGTCAAATTTGGTCCGGACCCGGATACCCCAGGTGGGGATATTAGCATGATCCAGATAGGTGAACCGTTTGATAAAATCCACCCGAACCAGCTTGAAGATATTGGCTATCCCAAACCCCGCCTCGAGATAAGGCGTCGAGCCAAGCCTGAAGGTCTCCAACTGACCATTGGTAAGCGGGAATTTTACCTGGTCGGGGTTCTTCGCCGGATCATTCTCTGCCCGCAATCCGCCATACAATATCTTCGCCTCGATGACCTCCCTCCATTTGAGTTTCTTCAACAACGGTATCTTGTTGAAAAAGAAACCGTTGAAGTAATGGTCTACATATGCAGTGGCATAATGGTCGCTGACGAATTCCAAAAAGTTCATCAGGTTATACGACTGCATCTGGTAGGCATAGGTCTGGTTGGCGTGATGAACATCCGCCAGCGGAAAGGGCACTTTCCCGATGATATACCCGAAGTCCAGCGTGATGTCCGTATAACCCAGCCAGGATTCATAGAACCGCTTGTAAAAATTCAGATCCAGGTTCTGATAATTGTACTGGCCCCGGAACAAACCTTTCACACCAGTGGTCCAGCGAAAATCGATGATCGGATATTTATTTATGATAGGGACGCGATAGAGCTTTCCGATATAGAATTGTTCATGTGGAGCCCAGCGGATCTCCCCGGAAAACTCAGTCGTCGTCATCTGCTGGATCGAATCACCCGTATTGCCCTTCACATAGGCAATAGTACCTGCAGGCGTCTGTTCCCACCAACGGAAACCGAAGTTATACGAGAGGTGATTGTTGAACTCTTTGAGATACTGTATCCGGAAGTTGTTGTTGTAGATCCACTTGTCATTGTTGCCTCGTTTGAAAGACAGCAGGAAGTTGTCCTCCTGTACGAACTGCAGTTGCTGCCCCGGGATCTCGGTTTCCTTCTGATAAGAGACCCGGACCCAGTTTTGCGGGAAGCCATAGACGGACTTATTATTAAGCGAATAAGTCCCGCTGAGGAAGTACTTCCATTTCTGATCTTTAAACCCATATGCAGCATATGCCTCGGAATAGAACCGCGTACTGAAGTGCGTAGTGGTCCTTCCGCCAAAACGCAACCGGAATCCTTCCACAGGATTGAAGCTGTAGAAAGTGCTGGCCGGACCTATTTCAGCCCACCCCGCCTGTTTATAACCGGCAATCAGCAAGGTGCTCCAGTCCACCAGTCGCTTGAAAGATTTCATGTTCTTGAGACTGTCGACATTGGCATACGTCTTTGATTCTATACCCGTCAAACTATCGCCGCGATAGGCTACCCAAAAACTGTCCTTCTTGGTTTCAGCACTATCTTCCAGGACAGTAGGCGCGCCTTTAAAGAGACTGTCCGCAAGAGGCTGGTTCGTCTTGAAGTCGATATAGTTGACCACCCGCTCACCAAAAAGCCCCGACCCCTTTTTATTGATCCCAAAGTCACCCAGCACATCACTCCTGGTCAGCAGATATTTTCCGTCTGGCTGCTGGGTAAAATCCTGGTCGATATGCATTTCCCGTACAAAGTTGAAATTGATCCCGCTGCTGACCAGCAGACGCAGTTTTTGGATCGCATAGTTACCGTCCAGCGTGATCCACATCGTACCCCTGAATAACAGGTCATTAGGGTTGCGCGGCCGGAAGGAAAGACGGACCAGTTTATGACCGTTGATCATCGTCGTATCCTCGATAAAATACATGTAAAAGGTGGGTGCAAGGTCCGCAATAGGACTCAGGAACAGGTTGGTAAAGACCGAAATATTATTGTCATAGACATTGAAGTCCTGGTAAAGCCGGTTCAGATACATGCTGATACCCTGCATGTCGATCAGTTCCCCATAGTCCACCTTCTTTTTCCCCGTGATGACGGTTTTTGTCTTCTCTGGCCGCTGCCGGTAATAGTTGTCGGAATAGGTCTCCTCGAGGTATACCGGTGAAAGCCGTCGTCCTTCCAGTTTGGTAGTATCGCTGTTCTCTACCAGGAAATGATAGGGCTTCAGCAGTTTGTTCTTGGAGATCTTGGCGTCGTTCAATTTGTCGACATAAACCACCAGTTTCTCGTACTTATTATACGAGGCGAACTTATAGGCTTCCATCCTGTTCTCGTTCTTATGGTCGATAACCTGGCGAATGAGTTCGACGGCCGGATTGCCCTTATTGCGATACCTTTGTTTTTTGTTTACTACAAGCGCACCGCTCAGCTCCTTGAATTTCCGGCTAAGCGAAAAGACGATCTCAGTCGAAGGAATGGAATCCAAATGCAGCGAGAGCGTATTATAACCGACACTCGAGACGACCACATCGATTGCTCGCTGCCCGGTAGTAATACGAAAACGACCCTCGGAATTGGAGCGTGCTCCCCCCCTCAGGCCCTTGATGGTTATGCTGGCATTGTTCAGCGGGGTCTGCGCAGCGGAGTCCTTTACAGATCCTCGCAACACGACGTCCTGTGCCCGGCTGTGCCAGCTGACAGCCATGATCATCATGAATAAGGTCCAGGCTTTAGTTCTACTTCCAGTCTTTATCATTTTTCCGTGTTTTGAATTGCGGCAAAAAATTTTGTTTAAAACGTAATTTTTTCCCGCAATTCCTATTAATGTCTGTACACTTGGTGTACGAACTGGACGGGGTCCAGTTCATGGTTTAAAAACAAATCGTTTCTGTAACTGATAGTTGTACAGGACAGCTACCAATACAGCTGTTATAATCTTAGCAATCCAAACGTTGATTCCCATGCAATTGTGTAGTAACCACAGGCCGGATACATTGAGCACAAAATTCCCGATCCAGACCAGAACATACCGGTTCAGCTGACCGGCCCACTTCTTCTCCCGGGCATTGAACACCCAGGTACGGCTGATCATAAAGTGGGTGACACCTCCGCACAGCGTACCCGTTGCACCTCCCGCTAACTTTGGGACTCCCAGCAGCGTGATCAGCAGCCAGGTTATCCCAAAATCCACTGCCGTAGCCAGCAAGGAGATCAATTGTGCTTTTGTAAAAGTAATCATATTCTTACCAAGGCTTGATCAATACGACGATCTGTAGCAAAAGGTTGGCATACACCCCGGCCAGCATGTCGTCCATCATTACGCCCCATCCCCCGTTAAGCCGCTCCATCTTTCGGATATACAAGGGTTTAGCGATATCAAAAAAACGAAATAATACCAGTCCCACCGCCACATACTGCCAGCGCACCGGGACAAATAATAAGGTGAGAGACATACCCGCCACCTCATCGATCACGACCCTATAGCTATCCTTCCCCCAGAAAACCTCCATCTTCCCCGAACTATAGACACCAATGATAAAGATTACCCCTATTGTCAATACCTGTGCCCAAAAATGATCATTTCCACCTGCCCAGGCAAAATACCAGGCTATACAGCAGACGACAGCGGCAACAGTACCTCCGCCCTTTGGAGTATAGCCGATTCCCAGGCAAGTGGAAATGAGTCTATGGATCCGCACCATCAGGCCGTTATTTCTTCCTCCGCAAAGGTGAGACCTTCCGGATTCACCAGTTCCTCACCCATCAGTCGCCTCAGCGTATTCTGCAGCACCGTCAATTGCTTGAAGATGTCATGCTCTGGCCGATGTCCTTCCGGAGTCTGAGGAGATTTGAAATAGAACGATAACCAGTCCTGGATCCCGCTGAGACCTGCCCTTTTGGCAAAGTCGCCAAACAAAGCCAGATCCAGCACCAACGGAGCCGCCAGGATGGAGTCCCTGCAAAGGAAGTTGATCTTTATCTGCATGGAATAACCCAACCATCCGAAGATGTCGATATTGTCCCAGCTTTCCTTATTGTCGCCGTGCGGAGGATAATAGTTGATCCGGATCTTATGATACAGCTCGCTGTACAGATCGGGACTGAGATCAGGACGTCTTCCAGCACACTCAGCTTCGATACTTCCTTGGTACGGAAATTATCGGGATCATCCAGCACATACCCGTCCCGGTTACCTAATATATTAGTGGAGAACCAGCCCTTTACGCCAAGCGCACGAGCCTGCAGCCCCGGGGCAAGGATGGTCTTCATCAATGTCTGTCCAGTCTTGAAGTCTTTACCGCCGATCGGGGTCCTGGTCTTTTTGGCCAGTTCAAGAATGGCGGGAATGTCTACCGTCAGGTTGGGAGCGCCATTCAGAAACGGAATGCCCATTTTCACCGCAGCATACGCATAGATCATGCTCGGAGCGATCCGCGGATCATTCTCCTTGAGCCCCTTTTCAAATGCAGCAAGACTGGCATGCACTTCGGACGGCTCGATATATTTTTCTGTTGAACCGCACCATACGATCACCAGCCGGTCGCAACCGCGGGTATCCTGGAAGGAGGCGATGTCCTCCATCAGCATTTCTGCCAGGACGTACTTGTTTGCACCCTCTTTTACATGCGAACCATCCAGGTTTTTGATATAGCTCTTGTCAAAAACAGCCTTCATGGGTTTCAAAGCTTCCAGCTCAGGACGCAGGGCATCCAGTGTATGCTGCTCCAGAACTTTTGCCCGGCTGGCAGCCACATAGACATTGTCTTCGTAAACGTCCCAGCCGCCAAAGACAATGTCTTCCAGCTTAGCCAACGGAACGAATTCCTTGATCTTGGGATAATTTTGACCATTCTTACGATTCAGATGAATGTTCCCCATTTGCGTGATAGAGCCAATGGGTTGAGCAATTCCTTTCTTTACGGCCTCCACGCCCGCGATCAGCGTAGTAGCCACTGCGCCTAATCCGGGGAGTAGCACTCCCAGCCTGCCAGTTGCTTCTTTTACTTCCATGTTCTAATGGTTTTAATGATAATAGTATAATAATGCAGAGTTGATTGACAAAATTATCGAAATAATCAATTTTCGAACAAAATTGTTTTTTGGTCGAAAAATATGACGCCTCCATGACTCAACCACACATTTCTGACAGTGAATGGATTGCAATTTAGCAAGTCGTTAGCGGGGAAAATAGTTAAAGTCGGTAAGACCACCGATTTTCCGGATGAAGTGACAATTCAGTAGGGTGAAGTGCTGCATCCGGATCTATACCGTTAGGAACCGGTCCCGGGCAGTGTTTTTAAAAAATCCTGTAACAAGATGATTTTCAATAGTAACGGCGCGCTCATACTGAGCCACCGTCGGACAGATATGGATCGGGACTCCATAGAAGATATCCCCAATGGTATACCCATGGTCCGCCCCTGCCTCTACGACAAGATGCTCCTCGCTCTGGCCGACCGGAACCAGCTGAGGTCCATTAAGAAAGTATACCCTGCTGGTCAGCTCATTCTCCGGCGCGATCGACTTATGCCCCAGGTCAAGACAAAGCCGCGTGTTCCCCCTCAAAGAGACCACCCTTGTTACCACCAGCGCCGCCGGAGAAAAAGGCTGCTCTTTAAAGGAATCACTATATCCCTTATCCCAATAGACAAATGTGCCCGGGCTGCATTGAATACCCGCCCGGCGGCTGTGAATAGGAAAAGTTGGCGAGCCCCCCGCAATGATCGGCAGCTCGACCCCGGCCCCATGGCTGCCGGCGCTGGTTCCATCCCCCTCGCCCCCCGAGCCGCTCCAGCCCGCGATTTCCTCCCGTAGCGCCGTGACCTTCGCAAACCCCGCATCACACTTCTTCGTCCGCTCCGCAAGATTACTATCCCGTATATGCCCATCATAAGCATGCAGCCCCGCCACCACGATCCCCTTCAACTTCTGCGACTCCTTATATAATTGTAATGCATCCGGCCCCGGCGATATCCCCGTGCGGTCCATTCCCACATTCAGATCGATCCAGACAGGTACCGTCAGCCCCGCGTCAGCATATACCGTAGCCATCGCCGCAGCCGCGGCCAAATTATCGATCAAACAAGCAAACTTTGTCCCACCATACTTCCGGATCAGCGACGCAAGGCGCGAGACTTTCGGCCCTATCGGCTGATAAGCCAGCAGCACATCCGGTGCACCCGCCAAAGCCAGCATCTCCGCCTCGGCAATGGTCGCACACTTGAAATGCCGGATGCCTGCCTCCAGCATCAGCCGCGTTGTCTCCGGCGACTTATGCGTTTTTACGTGGGGACGCAAAAAAGCCGCATCCCCAACCATCTCCACCGCCAGCCGGATATTCTCTTTTACCCGGTCAGGATAAACTACCAGCACCGGCGTATCCAGCAGATCGACATCCGAAATACGATACCACTCCATATGAAAATTTCTTTAATGCAATTCAAACAATGCCTCGATCTCCACCGGGATATTCCCCGGCAGCGATCCCATCCCAACCGCGCTCCTTACCCCTACTCCATTCTCCTCTCCCCAAACTTTTGCAAACAATTCACTGCAGCCGTTGATCACATAGGGATGTTTGTCAAACTCCGGTGTACAGCCCACCATCCCCAAAACCTTTACGACCCGCTTTACCTTATCCAGGCTGCCTACATGGTTCCTGATCGTAGCCAGGATCGAAAGCCCCGTCTGACGCGCCGCCAGCTTACCGGCTTCGATATCCATATCCTGGCCGACACGGCCGACGATCAGCGTTTTGTCCTGTTGGAAGGGTCCATGCCCAGACACATATAAATATTTTCCATCGATAAGACAGGGCTTGTAGACTCCCATGGGTGCAGGAGCAGGGGGAAGGCTCAATCCAAGAGCCGTAAAATTCTGTTCAGGTGTATTGTTGCTCATGCGCGAAATTACTACTCCGCCTTCAAACTTTCAATAGCATTGACCCGCGCCGCCTTCAAAGCCTGCCAGCTCACCGTTATCAGTGAGATCGCGACCAGCGCCACCGCCGCAATGACCAGGAACCAGGCGCTCATATTTATGCGATAGGCAAAATCCTCCAGCCATTTTTGCAGCAGCCACCAGGTGACCGGCGAAGCTATTACCACCGCCCATCCGATCAGCTTCAAAAAATCTTTCGTCAGCAGCCCAAACACCGACGGAATGCTCGCCCCCAGCACCTTCCGGATGCTGATCTCCCTCGTCCGCTGCTCCGCCGCATAGGCCGCCAGCCCAAACAGCCCCAGACAGGCAATGACTATCGCCAGCACCGCAAACAGGATCGAGAGCTTCCCTATCCGCTGCTCCGACCGGTATATCTTTTCAAAATCCGCATCCATAAAAGAATATTCAAAAGCCTGATGCGGCGACAATTCCGTCCATTTATCTTTCAGCTGCCGCATCGTTACCGCCGGATTACCACCCTTTACCTTTACACAAAGCAGGTCTGACTCGCCGTCCCGGTGTTTCACAAAAACCAGCGGCCCAATATTGTCTCTCAGCGAAGAAAAGTTGAAATCCTTTACAACCCCGATGGTATGGAAAGGAGCGCCATGTATATTATAGCCGTAAGAGATCGTTTTATTCAATGGATCGGCACTTATACCAAACATCCTCGCCGCCGTTTCATTGATAATGATCGCGAATGAATCCGTCGTCAACCCCTGCGTAAAATTGCGGCCCTTTACCAGCTGTATATCCATGGAAGGAAAGTAGTCCTCGTCTAC
>Ga0310811_10005523_pt1 | contig 16004 bp, 15 predicted proteins | sample YCmetagenome_FD_207642 | JGI IMG/M metagenome (GOLD analysis project Ga0310811, IMG submission 207642) | Soil microbial communities from experimental microcosm in Duke University, North Carolina, United States - YC | ecosystem: Engineered > Artificial ecosystem > Soil microcosm > Unclassified ...
CTGGATGGAGCTGCACTACGTGTCGTTGACCGACGCATTGGAATTCGTTGAGGAGCGTGCAGTTGCGCGCGTGCACGTCGTGCGCGCCGACGGCAAAGCCGAGGAATTTGAGACCGGGTCGGACCTCGCTGCAGCCGCCGCGGAGTCGCTTCGCGCTCTCCGTCGACGTGCCGTGGCCTCGGTTCCCCTCCGGCTGGAGGCCGTTACCGGACTGGCTCTGAGCTCGGCGTTTCTCGTCGACAACGAGCACTGGAAGGCATTCGTCCATGCGGTCGAGGAGCAGCAGGACGCACACTCAGCGCTTCATTTCGACGTGACCGGGCCCTGGGCGCCGTACGACTTCGTACGCATGCAGTTCGGCGGCTGACGCGTGTTCTGCCCTGACTGTGGGACCTGGAATCGCGCCGCCTCCGCCGGGTGTCAGCGGTGCGGCGAAACGTTGCCCGCTCTCGAGCGCGGGCCGTTCGAGCGACCCGACGAAGAGATCACCCGCCTGCGCCGAGCCACCGGCAATCGCTACCGCGTCCTAAGCCGGCTCGGTGGAGGTGGAATGGCCGACGTCTTCGTCGCCGAGCAGGCGCAGCTGGCGCGACACGTCGTCATCAAGGTCCTGCATCCGCACCTCGCCCGTGACCCGGAGGTCGCCGAGCGCTTTCGGCGCGAAGCTGAGGCGGCTGCCAAGCTGGTGCATCCGCACATCTGCTCCATCCACGACTACGGCGCGACGTCGGATGTCGTCTTCACGGTGATGCCCTATCTCGAGGGGGGATCGCTGGCCGACGCCATTCAAAAGACCAGAGTCATCGACGCCAACCGGGCTTGTGCGGTGGCCGTGCAGGTGGCTTGCGCACTCGACTATGCACACCGTCGCGGTGTGGTGCACCGCGACGTGAAGCCCGATAACGTGCTCTTCGACGAGGACGGCAACGCGTCGCTGACCGATTTCGGGATCGCCACGGCGCGCTTCCACGGGCGCCTCACGGCCAGCGGACGTGCAATGGGGACCCCGCACTACATGTCGCCCGAGCAGGCCATGGGCAAGCTCGTCGACGGCCGGAGCGACATCTACGCGGTCGGCATTCTGCTCTATGAGGCGCTGGTCGGATTTCCGCCCTTCGACGGTGCCGACTCGTTCTCGGTGAGCTACAAGCAGGTGCACGAGGCCGCTGTGCCGCCGGTCGAGGTGAGCTCGCGTGTCCCTACCGCGCTCTCCGACATCGTGATGCGCTGCCTCGCCAAGGCTCCGAGCGCGCGATATGCGCGCGGCGACGATCTGGCCGACGCCCTCATCGGGTTCCTGCAATCTTCCCAGGATTCAACGCCGGCGCTCCGCAGCGCTCTTACAGCTCGCCGCGCCAGTCTTCTTTCGAAATGAAAATTCAGCACGACATCTCGGTCGTTCGCACTACACATCCGTTTGTCATCGCGCGTGGCGGCACGAGCGAGCACCGGCTGATTCGGGTCCGCATCGCCGACAAGGATGGCGTGGAAGGCTGGGGGGAGGCCGCGCCGAATCGCTTCTATGGCGAGACAGCGGATACGGCCCTGGCTGCACTCGCGCGCCTCACGCCAGTCGTCGAGCAGCTCGATCCGTGGGCCCTGGAAGACGCCGAAGCGGAGATGAATCGTGCTCTTCGCTTCAACGGCTCGGTGAAGTCGGCGATCAGTGCCGCGCTGCACGATCTCGCGGGCAAACGATTGGGCGTGCCGGTCTACAAGCTGTGGGGCTTGGATCCCGCGCGGGCGCCGCTGTCGAGTTTCACGATCGCGATTGCGGCGAACGACGCCGAGCTTCGCGAGCGTATCGAGCAGGCCAGCGCGTACCCGGTGCTGAAGGTCAAGCTGGGTAGCGATCGCGACGAGCATATCATCCGAACCGTGCGCGAGGCCGCACCGGGCAAGGTGCTACGCGTCGACGCGAACGCGGCCTGGACCCCCAAGCGGACGCTGCAGATGGTCGACGTCCTCGTGGAGTGCGGCGTGGAGTATGTGGAGCAGCCGGTGCCGGCCCACGACATCGACGGGCTGCAGTTCGTCCGCGAGCGCTCGAGCCTTCCGGTGATTGCCGACGAATCCTGTGTGGTTTCGACCGATATACCCAAGCTCGTGGGGGCGGTCGACGGCATCAACATCAAGCTTTCCAAGTGTGGTGGATTGCGCGAGGCGTTGAAGATGATCGCGACCGCGCGTTCGCACGGGATGCTCGTCATGGCCGGGTGCATGATCGAGACGAGCCTCGGCATCACGGCGGCGGCCCATTTCGCCCCGCTCCTCGACTACGCGGACTTCGACGGCGCCGCACTGCTGGCCGATGACCCGTATGTCGGTGCGACGATCGACCGCGGCCGGATCGCCATTCCGACCGCACCCGGACTCGGGGTGACGCCGCGTTAGCGGGGCACGAATCGGTTTTCGGGGCGTTGCAGGATCGACGGAAACGGATAGATTCGCGGGGCGCATTACCAGGATGCGTCCGGTCCGCGGAAAGGGACTATCCCACTTGGGTGTAGGTCGCAGCGACGACATCGACCTCTCTTCTGCCCGGCGACGCGGACATCGGGCGTCATGGAAAGAGGAACGATGGTACGCCCGCTCCCCGCGCGCCCCGACATCGCGCACCTCAAAAAACAGGCAAAGGCACTCGTCCGGAGCGGAGCTGCTCCCCGGCTCGTCGACGCGCAGCGAATGGTCGCGCGCGAGTATGGCTTCACGAGCTGGACCGAACTGAAGGATCACGTCGCATCGTTGACCGCGGCGCCGGTCAACGCGCTCGTGTCGGCGGTGAAGGCGAACGACGTGGATGCCACGGCGCGCCTGCTCGATCGGCACACGGAGTTGCGGCAGTTGCTCAACGATCCGCTCCCGGGCCTCTCGTTCGGCGCAACGATTCTCGCTCCCGCGGTTCAGTCCATGAATCGCGGCATGGTCGACCTCCTCTTGCGGTCAGGCGCCGACGTCAATTCGAAGAGCCGGTGGTGGGCTGGCGGCTTCGGCGTGCTCGACCTCTGTCCTCCGGAATTCGCCGACTTTCTGGTCGAGCGTGGCGCGGTGCTCACCACCTATTCAGCGGCTCGTCTCGGCCGGCTCGCTGACATCCAGCGACTCGTTGCGACGGATCCGGAATCGGTGCACGAGCGCGGGGGTGATGGGCAGACGCCGCTGCACGTCGCGGCAACGGTCGAGGTCGCACGTGTCCTCGTCGAGCACGGCGCCGACGTCAACGCGCTCGATGTCGATCACGAGTCGACGCCTGCGCAGTATGCGATTCGTGATCGACAGGACGTCGCGCGGTACCTTCTCGAGCGCGGTGGCCGGATCGACATCCTCGGCGCCTCGGCGCTCGGCGACCTGGCGCGCGTCCAAAGATTCCTCGACCAAGATCCAGAATCCGTCCTGGTCGCCGTCAACGCTCAGCATTTCCCGATGCGTAATCCAAAGGCCGGCGGCACCATCTACACCTGGACGCTGGGCGCGAACCGGACGGCTCACGTCATCGCGAAGGAGTTCGGCCATGACGACGTCTACCGATTGCTGATGAGTCGCACGCCCGACTCGCTCAGGCTCGCGCTGGCCGCATCGTGCGGCGATGCGGAGACCGCCGACCGACTGCTCGCGGCGCGGCCGGGCCTCGCCACGAGGCTGAGCGAGCACGAGCAGCAGTTGATCGTGAGCGCGGCGGAGGCGAACAGGACCGACGCCGTTCGACTGATGCTCGCGGTTGGCTGGCCAGTGAACGCACGCCCGGCCCGCGGTGCGTCGGCACTGCACTGGGCAGCGTGGCATGGCAACGTCGAGATGGTCCGAGAGATCCTCAAGTACGGACCAACCCTGGATCTCGACGACGGACAGTTTGGAGCGCCGCCGCTGGGTTGGGCGGCGCATGGCTCGCGAAATGGATGGAACCGCGACAACGGCGACTACGTCGCGACCGTCAACGAATTGCTCTCCGCGGGTGCAACACCCATCTCGACGGACGGACTCGACGCGAGCGACGATGTACTCGACGTTCTGAGTCGTCACACCGACTTCACCGAGTCGGCAACGTCGCTTGACGAACAGGTTCGGGGATTGTAAATGCTCGTTTACAAACCGGCGGAGGGCTGGCGGCAGGGGAACGCACGTCAAGATGTGCGAGGACCAGTCATGCGAGGACGACGACGGTCGCGGTGCGCTCCGGACATCGCGGCATCAAAGGTGCCATACGTTAACGAAAAATGTTGGACCATCGTCCAACGTCGGGACGGCCGTGCGCTCGCTCATTCAATAGGGGTTCCGTTAGAATTCTGGAAAGCGCGAGGAAGACCATAGCGTGCAAGCACCCGAACTCCGCTGGCAAGATTCGATGGACGGACTGGGGGTGGTGGCGTGGACTGCGCGCGCCCGCACGTGGACGGTCACGTCGATCGGTCGGAATGTCGAATCGGTTTTCGGCTATCCGCGTCGCGCCTGGCGGGCGAAGGGCTTCTGGCTGTCGCATGTCGACGCCACTGATCGCGAGCTGGTTGGCGGGTTTCTCGAGGACGCACTCGGCCGCCGTCGATTCGCACCGGACACCTGCGAGTATCGTTTCGTGGACGCGAGCGGAGTCGTTCGCTGGGTGCGCACGAGCGTTGCGCGACGTACCATGCGCGCCGGCGCCGTCTCGGGGCTTCACCTCGACATCACCGAGTCTCGAACCGCGCGGGCGTCGCTGACCGTCGCGGACGAAGAATATCGGTTCGCGCTTCGGGTGGCCGGCGTCGGCCTCTGGGAGCACGATCTCGCGGACGTGGATGCGGTGATCCCCGCACCGATCGCCGCGCTCGCCGGCCTCGGTTCCGACTCCCCGGTGCGCGTGGAGGACTGGCTCGATCGCGTACACCCGCGTGATCGGGAACGCGTCATGGCGCACGCACGACAGACCCGAGCGACGGAACCGGCGTCGCAGGGACGGGCGCGCCCCATCTCGCGGCTCCAGTATCGTGTACGGCACGTCAACGGATCGATCCGCTGGCTCGAGACCACGGTGGCGAAGGTGCAGGGCGACGATGATCGCGGCCCGCGTCTCTTCGGTACCGTCGCCGACGTGACGGATCGTATGCGCGAGCGTACGGCGCGTCGCACCGCCGAGCGATTGCACCGAGACGTGTGGGAGTCGATTCCCTCGAGCGCGGCGGTGCTCGATCGATCCGGGGTCATCGTCGAGGTGAATCCGGCGTGGGAGGTCATCGCACGGGCCGCCGATGGCCCTGCCAACGCGTTCGTTGGTACGAACTACCTCGGCGTCGCGCGCGCGTCGGCGGCGCGCGGCGAACAGGCGGCCGCGCGCGCCGCCGACGGCATTGCCGGCGTATTGGCGGGGACGATTCGCCAATTCGTGTTCGACTATACCTGTTCGGTCGCAGGATTCGACGCGGAGCGCTGGATGCGCATGCGTGCCCTTCCGCTGCACCGGCCAGCGCGTGGCGCGATCATCATGCACGACGACATCACCGACCGCATGACGGCCGAGTGGGCGGCGCAGCGACGCCGAGACGACCTCACTCACATGCAACGGTTGGCGACGCTCGGCGAGCTGGCGACGTCGATCGCGCACGAGTTGAACCAGCCGCTCGCGGCGATCATGGCGTCGGCCTCGACGGCCCGGCGGCTGCTTCGCGATCACGGCGATCTGGAAATGCTGAAGCCCATCATCGGCGACGTGCTCGAGGCGGCGGCCCGCGCGGCCGACGTCGTCCGGCGCGCGCGTGCGATGGTACGGCACGACGACGCGATTCTCGAGACGCTCTCGGTCAACGACATTGTCTCGGGAGTCGCGCGCCTCATGGCGAGCGACCTGGTCATCCGCCAGGTCTCGCTTCGGTTGGACCTCGACCCCACCGTTCGTGCGGTCGTCGGCGATCGCGTCCAGTTGCAGCAGGTGCTTCTCAATCTCCTGCTGAACGCCGTGGACGCGCTCGACGAGCTACCGCGTGAGCGACGTAACGTCATTGTCACAACACGGCAAATCGGCGACGGCGACGTGGAATTGCGGGTCCGTGATACCGGCAACGGGATTCCGCCGGGCATGGGCAATCGCGTGTTCGAGCCGTTCGTGACGACGAAGCGAAAGGGGACGGGACTCGGGCTCGCCATCGTGCGCGCGATCGTGCACGCACACGGAGGACGTGTCCTTGCAGAGACTCCCACGGACGGTGGGGCTTCGTTCCGTGTCATTCTGTCCGCCCACTAGCGAATAGGCCCTCAGAATATGGCCACTATGAATCGCACACCCGGTGGACCGTGGCAGGTTGCTTTGGTCGACGACGACCTCGCAGTGCTGCGTTCCCTCTCGCGAATGTTGACGTTGTGTGGATACGACGTCACGACCTTTCCATCGGCCGATGCATTTCTGTCGAGCCTCGATCGATGGCAGCCGGAGGTGCTGCTCGTCGATCTACGAATGCCGGATACCGACGGCCTGGCGCTTCAGGCCGCGCTGGTCGACAGAGGCATCCGGATACCGACCGTGTTTCTCTCCGGACACGGTGACGTCGCGACGTCGGTCCGCGCGATCCGCGGCGGAGCGATCGACTTCCTCGAGAAGCCGTGCGACGAGCCAACGCTCCTCGCATCACTCGAGCGGGCGTCGGATGTCGCGCGTCGGGATCGCGAGGCGCGCGTCGTGTTGCGCGAGCTCACGTCCAGGGTCGAAACGCTCACTCGTAGGGAGCACGAGGTATTTCGGTGGGTCGTCACGGGGCGGCTGAACAAGCAGATCGCCGCGGCGCTCGGGACGACGGAGAAGACCGTGAAGGTGCATCGTGCGCGCGTCATGACGAAGATGCACGCCGACTCGTTGGCCGATCTCGTACGAATGTTCGATCTCCTCGGCGAGATGCCGGCCGACGGCGATCGGGATCGGGAGGAGTCGCTGTCGACCCCGGTCGAGCGTTAAGGAAACGTTACGACGCCCGGCCGGACGAGACTGGAAGGCTGACGTGGCGCCGCACGGTGTTGAGCAGCAATGCCGGCGGCACGGGTTTGATGAGAACTTCGTTGCACCCCGCGAGGAGCGCACGATCGCGGTCTTCTGCCGACGCTAGAGCGGTGACGGCGACGATCGACGCGTTCTTTGCCTCGGAATTGGCGCGCAGCAGTCGCGCGATCTCCCATCCGTCGAGGCCCGGCAGAATCATGTCGAGCAGGATTACCGCCGGACGGAGCTCCACACCCATGCGAAATCCCTCAAATCCCGTCCGCGCCTCGGCGACGCGGAAGCCGACGCTTTCGAGCACGAGCCGGGCAATGGCGCGGCTGTCCTCGTGATCGTCCACGACCAGGATGAGTGGTGGGAATGCGCTCGTCGACGCGCCGGGCCGGCCGAATTCGGGGTGCTGCCCCGGCGACGGAGAGGTGCCTGGGATCAGGCGGGACGTCTGCCGGAATGAGGTTTCTGTGGTCGGCATCGGGAGAGGTTGACGGGTGTCTATAAAATCACTGTCTGGCCCGTAGCTCTAGTGGATCAAAGTCGTACGCCCGGTGGTGGAGGCGCTCGTCGCGACGCGCATAGAGGCGCACCATGCGAACGAGGTGTAACGGTGGAACTGGCTTGCTTATGAATTCGTCACATCCCGCCATGATCGCTCGCTCTCGCTCTTCCGGGCCGGACAGCGCCGACACCGCGAGGAGCGCCGCGTGTCGCGTCGACGGATCGGCGCGGAGCATTCGAGCCAGCTGACGGCCGTCGATCTCGGGCAGGATGATGTCCAGCAGGACGATGCGCGGGTGATTCGCCTGGGCGATCGCGAGTGCGTCAAGACCGTTTCTCGCTTCTGTAACGACGAAACCGAAATACTCGAGGACTAGACGCTCGGTGAGCCTGCTTTCGTCGTGGTCGTCGACGACGAGCACGGTGCACGGAGTTCGCCGTCGCGCCGGCGCTGCCACGCTGTTCATGCGGTACCGGGCAAGGCCTGCTCGGCGGATCGCGACGGGCGCGCCGAGCTCGTCTCGGCGACCGTGGCTTCGACCGTCGCGCGAGGTAAGCGAAGCGTAAACACGGATCCGCGACCCACGGTGCTGGCAACGGTGAGTTGACCGTGCATGCCGGTCGCGAATTCCCGACTGATTGCGAGGCCGAGCCCCGAGCCGCCGAAGCGGTCGAGCAGCGGGGTGCCGAGTTGAACGTACGGCTCGAAGATCTCGCGCAGCTTGTCGGCGTCGATCCCCGGCCCGTTGTCGGCGACGTCGAAGCTGACGCCATCGGGTTCGTTCCGGCAGCTCAGTCGCACGGTGCCGCCTCGGCTGGTGAACTTCACGGCGTTGGCGGCGAGATTGACGAGCACTTGTTTGAGCTTGTCGCTGTCGGCGGAGACGATGATTCCGGGCGGAGTATCGGCGATCTCGAGATGCACCCCGCGGTCGCTGGCGAGCGGCGAGACGACCGCCTCCGTGACACGCAGCGCTTCCTGGGCGAGCACCGGGCCGAGGTGATACACGATGTGTCCGGCCTCGAGACGCGAGAAAGTGATAAGATCATCAATCACATGAACAAGGATTTCTTCACTGTCGCGCACACGGCCGAGCAGTCGTGCTTGCGCCGGTGTGAGCGGTTCGGCGCTTCCGACACGGAGCAGGTCGATGTAGCCGGCGATCGACTGCAGCGGGGTCCGAAGCTCATGACTCATGCGTGCGAAAAACTGGATGCGCGCGCGTCCAACCTGCTCGGCGGACTCGCGTGCCCGCTCCGCTTCGACCTGTCGTCGCGCGTGTAACACCGCGGAAACGACGAGCTGAGCGCACGCCTCGATCAGTTTGACCGTGCGACGGCTGCAGCCGCGCGCGTGTCGATACATGATTCCGAGCGCACCGACAGGTTGGCCCTCGATGCCGAACAGGGGCACGATCTCGATGCCGCGAAAGCCCAGGGTGTGTGCGGCCTCCCCGAGCGATTCCTGGTGGCGCCAGGCGTCACGTACGGCCACTCGCCGGTGCTCCGACAGCGCGATGCCGAAAGGTCCGACGCCAAGTCGGTGCGTTCCGATCAGCTCGCACTGTGCCTCGCTGATCCCGTAACCCAGCGCCGGAAACAATGTCCCCACCGTGTCGTCGTGAAGCATGAGCACGGCCATGTCGGCGTGGGCGAGACCGAGAGCGAGTTGAAGTGCGGGTTTGAGTTCGGTGGTGGGCAACGGCCAGGCGACGTGCGTCTCGGACTGCATGAGTGACTGCCTAGTGTCGGGGTCTGACCGCATCCTAGGCCGAATCAATGCAGCCTAGGAATTGTCCGTTGGTCCATCGGCGTCCCGCCGATCACGAGAGTGGATCGCTCGCGCTCCCTTGCCACGACGTCGATGATGATGTCGGCGGCGCGCGGGCGAACGACGTCGAGCCCGTCCAACCGAATCAGCGTGCGCGGCGCGCTTCCGCGGAGCTCATCCACCAGTCGGACGAGCTCCGCAACCGACGCCACATGTAACTTCTGCATCACGCGGCCGCGGTGGACCTTCACCGTCTTCTCCTTCGTGCCGATGAGCGCCGCGATGCGTTTGTTGAGCAGGCCGCACGCGACGAGTCCGCACACTTCGGCTTCGCGCGGCGTCAGTTGCTCGACCGTGCGCCAGAGATCGGCCAGGACGTTCTGCTCCTCTCGCGTCCGTCGCGCGGTCGCCATCGCACGGCCGATCGCGGCGTTCAGGTCGGTGGCCGTGAATGGTTTGGCCAGCAGGTCGACCGCTCCCTCCTTCATCGCCTCGACGACCGTCGGAATGTGCCCCGTGCCCGTCATGACGACGGTCGCGATCTCGCCCCCGGCCGCGCGCATGGCGCGAATGAGGGCCAGACCGTCGACGTCGGGCATGCGGATGTCGACGAGTACGCAGGCCGGCAGCGTCGCATCGCTCTCAGCGAGGTAGGCGCGCGCGCTGGTGAACGTGCGGACGCTGAAGCCTTCGGCACCAAGCATACGGGACACGGCGCGGCATATTGCTTCGTCGTCATCGATCACGACGACGAGTGGTTCATCATCAAGCATCAGCAATGCTCGGGAGCGGTGCGACTTCCGGTGGTCGTATCGGCCACCGGGTCACGACCGCTATTCCGGTGGCTGCCTCTCCTTCGACCGCGATTGTCGCGCCATGCGCTCCGACAACGGACCGAGCGAGAGCGAGCCCCCAGTGGTCGAGTCCCCTTCCCTCGGTCGTCTCGCCGACATGCGAGACCGCAACTTCCACCGCATCGGCGCCGCTACGGGATGCGACCGCCGTCGATGAACCGCTCCGCCACCCGACTGGTCGAACGCTCGCTCGGACGACCTGCGGCTCGCTTCGATGGAGCGAAGTGGCCTCGAGTGCGTAGAGCACGATGTTGAGCAACGCCTGGCGTACGAGCATCGTGTCACCGGAGACGAGGGGGATCTCGGCCGGCACATCGAGCTCGATCGACACGTGTCGGGCGAGTGCGTCGGTGTTCACGAGGCCGACGACTTCACGGATCATGACGGCCAGGTCGAAGCTCTCGCGCTGCGGCTCGCGTCGGATCGCGAGGTTCTGGAGCACCTGCAGGGCGTCGCGCATGCGGCGCTCCTGGTCGAGCGCGTCCCGCAGGGCGTCGATCGCGTCGTCGAGTCGGGGATTGGGATGACCGAGTAGGGTCATCGCCGCAGACACGTTCATCTCGATCGCCGTCAGCGGCTGGCGAAGATCGTGCATGATGGCTGCAACCAGCTCGCCCGATACGACTGGTGCGACCAGCGGTGCGAGTGAAGGCAATGCTCGCTCCAGTTCGCCAGGTGAATGGGCGAGCTCGGTGCGCCGGGATTGAGTCGTATCCGACGCGAGAGAGTCGTCGAGCGCCATGGCCACGAGTCTGATCCGAAAGCCGTCGTTACCGCATTGGCTCTTTGGCCAATAGGAAACCCTGCTCGCCGCGGCAAACGTCACCGGAGTCTAGAGTCCCCTGTGCACGGCAAAGGTCCGCACAATGCCCAGCGACCGCGAGCCAAGCGATCAGAATAGTCAAATGACGAATCGGCCCTCGGCCATCGATGCGCCGGTCGATGGCGCCGGGAGGCGTGTCCTGCTCGTCGAGGACCATGTCGATTCCGCGTTGAGTGTCGCGCGGCTGCTGCGCGCGCTCGGATACGACGTCCGCGTCGCATTCGACGGCGTCGAAGCCTTGCGTTGCGCCGCGGAGTTCCGACCGGAGGCAGCATTTATCGATCTCTCATTGCCGGTGCTCGACGGCTTGGCCGTGGCCACGCGACTGCGTGCCATGAGCGAGACGCGCGAGACGCGTCTGATCGCGATGACCGGCTGGGCCACCGACGAGAGCGCGAGCCTGGCGCGCGACGCCGGGTTCGATCAGCATCTCGTCAAACCGCTGTCCATCGGAACGCTTACCGCCGCGTTGGCGACCGCGCGGTGCTGACGCTTCAACGCTAGGAGGTGGCGATGCCCAGCCAACGCGCTCTGCCTCTCGAGACGCCGATTGTTCGGCCGACGAACGATCCGCGCGTGCCGCCCGGCGACCCACCGGACTCGAACATGGTCTGGATCCCGGGCGGCACGTTCCAGATGGGATCGTCGTCGCACTATGCGGAGGAGCGACCTGTCCATCGCGTGACGGTCGACGGGTTCTGGATCGACCGAACGCCCGTGACGAACGAACAGTTCGAGCGGTTCGTTGCCGCCACGGGCCACATGACCTTCGCCGAGATCGCTCCGAAAGCGGAAGACTATCCGGGGGCGCTGCCGGAGCTCCTCCATCCGGGATCGTTGGTGTTCGTGAAACCCGCCCACCGGGTGAGCCTCAACAACTACGCGAACTGGTGGCGCTTCATTCTCGGCGCCGATTGGCGCCATCCGTACGGCCCGGAGACCTCGCTCTTCGGATTGTCGGCGCATCCGGTGGTGCACGTCGCGTTCAGGGATGCGGAGCGATTCGCGCGGTGGGAGGGAAAGGAGCTGCCGACCGAGGCGGAGTGGGAATTCGCCGCGCGCGGTGGCCTCGATGGGGCGACGTATGCGTGGGGCGACGAGTTCATGCCCAATGGCCGCCCGATGGCGAACACGTGGCAGGGTCGCTTCCCGTATGAGAATACTCTCGCCGACGGGTGGGAGCGCACGTCACCGGTCGGATCGTTTCCGCCGAACGGTTACGGGCTCTCGGACATGATCGGGAACGTCTGGGAGTGGACGACCGACTGGTATCGTCCTCGTCATCCGGCCGAAGCGGCAAAGGCGTGCTGTATTCCGATCAATCCGCGTGGCGCGACACTCGACGAGAGCATCGATCGCAGTCTCCCGGGAATCGAGATTCCGCGGAAGGTGTTGAAGGGCGGCTCGCATCTCTGCTCGCCGAACTACTGCCAACGGTATCGTCCGGCGGCACGCTTTCCCGAGCCGATCGACACATCGACGTCTCACGTCGGATTCCGTTGTGTCGTTCGGCCGAACCGTTAGTCGCTAGCCGGTCGCCGGCTGACTTACCTGCGTGCGCTCATCTCGCAGCTCACGGTTCAGGAAGTAGTTCAACGCCGTTCGAATCGTCGCGATCGCCGCGAGCTGGCCGATCTTCGTCCACTGCGGCGCAATCGCGGTTTCCAGAACGTCGGCGGCGAGTTGGAACTCGAGCGCGAGCGCGAGGTAACGCGCGAGGCTGAAACGAGCGCTCGTGAAGCTCGTGTGCTCGCGCGCCACCAGCGAACGGACGAGCGCGTTGACTGACACTACGGCACCGATCACGATGGTCAACGCCCCGAGCGTCTCGAGCCCCAGCCGCGCCCACTCGGCCGCGAGATCGATCGCCTGCGATGCCTGCTCGATGCCGACCATGGGTGAAAGCTCGGCGCCGCCGATCGGCGTTCGCGATTGGACCATTGCCTCGGCGGTCGCGAGATAGGCATTCCGTCCAATGGCCCGATTCCCTTGTGCGTCCTTAATCCTCCCTGTGAACGCGGGACGGGGGACGGGAGATGGTCATACAGTCAACGACGGTCTGGCGGGTGGTCGTCGCCCTGTTCGTCATCGGAGCGCGCTGGGCCGCGGGGGGCCTGGTGCCGCGCGGCCGTCAGAGGAGCTCCCACTGAGCGCGCAACGTCACGAGGGAGGCGTGTCCAGTGACGTTCGCCTTTTTGAGAACGCTCAAACCGTAGTCGAGCAAGAGCCTGGTCGATGACGGGCCGTACACGCCGAGCGAGAGACTCGGGACGTCGAGCACGCCGCCCTGCTGGTCGCCGGCGGTGAGGTCGGTGTGCGAGAAGCGCGCGGCGATCTCCCACGCGTATGGCCGCCTCGACACGTGAACTCGCCCGGGGATACCCAATGAATCCGAATACGGGCGCGTCTCGCCCCCGGGCCGCCAGCTCAGCGCCGCGTAGTACGCCAGGAACGTGATCGCGCCCGTTGGCGTGCCGCGGACGCGCGTCGGAAGCGCCTCCGCGGTGAATGACAGGTTGTCATGGAGCGCCACCAGCTCGGCGTCACCAGTCAGTCCCGAGGACGCCGCGAACGAGTGCGTGTTGACGAAATTCGGGGCCTCGTTGTTTTCCGGCCTGGTCTTGTAGCTGAGCATTCCCTCGCGGGCGTTGCTCCACCGCACGTCGACGGCGAGTTGGAGCGCGCGGTTCGAGTCGACGCTCACGATCGGGGCATAGAACACCCGCGCCGCTGCCTGATAGCCGTTCGCGCCCGGCGACAGGCCGTTGAACAGACAGTCGTTGAACAGCCCGGCCGTCCAGCCGCCGTGCGTGCGCGGCATCGAGCCCCAGACACGGATGCCGTCGTTGCGGGTCGGAATGAAAACCGTGACCGGTGCAGCGCGCTCGGCGAATGCAATCCCGCGACTCGGCGACATCACCTGTTCGGTAATGCCTTCCTTCTGGCGACCAATCGCAACGTGGCCGTGCCCGCCGACGGGAATCGTGAACGCGAGATCGTTGACGGTCAGTGCGGGCTTGTTGTTGGCGTACAGCCCGCTCGCGTCGATCGAGACGAGGTAGCTCAAGGGGGGCGCGACTTTGATCGTCCCACTCAGGATGCCGCGCACGAAGCGAAAGCGGCCAACATCGGCGAGATCGCCCACCTGCGTCTCGCTATTGGCGTTCTGCCCGTACGCACTCGCGTCGACCACCAGCGCGGCACCAGGGCGAAGTGTCAGCCATCGCGAGTCGAGCTCATGTCGGTTTCGCGGTGGCTGCGCCGTGGTGTCGACGACCTGTGAATGCGCGGCGCTCGCGACGGTCGGGAATCCCGCCGCGAGCGCGAAGAGCGTCGCTCTAGTGATCAGCGTTGGCGGACACCACGGTGCTGCACTGATGCGTTTCGTAGCACATCATCAACGCCAGCAGGCCTTCCTTCTTGAGTGCGCGCGTGACGCGGCCGACCACGGAGTGCGCGAGCCGGCCCGCGGTCCGCGGATCCGTGGTTTCGCTCCGACCGGCCCAGATCAGCTTGTCGTTCGCCAGCGAGTAGATCTGCGTCTCGATCGTCACGATCTGATTGGCGTAGACATAACCGGGGTCGTACGGATAGCCCCACGCCGTGCCCCAGTAGCTGTTGAACGAGTAATACGGCGCGCCGTACCAGTAGGTGCCCGGAGTGTACGTGATCCGCTCATCGACCGTGACGACCCGCATGACGATGGCGCCGTCGAACCCCTCCCTACGCAGTCGCTTGTCGATACCAACGGTGTCGGCCATCTCGGACGACTTCATCACGCGATACGACGGGACCGTGTTGGGGAATTCGTCGGCCATCTTGTCTTCGAGCGTGCGGCGAAGCGCTTCATCTCTGGTGACGAAAACGGCGACGGCTTTTCTGAAGTGCAACGGCTGCGCGCCCGGCTCGGTCCAGCTGGCAACGAGATGCGTCGAGTGACACGCCGACAGAGCCATCACTGCGATGATGGCGGCGAGGTACGAAAAACGAAGACCACGCATGGTGTACATGTGCTTCCTTCCTTCAAAGAAACCAGATGGGTGGGTGGGCCAGGGGTTTCCCGTAGCAATCATCGCGCTACATCGGCGGAGTCGTCCGGATGGAAACGAGCTCACGCGCGGATTGCACGAGTGCTGTCTCATTGCCGGGCCATCTGCGCACGCGCGTGAGCCTTCCGCTCTTCGCGCCCATCCGCGGCCAGTTTCGCCGTCAGGTCGAACGTCACCGACTCGATCGTGCCGGTGAAGGCAAACGGCGGTTCGTACATCGATGAGATCGATGAGCCGGGATTCCGGCCCACGGTGAGCCCCGACCCAATGCCGAGCGCAAGAGGGATCGTGACGGGAAGCTCCATGGTGCCGACTGCACGATCGTCGAAGAACAGTTCGGCTTTCCCCGGCGTGCCTCGGCCCTTGGCGAAGTCCGGTTTGTCCGTCGGTTCGAAGGTGAAACGCACCTTCACGCGTCCTTCGGGAATCTCTTCCGTCGACTCGAGGTGCAGCTCGCGAACGCCGACGTAGTTGTGGACGTAATGCAGGTGCCTGTTCTGAACGAACAGCACATACCCGCCGATGTTGCTTCCGTGGCCGACGATCACACCCTCGGCGCCGCCCTTCGGGACCTCGATCGACGCCTCGATGGCGTGCCGGCGATTGAGAACTTTCACCGCCGCGCTCTCCGGCACGCCCTGAGTGTTCGGGTAGTACGTGTACGACGTGCGATCGAGCGTGATGTGCGGCCGTTCGTCGGCGAAGCGCGACGTACCGCGGCTGTCGAGCGGAAACACCCCGTACTTGCCGGCTTCGCTGTACCACAGCGCGATCATTTCGATGAGAGTCGCGCGCTCCTGGGTCGCGAGGTTGCGCGTCTCCGCGGGATCGACCTCGGCGTTGTATAGCTCCCAGCCGGTCGCGTCGAGGTGGCGCAGCTTGTCCTCGGTGAGCGTCACCTCGCCAAACCCGGCCTTCGCTTCGACGAACGACGGGCCGGGGAAGGGACAGACTGCCCGCCATCCGGCATGATAGATCGATCGGTGCGCGAACATCTCGAAGTACTGTGTGATGTGCTTCGACGCGACCGATGCGTCGTCGAAGGTGTGCGCGAAGC
>Ga0310811_10005524_pt1 | contig 16001 bp, 16 predicted proteins | sample YCmetagenome_FD_207642 | JGI IMG/M metagenome (GOLD analysis project Ga0310811, IMG submission 207642) | Soil microbial communities from experimental microcosm in Duke University, North Carolina, United States - YC | ecosystem: Engineered > Artificial ecosystem > Soil microcosm > Unclassified ...
GCGCTGTGTGACGGGGAGGATGCGCTCTATCTCGGCTGCGCGGCCGACCATAAGCGCGTCGGCGACGGCGATACCGGGCCGAACACCGGCGGCATGGGCGCGATTTCGCCGCCGCCCTGGGCCAGCCAGCCGGTCATCGACACGACCATGGCGCGCATCATCCGTCCGGCGCTCGCCGAGATGGCCCGGCGCGGCACGCCGTTCCGGGGCTTTCTGTTCGCCGGCCTCATGGTCGAAGCGGACGGGCCGAAGCTCATCGAGTTCAATGTGCGCTTCGGTGACCCGGAATGCGAGACGCTGCTCCCGCTGCTGCGCTCCGACATTCTGCCGGCGCTGGTGGCCGCCACCGAAGGCGAGCTGAAGCATGTGGACCTGCGCTGGCGCGACGCGGCCTCCGCCACGGTGGTGATGTGCTCCAAGGGCTATCCTGGCGCTTACGCCACCGGCGGCGAAATATTCGGGCTCGAAGAGGCGGGCGCGCTGCCGGAAGTGACCATCTTCCATGCCGGGACGATGGCGGACCAGGGCGGCATCCTGGCCAATGGCGGGCGCGTTCTGGCGGTGAACGCCACCGGCGCGGATCTGCAGCAGGCGGTGGCGCGGGCCTATGAAGCGATCGACACGATCGAATGGGAGGACGGATTCTGCCGCCGCGATATCGGCCGCCGGGCGATTTTTGCGGCGAAGGGGTAAGGAAGAAAGTGGCCGCTTTTTGAAAAAAGCGGCGCAAAAACTTTTGGCTCAGCTGGGCCTGAGTCTGTGTCGCCGACAACGCCCACGGCCCAGAGTAAATAAAGTTTTTTTGCTACTTTTTGTTCACAAAAAGTAGCCTTCCTCCCTTCATCTTCCTTACTTCAATGCAGCCCCTGCGCGCGCACCAGCCGGGCGAAGGCGCCGTCCCGGGCCAGCAGCGTTTCATGCGTGCCCTGTTCCACGGCCTGGCCGTCGGCCATCACCACGATCAGGTCGGCATCGCGCACGGTGGAGAGGCGGTGCGCGACGACGATGGTGGTGCGGCCCTGGCGCAGCCTGGCCAGCGCCGCCTGCACCGCGGCCTCGCTCTCGGTATCCAGCGCCGAGGTCGCTTCATCGAGCAGCAGAATGCGCGGGTTGCGCAGGATCGCGCGGGCGATGGCGACGCGCTGGCGCTGGCCGCCGGAGAGGCGCTGGCCATTAACGCCGACATTGGTGGCAAAGCCTTGCGGCATCTGTTCGGCAAAGCCGCAGGCGGCGGCCTGGGCGGCTGCCATCACCTCCTCATGCGTCGCATCCGGCCGGCCGAGGCGGATATTCGCCTCGATCGTGTCGGCGAACAGCAGGGCATCTTGGCCGACATAGGCGATCGAACTGCGCAGGCTGGCAAGCTTCACATCCGTGATCGGCGCGCCATCCACCAGAATGCGCCCGCCGGTCGGCGTGTAAAGGCGCGGGATCAGCGCCAGGGCGGTGGACTTGCCGGCCCCGGAACTGCCCACCAGCGCCAGCATCTTGCCCGGTGCGGCGGTGAAGCTCAGATCCTTCAGCCCTTCGCGCCCGTCCGGATAGGCGAAAGCGACGTGGTCAAACACCACGGCGCCCGGCCCGGCGGGAAGCGGCTGCGCATTCGGAGCATCGGCGATGGCGGCGGGTTCATCGATCACGCTGAACACGCGCACCAGCCCGCCTAGGCCTTCCTGGACGGCGGCGTTCATCGTGCCAAGCGCGCGCAAGGGGCGCGAGGCGATCAGCAGCGCCGAGATGAAGCCCATGAAATTGCCGACGCCGTTGTCGCCGGTGGCATTGCGCCAGCCTTCAAAGCCGATCACCAGCGCCACCGCCACGCCGCCCAGCACTTCCAGCATCGGGTCCAGCCGGGCGCGCGTGCGGGTCATGCGGATCAGCGCGGTGTAGAGCTGCTCGAAGGTCCGGTTGGCGCGGCTTTGTTCATGTTGCTCCAGCCCGTAGGCGCGTACCGTGCGCGCCTGGGCGAAACTCTCATTCAGCATGGCGGCGGCCTCGCCCATGCGCTCCTGCATGCCGCCCGAGGCGCGGCGCATGCGCGTGCCGATTTTCTGCACCGGAATGCCGGCGAGGGGATAGAGCAGGGCGGCGATCAGGCTCAGCTTCCAGTCGATGGTGATCATCGTCACCACCAGCCCGACCAGGGTCGCGGCGTCGGCCACGGCGTTTACCGCGCGGGCCATGGCCTCGCGGATCACCGTGGCATCGTTGGTAAAGCGCGCCGCCAGCGCCGCCGGCGCCTCCCGCTCGACGCGGGCCAGCGCGGCATTGGAGAGATGGCCGAACATCGCGACCTGCAGCCGGCGGATCACCAGCAGCACCATGTCCTGCGTCAGCACCGACTGAAAATACATCGACAGGCCCTTGATCGCCGTCACCACCAGCACCAGCAGCGGTACCTGGTAGAGAATCCGTGGGTCCTTATGGGCGAACATGTTGAACGCCCAGTCGATCAGCGCCGGATACAGCGCCGTGGTGCCGGACATCACCAGCGTCATCACCACGATGAGGACGATGCGGCCCCGGTAATGCCGCACATGGTCGCGCCATAGGCGGCGGACGAGCGTGGCGGTTGAATGGTCCTGAAGCAAGGCAGGCGAGGCGAGCGGGTGATGCATGATGGCCGGGTTAACCACAATTCCGCCGGGGCACCAATCGGCCGGCGGCGAAGCGTGGCTGGCGGTGGCGCGGAGGCTCGCTTATAAGCGCCGTCAATGGACACGATTTACAAGGGCGATCTTTCGACCAAAGCCGGACGGCGCAACGCCTGGATCGACGCTTTGTTCGTCGACCATGCGGTGTTTCGCATCCTTTGGACCAATTTTTCGGTCGTGCAGCCGGGGGTGTTGTATCGCTCCAACCACCCGACGCCGGACAATCTCGCCGCATTCCAGCGCAAGGTCGGAATCAAAACGGTGATCAACCTGCGCGGCCAGGCGAAGAACGGGTCCGATGCGCTGTCGCGCGACGCGGCACTGCGGTTGGGGATGGATTTTTACGACATGGCGCTGGAATCACGCGGCGCGCCGCATCGCGACCGGATCCTGCGGCTGGCCGACATTCTTGCCACCATGCGCATGCCGGCCCTGGCGCATTGCAAGTCGGGCGCGGACCGCGCGGGACTGGCTTCCGCGCTGTTCGTGATGATCCAGGGCGGGACCACGCAGGCCGCGTTGAAGCATCTTTCCTTGCGCTACGGCCATATCCGTCAGTCCAAGACCGGCATTCTCGATGCGTTCTTCTACATGTATCGCCGCGAGGCCGAGGGGCGGAAGCCGTTTCTCGATTGGGTGCGCGAGGATTACCACGAAGACCGGCTGCGCGCCGCCTTCAAGGCCGGCGCGCTGGCCTCCTTCATTAATGACAGACTGCTGGTCCGCGAGTAGGCGGAGCCCTCACCGAATCGCATGATCGGCGGCGGGCCGATCATGCCGCGGAGCCGAGTCCGGCCAAGGCAAGGGAAAGGCTTCTTTTTGTGAACAAAAAGAAGCAAAAAAACTTTATTGACTCTGGGCCGTGGGCGTTGTCGGCGACACAGCATCAGGCCCAGCTGAGCCAAGAGTTTTTGCGCCGCTTAGGTGCCGCGCGGCGGAATAATCGTGAGAATCAACCGGGACGTCTGGCCAAAGACCTTAAAATTGTCTTACTCTTGTTTGTTTGTAATAGTGACGGTCATCAATTGAACCTAACCATCAAGCGTCGACCGGACTTGCTGAGCCGTGTCAGACTGCACAGCTTTTTGCCTCCTTTGGATGAAGCGGCGGCCATTACCATCGTTGTCGCCGGGGTGGAAATTCTCGGGTTGCTGCTGTTTAGAGGGGTTCATGGACAGCCGACCATACGGCTCGCCAACGGCGTTCTTCTGGGGATCCTGCTAACCTCACGCCGCTCGCACGGGCCCGCCTACTTTGCCTACGGCGTTATCACCAATGTTATCGCGGCCTATCTCGTTGGGTTTCCCCTTCGTTTCATCGTCAGTGATCCCCTGGTCAACCTGCTGGAGCTGGGCCTCGCGCTCGCTTTGTTGCACAGGTTCGTCGGTGAAAGCTACGATCTGTCACAGCCACGGATTCTGGCGCGATTTTTCGTGATCGCGGCGGTGTTGGTGCCGGCGGCGTCTACGCTGCTCCACGCGGTGGCGTTTGCCATGCATGGCGACAACACGACTTTCCTTCTCGGGCTGTTTCTCGCGCATGCGCTTGCCATCATCACGGTCACACCCGTTATTTTGGCGCTGCGGAGCCCAACCTATGCCCGTTTCGCCAAACAGCCGCGTCCGTTGCTGTCAGTGAGCGTCTGGGCACTGTTCCTGGTCACGACGATTCTGGTGTTCGCGCAGTGCCGTTATCATTTCCTGTTCCTGGTGTACCCGCCGCTGGTATTCATGGTGTGTCTGCGCGGACTGGTCGGGGGCAGCTTGGCGCTGTTTTTCACCACTTTCATTGCCATCGGCTTTACGGTGCACGGCTTCGGTCCCATGGTTTTGGACGTGCCAGGCTCGACAAGTTTCCGCATCCTGATGGTGCAAATGTTTGTCAGTGTTGCTGCATTTCTGGTTTTGCCGCTTTCCGCGATCCTGGCTGAGCGCGATCGTGCGGCACTGGAGCTGGAACGGAGCCGGGAGCAGCTGGCGGAACTGGCGCGCACGGATGCGTTGACCGGGCTCGCCAATCGCCGGCAGTTGGACGAGACGCTGGAGCGCGAATGCCGGCGGGCTAATCGCAGTGATGCGGCGCTCTCGTTGCTGCTGCTGGACGTGGATCATTTCAAGGCGTTCAACGATCAATACGGTCATCGGGCCGGTGACGAATGTCTGCGCGCCGTGTCGGATGTGGTGAAGACATTCGGTCGCCGGCCGGGCGACGTGGCGGCGCGGTATGGCGGCGAGGAATTGGCGGTGCTGCTGGCGCCGGCTCCGGACGAGGGGGCTTGGGCGCAGGCCGAGGCGCTGCGTCAGGCCGTGCAGGATCTGGGCCTGCCTCATGCCGGCAACGAGGCGAGTGGCGTGGTGACGGTGAGCGTCGGCGTCGCGACCGTGCATCCGCAAAACTTGCCCGTCACGCCCAGGATGCTGATCGAGCGCGCCGACGAGATGCTCTATGCGGCCAAACGCCAAGGACGTAACCGGGTGATGGCGAGCCTCTGATTGACCGTGGGCGTTGTCGGCGACACAGAATCAGGCCCAGCATAATAAAAGTTTTTGCGCCGCTTTTTTCAAAAAGCGGCCGCTTTCCTCTAGCCTTTCTTTTTCAGCTTGGCGTTGAGCACCACGTCCTGGATGCCGTTGGCGGCCTCCGACGCGGCGGCGGCGGCGACGTCACCCCAATAGGGCGAGATATCGCTGAGGGCGAGGACATGCAGCTGCGTCACCTGGCCGATCTTGCGGTGATTGCCGTCCAGCACAGTCCAGTCCAGCTCCACCGTCACGTGGCCCGGGCTGCTCGGCGTCGCCTTCACCGCGCCGGTCACGGAGAAGTCCGCCTGTTTCGCCGTGGTGACCAGCTCCAGGTTAGGGCTGGGCAGGTCGCGGCTGAGATCGAGCGGCAGCGCCGTGTCACCGTCACCGGGCGCGCCGGTGACCGTGCCGATGAAAACGCGCGGGGGGCGGTTTTCCAGCGAGAGCGGGTTGCTCTGTTGCACCTGCGCGTTGATGTTGCCCAGCAGTTTCGACAGCGGCTTGGCGTCGGCCGCCGCGCCGCTTTGCAGCGCGGTCGCGGCACCGTCGGACCAGGCGGCGGCGGAGACTGGCGCGCCCTGAAGCCGGCCATAGATTTTGCCGTTCGGGCCGATCACCGCGTAGGCGGGGATCACATTGTTGCCGTCGAGCTTCGCGGTGGTGACCAGCTGCCAGTCCCCTTTGGCGGCCGGGCCGAAAATGCTCGGCACCTCCATGTTCGCGAGCTGCGCGGCGAGGTCCTTGGCATAGAGTTTTGCGGCATCGTTGCCGAGCAACGCCCCGGTCGGCGCCGGGACCATCAGGACCGGCGCCGGAGGAATGGACAGGATCGCCCCTTCGCGGCCGGGATCGCCGTAAAAAGGTTCCGGCAGGGTGCCGCAGGCGGCCAGCGCCAAAGGCAGGCCGAGGATCAGGTTTTTTATGCGCATATTACGGAGATCTGATGGCCGATGGCCCCCTCGCCGCGCAGGGTGCGGCGGCGGTGGGAGAAGAAATCTTGCTCCTCCGCGCAGGTATCGTGAGGCAGGATTTCCGGCGCAATGCCGGCGGCCCGCAGGCGGGCGGCACAATAACCAGGAAGATCGAAGTGCCAGCGCTCCGGGCGGCCGGGGGTGAAAAAACGCGCATCGTCGGAATCACGGGCGAGCACAGGACCGCGCAGATCGGCCGAGACCTCGTAGCTTGGCTGCTGGATGCAGGGGCCGATCACCGCGCGGATGGTTTGCGCGCCCAAGGCCCGCATGGCCTCGGCCGTGGCCTCGAGCACGCCGGCCAGCGCGCCGCGCCAGCCGGCATGGGCCGCGCCGACGATGCGGCGCGTCTCGTCAGCGAACAGGACCGGGGCGCAATCGGCGGTGATGATGCCGAGCGCGATGCCGGCTGTGGATGTGACCATCGCATCCGCCGCCGGGCCTGCGCCGACCGCCCATGGGGCGCTCACGGTGACGACCTCCGCGCCATGGACCTGGCGGAGCCCCAGCAGACATTCCGGCGCGATGTCGAATTGCGCCGCCACCAGCGCCCGGTTGTGCCGGACATTGGCCGGATCATCGGCACCGGAGAGGCTGCAATTCAGGTTGGCAAAAGGTCCTGTGGAGACCCCGCCCTGACGCGTGAAAAAGCCATGCGGGGTGGAAAGCTCGCCACGAAAATACTTCAAATTTCAAATCCCGGCAGTCTTGGCAGATGTGTAGGGCATAAAGCCATGGCTTTGAACAGGCTCCCCATGGCCTCCGGCGCGGTGAGGCGCTGCGCCGCCAGTGCGAACTGCCGCGCTTTGTCGGGAAATTTACGGGCGAGAACATCGCTGCGCTGGAACAGGCCAAGCCCGGTGAGAAAGGCATTCTGCTTCACCGGCCCTTGCACATTTTTAACGTGCGCGGCGATGGCGGCGAAATCGACATGGGCGGTCAGGTCGGCCTGCCCCGGAAACGACAGTGGATCGGCATAGGCGCCGTCGCGGATCGCCTGTACCGAGCTGCCGGGGGCGCTCTGCAGGGGGCCGTAATCGAGGAACAGCGCCACCGCGTCACGCGCCGCCAGTTTAGCGCAGAATTCCAGCGCGGCCTCATTGCGTTCGCGGACGGTGCCTGGGGGATCGTCCGGCAGGTCGATGTCGGTCGGCAGTTCGCGGTACGCGCCGTCCTCGACATAAAGCTCGCACCAGCCGGCTTCGCGGCGAACGAATTGCCGCACCGGCAGCGCATCCAGAAACTCATTGGCGAGCAGGATCAGCGGCCCGTCGGGGATGGTGTCCAGCGAGTCATGCCAGACGGCGTTGGGTACCCGCGTGGCTTGTTGCGCCCGCAGGCGGGGCGAGGTTTCGATCAGATGCACCTGCGCGCGCGGCCACAGGCGCAGCGCGTCCGCCATTAGCGTGCCGCGTCCGGGCCCGGCCTCGGCCAGGATGATCGTCTCCGGCGCGCCCATCATCTGCCACACGGTCTTCGCCCAGGCGCCGAGGATTTCGCCGAAAACCTGAGTCAGTTCCGGGGCGGTGGTGAAATTCTTGAACGGGTCCTGCGTCGCATAATACGCGGCGTTGGCCCGGGCCATGAAGTGATCGAAGCGTTCCATCATGGAAGAAAGCAAGTGGCCGCTTTTTGGAAAAAGCGGCGCAAAAACTTTTGCTGAGCTGGGCCGGTGGCATCGACACAAGCACGGCCCAAGTAACCAAAGTTTTTTTGCTTCTTTTTGTTCACAAAAAGAAGCCCTTCCTTGGCTTTCGGCTCACGCCTTGCCCGCCAGACGCGGCCGGGTGCCGGCGAACCAGATGATGCCCAGCCCCGCGAGCACCATGGGGATGGAGAGTACCTGGCCCATTGTAATGCCGAAACTCAGGTAGCCCAGGAACCAATCAGGCTGGCGGAAACATTCGGCGATGATGCGGGCAATGCCGTAGCCGACGACGAACATGCCCGTAAGCGTGCCGGCCCGGCGGCGCAGCCGTTCGGAGCGCGACGCCAGCACCATGATGATGAACAGCACCACACCTTCGAGAGCGGCCTCGATCAGCTCGGAGGGATAGCGCGGCTGGGGACCGGCATCAGGGTAGACCATCGCGAACGGGAACCAGGAGGGGGCAGGGCGACCCCAGAGTTCGCCATTGATGAAATTGGCGCAGCGGCCGAGGAACAGGCCGATCGGCACCGCCACGGCGATGCGGTCGGCGAAGGCCAGGATGTTGATCCGATGCTTGAGGCAGAACCAGATGATGGCGACAGTGACGCCCAGAAACCCGCCATGAAAGCTCATGCCGCCATCCCACACCGCAATGATTTGTTTGGGGTGGGTGAAGAAATAGCCCGGCTGATAGAACAGCACGTAGCCAAGCCGCCCGCCGAGGATGATGCCCAGCGTCGCCCAGGTGAGGAAGTCATCCACCTGTTCGCCGGTGGATGCGATGGGCGGGCGGCGGACCAGGTAGCGCACCAGACGCCAGCCGAGCAGCAGCCCGATAATGTAAGCGAGCGCGTAAAAATGGATGGTCAACGGGCCGATATGGATGGCGCGCTGGAAGACAGGCAGAAAGATGGGATTCATCGATATGGGTCCGGCTGGGTCAGGTAGGACTTGATATAGGCCTCAATGCCTTGTTCTAAAGTCTTGAAGTCATGATTGAAGCCGGCCTTGCGCAGCCTCGTCATCGGCGCCTGGGTAAAGGACTGGTACTGGCCGCGCAGAGTTTGCGGCATGTCGATGAATTCGATGTTTGCGGTCTGGCCATTGGCGGCGCAGACCGCGAGGCCCAGCTCGTAATAGGTGCGGGCGAGCCCGGTGCCGAGATTGTACAGCCCGGCCAAGGTGGGGGCCGTGAGCATGAAGCGCAGCGCCGCCACCACATCGTCGATATAGATGAAATCCCGTGCCTGGGCGCCGTCGGCCAAGCCCGGCCGGTCCGAGCGGAACAGTTTGATCGGGCCGCCGGCACGAAGCTCGTCGTGCTTGACCTTCACGACCGAGATCATCTTGCCCTTATGATACTCGTTCGGCCCATAGACGTTGAAGAATTTGACGCCCGCCCAGGCGGGTGGCGCCGGGGCGCCGGCTGCCACTTGGCGCGCGACCCAAAGGTCGAACGCATGCTTGCTCCAACCATAAAGGTTGAGAGGGCGCAGTTGGTTCAGAGCGGCGAGAGAAAAGTCATCGTCGAAGCCGGCCCCGCCGTCGCCATAGGTGGCGGCGGAGGACGCATAGATGAAGCGCACCCCGTGTCTTGCACACCAGGACCAGAGTTTCTGGCTAAGGCTGACATTGCTGCGCCAGACGAGGTCACCGTCGGTGGCCGTGGTCTCGGAAATGGCGCCGAGATGCACCACCGCGTCCAGCGCCGGCGCCGTCTCGAGAAAATCGTCCAACGCTTCCGGCGCGATCACGCGCCCGGGCGGGTGGTGGCGTAAATTACGCCATTTTCCGTCGCTGCCCAGCCAGTCGGCAATGATGGTGTCATGCCCGTCGGCCTGGAGCGCCGCATGAAGATTCGAGCCGATGAAACCGGCGCCACCCGTGACCAATATCATGGGGGCGCTTATAAAGCGTCAGAGATTTCAGAGAAGGCCCTGGGACCATGAATGAACGTCCGAAATTTTTTGATGACCTTGCCGGCGTCGCCGGCGGGGCGCTGTCGGCTTTGTCCGGCCTGCGCGAGGAGATGGCGTCGATGGTGCGCGCGCGGGTCGACGAGGCGGTGCGGCGCCTCGACCTGGTGAGGCGTGAGGAGTTCGAAGCGATGGCCGAGGTGGCCCGGCGCGCCAAGGCCCAGGTGGAGGCGCTGGAGATCCGCGTGGCGCGGCTCGAGCTGGACAAGCCCGACGTCACCCCTGAGCCTGACGACATTACCGGCTGAACCGCCGCGACACGCCCGCCGTGGAAGGTGACCATCGGACCTTCGTCCGGCAGCATACGACGTTGTCCTCCGCGCGGCTGGTGCCGGACATCAAACTGCATCTTGCCACGGAGATCACGCCGCTCTGGCTGGCGAGCGAGGCGTTCCTGCAGGCGCATGACATGCCGCCGCCTTTCTGGGCCTTTGCCTGGCCGGGTTCGGAGGCGCTGGCGCGCCATGTCGCCGACCACCCGGCGCTGGTGGCAGGGAAAAAGGTGCTGGATTTCGCGGCCGGTAGTGGGCTGGCCGGGATTGCTTGCGCCAAGGCCGGGGCGGTGCGGGTGGAAGCCGCGGAGATCGACCCGTTCGCGGCCGCGGCGATCGCCCTCAATGCCGCGGAAAATCATTGTGACGTCACAGTGCTGCTCGACGATGTCGTGGGCGCGCCGTGCCGCTGGGACGTGTTGCTGTGCGGCGATGTGTGCTACGAGGCGCCGATGGCCCGGCACATCATGCCGTGGCTGCGGCGCTGCGCCGGGCAGGCAGTGGTGCTGCTGGCGGATCCGGGCCGGAAATATGCCCCAGATGAAGGCACGCGGGTGGCGCGCTACGAGGTGCCGACCAGCCTGGATCTTGAGGATTCCGCGAGCCGTTGGGTCGAGCTGATGCGCCTCGAACCGGTTGCGGAAGGTGAACGATAGGGAGGGGCTATGCATTCATCGATTGCATTGCAGGCCTCTGCGCATGGGGGGCCTGCGGCGTTGACCCTGCCAGACCCGGGGACTAAGCAACTGCAGCATAAATTTTAGTAACGACCTCTTAGAAAGGTTTGCTATGTCCGATGTCCGCGAAGCCCTGATGGTGGGGCGCAATTCGGAGGGGAAACTGGTTCGCCGCCCTCTGTCGCCACATTTACAGGTCTACAAGCCGCAATTGTCCTCGGTGACATCGATTTTTCATCGCGGCACGGGCATCGCTCTGGGCGTCGGTACGTTGCTGCTCACCGCCTGGCTGGTTTGCGCCGCCACCAGTGACGGCGCCTTTTCCGTTATCCAGTCATTGTTCGCGACCTGGATCGGCATCCTCGTGCTGATCGGCTTCACCGTCGCGCTGTTCTATCATTTTTGCAACGGCATCCGCCATTTGCTGTGGGATGCCGGGCGTGGATTCGAGCTGCCGGACATGCATCGCAATGGCCGGCTCGTGTTCGCGGCGACGGCGGTGCTCACGGTCGCGTTCTGGATCATCGCGTTTTTGGTGTGGTGAATGAACATGGATAAGCACAACACTTCCTCGATCCACGCTCCCTCAATTCATGTCATGCGCAGCCAGCTCAGCCGGGCGCGCGGCCTCGGTTCGGCGAAATCCGGGCTGCATCACTGGTGGATGCAGCGCATCACCGCCATCGCACTTCTGCCGCTCTCGCTCTATTTCGTGCTCTCGGTGCTGATGCTGGCCGGCGCGTCGCGGGCCGAGATGGCGGCCTTCATGGCGGAACCCTGGAACACGGTGCTGTATCTCTGCCTGATCGCCGCTCTGTTTTATCATCTGGCGCTCGGCATGCAGGTGGTCATCGAAGACTATGTCCATAACGAGGCGAAGCGGCGCGGCACGATGCTCGTGGTCCAAGCCATCATCGTAGTGCTGGCGCTGGGCAGCGCCGTCTCGGTTCTCAAACTCGCCTTTTAAGAAAAAACGGATTTTCGTCCATGAATGCGATCCCGAAAACATCGATTGGCGGCTACAAGATCATCGACCACACCTATGATGTGGTGGTGGTCGGGGCCGGCGGTTCCGGCCTGCGCGCAACGCTGGGCATGGGGGCGGCGGGGCTGAAGACCGCCTGCATCACCAAAGTGTTCCCGACCCGCAGCCACACCGTGGCGGCGCAAGGCGGCATTGGCGCCGCGCTCGGCAATATGGGCGAGGATGACTGGCGCTGGCACATGTACGACACCGTGAAAGGGTCGGACTGGTTGGGTGACCAGGACGCCATCGAATATATGTGCCGCGAGGCGGTGCCGGCGATTTATGAGCTGGAGCATTTCGGCGTGCCGTTCTCGCGCACCGAAGATGGCCGGATCTATCAGCGTCCGTTCGGTGGGCACATGAAGGATTACGGCAAGGAGCCGGCGATGCGCGCCTGCGCCGCCGCCGACCGCACCGGCCATGCGATCCTGCACACGCTGTATCAGCAGAGCCTGAAGCACGAAGTTGAATTCTTCGTCGAATATTTCGCGCTCGACCTGATCATGGACAATGAGGGCACGTGCCGCGGTGTGATGGCCTGGTGCCTGGAAGACGGCACCATCCACCGCTTCCGCGCGCAAATGGTGGTGCTCGCCACCGGCGGCTATGGCCGCGCCTATCTCTCCTGCACATCGGCCCATACTTGCACCGGCGATGGCGGCGGCATGGTACTCCGCGCCGGGCTGCCGGTTCAGGACATGGAATTCGTACAGTTTCACCCGACCGGCATTTTCCCGGCAGGTTGCCTGATCACCGAAGGGGCGCGCGGCGAGGGCGGGTATCTGACGAATTCGCAAGGCGAGCGCTTCATGGAGCGCTATGCGCCGACCGCGAAGGATCTGGCCTCGCGCGACGTGGTCTCGCGCTCGATGACGATCGAGATCAACGAAGGCCGCGGCGTGGGTCCGAACAAGGACCATATTCTGCTCCATCTGGAGCATCTGGGACCGGAGATCCTGCATGAGCGCCTGCCCGGCATTTCCGAGACCGCGCGTGTGTTCGCCGGTGTGGATGTGACCAAGGAGGCGATCCCGGTGCTGCCGACCGTGCATTACAACATGGGCGGCATTCCCACGAACTACCACACCGAAGTGCTGCGCCCGACCGCGTCCAACCCGGATGCGGTGGTGCCGGGGCTGATGGCGGTGGGCGAGGCGGCCTGCGTTTCCGTGCATGGCGCCAACCGGCTTGGCACCAATTCGCTGCTCGACCTCGTGGTGTTCGGCCGCGCCGCCGCGCAGCGCGCCGCCGAGATCGTCAAGCCCGGCGCCACCCAGGCGCCGCTGCCGGAAGGTGCCGGCGAAGCCAGCCTGGCCCGCTTCGATGCCACGCGCCATGCCAAGGGCGCCACCAGGGTGGCGCAGTTGCGCGACCAGCTGCAGCGCACCATGCAGAGCCATGCCGCGGTCTTCCGCAATTCCAAGTCTCTCACCGAAGGGGTCACCAAGATGCAGGGCCTGTGGCAGGGGCTCTCCGACATCGCGGTGCAGGATCGCAGCCTGATCTGGAATTCGGATCTCGTCGAGGCGCTGGAACTCGACAATCTGATGCGCAACGCCATGACCACCATGGTCTCTGCCGAAGCCCGCAAGGAAAGCCGCGGCGCGCAGGCGCATGACGATTTCCCCGAACGCGACGATGCGGAGTGGATGAAGCATACGGTCAGCTCTTGCGACGAGAAGGGCAATGTGCAGCTCAGCTATCGCCCGGTTAAGATGCAGACGCTGACCAACGAGGTCTCCGTGTTCCCGCCCAAGAAGCGCGTGTATTAAGGAACTTTCCCGATGGCAGAATTTACGCTCCCGAAAAATTCCCAAGTGGGCGTCGGCAAGACCCACAAGGCCCCCGTTGGGGCCAAGCGCGTGAAGGAATTCAAGGTCTATCGCTGGAACCCCGATGACGGGAAGAATCCGGTGATGGACACGTTCGAGATCGATCTCGACACGTGCGGCCCGATGGTGCTGGACGCAATCATCAAGATCAAGAACGAAATCGACGCCTCGCTGACCTTCCGCCGCTCGTGCCGCGAGGGCATTTGCGGCTCCTGCGCGATGAACATCGATGGCACCAACACGCTGGCCTGCCTGAAGCCGATCGAAGAGGTGAAGGGCGCGGTGGCCATCAACCCGCTGCCGCACATGCCTGTGGTGAAGGACCTGGTGCCGGACCTCACCCTGCCTTACGCGCAGCTGCGCTCGGTGGAGCCGTGGCTGCAGAGCGAAACCCCGCCGCCGCCGGATGGCGAGCGCCTGCAAAGCCGTGAGGAGCGTGCGGAGATCGACGGGTTGTGGGAGTGCATCCTATGCTTCTGTTGCTCCACCTCCTGCCCGAGCTATTGGTGGAACGGCGACCGCTATCTCGGCCCCGCGGTGCTGTTGCAGGCCTATCGCTGGATCGCCGACAGCCGCGACGAAGCGACCGGCAAGCGGTTGGATGCGCTGGAAGATCCGTTCAAGCTGTATCGCTGCCATACCATCATGAACTGCACCCAGACCTGCCCGAAAGGCCTGAACCCGGCCAAGGCCATCGGCAAGATCAAGCAGCTCATGCTCGAGCGCGAAGGCTAAGTCGCAACACAGGTAAGAAAGTGGCCGCTTTTTGAAAAAAGCGGCGCAAAAACTTCTTTGAAATTGGGCCGGTGGCTGTGAAACCAGCACGGCCCAAATTAACAAAGTTTTTTTGCTACTTTTTGTTCACAAAAAGTAGCCTTTCTTCCCTTATCTTCTAGCGGGTTGCCCCGCCCGCCACGGCGCCCACGCCGGCGCCGAGGGCGGTGCCTAGCAGCACCGGGCCGCCGACGAGGGCGGTGATGGCGGCGCCGCCGACGGCGCCGATCGCGCCGCCCGAGAGCATGCGCTGCTGCGTCCGGGTCATGCCCGAACAGCCGACCAGGGAACCTGCGCAGAGGACGACAAGGCAGAGGCGGGGGAGGGTCGACAAGATCTGATCCTTTGGCTGTGAACGATCGCGGATATGTTTTCAGCCGCAAATGGCGAGACTGTGGCGCTTGTCACCACAATCGTGCCGTCATCCCCCCTGACGGAATGTTGCAGATGGAAAACGCCGCCTGACTACCGCAGCGATGCTGTCGGTTAGCTGACAAAATTCCAAACGTTTGTTTAGGTAGGCGCCCCAAGCATCAGGCGTCGATCAGCTCGTCCTCGCCAAGACGGATGATCGAGAGGCAGGCGAAGGTTTGGTTAAGTGCGATATAGGCGATTTCACCGAAGGTGACGGGGCCGCTGAAGGGGCCGGTGCGCCGGCCTTCCAGCCGGGCCTGGGTGTAGTTCAGGACGCAGGTGCAGGCGAAAGCGATGTCCCCGGGCTCGATGGTGGCGATCGCGCGGTCGAAGGCGGCGGGGAAGTCCGTGAGCGGCGTCGCGAAGCGGTAGTTCAGTGTTTTGAACACAGGCAAGAAGAACGCGACGCGTTCCTCATCGACCGCGCGGATCGAGACGTTCATCGCCGCGCCGTTATAATCGGCGATCAGCGGCAGGTGCGGGTCGATGTGATGGGAGGCAATATAGGCCGCGAGGTTTTGCTGCGTTCCGCCGATCAGGCACGAAGTGGCGCTCAGCCCGTCTTCGGGAAAGGTGATCTCGGCGCCTTTGCCCACGGAGAACAGGTTGAGGATGTCGATCTGTGCGACCTGCGCGCGCGGCAGGGAGACATGCATGAGCGCGCCGCGCTCCGCATGGGCCCGTCCGTTGCCGGCGAAGATTTTGGGCCTGGCCGGGTTGGTTCCAGCCGGATCCGTGGCGCTGATCCAGCCGATCAAGGGGCTGTTGAACAGCCCCGGATAGTCCGCGCCGTCGCGCGTGAAGCGGAGCAGAATCTCGCTCAGGCCGGGCAGGATGAGCACGGAAAACCCGTTCCTGGGATAGTGCCGCGCGAGGCTGGGAAGCTCGCGCGCGTCCAGCAGCTGAACCCCGGCGGCTTGCACGTGCTCCGTGAGGTCGGAATAGAAAATCCGGTTCCGCTCGGTGGTGCCACCGTCATGGGTCAGAAAAGTCGTTGTGGTGCCGCCGATCCAGCATCCGGCCGGGAGCTGTGTGAGCAGGCTTTCCGCCCCTGCCAGCAGCAGGATGCGTTCCGCCCGGATCATGGCGGTCAGCTCCGCAACGGTGCCGAACCCACGCTTGGGCATCGGAAGGCCCCCTTACCGAATGACATTCATGATCAATTGTTCAATAATATTAATGACCAATGTCACGCCGCTGGCCCCGGCCATAGTCTCCAAGGGATTGTTTT